>Ga0302250_1000177_pt1 | contig 78749 bp, 118 predicted proteins | sample AAG_RA_Asp_MG_FD_193536 | JGI IMG/M metagenome (GOLD analysis project Ga0302250, IMG submission 193536) | Enriched activated sludge microbial communities from anaerobic digester in WTTP, New Holstein, Wisconsin, United States - AAG_RA_Asp | ecosystem: Engineered > Bioreactor > Anaerobic >... | reverse complement strand
TCTTTATTGTATTTTTCTATCGGCATACGATATTGCGGCACGCCGACTGCAACTTCACCGCCAAGTACCGGAAGTTCTTCAAAAATATCTACTTTGATACCCTCAAGTGCCAGATAATAAGCAGCAGTAAGCCCTGCAGGTCCTGCGCCTATAATGGCTACCTTTTTGCCATCGTTACGAAGCGGTTTTGGCTCATACGGATGCTGCCAAGGAAGAGAGTGATCTGTTTCATAATCAGCTCCAAGCCTTTTTAACTCCATTATGGATACGGGACTGTCAAGATTGACTCTTCTGCATGCATCTTCACATGGATGAGGGCAAACTCTGCCACAAGTATGTGCTAGTGGCATAGTTTGCCGAGTTGCTGCCAATGAATCACTAAACTGCATATCTCGTACACCTTCAATATAAGCCGGTATATCAACATGGGCCGGACACATATCTGTACACGGTGCTGTTACTTTTGCTATATAGTTCACTTCAACATTATAATGTTTTGACGGTTTTTGATTATCGATGAGATCATTAAATTCATCACTAAAATGTTCCATTAGATCCAATATAGGTTTTGGAACCGTACGTCCGATCTCACATTTAGATGTAAGCATCATTGTTTCGCTTACCTCTTTTAGATGATCTATATCACTATACGAGCCTTCTCCTCTAGCTATTTTATCAAGCAGATCATACAATATCCGTCCGCCCCATCTGCCTGGCGCACATCTGCCGCATGCTTCTGAATAAACCTGATATTGTGCAGCATATTGCGTGGCCAATTTTACCACATCTATGTCACCATCAAAAAGAGCAACGCCGTCCCAGCCAATAAAAGCTTTGGAAGCCTTATTGGCAGTATAATTCTCTGGCAAAGTAAATGCACTAGGCGTTCGTTCATCGATTGCTTTATTGCGATTATCAATGAGTTCACCTCGCCATGTTGAGAAAAGTACCCCGGCCATTATTTGCCTTTTTTCTTGACTACAATAGTCCAGTCAACTTCATTGAATTTAAGAGAATTCATGAGTTCATAGCCTGCTTCTTTTATCATATCGGCACTTTTTTGAACACTACTAAAATCACCAACTTCAAATAGAAAAATACCAACTTCATCAATTGAGAGATCATTGTTGATAATTTCCATCATTCTTCCATAAAAATCATCATGAAGATGTCTTAAATCATATCTTTTCATGCGCTCTCCTTATCTGTCAACTTCGCCAAAAACGATGTTTGTGCTACCAATAATAGTTACTACGTCGGCTATATATGTTCCTACTAGCAACTCTTGCAAAAGTCCTGTATGGAAGAAACTCGGCGCTCTGCATTTCAAGCGATAAGCATATGGTTCGCCTTCGCTCTTGATGTAAAATCCTAGTTCGCCTTTTGGCGATTCTGTAGGTACATAAACTTCACCAACCGGGGGTCTCATACCCTGTGTTACAAGCACAAAATGCTGCATAAGAGCATAGTTTTGTGTCATTATCTCTTCTTTTGGAGCTGAGATATATTGCGGTGCATGAGCCATTAGTTGCGGTTCGGTCTCGCCATACATAGGTATAAGCTGTTTGATTATTTTGATAGATTGTTTCATCTCTTCCATATACAAACGATATCTGCCATAACTGTCACATCTGTCGCTCACCGGGATATCAAACTCTAGTTCGCCGTAAAGCTCATAAGGTTCTTCTTTTCTAATGTCATATTTGACTCCCGAACCTCTTAGCATCACTCCTGTACATCCCCAGTTCAATGCATCTTCTCCTGAAATGACACCAACATCCTCAAGTCTCATTTTCCAAATTCTGTTTTCTGTCAACAAACCTTCATAAAGTGCAATGTTTTCAGGTAATGCATCTATGAATTTTTCCAAATCTTCAAGCCAGCCTTTTGGCAAATCCAAAGGAACTCCGCCGATACGGACAGCAGAGTGAGTAAGTCTAGCTCCGCAATAATCTTCCATGAGATCCATTGCGAATTCTCTCTCTCTGAATGCATAAAGGAATATTGACATCGCGCCGACATCAAGTGCATGAGTTGCCAAGAAAAATAGATGCGAAATGATACGATTGAGCTCTAAAAGCATTGTACGAATAACTTGGGCTCTTCTTGGAGCTTCGATACCCAGTAATTTTTCTACTGCATGGGCATATGCATAGTTATTTGCAGTCGATGCTATATAATCAAGTCTGTCTGTAGTAGGCAAAAACTCATTATATGTCATATTTTCTGCCATTTTCTCTATGCCACGGTGTAGATAACCGATATCAGGATAAGCTTTAGTGACAAGCTCTCCGTCAAGCTCAAGAACCAGTCTAAGCTGTCCGTGTGCAGATGGATGCTGCGGTCCAAAGTTGATAACCATCATGTTATCGCTGCGTTCAAAGTTAAGATTTTCAAAAAACGGTGTTAATTTATTAGTTACTTGCATTCTTGCCCCTATCGTCTTTCTTTGAGCTGTTTAGATGATTTTTGATAATTTGCCATTAATGTTTTACTGTATTCGATAGGATTCTCTTTCTCTCCATCAGATATATCTGCATCAAACGGTACTTCATATCCTACTCTTGAGAAACGTTTTGTATCGTATCTATCGATTTTGGCAGGATCTCTATTTTCAGGACCTATGATATCTCTATATTCTTTGCCAAAAATTTTGTCTACTTCATACCAAGATGCTGCTTCGTCACCCTGCAATGAATAAGTTTTAAGCAGTGGATGTCCCGACCAGTCATCCGGCATCAAGATACGTTTTAAATACGGATGATTATTTGAAACTATTCCAAACATATCAAACATCTCACGCTCAGCGAAATTTGCCATTTTAAACAAAGGCACGATACTCTCAATTGCTTCGCCTTGTTTGATACGGCAAACTACGCGAACTCTTTTCGCCTCTGTGATATTTAACATTTGATAAAATATCTCAAATTCACTGTCACGTGCTAAATAATCTACTGCGCTTAGTTCAGAACATTGGCTATACCCACATTTTTCTTTCAATAGTGATAAAACCGAGATATTATCAGTTGGTTTGATATGAACTACAAGCTGCCCAACTTCAATATATGTTTCTTTTGCATATTTTTTAAGTGCTGATACTACGTTTGCAAAATGGCTACCTTCTTCTACTGCCTCTCTAGGAATTCTTGGGGCAACCCAAAATCTATCTGTGTAATAGGATTTGCCTTGTACATTATCTTTTGGAGTGTATTTTCTCATCACACCAACCTTTGCTTAGTATTTTTATTCATATTCGCAGATTCTCTTCTGATTTTCTTTTGGAGCATCATCAATGCATACTGTAATGTTTCAGGACGAGGTGCACATCCTGGCAAATAGATATCAACAGGCACTATGCGGTCAACACCTTGAACCGTAGCATATGTATTAAACATTCCGCCTGTATTGGCGCAGCTTCCCATAGAGATAACCCATTTTGGCTCTGCCATTTGGTCATAAAGACGTCTTGTGAATTCTGCATGTTTTTTAGATAATGTACCCGCTAGTATCATAACATCGGCTTGTCTAGGGCTTGCTCTAAATATTGTACCGAAACGGTCAAAGTCAAATCTAGCGGCTCCGCTTGCCATCATTTCGATAGCACAACAGGCTAGTCCATAGGTCAAAGGCCAAAGCGAGTTTGATCTCCCCCAGTTGACAAGTTTGTCAACAGAAGTTAATGCTACAGGCAATCCTGCAGCCGATGCGTAATTTACTTGATGCTGTGCCATTCAAGTGCTCCTTTCTTCCATGCATATACAAATCCAATAGCCAATAGCAAGATAAACAGTATCATCTCCACTAGTCCAAACCATCCGAGTGCTTTAAAGTCTACTGCCCAAGGAAACATAAAGATGATCTCTACGTCAAACAAAATAAACAAAAGTGCGATCAGATAAAATTGTACCGATATAGTGTTTGGTTGTTTTGTTACCTCTGGTCCACATTCATAAATAGACATTTTTAGCTTTTCGGTATCACGGCGAGCTAGCTTTCTACTTATAAAGCGTTGCAAATTAAGAGTCGCCGAAAAAGCAACAAACGTTAAAATAAATAAGACAAATATCCCGAAATAGGGATGTTCGGTCACAATATGCGTCATATTAAACCCCTTTTAGATGGTGAGAATCCTTTTCTACTATGCATGTATATTATCTAAAAGATGATTAAATTACTTTGTGAAAACATTACTCGCCAAATTTATCCCAAATGGCAGTGTAACAATGTGAAACAATAAAGATAGAATGTAAATTCTAGATTATGATAGTTATAACCTCATGCCTAATATGGCTGATGGCATACCTCTTTTCGTATAGTAACACCGGAAAGAGGCTATATTGACGTTTTAAACTTTTGCAGCAGCAGGTGTTTTAAAATAATTAATACACCAACCATTTGGGTCAATTGGCCCTTCAACAATTTTGCACTCTTTTGTATCCGGCAAAAAATGCATGCATGTTTCGCATTTGTCGCCGTTAGCATTTGGAGTAAGTTGATATTTGACAATATCTTTTGTAGTCTTTGCATGCAAGGGTGCATTATAAAAAGCCATTATTCCGAATATACTCATATATCTAAAGAAATTTCTTCTTGACCCATCATTTTTTTCCATCATATGCTCCTTTTGTGTTTGCATATTATGATGTCTACACTAAACCATGACCTACCTTAGTTTGTATCCATAAGTAAATACACATAATACTAATAATGTACTATGTGTATACCTAATGTTATTATACATCATATATAACAAAATAATATAAAAAAATATAAAAAATATTTAGTAAAAACATATGAATTTTGGTTTTATGATAGTAAAAGTGGTAAAGATCACTTCAAGCAGATATGAGAAATCACTAAGTATTACATAAAAACAATAAATTCACTCTCATTTCCATGCTTTTTAGATGCTACATTTCAAGCCAGTCTATCAAATCATTACCAAGCATACTGGTTGCTATATTCGTTGCGTCCACATATCCTTTTGCATTTGTTGTTGCAGTTGGTATTGCATACTTAAAAAGCTTACTCTTGACCATCTGTCCGCTATACGCATCAATCAGAAAAAATTGTACAGAAACTACAGAATGGGAAGTGTTGCCTCTAACCATGTGAGAAAAATCAAAAATGGTACTTTCTAGTCTATAATCCGCTTGTGCAGTAGAAGTATAAGAAAATACGCCTCTAAAAAGTCCGCTTTGTTGTAATGTTTGTATAAAAGTGCCTTGCAGCAATTGTCCTACAGTATTGGACCACTTGGAATTTTGATAACTTCCATGCTCTGCATCACTATATGAAAATTGCATATTTTGGCCCATCTTTTCTTTGAGGCCTTGAGGATATGCCACTTTAACTGTTTTATCTTTAAATTTGTAATTATAAGCTTTTTGATTTATATCACCATGAAGGGTATATGTTTTCATAGGCCTCTCTTTTATACTGCATCCTTGCAGGGATAAAAATATAGCTGTCAATAAAATATATTTCATTCGCCAGGTCCTTTTACCGGTTGTCTAGATTTAAAGAGTAGATCGCTTGGGCTTTGTCTTAATTCCCCGGCTAGATCATCGACTTGATTTGAGAGCACTTGTAGATCGGTCGTCATTGGTTCAAGAATATTTCTGAGATTATAATCTCCTCTGTCTAGACTGTTTTCTGCTTTTAGTGTAACTCTATTGATATCTTTTGATGACCTTTCAAAAGAATCTGACATTGTTCTTATAGAAATTTTTAATTCCCCAAGCGTCCCATCCAATTGTTTCATTGAATCGATCGCTTTGTTTTCCATCTCCTCTCCTCTAGACGATATCTTTTCTAAATTTTCCAATGTCTTTTCAAAATTTTGTATATTTTTATCTGAAAGAAGTTTTTTGCTGCGATCTAGAAGTGCACTTACCTTTTCAACCTCTTCATTTAATTTTGAGATGTACGAGGCACGAGTTTTGATAGTCGGAATATATGTAGCCGTCGGCTGCAATGTTTTTGCACTATTTGTTCCGCCATCGATCTCTATGGATAAAAGTCCAGTGACGCCAAACATTTGCGTATGCGCTGTCATATCTTCTTTTATAACGGTTCCTTTTTTGATCTCTAGCAAAATTTCAACAACCTCTATGTTGTTTGGATTGATTTTTATCTGTTTTACTCTGCCTATATTTACACCGCGCAATTTAACTGCTGCGTCTTCTGAGAGTCCGGTGACAGATTCTTTTATCTCTATTCTGTAAATATCATACTTATCTTGTATGCCATACTTTGCCAACCAAAAGGCGAACCATGCCATACCCACGCTAAAGAATAATACAAAAATGCCTACTACTGTATAGTTGATTCTATTATACATCTTTAATCTTGTCCTTAAATCTTTGCTTAGTATATTCATTTTTAAAAAATGCTTCTACAAAAGGATGTTGTGATTGTAACACATTTTCTAAAGTTCCTTCTGCAACCACATGTTTGTCTGCCAATACTGCCATCCTATCTACGATACTGAACATACTATCTAGATCATGTGTTATCATAACCACAGTAATCCCTAATAGATCACGTAAATTAACGATGAGTTGATCAAAATTACGTGCCCCTATTGGATCTAGTCCTGAAGTAGGTTCGTCCAAAAAAAGCAATTTAGGATCCATAGCCAAAGCACGAGCAAGAGCTGCCCTTTTGATCATCCCTCCGCTAAGCTCCGATGGATATAGTTTTCCCGCATAAGATTCCAGTCCGACTAATTCCAATTTGGAATATACTAACTTGTCCCTCATTTTTTTTGAGATATTCGTATATTCTTTAAGTTGTAATTCTATATTTTCTGCTATTGTCAAAGAAGAAAAAAGTGCACCAAATTGGAAAAGCACCCCCCATTTTCTGCGTAACTCCTGTGCTTTGCGCGGGCTAATATGTTCTAAATTTTCACCAAGAATATTTATATACCCTTCTGTGGGGTCGGCAAGCATTATCATTTCTCTCATTAGTACCGATTTGCCCGAGCCGCTCTCTCCTATAATCGCATAGATCTCATTTTCATTGACAGAAAAGTTTACATGATCATGAATAGTTCGCGTATCAAATTTTGTGACTATATCTTTTGCTTCTATGATACTCATAGATCAAGCTCCGTATAGATCACAGAGAAAAGTGCATCAAAAGCGATCACAAGAAAAATAGAATTAACCACACTTTGTGTCGTATGCAATCCTATGCTTTCAGTATTTTGAGAAACTTGAAATCCTCTAAAACATCCTACCGATGCAATGAGAAATGCAAACACAGGTCCTTTGATCATCCCCAAAATATAATGTTTTACTTCAAGCACCTCATAAAGCCTATTTATAAACTGTTCAACAGAAATACCAAGCTGCATCTTAGAAGCAAACATCCCTCCAAAGATTCCCACAATATCTGCAAAAAATATCAATAGCGGCAATGCTATCATTAAAGCGATAATACGAGGCAATACCAAGAAAGAGTAAGGGTCAAACCCCATGGTACGCATAGCTGAGATCTCTTCGGTGATCTTCATTGCGCCTATTTCGGCGGTATAGGCTGAGCCGCTTCGTCCGGCTATGACGATAGCTGTGATCATAGGGCCAAGCTCTCTCACCATTGAGATAGCAACCGTATCAACTATAAAAATATCAGCACCAAATTTTGCTAATTGCACTGAACCTTGATATGCGATAACCATGCCTACCAAAAATGCAGTGACTGCAACGATCATAAGCGCACTAAAACCGGAATGATAAATATGATAAACCGTTTCTTTAAAACGAAATTCTCTTGGGCGCAAAAGAGTATAAAATAGATTGGTAAAAAGTTCTCCTAAGAAGCGTAGCATCTCTTTAAATTCGCCATAAATATGAATAGTTTTTTTGCCTATTCTTTCAAGCATGCTTTCCTTGTGCGCATAAATCGTCTTTTTTGATTTATGTTGTTTTTTAAGCAAATCATACATCTCTTTTTGTTTAGAGGTATATCCTGTGACTTTAACTTCTGTTTGTTTTTTAAAATAATTCAGATACTCTACAAAAAGAAGAATGCCTGCGCTATCAAATTCACTCACGCCTGAAACATCCCAAATGATCTTTTTATCATAAGGTATACTATATAGAACTTTCTCTATGTCCCGTATAGTTTGAAGAGTCCATTGTTCCTTGGAAACTAACTTAATATAATCACGATATGCTTCTAAAAAAAGATATTTTTCATTCATATTCTGATTATATTAAACTTCATATTAAGTTTGGATGTAATAATCAAATATAATCAAAAAAATTTACTGATTTCTTATAGAATGATTTTTATTATTTTCATGCAACTAGATAAATATTTGCGATCAGATGATATAATGGCCATAGTCTTTAAGCTTATGTTTCGAATTATATTAAGGAGCTACATCATGCCGTATAAAACAAACAAAGACCTGCCAAAAAATGTTACCAATGTACTTCCCCGCCATGCACAGGATATTTATCGAGAAGCATTTAACCATGCTTGGAAAGAATACGCAAACCCTAAGAAACGCCAAGGCGATGACACCCTAGAAGATACAGCGCGCAAGGTGGCCTGGGCGGCAGTGAAGCATAAATACGAAAAAATAGATGATAAATGGGTAGCAAAAAAATAATTATTTACATAGCTTTTATTACATGGTTAGATTTGACGTCTATTAAAAGTCGTCTTGGTTTCAAAATAAAACTATAGAAAATAAGATACAAAGCCAAACCTATTACATTCATCAATCCAAACATGATTAACAATGTTCCGATATTGAAATGTTTTTTTTGGGCAATAAAATGCTCTTTGTTGTGATGTAAGATTTGGTAATCATTTTTATAAAACATCGTTTAAATTTTTTTATCATTTCATTCTCAGAAAGGCCGGAATGTTTGACATTAAGAATATAGTTTTCAAAAAGCTCCAAGGCTTCTTGATAATTTTTTTTGTCCCAAAAATATATCACGATACCGATAGGCAGGATAAATATCATAATTATGGTGGTCATGAACCGTAAATCTCCCCAAAATGTTCTTTGTATATCAAAAAAAGCCTAACATCAAATTCGAGCTGATGATATGATGGTTCTATATGTGTGCATAATTTATAAAATGCCTTGTTGTGCTCCTTTTCTTTTAGATGTGCCAGTTCATGGGCAGCTATCATACGCAAAAAAGGTTCCGGAACCTTTTTAAAAAGATGTGATATGCGAATCTCGTTTTTGGCTTTTAACTTCCCGCCTTGTACGCGAGAGACAAAAGTATGCATACCAAGTGCTGATTTGAGATCTCGTATCTTGGTATCATAAAGCACTTTAGCAATAGGCAAAGAGCTTTTCATATAGGTATTTTTTAGTTCCGTTACATATTCATAAAGACTTTTATCTATAGTGTATGAGTGGATTTTGGGGTATTTTGAAAGTATATATTCTCCAAGTTTATTTTGATCAATCAATGCTTGCACTTGGGATTTTATCTGTATATTATAACCATCTATATATTTTAGCATACATAATTATATCTATTTTTACATATCAAGCGACTAAAATGTTTTCTTTAATCGCAGATAATATCGATGCTCAAAACTGCCAAACTCGCTTTGATAATCTCCGTTATACAGCAAAGCACCCAAGGAAATGGTAGTTTCATCATCCAAACTGTATATAATGACAGGCGATGCGAACAGGCTATTATCGTCCAAATTGTATATCATACTAACCGAGCCTTGAAGCATCAGATTAAAATCATAGCTCAATGATGTTCCTAGATAATCCGAAGATCTAAATCGGTTACCAGATAGTGTAGAGTTTTGCATATCTAAAATTTCCAAGGCCAAATAAGTTTTAGTAGTATGAAGCCACTCCAATGCTGCCGTGACTCCGTTTTGAAATCCGTAATCTACACCAAAAATGCCTTGATAAAATGTTTTATCCAAGATCTTATCTTTGAAATACCCCCCTTCACTTCGCCACTCAATACCGGTATCAAAGAGATCGCCCTCGATCTCATAGCCAATCATCTGTGCATCATTACTATATAGCAGATCCAATGCGATATCTGCAAAACCTGCATAGCCCTTTACCCGGCTTGCATATTTGTAGCTTTTATCGTTTCTTTGGCTAACTACACCCATTATCTCCGTAGTTTTATTTGGTGAATAAATATACGAAAATGCATAGGCTCCGAAAATCTGGTCGGGCTCGAGTGCTAACGGATTGCGTGGATTAAAAAGATCGGTTGGAGTCCATATGCGCCCTACGCCCATAGTGATCTTTTGGAGACCAAAGATCAAACGATGTGTTTCATCATTATATCCGATATTCAAGCGATGAATACGGCCAAATAGTTCTCCGCCGTCATAATCATGAGTAGAGGTTTCTATATCAAACGGGGTGTCTGCTTTGATAGTACGTGAAAAGATATACTCATCACTTTGTATATACTCTTTTCCATAGTAATTGTCAATATCTCCTATGAAATTGATATGCCAATTTTCTTCTTTGAGTGTATAATCCAGCCTCAACCTGTTATAGTTATAAAAACTTCTCTCATGATCTTGATATGGAACTAGCGAAAGTGTAAAATTGGTATTTTCAATGCTGTATTCATTTTCAAATGCCCACGAACAGATGGTAAGAGTGAGTAATATTTTAATTATCTTCAATAACTGCTCCGTCTTTTAAGACAATGATCCGTTTTGATTGCTCCAAGACATAACTGTCGTGGGAGGCAAAGATCACGGTAACATGCTCTTTTTCATTGAGAGTGCGGAGCATCTTCATGAGTCTTTCACTATTTTTTGAATCCAAATTGGCTGTAGGCTCATCTGCTAATATGAGTTTAGGCCTAGAAGCCACTGCTCTCGCTACTGCTACGCGTTGTTGCTGCCCACCGCTTATTTGGCCGGGAAGTTTGTCTAAGATATCTTCTATCTGCAATATAGAGGAGAGCTCATCTATACGCTTGTTAATTTGTTCATCATCAAAACGAAGAAGCTTCATAATAAAGCCTATATTTTCTCTCACGGTAAGTACGGATATTAGATTATATGCCTGAAAAACAAATCCGATGTGCCGCAGTCTATAATCTGCCATCTGCTCATCATTAAGTTTTGTTAGTTCCAATTCATCAATAAATATGCTCCCGCTTGTCGGCCTTTCTAGCCCTCCGATAATATTTAGCAGGGTTGTTTTGCCAGAACCGGATTCCCCGCTTAGCGTAGTAAACTCGCCGTCTTCGAAAGTGAGATTGATATCTGCAAGGGCTTTTACCTCTTTTAGCGAATCGGGAAAGAAGATTTTAGAGATGTGAGTAAGTTTCATATCATTTTTCCTTGTATTATTTCTATAGGTTTGATCTTTTTGAGCACATATAACGGCCAAAGGACAGAAATAAAAGTAGCAAAAAAGACAGAAGCAAAAGCTTGAAGAAAGTAATAATAACGGATATCGGCATACAAAACAGCATTTAATCCGAAACTCTCCAGCCCGGCTTGATAATAGCGCAGGTCAATTCCGTTTGATGAAGTGTAAACCAAAAAACCAAATCCTAAAATGGCACCTATTATGTATCCGATTAAGGCCATAATAAAAGCTTCGCTAATAACTTGATATCGAATATTCCCATATGGGGTTCCAATAGCCATCATTATGCTAAATTCTCTCATTCGCTCCAAAATAGACATCAAAATAACGCCAAAAATCCCAAGTGCCGCAACAGCAAAAACAATAGCATAACTTAGCCAATTGAAGATATCCATCATATCACGCATTTCTATTAATAAAGGATAAAGCTCATCCCATCGAAGCACGTCTATTGTGCTAAATTTTTTTTGAAGTATCGATTGGATGCTATTAGTGTAAGATTCATCTTTTATGCGAAGTGCTATTTGCGTAGCGCTGTTTGGCAAAGCAAGAAAATGTTCCATAGTTTCTATAGAAACAAAAACAGACCCTTCATCCACTGCTAAATTTCCGCTCTTAATAATACCGCTTATGCGAAAAGAGATCGCATTTATCTCACCGCTTGCGTCTTGGGCAGTAAATACAAGACGGCTGCCTGTAATGACTTTGAGTTTTTCTGCAAGTTTAAAACCTATTAACGCTTCTTGATTTTTTGGACCAAAGCTAAACTTTCCTTTAAATAAAAAAGTATCAAAATCCCCAAATCTTCTCTCATCTTCCAGTCTCACGCCTTTTAAGGTAGCTCCTAGTGATTTATGTGCAGTGGAAACCAATCCCTCTTGGGAAAGACGGATGGCATATGCATCTATATTTTTGGAGCCATCAAGATATGCTTTTATGGCTTTTGGATCATCTATGTGATAATCTATAGTTTTTTCTAAACGATATTGTTTGGCATAGAGTGATATTTCTCCGGAATCACTTCTAATGGCGGTGTTGATCATATGCGATACCATCCCATCATACAACCCTTGTAAAAAAAGCAGACCGCTTAAGCTCAAAGCTATCATCATGATCACCATTAATGTACGAGTCTTGCGTCTAGTTAAACTTTTCCATGCCAGATCAAATGCTGTCTTATACATAACGCATTGCCTCTGTGACACTAAGCTTATTGATTTTATAGATGGGATAGAATATGGAAGAAATATTCAATACAAATATACCTAGTGCATTCCAAGTTATTGTAAATATATCAAAATGAGTAGGGAGAGTATCGCTAATAATGCCGTATTCCTTATATGTCTCAGCCAATCCGGAAATAGTAATTGGATGTATCTCAAGATAATACGTAATAATTGCCCCAATAATTGTCCCAAAAGAGACACTGAGCAATGTAATTACCAATAATTCATTAAACAATAAAACTCTTATATCTTTTGATGTGAACCCCAAGGCTCTCAAAAGTCCTATTTGACGAACACGTGCATAAATATTGACATAGTTGAATATCATGATCACAAAAAAAATGACTACAAAAAAAACAGAGATCGAAATATATCCGAACAATGAATCAACTTGCATCAATTGCACCAGATCAAACAAAAGAGTTTTCCAGCTTAGCGCCTCATATTTTTGAGACAGATTACTGTTAAGTGTTTCAACATAGTTATCTGCTGCTTTATTATCTATAAAGCGAATAACAAAATAACTTGCTTTATTTTCACTCATCATGATACTATCCAAGTAATCTTTATTGACAAAAGAGGAGCTAGAATCAAAATCAAAAAGCCCGGTTTTAAAGATCCCTTTGACTTTGAAAAGATCAGCCGCCGTAGAATAATCAAGAGAAGAGCCGATCATGGCGATCTCATCTCCGACATCTACACTAAGACGTTTGGCAAGATCACTGCCCATATAAATAGCTCTAGTATCATTGTCCTCAAGATATGAACCTTTAATTAAAGAGCTTTTTAGATGGCTAAAACTGCTTTCGCGTGACGGAACTATGCCGGTTAACATCGAACCTACTGTCTTTTCTTTTTGTGAAAGCAACGCGTATGTTTCAAATCTAGGTGAAAAATTTAAAACGAAAGGCTTTTGATTTAAAAATGTTTCGATTTGCTTGGCATCCTCAATAAGATGATCATAATCTGATTCTTCCTGGTATCCTTTAGCATTTATGTGTGCATATCCTGTATATATCTCTACGGAGTTCTTGATCATCTGTTCATGCGAACCATTGGTAAAAGCTACATAAACTATAAAAAAAGCTGTTGTAAACATACTAAGCAAAAAGATAGTAAAAGTACGGCTCTTTGAAGCTATAATATTTTTAATTGCAAGGCTATAAAGCATCGGCTTCTGCCTTAGTTTGAATAACGCTTGAGCGCATTCTTGCTAAAGTAAGAAGCATCGATAGGGGTATCATAATTGACCTTTTCAAAAATAACCTTTGTAGAATTTTTCTTTTTTTCTATATCAAGCGGTTTGAGTTCCATTACCATAGGAAGAGTATGATTCCCGTGACGTTGTATGTTGCTAAAAGTCATTATACGTACTTTTTGCATAAAGTCGTCATAATAGATCTCTTTTGTTGGCACCTTGTTGGATATATCAACATCGACTATGATCTTTCCCCACACAACAGCAGCATTTGGCTTAGGCAAAAGTTCTATGGTAGCACTTGAAGATGTTTTAGAAAGAAGTTTGGCATTATAGTCCTTGATCATCGAACTTTCTTTTACCATATCATCATTGGTAAAATCACTCCCCATCCAGCTTTGCAGCATCATCGATGGAGGAATCTTGATAGTACGTTCGATTTTTGGGATATATTGCCACATTTGGGTATCTAGTTTTAAAAATGTTATGCCTCTATCTTTTTTAGGATAAAGTATTTTTATGAAGCTTTTTGTATCGCCTTGCGACCAGCTTTCCATCTCAATGGTTCTCGCGCCGCGCTGGCCGGTGACGATCATGCGCATTTTTGCATACATAAAATCGCCACGCAAATTATCCTCTACGGCTTTGATAATTTCATCAGCCTCGCTTCCGTAAAGGAATGATGAAAAAATAAATATAAAAGACAGCAGATATTTCATATGCCGACCTTTGAATATTATTCTTGCATTTACTTTATCTTGCAACCGGTGTTGATGCCCAAAATTGCATAAAGTGCACACCAGCCCATAAAAGCAGTAATAATCGGAATAAGGCCTATGGCTCCCCACCAACTATTGTTCATGACACCCCAAATGATAATAACCACTCCGAGAACTAATCGTATTATTTTGTCAACTTTTCCAATATTACACGTCATAGTAAATCCTTTTTGTGTTTATTTACAAGAACATTATAACAAAAATAAAACCTGTTGTCTGCAATATATTCGTTTAATAATCAAATCTTTATAATAGTATAAATTACTTATTATTTTTTTCTATATTTATTATAACCGCGATACTTTAAAAAGTTCCCTAGAAGTCCATGATCAGTAGATCATAAGGCTTGGGTATTTTTATCCAAATAGTCTCTGATCTCCTGGGCTATTTTTTCTGCTTTGGTACCCAGAACTATCTGTATGGATTTGTTATCAGGCTTGATAACACCGCTGGCTCCCAGTGCTGTAAATGCCGTATTGTCAATCTGGCTGCTGTCTTTTAGTGTCATTCTAAGCCTTGTGATACAGGCATTTGTCTCAACTATATTGTCTCGTCCCCCAAGCGCTTCTACAAAAGAAAGAGTATTTGAATTGTCAATGTTTTGTTGAACATTATTATCTAATGCATTGTCACCAAACAATTGAGGCTTCAAAAACCCGAGTAAAATATAAGAAAGTGTAAAATAAAGTAACGCGAAACCAACTCCAAGCGGCAATATAAGAAGCGGATTTTGAGCCAACTTGTAGTTAATAATATAATCAATAAGCCCTGCTGAAAATCCAAAACCTGCATGAATATCAAGCAGTTGCGCCATGGCTAGAGCGAGCCCTGTCAACAAAGCATGCAGTACAAAAAGCGCCGGTGCTGCGAAGATAAACAAAAATTCAAGAGGTTCAGTGATGCCTGTCAAAAATGATGTAAATGCTACACCGGCAAGAATTGCCCCTGCTCTTTTGCGGTATTCTTGCGGGGTTCGCAGATATATTGCTAAAGCCATTGCAGGAAGCCCAAACATCATAACGACATAAAACCCAGACATATAAATTCCGGCGCTCTTATCCCCCGCAAAAAACCGATGCAGATCTCCATTTGCTACAGTTGCAACTCCGTCTTTTACGTAGGTATAATCTCCTAGTTGAAACCAAAAAACACTATTTAGTATATGATGTAATCCTAAAGGAATCAACAAACGATTTAGTGCACCATAGATAAATGTACCTAATTTATCAAGTCCTATAATAGCGTGTGAAAATACATCTATACCGCTTTGTGCGAAATGCCAAAAATATCCTGCAAGCACCCCTACTGTAATAGCACTAATAGTTGTGACAATAGGTACAAATCTTTTACCTCCGAAAAATCCTAAAAATTCCGGTAATTTAATATCATAAAAACGGTTATACAAAAGCCCGGCGATTACCCCCATAATGATACCTACAAAAACCCCCATTTTAAGATTCTCGTCGATCCCCAGATAGACTGCTTTGGCTACCAGTACGCCTACTGCTCCAGATAGAGCTGCTGTACCGTCGTTATTCTTGGCAAGACCGTATGCTATGCCTATCCCAAAAAGCAGATCAAGGTTACCAAATATACTCTCTCCGGCGGTTTTCATAATTACAGCTAACTGTCCATCAAATATATCACCAAATCCGAGACGAAGGAAAAGAGCGGCTACGGGCAGCACTGCAATCGGTGTCATAAGGGCTTTACCTATACGCTGTAAAAAACTAAACATCTCTTATCCTTGCTTTTATAGTAGGTATCATAGCCGGTGTTACTCCTAGTGTATTTATCCCTATGTGTACTAATTTCTCTATAGCATCACAATTGCTAGCCAGTTCACCGCAAGTACTCACAGGTTTTGTAGCCCTGTCTTGTATGTATTTAATAGCATCATAAACTACATTTGAATGCGGGTCTACAGTAAGTGTAGCATGTGTTCTGTCTATTGCAAAAAGATACTGAGCAAGGTCATTTGTACCTATAGAATAAAAATCGACAACTTTGTTGAACTCTTCTATTAGAAATAACACCGAAGGCACTTCAACCATAATGCCAAACGATACACCGCTCAGTGACACGGAATGCTTTGATGCCAAGGCATGAGCTACACTTTTGGCATAGTTGAACTCATCTACTGTTGCTACCATAGGAAACATTACTTTAAGTTCACCATTTTGCTTGGCTTTTAAAATAGCTAATAGCTGCTCTTCCATTAGCTCCAAATGTGTCTCAAAAAGACGTATTCCTCTCACTCCCAAAAATGGATTTTCTTCGTGCTGCAGGGTCAAATATGGTAATTTTTTATCTCCGCCAATATCGAGCGTACGTACAGTTACCTCATCAAAAAGAGCAAATATAGATCTATAAGCTTCTACTTGCTCATCAAATGTCGGCTTAGTTTCCCGAAATAAAAATTCAGTCCGCAGCAGTCCTATACCTTCACATCCGGCATCTTTGGCTTCTTGTGCTGAAGCAACATCGGTTATGTTTGCCAATACTTTGATATGTTTACCGCTTTTTGTAATGGCCGGTTCAAATCTTTTTTCATTGACCGATATAGAGTTTGACGCTTCAGCAGATATAGCATTGTTTGCACTGCTTAAATCACTTTTAGTAGGAGCTGTTACCAGCAAACCTTGTGAACCATCCAGTATCATCATATTATCTGTAGGCTCAAAAGAAGCTATCTCCAAACTAATGGCAGGGATCTTATAGCTTCTAAGCAATAATGCCGCATGGGCTCTTGGTGGCAGATTCTTTACGATCACACCTTGTATATTCTCTTTTATTAGGGTCGGTATATCGCCAGGAAGCAGCTCGTTAGCAATAAGTAAAAAAGGAGTTTTTGGAAACACAAGTGATTTTACACCTTGTATAAGTTTGGTGACTCTTCTTTTGATATCTTGATAGTCTGCGATTTTGACTTGATTTGCAGTATCTTTCAAGGATGTTACAGCTTCATCTATGTTTTTGATAAATTCTTCATGTGAATGATGTGAAATTGATTCCAATATAGATTTTTGGGCCCTGAATATATCATTATCTACAGATAGCGACTCAAGTTCTTCCAAGGCCATCTGATATGCATCATCAAAAGAGATCTTTGCTCCATTTGAGCTATTGCTCTGCACTTCATATAGATATGGCACACCAACTGCAACACCGCCGCATATGCTCGTCCCTTGCAGCACATGGCCTTCGTAATCCGCTTTTTGCAAATCTTGTTTTAACTCTTGATCATCTTCTTTGGCAGCCAAGGCAGATAAAAATTCTTCCAAGGCCCTTAAAGCTTCAAGGGCATCTTTGCCTCTGGCTTCCAAGACTATTTCATCATTATCTTGCAATCCCAGAGCCAATACGGCATTCATATTTTTAACATCAGCCTGTTTATCGCCTATGTTCAACATAATTTGACAAGAATATTTTTTAGCAATACCTGCCATCATTGCGCTAGGCCTTAGATGTACACCATAAGGTGCATTTAATCTAATGGCAATTTGATGGGTTTTTGCAAATAATTTTAATATTGACTTCATTGGCAACTTTATAAATAAATATAGTGAGATTATACCAAAAAAGCAGTTATTTGATAAGGCGGGAAATTGGACCTTGGTTGTTGTCTATGTCCATGATATTATTCTAGCTCTATATTCATTCTTTTGGTCTAAATTATACGATGCATACTAGATCACAAAAGACAAATATACACCCCCTTTATAAAATCATAAGAGCTAGATAAATATATACCGTCTTTTAGTTTACTAAAATTCCATTTTTTTTAAGCATATGGAGCAGTTCGCAATCACCAAGCGCACATGCTTTTCTGGCATCGATAGAAGCGTTTTTATAATCACCTATACGTGAATATGAAACTCCTCTGTTAATTATAGTTCCAAGACAATTTGGCTGCCTATCGATAGCTGCAGAGTAATCTCTTATGGCTTTTTTATAATCCTTTCGCTCATAATAGACAAGTCCTCTGTTGTTATAAGCGGTACAGCTGTTTGGATTTGCAGCAATAGCTTTGGTATACAGCTCTATTGCTTTATCAAAATTGCTATTTGCGTATTGAGCATCGCCTTGCTGAAGATAATTTTCACCATAAGCAAAAATTCCCACAAAAAGTATCAAAAATATTTTTTTCATGCTTGCTCCTTTTTTGGTTATTATAACACAATTTAGAATCAAAAGTTACCTGTTATCATATTTATTTATGATTTACCATTTGAAAAAATAAATACTATTTTATATTCTTTTTGAGCGTTTATCCGGTATGAAAAACAGCCGCTATAGACTAACAGTTATATTTATGCTATACTCTAACTAAAAAATAAGGTATTGCAATTGGAACATTTTATCGCATTTTTAGATGCCAAAAACCCAGCCAAAAGCCCAATATATGAACATCTAAAATGTTCATCTGACGAAGTCATATTGGTACAATATATTTGCCGCAGATACGCCAAAGGCATAGAAGAGGTAAGCGTATTGGAAATGCTTCAAGAGTGTTTTGAGGTCAAAGGATATGATTACATTCACAATCTCGGCAAGATCAAAAATCTCATTGACCTTGGATGGATAGTACAAAGCAGTTTTGGCCAGATAAAAACACATGAAAGCTCCAAATTAGAGTTGCTTGGAGCTTCAGTGGTACCGAGCATATCATTGCTTCGGCTGCTAGAGGAAGGCTCCTTGGAGATCTTACTTCCGGAGATCAAGCCATATACCGATCATTTGGAGTATCTTCAAGATCAATTTGATATGGTCACACTATTACACTCAATTGCAACTTCCAAGCAAGGTTTTGGTGACAACTCTTTAACCATCGGCCGCCTTAAAAACAAACTCTCCCTCCTTACAAAAAGGATCGAAGAGAGGCTCAAGGTAACTACCGAGCCGATAGTAGTAGAAGAATTTTTTGCAGAAAAAGAGTTAGACGAAAAAGAACAAAAGATATTTCTAGCCCTTCTAAAAGAAGAGTATAGTGCAGGCGAAGGACAATTTCGTGAGATGAACAGCCTTATAGAGCTTATCAGTTTTGATGAGTATGAAAAGATAAAAAATCGCGCCATGCTAGAAGAAGGCTCTAAACTGATAAGCGAAGAGATAATCGATTACGATGAGATACTCAATATGTTTGGCGGCATAAGCCGTTCGTTTTTTATCAACGAAGATGTGCTTCAACGCATCATACATCCTCACAAAAAAAAGAAAGTCACCAAACTAAAACTTGACATGCTGGTAAAAGAACAAGAGATCTTTGAATATTTTGAACCGACAACAACCCTTGATGACGTAGTACTCCATACAAAAACCAGAGAAACATTGGAGACCATCATCAAGCAAATGGATAAAGATGTATACGCGAAATTAAAATTATGGGGTATAAAAGAAAAAAGGAAAGGTATAGATGCCAAGATCATATTTTACGGCCATGCAGGGACCGGTAAAACAATGACGGCTATGAGTTTGGCCAAAACCCTTAAAAAACCTTTGCTCTCTTTTGATTGCTCCAAAATTCTCTCAATGTACATAGGCGAAAGCGAAAAAAATGTACGCAAGATATTTGATGATTTTAAAGCTCTTAGCCAAAAAGCAAAAGTAGAACCGATTTTGCTTTTAAACGAAGCAGACCAATTTTTGAGCAGTAGAGTAGAAGGTAGCGGAAGCAGCGCAGATAAAATGCATAATCAAATGCAAAATATTTTTTTAGAGCAAATAGAAAGATTTGAAGGTATATTAATAGCTACCACGAATCTGCTCGGCAATATTGATAAAGCTTTTTCTAGACGTTTTGACTACAAAATAGAATTCAAAAAACCTACCAAAAAACAGAGATTGCAACTGTGGCAGCTGATGCTTCCGGAAAATGCAGACTATGAAGACGGATTTGAAGCTGAATCTTTGGCCAGCTATGAACTAACAGGAGCACAGATCAGCCTTGTCATCAAAAATACCGCCTATAAAGTTGCTGTCAGAGAAGAGAGTCTATTTACAATGAGTGATTTCAAAGAAGAAATAGAAAAAGAATCGGGCAGCAGTTTTGAAAATGATGTCAAAAGTATGGGGTTTAAGATATAATAGGCAAATTTAATAAAAATAGTTTTAATATGATATAATTTTATATCTAATTATAAGAATTAACAAAGGAGGCAATATATGAAATTTTATAAAGTTACATTCATATTCTTGTTATGTGTCTCTTACTCATTTGCCTACAAAGAAATAATTATAGATCTTGGTATGCAAAAAATTTACGCTATAGAAGATGGAGAGGTGGTAATAGAGAGTCGAATTTCAACCGGAAAACCGGGTCACCGTACTCCGGTTGGCAAATTCACAATAACAGAGAAAAAAAGACATCACATATCAAATATATATCATCTGCCCATGCCTTTCATGATGCGTCTAACTAATTGGGGTATCGCAATACACCAAGGTTATGTTCCTGATTATCCGGCTTCGCATGGCTGCATTAGGGTGCCAAGAGAATATGCAGAACAGCTTTTTCATTGGGCGCCAATGGGGACTCCGGTGCAGGTTAAGCAGTCTGCACAATATACCGACCTATACAAAAGAGCGCCTGAGGCAAAAAAAATCAAACAAAAAACTTTAGCTGAAGACAATTATGCTAAAGCAAAAAACAGACGCGTTACAATCGACGATTTCTTATAACTCGTCATCTCATCCTCGCATAAGCGGGGGGGGTGACACTTTTAAAAACTATCTAAACAAATTAGCCAATGCAGAAGTGTCTGTAGTTTTTGTACTCTCTTTAGTATCAGTAGGCTCAGTTGTTTTACCCTCTATCTCATTTAGCTCGATAGCATAACCTGTCAGCATAGAAGCTAGACGTATATTAATTCCACTTTTCCCGATAGCTTTTGCTTTTTGGTCACTCGTGATAGAGACTATTGCTTTTTCTTTTTCTATTTTGATATTTTGAACTATTGCAGGACTCAATGCTCTAGTTATAAAGATCTCAGGAATCGGTGAATATTCGATACAATCGATATTTTCTCCTATAAGTTCTGCACTTACTGCATTGATCCTTACACCTTTCACCCCTACAGCAGCTCCGACCGGATCTATGTTTGATTGCAATGCTCTAAGGGCTATCTTAGCTCTCTCACCCGGGATTCTCGCACAATTGGTAATTTCTAGCACACCATCTGCGATCTCTGGAACTTCTCGCTCCATAAGTGCTTCTAAAAATTTTGGTGCTGTTCGAGACAGCTCCAAAAATAATCCAAATTTAGGATTTATACTAACGTATTTAAGAAGTGCTTTTATAGTATCTCCTACTTTAAATTTTTCTCCTTTGATACGATTACGAAGAGTTAAAACTCCTCTGAGCTCACCTATCTCAACATATGTATTTTCATCGCTATCTATCCTAGATACCGTACCTATTACGATAGTACCGACCTTATCTTGGTATCGCTCAAGCAAACTTTGCTCGATACGTCTTTGGATATGATATTCTAATTCACGAAAAAGATTAGCTGATGCTGTACGTCCATATTGTTCTAGGTCAAATTCTGATTTAAAAGTATCTCCAACTTCGATGGATTTATCATATTCTTGAGCAGTACTTAAAGCCATAAAAGCGTCAGATCCGGCAGCTAATCTCTCATCATCATCTGCTACTATAGAGATCGTTTTGAATATAGTATAATCTTTCTTTTGATTATCTATAAAAACTTCAAACATGCTGTCACTTGATGTCAGTCTCTTTGCAGTATTAATAAGTGCATCTTTAAATGCAGCTATAGCTTGTTCTTTTGTAATGTTTTTTTCATGCGCTATAGCTTCAACCGTATCTAAAATCTTTTCCAAGAGTTATCCTTTTTGTTTATAAAATGATTTATATTCCTACCAAAAGAAGGCATAAATAACATTGATATCTCTTGTGGGAAGTATTCATTTTTGTAGAATATAATTATATCTCAACGAACCTTTACCCAAAATTAAGTATAATAACCATAATTAAGCATTGAATGACACATACAATATAAGGATCAAAATGAAACTAAAACTTGCCAGAACATCACTTAAGGCTAAACCGAAAGCTATAGATATTGAAGAAATCGAAGCTGAGTTGTCGACTAAGTCTATATTTTATTTTGACAGAGAAAACTCGCATAAAGAATTGAAAGAGCTTATAGAATACTTTGAGGAGAAAGGATCTAGCGTATATATGAGAGAGGTCAAGTACGGATTGGATGAAAATGAATACATCTATGAAGTTCATATTATATAACTTTTGATGCAAAAAAAACTATATATTGAAACACTAGGATGTGCTATGAATGTTCGTGATAGCGAACATCTCATTGCTGAACTATCCATAACTGAAAACTACTCACTTACTACCAATATCTCAGAGGCTGATTTAATAATCATCAACACATGCAGTGTCCGAGAAAAACCTGTTGCTAAACTTTTCTCAGAGATTGGTGTTTTTGCTAAAAACAAAAAACCAAACGCCAAAATAGGAGTTTGCGGATGCACAGCAAGCCATCTTGGCCGCGAGATCATACGTAGAGCTCCAATGGTAGATTTTGTTTTAGGCGCCAGGAATATATCCAAGATCACAAAAGTATTACACCAAAAACATGCAGTTGAAATAGATACAAATTATGATGACAGCACATATGCATTTGGTGAATATCGCACAAATCCTTTTAAAGCCATGGTTAACATTTCAATGGGTTGCGATAAATCATGCACCTTTTGCATAGTACCTACTACCAGGGGTGAAGAGATATCGATACCTAGCGATCTGATAATAAATGAGATCAAAAAAGCCGTAGAAAGCGGAGCAAAAGAGGTGATGCTGCTTGGTCAAAATGTAAACAATTACGGAAGACGTTTTAGCCAAACAAGCGAAGTAAAAGATTTTACAGGCCTACTCCAAGCTATCAGCAGCATAGAAGGATTGGAAAGAATTCGCTTCACGTCTCCACACCCTTTGCATATGGATGATGAATTTATCAAAGAATTTGCCTCTAATCCCAAAATATGCAAACAAATTCATGTCCCGCTTCAAAGCGGCTCAAGTAAAATACTCAAAGCCATGAAAAGAGGATATACAAAAGAGTGGTTTTTGAACCGCTGCGAGCTTATTCGCTCTTTGGCTCCAGATGCAACAATTTCTACAGATATCATTGTTGGATTCCCAGGAGAGAGTGATGAGGATTTTGAAGATACAATGGATGTACTTGAACGTGTCAGATTTGATCAAATGTTCTCTTTTATATACTCTCCTAGACCTCATACCCCGGCAGCAGAGTATGATGAACAGGTAGATTCCGAGGTCTCATCAGCTAGGCTTACAAGACTTCAAGATCGTCATATGCAGATCTTGGATGAGATTATGCAAGCACAGCTTGATACTATCCATCAAGTCTATTTTGATGAATTAAAACCAAACGGCAAAGTTGCAGGCAGAAGTGATGATGGCAAACTTGTTTTTGTTGAAGGAAGCGAAGAGCTGCTTGGCACTGTTATACCTGTAGAGATCACAAAAACTTCAAGAAGCCTCTTAGAGGGGAAAGTGATAAAAGATTAGATGAAAAAAAAGATCTCAAACTTTTTTATCTATAATGTCATTCCTTTTTTCATCTATTGCTTGATGAAATTAATATGGCTAACCACCAAAAAACATTATCATCATCTATCGCATTTTACAGACAAACAATATATTTTTGCATGCTGGCATAGTGAACTTTTGATATCTCCGCAGTATTATCGCAAACTTTTCTTAGCACACAAAGCAGGAGCAATAGCATCTGGCCACAAAGACGGACAAATAGTCTCCAATACAATACAATATTTTAATATTTACCCCATTGAAGGCTCATCATCAAAAGGTGGCGTCAAAGCACTCATCAGTGCGTTAAATGCATTAAAAAATGGCGATGATGTACTTATAACCCCAGATGGACCCAGAGGGCCTAGATTTTCTGTTGGTGACGGCATAGTTGCTTTGGCACAAAAATCAAATCTGCAAGTCTTCACTATAAATTACAAGGTCAACAAATATTGGCAGCTAAAAAGCTGGGATAAATTTATCATACCAAAACCATTTAGCACTATAGAAATATATACGCAACTCCTTGATCTAGGCGGGCTAGATAATCAAGAGGCTAAAAAAATAGTCAACGAAACAATGATAAAATACACCACGATTTAAAATATGAAAGACAGATTCTTAATATTTTTAGATGATTTTTTAGATTATCTCTACCAAATCAGAGGCTATAGTATCCAGACTGTAACAACATATGATATATCGTTGAAACATATGATAGAAACTAGTCATATAAGCGAGACTGACGAAAATATAGATATTGATATCACTCCTTATAGACTGCAAGTTATCAATAATAATAAAAAAACGATAGCCAAAAAACTAAGTGCCGTACGTTCTTTTGTCAAATTTTTAAATGACCAAAAAAATTTGAATGTCACTTTTTATCCGAATGACTCTATTAAAGTACCGCAGACATTACCAAAACCGATAGAAAAAAATCATCTCCAAGAAGTCCTCAAAAGTGCCGATATAGAACAAAAAACATTAGTATATATGCTTTATGGATTGGGCCTAAGGATCAGTGAATTAGCCTCTCTTAAAATCTCAGATATCAAAGAAGAATGGGTGCAAATCAATGGCAAAGGCAACAAAATTCGCGAACTGCCTATTATGCCTGAACTCCAAATTATATTAAAAGAGTATATGGATATTTATACACCCCAAAAGTATATATTCGAAAAAGATAAAGCACCTCTAAATTCAGCAGGACTTAGATATAAAATATCCAAGCTTTTTAAAGCACACGGCATTAAGGCTACACCTCATCAACTTCGCCACTCATTTGCTACTCATTTGCTAAACAATGGAGCAAGAATAGCTGACGTTAGTGAGCTTTTAGGACACTCTTCCATGGCAACAACTCAAATATACACCAAGCTGGGAAATACCAAAAAATTAGAAGAGTATCTCAAGGCCCATCCATTGGCAAAAAATAAAAACCGGCCTTGATATACCCTAATCTGCCAAATCTTCTAATTTATCTATAAAATCTTCGCTATCTATAATGCTTTTTAATTTGTCTACTTCTATATTGTTGCCTTCAAGTGTTAACATAAATCTTCCTTTTACAATAAGCATAATTTTATTAGTAACACTATTATCAGACCGCTCCTGCTCTTCAACACCGCTATTGCCGTCTATTTTTATCGGTTTTCTATATCCGTTCTCATCTTCGCTTTCTCCGCCTGCATTGATACCTATTTGCATCATTGTTATCATAGCACTCCCCGCTTCGCCTGCACCATCCAATATGGAAAGCGTGATTTGTTTATCATTCTCTCCATACTGAGCTTCTGCAATATGCATACCAAGCTGTCCTATTGAAAATCTTTTTCTACTGAATCCATTTATTTTTTCAGGCAACAAAGCTTTTAATTTTTCATTGGACAATGGAGTAGCTTTTTTTAGATCTTCTGAAGTTTTTCCTATTTCTTCAAAAGCATCTTTCATATCTTTCGTGCTTTCTTCTTGTATCACGACTTCTTTTTGTTCATCTGGCTTTTTATCACCGCATCCGCTTATCATTAAAAGTGCTGCCAACAATAATGTATATTTTGTTTTCATTCTACTCCCTTTGTAATATAAGATTGATATATTATACTACTTTTTTTAGAAAATAAATGTTAAATAAAAATTTAATATAATTTTAATCTATTGGGCCAATTTTTGGATTTTACTTATCATGTTTTCGTCTTTTATGATCTCTTCTAGCTCATTCATATCGACGTTTGTGCCTACTATCGTCAACAAAAATCTGCCTGATATTATCATTGTCAATTTATTATCAATGCCGTTTTTAGATCTTATCTCTTCTTTGACTGCCCTGATACCCTCTATTGATGTTGATTTGAGATACCCATTTTTATTTTTTATATCTATATTGGAGTCAATACTTTGTTTCATCAAATCTATCAGACTACTCCCCTCTTTGCCTGCTCCGTCTACAATAGAGACCAAAATTTTTTTATTCTTATGTACATATGTCATTTCAGCTGAATACAGGCCGGTATGCCCCATAGAGGTTTGCATTCTTTCAAAATCACCTAGAGTGTCGGATAATAATTCCTTAAATTGCTGATTTGTTATAGGTTTTGTTTTTTGGAGCTGTGCTTGTGTATATTGAATATCTTTTCGACTTCCATCATCTTCGGAGACCTTGTCTTTGCATCCAATAAATGACAATAAAATCAACACACTTAAAATATACTTCATAAAGATTCCTTGAAAGTCAAGATTTACTATATAGTTATTTTATCTAAATTCTCCATATACCAATATCCTCTTACAAGCGGGGGAATGCCTGAGAGCCTACATTTTTCTTTAAACTCTTTTGGCAATACTGTTTTGTGATATGGTGCAATATAAAGTTTATCGGCACTCAAGCCGATTGCCCAAACTCCTCCAATTACCAAATCATTATTTTTTTCTATCTCTTCTCTTTGGGCAGAACTAAGCAAATAACCAAGTTCTTTTAATGCCAGATCAGCTGCTTTTACCTTGAGCCTTGTATCGTATATTTTGATCACCCGAAGCTCTTTATAGGCAAAAATTGTCTCAAATCTATCTTCAAGTATAAATATATCATCTTTTAGATATTTAAAACTCCGTCTTATCCCGTCTTTGTATTTTTCGACAAGCAAATTGCTATAATATTTACGAAAATAATTTCTCTCATAACTCTCATCATTATTGCTCTCATCTATGAAATATCTGTATTTATTATTATCCAGATAATCTTGCAGTTCATTTTTACTATATTCTAGCAATGGGCGTACTATCGTATAATTTGATCTTTGCGCAACACTATGTAAACCTATAAGCTCACTGAGTCCTGCCCCTTTGGTAAGTCTCATCAATAACCATTCAAGCTGGTCATTAAGCTGATGAGCTGTGAGCAATATATCATATCCATATTCTTCTATCAGCTTTTCAAAAAACTCGTATCTAAATGCTCTTGCATTGGCTTCAAAATGACTATCAAAACCCGGGGCTTTAACGGCATGGCAAATGCAATTATACTTTGAGGCTAGCTCTTTTGCATAAGCTACCTCATCTTTACTCTGTTCCCTGATCCCATAATCAACTATTGCCAAATCTGGCTTTAGCCCATTATCTATAAGAATGTGAAAAAGTGCCGATGAATCAATGCCACCCGAAAAGGCGAGAAGGAGTCTTTTATTTTCAAGGGAGGAGGAAGAAGGAAGATGAAAGCAAGAGCTTTTCTCTTTTTTACTATCTGTTTTCATAGCTTTTGCATCCTTATCCTTCACCTTTCTACCTTCCACCTTCCATCTTCTTCCTTCTTCGTTTATCCTTCATCCTTCTATCTTCCTTATAAGTGTTGCCAAAAGCTTATCACCGACAAGCTCTGTTACTTTTGCTTCGTACGCACTGCCATAAACTATAGGCAGATCAGATGTATCATTAACAAGTATCTCTCCATCAATTTCTACTGCCCAAGCAAGCGGTCTGGCGCTAAGCAGATATTCATGCTCATCACTTTCTTTGTCTATGACAATTTGTAAAGTAGTGCCTATCAATTTTGACAACGAAAGAGTTGTCGCCTCTGCAGCGATCTTGCCAAGTTTTTTTGCTCTTTTGGCTATGATCTTGGCAGGAATTTGCTCCATATCGTAAGCACTTGTTGACTCTTCATTCGAATATGCAAATACATTGAATCTATCAAAACCAAAATCATTACTAAACTCACAAAGTCTTTCAAATATTTCATCGCTCTCGCCAGGATGCCCGACTATGAATGTGGTACGGATAAATGCATTTGGTTTGCTTTGCATATGATATAACAATGCTTTTGTTTTCTCTTCTCCAAAGCCCCTTTTCATCACTTTAAACATACTATCATCACTATGCTGGATCGGTATATCATAATATGTCTGGAAAACCGTAGAATCGGCTATTTTGTCAATAAGAGCAAAACTGGTCGTACTTGGATATAGATATAGAATTCTTGCGCTCTTTACGCCTTCTATTTTCTCTATCTCATTAATCATATCTATAAGGCCATCTTTCAACCCTATATCTCTTCCATAACTGGAGCTATCTTGGGAGACAAACGAAAAATCCCAAAATCCTTTAGCCACGAGATTGGTTACCTCTTTTACTATTGAATTTAGTGTCCTGGAATGCAGCTTGCCTTTAAAGTGCGGAATAGCACAAAAAGAACACGTTTGATTGCACCCTTCGGCTATTTTGATATAAGCATGATAATTGGAGCCTGTGATCACTCTAGATGAATTTTCATCTGCTAAAAATACCTCTGGAGTATAAACGCCTTTTTTGGCTTCTATCATCGCATCTATTTTGTCATAGTCGCCTACCCCTGTAAATATATCAATTTCAGGGAGTTCTTTTTGTAGTTCATCTTTGTACCTTTCGCTTAGACAGCCGCTCATAACAAGCAACGAGTCACTCTTTCGTTGCTCATGAAGATTCAATATGGTTGAAAGCGACTCCTCTTTGGCAGCTTCTATAAATCCGCAAGTGTTGACAATAATGACATCTGCGTTTTGGGCATCATCGGTGAGTACATAATCATTTAAACGACCAAGCATCACTTCACTGTCTACTAGATTTTTGGTACAGCCTAGACTTACTAAATGGAGGGTTTTTTGATTCATTATTTACTTTCTTTTTTGCATATTATATCATAATGTGACGATTGACAAAAATATGATAATAGTGATTGGATGGCAAACAAATAAGGCTTAAATTAGTTATTACGGCTTATCATACTTTCCAAAAATTCTGCAGTTTTTGTTTGGCCTAGTTTTTTTGCATACTCTATAGCATTCATGCCAAATTTATCTTTATTATCAATTTTGGCTCCATTTTCTAGCAATAACTTTAACATATCAATATCATTAAAACATGATGCAAGCATTAGAGGAGTTATACCGCTTTTTCTTTTAGTGGTATTGATATCAAATCCGCTATCAATGCACAATTGCACTACATCGTATCTCTTGAATTTAATAGCGATATCCAGACTGCTTACCCCCTCTTTGTCAACTTCGAAAAGATCTACGCCGTGCTTTAAGAGAAGTTTGATAAGTTCAATGCTGGCATTTTTTCGTATCGAAAAAGATAATACACTTACCTCATCGGGGCTGTCTAGATCATATTCGCTTCCAAGAACGAGAGGTTTTGACAAGTCAACACCATTATCAATGATTTGTTTTGTTTGTACAAGTGAGTCTTGCTCTATTGCTTTAGTTAATGATTGCATAATAACGCTCTCCTAATGTAATCATATTGTAATGATTTTTATTTATACTTATCTTGTTTTTTAAAACACCATTTTATAAAGGAGCAAAAATGAATAACATTAAGACGATTTTGAAAAAAATGATCAAAACTGATGGCAGATCATCTAGCGCTGTTAGAAAAATAGTTCATCTTAAAACTTCAAAAGAGTTTGGCTATCTTATTGATACTACAAGGCTTTAAACTATCTCATGACCCAAAAGGGTTAATTCCGCCCATCATCTTCACGGCTTGAGCTTTTTTATCATCTTCTACCATTTTATAAGCATCATTCATAGCACTGATAAGCAATATCTGCAATGACTCTTTATCGCTAAGAAGAGAATCATCGATAGATACATCCAAAACTTCAGAATTACCGTTAATAGTGATACTTACCATACCGCCACCAACTCTTACTGTGAATTCTTTGTTTTTTGCATCCTCTTGAAGACGCTTCATATCTTCTTGCATACTAGCCATCATTTGTGACATTTTAGAGATATCTAATCCTTCAAACATATGCTTATTCCAATCCTTCTAAAACTTGAGCGCTATAGTATTGTCTTCATCTTCTAATATAACTAGTTTAGGCTGATATGAAGCCGCTTCTTTGGCATCCATTTGGGCATAGGCAATAATAATTATCTTATCCCCGACATGAACCTTTCTAGCTGCTGCACCGTTTAGGCAAATATCTCCCTTGCCAGCCTCGCCTGCTATGATATATGTCGAGAATCTCTCGCCATTATTGATATTTACAATATCCACCTTTTGCCCCACTAGCATTCCAGCAGCTTCTAATAATGTACTATCGATCGTGATGGAGCCAACGTAATTTAAATTGGCATCCGTTACTGTCGCACGATGGATTTTACTATAAAGCATAGTAATGGTCATAGATATTTCCCTTGATTTAAATAGTGCAATTATACTATAAAATTGTGATTTTATGGTTGCACTAAAGTTTTTGGCTCTATTGGCTCACCCCACATCTGTGGAGCAATCACATATTCTTCTACTACTTTGCCACCTATAATGTGTTCATCTATAATGCGGTCTATCTTTTCTTTTGTAAGGCCTACATACATAGTATGGCCCGGTTCTACGAGCATTACAGGACCCTGTTGACAGCGGTTGAGACAGCCTGTTTGGATGGGTTGAACAGTAGAAATGATACCTTTTTGCATTAGGCTTTGAGCTAGATACATAAATAATTGTTGTGATTCAGGATTGTTTTGGCTCACACAACTTGGTTTTGGCATACCAGGAGGCGAACTTTGTTGACATTTAAATATATAAAAAGCAGGTTGCGGTAAAGCGTAATTCATTTTATTTCCTTAATTAAGAGTATTTTACTCCGAATAATACCAAAGTTTGTTTAAATGAAAATAAAATATCACTCAGCAGCTACTGCTTTTTATTGACCTAGAAATTCTCTGACCACTTCTCTGTCATCAAAATGATGCTTCACACCTTTGATCTCTTGATAATCTTCATCGCCTTTGCCTAATATTAAAAGGGCTTCGCCTTCTTTAAGCTCTTTTAGTGCAGTTTTTATGGCTTCTTTGCGATCTGCAAAGACTTTTACATTGTCTTTGCCCTTTAATCCTTCTAAGATCTCATTGATGATAGTTTGCGGCTCTTCATCTCTAGGGTTATCACTTGTAACATAGATCTTGCTGGCAAATCTGCCGGCAACTGCTCCCATGCGCGGGCGCTTAAGTTTGTCACGGTTGCCTCCTGCACCAAAGACTACAGATAATGTTTTATCTTTCATACTTTGAAGTACTTGCTGCATTCCATCATCAGTATGGGCAAAATCGACAATTACAAGCGGATCACTACTAACAACCTCCATACGCCCTGCTACGCCTGCAAAGTGCTCTACTGCGTCACAAACTTCCTGCAATGGTTTGTTTGTCAGCATAACTGCAGCTCCGACAGCTGCCATGAGGTTATAAAGATTAAAAAGGCCTACCATTGGAGAGTTAAATGTCGCCTCGTCTTCAAAGTGTTTTATGTATGCAGTGATACCGTTATTCAATGAAAATGCTTGCACTTTAAATGATGCCGGCTGATCGACACCATAGCTTTGTGCATTTAGAGGATTGTATGTAATATGAGCTATGTCATCTTTATTCAGAAGCTTTGGCGTCTCATCAGCAAAAAATAGACTCTTGACCCTGCGATATTCTTCGATTGTTTTGTGATAATCCAAATGGTCGGCTGTGACATTTGTATGGATCTTAAGAGCAAATTTGATACTTTCGATTCTCTTTTGCTCAATAGCATGCGAACTTACTTCCATGACAAAATAATCACATCCTTTGTCAAGGGCTTGTTTCATATGATGCAAAGTTTCAAAGACAGAAGGGGTAGTCATAGATTTTTCTTCCAACCTCTCTTCATTCGCAAAAAATCCTCTAGTGCCTTGCAATGCCGGTTTGTGATCAAGATCCAAAAGCAAAGAATAGATAGCCGCAGTTACCGTTGTTTTACCGTTGGTACCTGTTACACCTACTACTTTTATATTGTCTATGCCCCAAAGCTTTATCAACTCCTCTGGAGTAATAAATTCAGGTATGATAGGCAGCGCATCAAAGTAATGGCTATTTTGTGAAGTCTTCAAAAAGATCGTGTCTGCTTGTATTAATTTTGTATTATCTGTTATATAAGCATATCCTTTGAGGTCAAAAGGTATTTTCATTATGCTTCCTTGTCAAACAGCTTATAAAGCTCTAATATATCTTGGTCGTTGGCAAACAAGCTGGCTGTATCATCTAAGTATTTTAATGCCATCTCTTCAAAGCCGCCCTTTTTAAGTTCGATTATAAAATCTATTAGTTCTTCTTTGGTCGTAATTATGACTTTGGTAGAAAACATAATATCTTCAAAAGTCTTCTTGAAATCGCCTCTAGTTTTTATCAATTCTTTGAAATCATTATATGAAATACCGTCCAATTCAAGCTGTGATGCCACATAGGACGAGATAAGTTCTTGCAATGTATTTTTTGAAGCATCCAAAGATTCTATAATTTCATTGATAATTTGCACAGCATCTTCTTGTTTATCTTTTATGGAATGATAATAATCAAAAAGAGCCTGGGCCTCATCATCATTTTCAAGTCCCAAATCACTTAGATAAATACCCATTCGTGCTTCATCAAGTTTTGGAAATTCTTTTAGCAGTATACCATATGTTTGAAGAGCACTCTTATACTCTCCTTTTAAAAACAACGCTTCTGCCCTTGCTAATAATCGTGTTTGATTAATACTCACCCTAATTCACTCCAATTATCTTCACTGCCTATAGGGACATTGACCACACTAATTTCTGGATGGATCAATATCTTCATCTGTTTTTCCACCCCATATTTGAGAGTGGTACCGCTGCTGGCACAGCCGACACATGCCCCTTGAAGCTGCACATATACTTTGCCGTCTTTTATACCTATTAGTTTAATATCTCCGCCATCAAGCTTTATAGAAGGCCTAACCTTTTCTATCACGTTCATAACGGCCGGTTCTAACTCTTCATCTGTAAAAGGAATCATATTTTCCCCCTGCTTTAGTTTTTGTCGAATTATATCACAAATAGTGGGAATTTAAGTGGAATTAAAGCAAGGCGTGTTTTGTGCTGTTTTTATAACTATTAAATTGCATATATAAGTGGCTTATTAAATATCAAAAAACTTTTTTTCTTATTTTTTTATCATTGCACGATATGTAGTGACTATTTCTAGTAATTCCTCAGTGATTTCTTTTTGTCGAAATGCATTAAGCTCAAGCTTTATCGACTGTTCTCTCTCCTTGATAGAATTTCTGGCTTGATTCATTCCATTGAATCTTTCTTGGTTTTCGCTTGCAACTGATTCTATAAAAGCTCTGTAACATGATATATAAAGATATTCCTTGATCAAAGCATTCAGGACATCATGGCTTTCTAAGTATAAAAGCGGTTTTTTATTTATTGATTTTTTGTGAAATACTGAAAAATCAGGCGGCAAAACCTTTTTAACCACTACATCATAACTAGCCATATCATTGTGTTTTGCGTATACTAAATTTAAGGTGCTCAAATTCTCTTTTAAAACTACTTCATTAAGATATATTGAAAGTTCTTCAGTATGTGTGTCAATAGACTCAACATTTGTAGCGCCCTTGATATAATGATCAAAAAAAATATTTTGTACATTTGCTTCCTGCGCGCCGATTTCGCCGACAATTACTGTCTTATAATTTTCTTTTGGGATGGTCTTGAAAAAATCAATGATATTCTCATTAAAAAACCCGCAAAGTCCTTCTTGGGAAAGAAAAAGAACAAAAATCGTTTTTTCAGATAAATTTTGTTCAAGATTTGCAAGGCTAGGAAAAATTGTGACAATATCTCCTGCTGCATCTTCTATACTTCTATGATATTTGCGTAGATGCGGGAGCTTGCGTTTGGCATTTTGGATATTATAATTTGCGAATGCTTTCATTGTAGAGACGATATCCTCGATCTCTTTAGTACTTTTGAGCTTCTTTGACAAATACAAAGAACTGCTCATTGCTGCCACTCTTTTGTAAATTGAATTGCTATATCATGAAGACGTTTGATCAATGTATCATTAATCTCATTTGTTACACTAATCATATCAAAAATATCAGACTCTTTTTTTCTTATTTCAAAAATAAACTTTTCTATAAATGGTTCTACTTCTATCAAAGATAGAGACTGTAAATATCCTTCATTGCTCAAAAAAAAGATTATCGCTTGCTCAGGCATATCAATATGCACATATCTCTTTTGTTTCAGTGCAACTCTCAATGCCTGCCCTCTATAGATCAACTTTTGTGTTTGCTCTTCAACTTTGGCACCGAACTTTGTAAAAATTTCTACCTCTAGAAACTGGGAGTAATCTAGTTTAAGCTTGGCTGCCATCTTTTTTAATGCAGATGCCTGCGCTTTAGCCCCTATACGTGACACGGATTTTCCGATATCAATAGCCGGTAAAAATCCTTTATTAAAAAGTTCTCTTTCCAAATATATCTGACCGTCGGTTATTGATATGAGGTTGGTTGGAATATAATCAGAGATACGCCCGGCTTGCGTCTCTATAATAGGAAGTGCTGTTATTGAGCCGCCTTTATATCGATCATCTCTTTTGCCTGCACGCTCCAAAAGACGCGAATGAATAAAAAAGATATCTCCGGGATATGCTTCGCGTCCAGGTGGTATTTCAAGCAAAAGCGAAATGCTTCTGTAAGCATCTGCATGACTCGTGAGATCATCATAAACAATAAGCACATCCTTTCCCTGATCTCGAAAATACTCAGCTATTGCACATCCTGAATAAGGAGCGATAAATTTCATACCTGCAGAACTGTCTGATGAAGCAACGACTACTACGGTGTGTTCAAGGGCATCATGACGCCTAAGATCCTCGATCACTCTTGCAACTTCTGTTTTTTTCTGTCCAATAGAAACATAGACACAAAGGACATTTTTGCCTTTTTGATTAATGATCGTATCGATTGCGATCGATGTCTTCCCAAGCGAAGAGTCTGAAACAATAAGTTCTCGCTGCCCTTTGCCGATAGGGATCATTGCATCTATGATCTTAATTCCGGTATATAAAGGCTCTTTGACAAAATCTCTCTTCATCATGGGAATGGCATCTTGTTCAATAGCATAATACTCATCTGTTACGATTGGTTGTTTTGTGTCCAAAGATAAAATCAATGGATCAACTACCTTGCCAAGCAATGCCTCTCCGACAGGGATCGATATGCTTTTATTGGTGTATCTTACTCGATCTTTAACATTAAGCAACGTATATTCGCCCAAGACTATAGCTTGGGTTAAATCTTGTTTGATATTCAATACAAGCGCAAAAAGATTATGAGGAAGTTCTAGAAGCTCAAAATATCCTACATTTGGAAGATTTTTTATTTCAATGATACCATCGCTTATATTGGAGATATACCCCTCTTCACTTATATTGAATATTTCTCTTTCATACTCTACAGCTCTGTATAACATATCAAATGTTTTTTCTATAAACTCTTTATTGCTCATTGCAGCTCGTTTTGCATTTTCTCTTTAAGACGTTCTAGCTCTCCTTTGAATGAAGCATCAAAAACCTTGCTATCCACAATCAAACGGACCCCTGCTATCAAAGAAGTATCATCTAAGATTTGTAACTCGACAGTATCACATTTAAAAACCCTAGCTAAAACATCTTTGATCACAATAAGCGCATCTTCCTCTAATTCAAACGGTGTGTAAATAATTATTTTGCACTCTTTGCCGGCAAGTTCTTCTTTTAATGAACCGATCTCTTTTGTATCGCTTAGAGATAATGCCCGCAAAAACTTATCAATACGTTTTTGATGCAATTGCTCATCGCTTATCTCTTTTAATAGTTTTTCACTGTAATACAGGCTGAATTCAAGGCTTTTTTGACGGAGCTCTTTTTCAAATTTTTCCCGTTCTTGCTCAATGATCATACTTTGTTTTTCAAACGCATTTGCAATCTCTTTATTTGTCTCTTTTGTTAAGAGATCTTTTTCTATTAACGCCTGTTTTCTTGCTTCATCGATCTCTTTATCACGCAGATACTGAATCTCTTTCATATTGTTCTTGTAACGCTCTTCATCTTGAGCTACGCGTTTTTCTCGATTTTCAAGGTCTTCAAGACGCTTGGCTATCATTTCTTCCCTTGTTTGTATAATACGTTTCAAGGGATTAAAAAATAATTTATAAAGAATATATAGAACAATAAAAAAATTCAGAACCTGAAAAAAGAAAGTCCACCAATTAAACATGGAAATTCTTATTTACCGATATAGTCTAACAAAGGATTGGCAAAAAGTATGATCAGTGCTATTACTAAAGAGTAAATAGCCACCGACTCAACCATCGCCATTCCAACAAAGAGCAGACGTGTAATATCATTAGCTGATTCAGGTTGTCTTCCGATGGTTTCGATTGCTTTTGAAAGCGCATCAGCCTCGCCTTTTGATGGCCCATAACCGCCTATTGCGATCGTCAAGCCGGCTGTTATGATCGAAACTGCAATAATTATTGTCATACTATCCATTTTCTTCTCCTGTTGTTGATTTGATCTGTTCAGCTTGTATCCCGCCTATAATAAATATATAAGTCAGCAATCCAAAAAGATAAGCATGCAGCAAATCTCCTACGATACCTAGCAATATCATAGGGACCGGCACCAAAAATCCAGCTAGAGCAATTAAAATAGCAATAATCATCTCCCAACTAAGCATATTACCAAAAAGCCGTATTGCCATTGCAAATATTCTAGAAAAATCACTAAAAAGATTAAATGGAAGCAATAAAAGTGAAGGCTTAATATAACGTTTTAGATAATTTTGCAATCCGCCAAATTTGATACCAAAATAATGAATGGAAAAAAACGAGATTGTTGCAAGTGCAGCTGTCGTACTCAAGTCCCTCGTAGGATTATGAAAATAAGGGATCAGAGAAATCAGGTTCATTATCCCTATAAAAATCCATAATGTACCAATGAATGGAACTAAAGCCCAAACCGGAATGGTAGCAGAACACTCAAGAGTGCTTTTAATGGCAACAACGATCCGTTCGGCAAAAAGTTGTATTTTTGCCGGCTTTTGAACAGAAAGATTACTGCTGATCAATAAGGAAAGAGAAAACAAAAAAAACATAATTGCCCATGTTGTCACCACGGTATCGGTAATTATAATATCTAAACCAAATATTTCAAACCGCCATACAACTTCAGGGAAAATATATGTATTCAAATTTATCTCCTTCCATTCATGGATTTAGCTATAATACAATATACAAGTTTTAATAAAGATAAAAGATAAAGATGAATGGAACTATAATAGCACTAAATTCAACTGTTTGTGATATCCATTTCGAAGAAGAGATCCCATCTATCTTTGAAGTCCTTATACTTAAAACAGAAGAGAGAGAACTCTATTTTGAAACACGCAAACAACTTGACGATCATCTCATTAGGGCTGTCGCTTTAGGATATATGCAAGGCATCAAAAAGGGAATGCAAGTCCAAAGGACTCATAAGCAAATAACCATTCCGGTCGGCAAAGAGACATTAGGCAGGGTCTTTGATACTTTAGGCAATACAATTGACGGCAAAGAGGTGAAGTTTTCACAATTAAGATCTACATTTCAACCGTCAACGGCGGTCTCGACACAAAGCGGTGATGTACAAATCTATGAAACCGGTATCAAAGTTATTGATCTGTTGGCACCTTTTATTAGAGGAGGCAAGGTAGGACTTTTTGGAGGTGCCGGTGTCGGAAAGACGGTTTTGCTCTCAGAGTTCATATTTAAATCAATTTCACTGCATAGCGGAGTTTCTGTCTTTGCCGGAATAGGCGAACGGATCAGAGAAGGACACGAGCTTTATACACAAATGGTTGAATTAGGTGTTATGGATAAAACAATTATGATATTTGGTCAAATGAATGAAGCGTCTGGTATCAGATACAGAGCCCCGTTTACAGCTTTGACCATGAGTGAATATTTTAGAGATGATGAACACAAAGAAGTGCTTCTGCTTATAGATAATATTTACAGATTTATTCAAGCCGGACAAGAGATCTCCTCTTTGCTTGGCAGAATCCCTTCGCGTGTAGGATATCAGCCTACACTCTTAAATGAAATTGCCGAACTTGAAGAGAGGATTGCGTCAACAAAAAATGGTTCTATTACCTCTGTACAGGCTATATATGTACCGGCTGACGATATTACCGATCCCGGGGTTGCTTCTGTTTTTACCCATTTGGATACTTCTATTATACTCTCTCGCAGCTATGCATCAAAAGGACTTTACCCTTCCATAGATCCGCTCGCATCTCATTCTAAATTACTTGACCCGACAAGCGTTGGCGAAGAGCATTATCGTGTAGCAAAAGAGGTTAGAGAAATGTTGGCAAAATACAAAGATCTTCAAGATATCATTACAATGCTTGGGATGCAGCAGCTAAGCCACGAAGACCGCCTGATCGTAACTAGGGCAAGGAAGCTGGAAAAATTCTTGACGCAGCCTTTTTTTGTAACCGAATCATTCACAGGCAGGCCCGGCAAAAGTGTTTCACTCTCTGAAACGATACGAGGATGCAAAAAGATCATTTCCGGGGAACTAGATGAAGTCAATGAAAATCAGCTATATATGATCGGAATAATAGATGAAGCCGCTCTTTGATCTACACATCATAACTCCAGCGGATGTAAAAATAATCAACAATGTCTCTTTTTTTAGAGCAGAAGACAAAACAGGCTCCTTTGGTATATTGCCAAGGCATATTGAATTTTTGACAATCTTAGAGCCGTCCATAGCAATAGCATTTATAGAAGATAGAGAAGAATATTTTGCATTTAATGGCGCTATACTCTCTTTTAAAAACAATCTTTTGATCGTTACAACAAAAGAATTTGCTCAAAGCAACAAGATCGGTGAACTCAAAGAGATCATAGAGGTATTATTTAAAGAACAACAAGAAAAAGAGTCTACATTTCATCTCAATATGCAAAATCTTCGAAAAGCTTTTTTTAAAAAAATAATCGAATTGGAGCGTGAAATTGAATAATGACAAAAAAAATAGTTTTTTAGAGCATATTAACAAAAAAGCATCGTGGATGCAAAAATGGCGCAAAAAAGGTATTTTATGGGAAACCGTTATTGTTATTGGTACAATAGGATGGATGATAGCTCTGCCTATGGTTATTGGCGGATATATCGGTCGCTACATAGATCAAAATCTATCATCCATCAGTGATGGTATTTCGTGGTCTATTACATTTATTATTTTAGGTCTTTTTGTCGCTTTATACTCTGTCTGGAGAGTTTTTATTTATAAAAAATGAAAGAAATACTTTTTTTTATACTTGGAATTGCCATAAGTATATTATATTTTATGCATCTTTTTTTACAACTTTTACAGATAAGAAAAAAAAATAATGGTTCAATTTTTTCGGCTTTCCCGTTGCGTTTTTTTATACTAAGTTTGCTCTTGGGTTTTCTTTTTTTTGTTTATGGTCCCATTGCTGTTTATTCCGTAATGGGCATTATTACGAGTCGATTTATTTTGATCTATTTATTTAAAGACAAATAAATCAGAAACAACCTCCTGCTCTTATATTATAATATACGAAACTATTTTAATATCATTTAAACTATATCTAAAAATTAGATTAACTGTCACAATTTATAGTAATTTTTTTGTTATTTTTTTACCTCTTTTTTAAAGTACGATATCCACTCTTTTGTATTCAATATCAGTATTTATATTATATTTTTTATTTGTTTTTTTTGTAAAAAGTATGTTATACTAGGCTCCTTTTGTGTAAAAAACAAATCAATTTTTAATTTATTTTTTTCACAAAATACACATATTTTTTAAACCAAGGAGGATAATTTTTGGAAGACCCCATTAGATTAGACAACCCGACAAAAGAGGATACAAAAGGTATCCACCGCCTCATCAAAAACTCTAAACCGCTTGATCTAAATTCGGAATATCTCTATCTCTTGCAGAGCACATATTTTAGCGATACTTGCATAGTTGCCAAAAAAAACGATATTGTCGTAGGTTTTGTCTCCGGATTTATTTCACCAAAAAATAAAGATATATTTTTTGTATGGCAGGTTGCAGTTGATAACGCCATAAGAGGACATGGCATAGCTATCAAAATGTTAAAAAAGCTATTTAATTCACCTGGGCTTGCACATATCAAATATATCCATACAACCATCTCGCCTTCAAATATTGCCTCTCAAAAGGTATTTGAAAAATTTGCAGATGAATTTGATTTTGACAAAGAGGTCAGCGTATTTGCAACAAAAGAAGATTTTGAAGAGGCGCATGAAGATGAGCTACTATATATACTCAAACAAAAAAACAACACAAGGAGTAGACAATGAGAGTATTTGAAAACCATGAATCTATCGTAAGAGGCTACATCAGGAGCTTTCCTACTATTTTCCAAAATGCCAAAGGCGCAAAGATCGCCAATGAACAAGGCAATGAATATATTGACTTTTTTGCAGGAGCCGGTACGCTTAATTATGGTCACAACAATCAAAAAGCCACGGATGCAATGATAACATATCTCCAAACAGATGGCATTATTCATGGGCTGGATATGGCTACAAGTGCCAAAAAAGCTTTTATTGAAAAATTTATAGGAACTATTTTACAGCCTAGAAATATGGATTACAAATTGCAATTTACCGGCCCTACGGGTACTAATGCCGTAGAAACAGCACTCAAGCTTGCACGTCTTGTTAAAGGCCGCTCGAACATCGTATCATTTACCAATGGATACCATGGCCTCTCCCAAGGGTCTTTATCTGTAACTGGTAATAATTTTTATCGCGATGAGTCGCATATTAGCCGTTCTAATGTTACATTTATACCTTATGACAATTATTTAGGAGATGATATAAATTCTCTAATGATATTTAGAAAATTTCTAGAAGACAATAGCAGCGGCCTGGATGCGCCTGCAGCTGTTATATTGGAAACGGTCCAAGGAGAAGGTGGCATAAATGTCGCTTCCAAAGAATGGCTGCAAGGCATTGAGGCACTTTGCAGGGAATTTGACATGCTGCTCATAGTAGATGATATTCAAGTAGGTAATGGCAGAACGGGTGATTTCTTTTCTTTTGAATTTGCAGACATTACGCCCGATATCATAACGCTGAGCAAATCTATAGGCGGCGGATTACCTATGGCACTTGTGCTTCTAAAACCGGAACTTGACCAATGGAAACCCGGGGAACATACCGGTACTTTTAGAGGTAACAATCTTGCTTTTATTGCTTCTACAGAATTATTATCATATTGGGATAATGACGACCTCTCGAATGCAATTACCTATAAAGAAAATATACTTAGATCAAAACTAGAAGAGATAGCTTCTCGCTACAAAGGATACAATATTGATGTACGGGGCCGTGGACTTGTTTATGGATTTGAAATAGTCAATGACAATAGCGCAGCAGGAGAGATATCTGCCAAAGCATTTGAATTGGGGCTGATTATTGAAACTTGCGGTTCTAATGGACAAGTTGTCAAATTCTTACCGCCTTTGACTATCGACGAGGAAACACTTCAATCGGGACTTGCATTGTTTGAACAAGCCGTTGATGAAATAATGGCACAAAAACAAAACAGGCTTAAAGAGGAGTTTTAATGATAGTAAGAGACATCAAACATATTATTGACTCACCAAGAGAGATATGTGCCAAAGAGGGGCAATGGATAAGCAGACGAATGCTGTTAAAAGAAGACGGCATGGGATTTTCATTTCATGAAACTATTATCAAAGCAGGGACTAAAACACATATTCACTACCAAAATCATCTAGAAGCTGTCTATTGTGTCGGAGGTAATGGCAAGATAGAAGATCTAACCACAGGAGAGATACACGATATTTATGATGGGGTCATGTACGCACTAAACCTTAATGACGATCATTACTTATATGGAGGTGCAGAAGATATGCGCCTTATCTGCGTCTTTAACCCGCCATTGACAGGACAAGAGGTGCATGACAAAAACGGAGTCTATCCGTTGATCAATTCATAAGAGATAAAACATAACATATAAAATTCTCTTTTATCGCAAGGACGTAATTACGGCCTTGTTATTGTTCCGCTATAGGAGATAATCCCGCCCCTATGATTGATCGCTCCGTCAAGTCCGTTTGCTTTAAAGATCTGTGCGACCTGTCCGCTTCGGTTTCCTGATCTGCATGTAAATATTATTTTTTTATCTTTATTAGTATTGAGCAACTCTTCAGCCCACTGATCAAATGATGATGTAGGCTTTAGCATATCAGCTCCATCTATATAGCCCATGGCATATTCCATCTTTTCTCTTACATCGACCAATAAAAAATCGGTTTCGCCGTTTTTTCTTTTTGCCAATAATTCTATCAATTCTTTTGAACTTATTTCACTTTTATTTAACATAAAACTATCCATTTTTTATATAATTTTACAAAAAAATTATTCTAAATAAAAATTAAATATATAAATGATAATCATATGTTAATTTTATTAATTAAGGATACTTGACATGCATGAATAACAATACAATTTCTATTTTATCATTATCAGATATGCTATAATAGATCAAAATCAATAAGGATAATAAGATGAAAAAATTATCTTACGTATTGCTAATTTTTATGCTTAGTTTTTCCCTTCTATTTTCAGATAATGTACACAATGGTGAGCTATCAGCAGATCTTAACAATGACGGCAAAAATGAATTTGTACGATGGAATAGCTTTGGGTCTAATGATCAAGGAGAATATTATCAGCTTGTTGTAATAGATCACAATGGGAGTATACTATACGAAGGCCCAAAAGAAAAAAACAGCAGCAGCCCTTATGTTTTTGCTTCTTTGCATTATGGGATATCTCTGCCTGAACTTTTATTTGATATTGATAAAGACGGGCACATAGAGCTTCTTGCTCCAGAGCCTCAAAGCGATGTATCACCCACTTTTTATAGACGCCTAAAATGGCAAAACAATACTTTTAAAAAACTTTCTTCCCGCCCATTAATGATGGAGGGCAATAAATTTGTGTGGAAAGACGGGGAACAAATATACGGTACATGGATATCAAGATTTCACGGGGCTACAAAAGAAGGTTTTATCAAAGCAGATGTTACTCAATACAAAAGTGATGGTACATGGAAAAGCGGTACGGTTTTGCTCAATTTTATTACAGATGGTGCCATGATCCGCCAATGGGTAAAACCACTTAGCGGCTTATAGAATGGTCATACAAATAATTTGAGTAATAATTCTAGAATTTTATATAAAAGATAAGTGGATGTTTTGGATAGAAAATTGAGACCAGAAAAGGTCTCAAGAAGTTGATTATACTAGCTCTATGATAGCCATAGGAGCTGCGTCGCCTTTTCTAAGACGAGTTTTGATGATTCTTGTATAACCGCCGTTTCTGTCTTTATACTCAGGAGCTATAACTGTAACAAGTTTGTTTGTACATTCTTTGTCTTGAAGCATAGCAAAAATTGCTCTGTGTGAATTCAAATCACCGCTAGATGCTTTTGTGATCAATTTTTCATAATAACTTCTAAGCTCTTTAGCTTTAGGCAAAGTAGTCTCGATTCTACCCTCTTTTGTAAGAGCTATAGAAAGGTTTTTGAGCAATGCAGCTCTATGAGAAGAAGTACGACCGAGTTTTCTATAACCATGTCTATGTCTCATGCCTTATCCTTTTAATTGTTTTATTTTTTTTGTTAATGATTCTCTGAGCGAATCGCTAAGGCTATAATCAGTTCCAAAGCCATGCTCTACTAGACAATCTGTGATCTCATCAAGAGATTTTTTACCAAGATTTTTGATATTTTTAAGCTCAATATCGCTCATCAATACCAATTCTCCCAAAAATTTGATGCCTTCTCTATCAAGTGAGTTGAAAGATCTTGCACTAAGGCCAAGATTGTCAACACTTTTCAAAAATGGTTTAAGTTGAGAGTCATCTCCGCCTTTTTTTGTAAAAGATGAATTAATGTCAACATTCAAAACACCATTAAAGATTGAAAGCTGTTTGTTCATAGTTTCCAAAGCATTTGTAAATGCATCTACCGGATTAATTTGACCATCAGTTGTGATATCAAAAATAATCTTTTCGTAATTTGGGCTATCTTCAACAAGTATATTTTCGATTCTGTAATTGACTTTTCTAACAGGAGTAAAAAATGCATCTAATGCAATAGCGCTGCTATCTACACTGTCTTTAAGGTCTTCGCTCGCAACATAACCGATACCTTTAGCTACAGTTAGGCTGAAACTAAGCTCAGCATCTTCATTAAGTGTAGCAAGCGGAAGATCGCCGTCTATGATCTCTACCAAATCATTGGCAAGATCGCTGGCTTTTACTTCTTTATGGCCAGTGAAAGTATAGTTAAGTTCTACGCTGTCTCTCTCTTCTTCTTTAATTTTGAAGCGAATATTTTTAAGATTAATTATAAATACTGCTACATCTTCATGCATGCCTCTGATGTTATCAAATTCATGTGCAACATTTTTAATCTTAACCGAAATTGGTGCATATCCTATAGAACTACCTAAAACAAGTCTTCTAAGTGGATGAGCTAAAGTTACAGCATATCCGCTTTCAAATGGATATGCTATGATCTCTGCTCTATTTGCGCCCAATTCGTTTACTTCTACTTCTGTAGGCATAAACGGTGCAACTTTAATTTTTCTCATTGGTTAGCCTTTAATACGATTATTTAGAATAAAGCTCGACTATGAGACGCTCTTCAACTGGGATGGAAATCTCTTCTCTTTCAGGAATTCTAGAAAATATTCCAAAAAGCTTGTCTTTATCTACATTTACCCATTCAACCATACCTGTTTGATTGGTAAGCTCCATAGCTCTTACGATTTGTGGATTAGCTTTGCTTTTTTCTCTAATTTCTACTTTTTGTCCAGGTCTAACATTGCAAGAAGGAATATCTACTCTTTTTCCGTCAACCAATACATGACCATGATTTACAAGTTGTCTAGCAAATGCTCTTGTTGTAGCAAAACCCATGCGATAAACTACGTTATCAAGTCTTTGCTCCAATAGTTGGATAAGCAAGTTACCTGTATTGCCTTCTCTTCTGTTAGCTTCTGCAAATAGTGTACGGAATTGTTTTTCGCTTACACCGTACATAAATTTAGCTTTTTGTTTTTCACGAAGCTGCAAACCGTATTCACTGATCTTCGTTCTTCTTTGTCCGTGTTGTCCCGGTGCATAAGGTCTTTTTTCTAACGCGCTTTTACCAGCTAGTCTTCTTTCACCCTTAAGTCCAAGGTCAACGCCAAGTCGTCTCTCAAGTTTTTCAACTGGACCTCTATATCTTGCCATCATAAACCCTTTTATATATCTTTATAAAATCTAAGCATTGAATGATCAATGCACTCATTAATATTAGTCACACTACAGATAAAAATCTGTGATTATACTCTTCTCTTTTTCGGAGGTCTGCATCCGTTGTGTGGTAACGGGGTAATATCTTTAAGGTAAGTAACACGAATACCTTCGGTTGCTCCTATAGACTTGACAGCAGTATCTCTACCGGCTCCAGGACCTTGAACTTTAATTCCTACCTCTTTGATGCCGTTTTCTTTTGCTTTGTTCAACGCATCTTCAACAGCTTGCTGTGCTGCAAAAGGAGTAGATTTTTTACTACCTTTAAAACCAAGTGCGCCTGCACTGCTCCAAGAAATAACATTTCCCATTTCATCTGTTACGGTGATAACTGTATTGTTAAAAGTTGCAGCTACGTAAACTACACCTTTAGCTATACTTTTTTTTACTTTTTTCTTAGCCATACTACCTACTCCTTATCACGCCGAACCAACGGTTTTTCTTTTACCTTTGCGTGTTCTTGCATTGGTTTTTGTTTTTTGTCCACGAACAGGAAGTCCTTTTCTGTGTCTAAGTCCTCTATAGCTGCCTAAGTCCATCAAAGTTTTGATATCCATCATTACTTTTTTACGTAGATCACCTTCAACTGTATAATTGTCTTGGATCTCATTACGAATCAACGCTGCTTCTGCATCGCTTAGTTCGTGAACTCTTTTATTATAATCAACACCTGTTGCATCAAGAATTTTGCGTGAAGTATGAAGACCTATACCAAATATATATGTCAAAGCATATTCCATTCTCTTTTTTTGAGGCAAATCAACACCTGCAATACGAGCCATAATTATCCTTGTCTTTGTTTATGTTTTGGATTTTTACAAATCACGCGTACTATGCCGTTACGTTTAATGATTTTGCAATCATCGCACATCTTTTTTACCGACGCCCTAACCTTCATGGGTTACTCCTGTGATAGTTTTGCACTTTTTGTTGCGTGGATTGCCGAGTTATTATCTTGTAAAAACAATAAGCAAACCAGCCCTTGAATAATCAGTGCTATTATGCAAAGGCTCTTCTCGCAGTTCCTTTTTCTTTTGTTCTAGTCAAAGGGCAATTATTATATCCTAATATAGATTAAAGATTACTTATACCTAAAAGTGATACGGCCTTTGTCCAAACTATATGGAGTAAGTTCTATCTTTACTTTATCTCCTGGTAAAATTTTGATATAGTGCATGCGCATCTTGCCGGCTATATGGCATAAAATTATATGACCGTTATCAAGCTCTACTCTAAAAGTCGCGTTTGGCAATGCTTCTACAACTTTTCCATCAATTTCTATGACATCATCTTTTGCCATTTTTTTCCTCTTTCATTCAATCTTATTGAAAACCGGGCAAAGCCCGCAAAACTAACAACTAGGCCAGAGCTCTCCATATCAAAATATGGTGTAGCAACAGCCAGCTATAAATAGATAGCCACTACTCTTTAATAATGCTAGTTGGGTTGGTCAGAATAACCGCCTTGCCATCAACTACAGCAACTTGATGTTCATAGTGACTTGTTCTTAGGCCGTCTTCACTAACAACTGACCATTCATCAGACAAATGAAGTGGTGAACCACTTTTTTGGCAAACCATCGGCTCTAGGCAAAACACCATACCGTTTTTAATTTTAGGGCCTTGGTTTGGTTTGCCTTCTAGATAATTTGGGATGTTTGGTTCATCATGCGGTTTGGCCCCTATGCCATGCCCACAATAATCTCGAAGCGGCAAATAGCCTCTTGAGAGAATAAACTGTTCCAAAATATGAGATAACTCTTTGAAACGCATGCCTTCTTTTATCTCTCCGATGGCATGGTACAAAGCATCTTTTGAACATGCTATAAGAGCTTCATCTTCTTTGCTTATCTTGCCAATCGGCATAGTTATAGCGGCGTCTCCATAATATCCGTCATACTTAACTCCTATATCAAGTCCAAGTATGTCGCCTTCTTTAATAGTCTGAGCAGTAGGTATGCCATGGATAACAACTTCATTTAAAGATGTGCAAACTGATGAGGGAAAACCATACAAGCCCTTAAAGGATGGTATGCCGCCTGACGAGCGAATAAACTCTTCGGCCATAGCATCGATCTCTTGGAGAGTCATGCCGACTTTTATATTTTCTTGAAGATATTTTAATGTATCGCCAACGATCCCGCCGGCTTTTTCAAGCTTGGCGATTTCGCTTGGTTTACGAATAGGAATAGCCATTATAGACCCACATGTCCCAAAACATTATATTGGTTCATTGTTCGTTGTGCTTCAATTTTACGCATCATATCCAACGCAACTTGAATAATGATCAAAATTGCAGTTCCTCCAAAATAAAAACTTGCTCCCAATGCATTGACAAACACAAAAGGAATAGTAGAAATAATAGCTAGATAGATCGAACCAAATCCAGTCAACCTGCTTGCTACTTCATTTAAAAACTCTTTTGTGTGTTCTCCCGGTCTTACACCTGGAATAAATCCGCCTTGTCTTTTTAGGTTATCTGATATATCTTTTGCACTAAAAGCGATCGATGCATAAAAGAATGCAAAGAAAATAACCATCAAAAATGTTGCTACATTGAAAACTACTCCGCCAGGCGCCAACAAATCGGCAATTGCCGTAGCCCATGTATTTGAGCTGGCTTGCAGCATAGTAAGCGGGAACATCATAACTGCACTTGCAAAAATAGGAGGAATTACACCTGAGAGGTTTACTTTGACCGGTATATAATTCATAACTCTTCTATGTTGATTTTGAACTATTGTTTTTCGCGAATAAGAAATAGGGATTCTTCTTTCACCAAGCTCAACATATATAATTGCAACGATCGTAACAAACATAATAGCCAATATTGCCAATACAGCCAAGAAGTTCATCTCGCCTGAATTAACTGATTTCACCGTATTGGAGATAGCAGAAGGGATACCCGAGACAATTCCGGCAAAAATGATCAATGAGATACCGTTTCCTATGCCTTTTTGAGTGATCTGCTCACCTATCCACATAAGAAGCATAGTACCTGCTAACATAGAAAATACTGCAATAATAGTAAATGTCATATGATCTATAATAATAGCACTTTGTCCGTGACCGCCCGTCATACTTTGTAGCCCCATAGATACACCTACAGCTTGAACAACTGTAATGAAAATAGTGAAATAACGGATAATTTGCATATATTTTTGCATACCGTCTCGTTCTTTTTTCATTTGACCAAGTGTAGGGAATGTAGCAGCTAATAGTTCCATTACGATTGAGGCTGTGATATAAGGCATAACACCTAGAGAGATAATACTAAGTCTGCTAATGGCATCACCGCTGAACATGTTTGCAAGACCTAGGGCATTGTTGGAGTTTGTATCAAAGAACTCTTTGATAACAGCGAAATCAACACCAGGTGTTGGGATATATGCCAACACCCGGTAAACCAACAAAAATCCTAAAGTAATCAAAATTTTCTTGACTAAAGGATTTTCCATGTTATTTTCCGCTAGTAGTTACTGCTTCATCTTTTATTTTAGAAGCAAGGGTTTTAGCGCTAGCGCCGATAAGTTTAACTTTTGTGATAGACTTTTGCAATCTATACACACCCTTGATACTTTCCATTGTAATTTCTGGAAGCTCAGCAATTACAGTTACTTTTTCTACGTTAATAACATAAGGTTTTTCTACTCTTGAAGTAAAACCAACTTTAGGAAGTCTTTTGTAAAGTGGTTGTTGACCGCCCTCAAAGCCTCTTTTTTCGTTATAACCTTTTCTAGCTTTTTGACCTTTGTGTCCTTTACCAGATGTTTTACCTTGACCGGAACCTTGTCCGCGGCCAAGTCTTTTTGTTTCTCTAGTAGAACCGACTGCTGGTTGTAAATTATGCAACGACATCGTCTCTCCTTATGATTTGATTCTTGAAAGAGCTTGGATAGTTGCTCTTACAAGGTTATTTGGGTTGTTAGAACCAATTGATTTAGTAAGGATATCTTTGATACCTGCAAGTTCGATTACAGGACGCGCAGCTCCACCGGCAATTACCCCTGTACCTTCGCTAGCTGGTCTAAGCAAGATGCGGCTAGCATTGAATTTATGTTCAATATCATGAGCTATAGTAGAACCTTTAATATTAATCTTAACAAGATTTTTAAAAGCGTCATCTACAGCTTTCTTGATAGCATCTGGAACCTCTTTTGCTTTACCAAAACCATAACCTACTGTACCGTTTTTATCGCCTACAACTACAAGAGCAGTAAATCTAAATCTTCTACCGCCTTTAACAACTTTTGTAACACGACCGATATTTACAATGGCTTCTTCAAAATTTTCTCTGTTTATTGTTTCCATCTTTTACCCTTACAACTTAATACCAGCTTCTCTTAAAGCATCAGCAAAAGATGCAATCACGCCGTGATAGAGATAACCATTTCTGTCAAATTTTACTGTTTCTACACCAGCACCTTTTAATGCAGTTGCCATTACAGCAGCAATTTGTTTGACATCTTCTTTATTAGCTTTAAGCCCCATTTTTTTACCGTCAACAGCAGCCACAGTGTGACCGATTGTGTCGTTGATCGCTTGAGCATAAAAATGTTTGTTAGACTTAAAAACTGTAAGTCTTGGCATACTTTCTGTACCAGAAATTTTACCTCTAACTCTTGCTTTTCTTTGGGTCAAGAGTCTATTTTTTCTTTTTTGAATACTTTTCAACATCTAGAACCCCTTACTTTTTCTTACCAGCTGATTTACCAGCTTTTCTGATGATTACTTCATCTGTGTATTTCACACCTTTACCTTTGTACGGTTCTGGCGGTCTAAAATCTCTAATTTCTGCTGCTACTTGACCTACTGCTTGTTTGTCGCTTCCTGTTATTGTGATAACGTTTTTATCAACTTTTATATCTATTCCTGTCGGAACATTATAGATAACATCGTGCGAGAAACCAAGTTGTAAAGTTAGAACATTACCGGCTATAGAAGCTCTATAACCAACACCGTTGATCTCTAGTGATTTTGTAAATCCTTTATCAAGCCCTACTATAATATTGTTAAATAAAGCTCTGTAAGTACCCCAGAAAGCAGCACTTTGTCTATCGTCGCCTTTTTTTACAAATTGGACTTTACCATCTTCGATTTTAACTTCAACACGACCGTGTGTTTCAAGTCTTTTTTCAAGATTGCCTTTTTTAGCTACTAGTGCAGTGCCGTCTATTGATACATCGATACCGTTTTCAATTGATACAGGTTGTTTTCCTACTCTTGACATACTATCTCCTTACCACACGCTACACATTACTTCGCCGCCGATGCCAAGCTTGAAAGCTTCATCATTTGGAAGTACACCTTTGCTAGTTGAAACTACTAGCGTACCATAACCGTTTTTAAAGGTTTTGATCTCATCTTTACCTTTGTGAACACGACGACCAGGAGAAGAAATACGTTTAATCTCATTGATCATACTTCTACCGTTCTCATCATATTTGATTACTACTTTGATAGTTTTTTTATTACCATCTTCTTTTACTTTATAACTCTCAAGGTAGCCCTTGTTTACAAGAATAGAAACAATTGCTTCAACAGAGTTTGCATGTAAAAGTGTAGTTACATCCAATCTTCTTTGTGCAGCATTTCTTATTCGAGTAAGAGAGTCTGCAATTATATCTGTCATCATCTTTTACTCCTTAATTACCAGCTAGCTTTACGCATGCCTGGGATGAGGCCTTCATTGGCCATTTTTCTTAAACACACACGGCAAATACCAAAATCTTGATATACTGAGTGAGGTCTACCGCAAATTGTACAACGTGTATAGGCTCTTGTTGAAAACTTAGCCTTTTTTTGCTGTTTATTGATCATTGATTTCTTAGCCATTAGTTTCTTCCTTTCGCAAATGGCATACCAAGCTTCTCAAGAAGAGTAAATGCTTGTTTGTCATCGTCTGTACTAGTGATTATAGTAATGTTCATACCGTGTGTTTTAATAATATTATCATATACAACTTCTGGGAACATCAATTGCTCTTGTAAACCAAAGTTATAGTTCCCTCTTCCGTCAAAACCACGTCTAGGAATTCCTCTAAAATCTTTAACTCTCGGAAGTGCTATTGAGATAAGTTTATCAAGAAAGTTAAACATATTTTCACCTCTCAAGGTTACTTTGATACCACTTGGACTTCCTTCTCTAGCTTTAAATCCGGCAACAGATTTTTTAGCATTTGTAATGATCGCTTTTTGACCTGCAATAAGACTGATTGTATCAGCCATATTTTGGATCAATTTAGCATCTTTACCTTCTTCACCGGCTCCAACACTAATGACAATCTTTTCAAGCTTAGGAGTCTGCATCGGATTAGCAATCCCGCATGCTTCACGCAACGCAGGTACGATGTCATTGTACTTTTGCTTCATTCTACTCATTGGATTATTCCTCTACTTTTTTCACATTAGAGATATGGATCGGCATCTCTTTGGATGCAAAACCACCATTTTTATTCTCTTCAGTTGGCTTAACTGCTTTTTTAGCTGTTTTGCATCCTGCTACGATTACGGCATCTTTTTTTGTAAGCACTTGTAGTACTTCTCCTACTTTACCTTTATCGTCTCCGGCAATAATAGTTACTTTATCGCCTTTTTTGATCTTAAATTTTTTCATTACCATACCTCCGGTGCCAATGATACGATCTTCATAAAGCCGGCATAACGAGTTTCACGACTTACCGGTCCAAAGATACGAGTTCCTATCGGCTCTTTTTTATCGTCGATAATTACTGCAGCGTTATCATCAAATCTGATCAAAGAGCCATTTTCTCTGTGGATCTCTTTTTTTGTACGAACTACAACCGCTTTTACAACTTTACCTTTTTTTACTTTTCCGTTTGGAAGTGCTTTTTTTACTGACGCAATGATAACATCACCAACACTTGCATATCTTCTTTTAGATCCGCCAAGAACCTTGATACACATAATTTCTTTTGCGCCGCTGTTATCTGCTACTGTTAATCTAGTAAAACTTTGAATCATTAGATCTCTCCTCTCTTAACGATAGTGAGCAATCTAAAACTTTTTGTTTTTGACAATGGTCTGCACTCAATTGCACTTACAGTATCGCCGACATTGACAGTGTTTGCTTCGTCATGTACAAGATATTTTTTAAATCTTTTTACTGTTTTGTGATATCTAGGGTGTAAAACCTTTCTTTCAACCAAAACAGTCGCTGTTTTGTCACCTGCTTTTTTGATGACAGTTCCTGTGATTTCTCTTTTTGGCATGTTGATCCTTTACTTTGATCTAACAGCAGTAAGTGCTGTTTGGATTCTTGCGAGATCTTTTTTCGCGATTCTCAATTCACTAGTATTGGTAAGTTGCATAGTTTTAAGCTTTGCACCCAATGTGAACAACTCAAGTTTTTTAGCTTTAAGCATCTCTAAAAGTTCTGCTTCTGTTTTGTCTTTTAAATCAATATACTTCATTACTATCCTTTAGAGAGATGATTTTTGTCTTAAAAGGAAGTTTGTAACAAGCCAAAGCCAAAGCTTCTCTTGCCAATTCCTCATTAACACCAGCCAACTCAAAAATGATACGACCCGGCTCTATATTCATAACCCATTTCTCAACGCTACCTTTACCTTTACCCATTCTTGTTTCTAATGGTTTTTTTGTCAAAGGTTTAGCAGGGAATACTCTGATCCAGCTTTTACCTTGTCTGGCAACTTTTCTTGTCATTGAGATACGAGCAGATTCTATTTGTCTAGAATCAATTCTTCCTGCCTCGATCGCTTTAATTGCAAATTCGCCGAATTCTATTCTATTGCCGTTAAAAGCTTTACCTCTATTTCGGCCTTTCATAACTTTTCTATATTTTGTACGTTTAGGCATCAACATGATTATCACCTCTTCTTCTTGATGGCTTTCTGCCTTCTCTTTTCTCTTCTTGTGGTTCTGGTTGGATACCTTTTTGTAGTACTTCGCCTTTAAATATCCACACTTTGATACCTATGATCCCATAAGTTGTGTGTGCTTCAGCAAAACCGTAATCGATTTTAGCTCTCAAAGTATGAAGAGGTACACGGCCCTCGAGATACCACTCTGTTCTAGCTATCTCAGCGCCGCCAAGTCTTCCTGCAACTGAGATCTTGATCCCTTTTGCACCAGATTTCAATGCACCTTGAATAACTTTTTTCATTGCTCTTCTAAAAGCTACACGACGCTCAAGTTGAGTAGCGATACTTTCAGCAGCAAGTTGTGCAGATGCTTGTGGTCTTTTTTCTTCTTTAATATTAAGAGCAACATCTTTGCCAACCATTTTGACAAGTGTTTCTTTTAATTTTTCGATATCTCCACCTTTTTTACCGATGATTATACCTGGGCGTGCAGTTACGATTGTAATACGAACTTTTTTAGCAGTTCTTTCAATTATAATATTGCTTACACCTGCATAGAAAAGTTCTTTTTTAAGATATTTTCTGATTTTATAATCTTCTGCAATAAATGTAACAGCTCTAGTTTTTGCTGGAAACCATCTTGATTCCCAGTTGCGATTGATACCTAGTCTAAGACCAATTGGATTTACTTTTTGTCCCATATTTATGCATCCTTTCCGTCAGCTTTAGCTTTTGGCTCAGCTTTTTTAGTTTTTGCTTTTGGTTCAGTCGCTTCACTTGAAGCTACTTTTTTTGCAGAAGCTTTTTTAGCTGGAGCTACAACTTCAACAGCTGCCGGTGCAACTTCTACTAATATATGTGAAGTTGGTTTCAAGATTCTAGAAGCAGTACCTCTTGCTCTTGCTCTCCATCTCTTGATCACTGCTGCTTTATCTACTCTACAGCTAGTAATTTCTACTTCTTGCGGCTCATAGCTACCGTTTGCAACTGCTGATGCAATTGCTTTTGAGATGATGCCTGCTGCTTTGTTTGGCATAAATTCCAAGCTAGCAAGTGCTAGTTCAGCATTCATACCTTGCACTTCTTGTGCAATAAGTCTCGCCTTGGTTGGAGAGACGCGTACGTATTTTACTAATGCTCTACTCATTTTCATCATCCTACTTTCTTCTGAACGGTACCTTTATGGCCCTTAAATGTTCTAGTTGGTGCAAATTCGCCCAATTTGTAACCGACATGGTTTTCTGTTACAAATACAGGGATAAATTGTCTGCCATTGTGTACATTAATAGTCAATCCTATGAATTCCGGAAAAATCACAGATCTTCTTGACCATGTTTTGATAGGCTTATTTGATCCCTCTTCTTTTGCTTTAAGAACTTTCTTTCTTAGATGACCATCAATAAATGGTCCTTTTTTAGTTGATCTTGCCATGCTAACCCCTTATTTCTTTCTCTTAGCGATAATGAGTTTATCACTAGCTTTTTTCTTGCGAGTTTTATAACCTTTGGCTGGAGTACCCCAAGGAGAAACCGGATGTCCTGAAGAACCTGTTTTACCTTCACCACCACCATGCGGGTGATCCACTGGGTTCATCGCAGATCCTCTAGTTTGCGGTCTGATACCAAGGTGACGATTTCTACCTGCTTTACCGATTACTACGTTTGCAAAATCTTCATTACCTACAGTACCGATTGTTGCCATACATTCGCCAAGAACATATCTCATTTCGCCAGAAGGAAGTCTAAGAGAGACATATTTGCCTTCTCTACCCATAATTTGCGCATAACCGCCGGCACTTCTAGCCATTTGGCCGCCGTGACCCGGGCTAAGCTCAATATTGTGTACCAAAGTACCAACAGGAATGTTTGATAGTTTCAAAGCGTTACCGGCTTTAATATCAACGATTTCTTTAGATGCTATTACTTTATCGCCTACGTTCAAACCTTTTGGCTGAAGGATATATCTTCTATCACCGTCTACATATTTAACTAAACAAATTCTGCAGTTTCTGTTTGGATCGTATTCGATTGTTGCTACTGTACCTTCGATACCAAATTTATTTCTTTTGAAATCAATGATACGATATAGTTTTTTAGCGCCGGATTCTTTATGTCTTGAAGTAATGCGGCCGTTATTGTTTCTACCAGCAGTTGCCGGAATTTTTACCAGCAAACTTCTTACACTTGCTTTTGCCGTAATATCACTACTATCAAGGTTAGTCATATAACGACGACTTGGAGTGTATGGTTTATATGTTTTTATTGCCATGTTCTATCCTTATACCGCTAAGCTTTCAATTTTCGCATCTTCAGGAAGCTTGACATAAAATTTCTTTACATCATTTCTTTTACCTTGGATACCTTTAAAGCGTTTAACTTTACCGTTAACTCTCATAGAATTAATACGGAGTGGGCTGATACCAAAAAATTCTTTAAATACTTCTCTAAGTCCGTTTTTAGTCATTTTTGGAGTTGTTTGTACTACAATCACGCCAGCCTCTTGAAGAGCCAAGCTCTTCTCTGTATACATAATTGTTTTAATATCTGTAATATCTGCCATCTTAACTCTCTTTTGTTAATTTTTCAAATACTGCTTTTTCCATTACGATAGCACCATATGCTGCCGCAAGATAAGCATTTAGCTCGTTGCTCTCAATAAGATAAGCATTTGGCACATTTCTGAATGCCAAGAATGTTTTATCATCGATCATATCTTTAACTACAAGAACATCTCTTTGTCCAAGAGCATTTACAAAAGCAGCTGCGTCTTTAGTTTTAGCAGATTCTATCAAAACTGAATCTGTAACAAACAATCTCTCGTTAGCTGCTTTTTCTGCGATAGCATGATAAAGAGCCAATTTCTTTTGTTTTTTGTTTACTTTAAGCTCATAGTTGCGATTGTTATTTGGTCCAAATGCTACACCGCCGCCTCTGTAATGTGGGGCTCTGATCGAACCTTGTCTAGATCTACCGCCGCCTTTTTGTGCAAATGGTTTTTTACCGCCACCGCTCACTTCTGAACGATTTTTTACTGTAGCCGTATTTGATCTTACTGACGCTGCGTATGACTTGCAGTAAAGATACAAATTGTGCGGATGCACTTCTAAAAATGCCTGTGGAAGGGCATCGCTTTTAATTATTACTGGGTTACTCATTTTACAATCCTTACCAATCCTCTAGCTCCATTGTGTCCAGGAATTGAACCTTTTAGAACTAAGATACCATTTTCAGCATCAAAAGATATTACATCATTTTTAACTGTTGTTTTTGTATTACCGTGTTGACCTGGCATTTTTTGACCCGGTTTAACACGACCCGGCCATTCACAGTTACCGATTGAACCTGGAGCTCTATGAAATCTAGAACCGTGAGCGCCTGGACCACCAGAGAAACCGTGTCTTTTAATAACACCTTGGAAACCTTTACCTTTGCTATCAAGTGAAGTTTTTACTACAGCTGCATTTGCCAAAACGCTAGCATCAAGATCTCCTGCTTGTACGCCTTCAGCTACTTCAATAGTCATAAACTTATTGAACTCTTTTGTGATGCCGTATTTAGCTTGTTGGCCTTCAATGCTTTTGTTTAGCTTTTTGCTGCTATTGTAAGCTACTAGTGCTTTACCGTCTTCTCTTACTTCACATACTTTTGTATCAATCACCTTAAGAAGAGTGACTGGAATACTGTCAACATTAATTGTTCGGCTCATACCGATTTTTTCTACGATAAATTCCATTCTCTACTCCTTATTTGTCCATTGATCTTATTTCTACTTCGATCTCAGGAGCAAGGTCTAGTTTCATAAGTGAATCTATAGTGTCCCCTGTAGCAGAAACGATATCGATCATTCTTGCGTGAATTCTGATCTCGAATTGTTCACGACTGTCTTTGTTAACATGAGGTGATCTCAAAACAGTATAGCGTTTTAGGTTAGTTGGCATAGGAATCGGCCCTCTAATCTCCGCACCAGTTCGCTTGACAGCGTCTATGATAGATGCTACTGATCTATCAAGTACACGATGGTCATAAGCTTTAAGTTTAAGTCTTATTCTTTCCATTTGTTTACCCTTATAAAGAACTCGTCAGCTATTGCCGACATAATTTGGAACGCAGATTATATCCAAAATATCTGAAAATCTCAAGACTTTACAAGCAAAAAATGATACAATTCCAAAAAACATTTCCTTATAAAAAGGAAGAATTAGATGGAATTACTAGAATATTTACAAGACAATACACCGGTAAATGACAATTTTATACCTCGAAAATGCATGTTGCCTCAAAGCGGATATATAAATTTATACGGCGCCAGAGGTACGGGCAAAAGCGCCTTGGTACTTAACCATATAAAACAATTTGATAAAAAAAATATCCTATATATAGATATGGATGACCCAAATCTGCTTTTCAATCCTTTGCAAGAATTACAGCAATATATCAAGCAAAATGACATAAAGCTTCTTATACTTGATCATTTTGATAACAAAGATATTAAACTACCTAAAGTGGACAACCTAATCGTAGTCTCAAGAGAACCTTGCGATATGATGAACTTTAATAGTATAGGGCTTTTACCACTTGATTATGAAGAGTTTTTGGCTTTTGAAAATCACATCGTACAGACAAATGCTTTTACTCATTTTTTAAAATCAGGCGCACTCCCCATGATGGCAAAAGTTCATAAATCACACCAAAGCATTCTTAAACAATTTATTCAAAGCAGGTTTGATATTCAAGAACTTAAACTTTTTGTTATTCTTGCCGAACACCATACGGAACACTTAAGTATAAACCAAATATATTCATTTGCCAAAGAAAAATTTAAGATCTCAAAAGACTGGCTCTATACTGCCATCAAATCTTTTCAACTTGAAGGGCTTATATACTTTATAGATGATATATCCAAAAAAGGCGGGAAAAAGCTGATCATATACGATACAGCGGTAGCAAAATATCTAACATTCAAACATTCATTTATGATGCAATTTGACTCTACGATCGCCATGACACTCATAAAACAAAACAAGCACTTTGAGACTCTAGGTATACATGGATATGTCACAGATGATTTCACACTGGTCATCCCGGCACCGTTTGATAGCGAAGAAGGTATATGGGCAAAGAGTCAAAAAAAGTTTTCGATCTACAAGCGGCACGGCATCAAAAAAGTTATGATAATAACGGTTGCCAATCAATATGAGTTTAATATAGAAAATATTGTTTTTGAGGCATTACCGTTTTATGAATGGAGTATTACCGATGAGATCTAAATATATTTAGCTTGGTTGACTGATGCAATATTATTAATGGGCTATCCAATTTATCATTGACAGTTCATCAAGTGCGCCAGAGATTCTTTTATTTTCTTTGCCGTTTTTAAACAATATCATAGTCGGTATCCCGCTTATGCCAAAACGTCTTGCTATCATCTCTTCATTTTGAGTATTTAATTTGGCAAATATTATTTTAAGCGGGAAACGCTCAGCGACTTTTTCAAAGGTCGGCGCCATCATTTTACACGGCCCGCACCATGGAGCCCAAAAATCAACAACTACGGGCAGATCATTATGGAATATAAAATGATCAAAATTTGAACTATTTAATTCTATCGGTTTTGTATCTAAAAGTGATTTTTTGCATGATCCGCAATTTGCTTTTGTATAACTCTCTTTTATTGGCAAAGCATTGGTCTGGAGACAATTTTTACATACTACATTTATTTTATTATTCATGATGTACTCTTTAATATCTATCTTGTGATGTCTAAAATTATAACATATAAATTATGGATTTAAATCGAATGGGAATCGTTGGAGTACCTCTCCCCAGATACCTGCGGCACACAACAAAAAGAGATGAGCTGCTATGTTCCCATCCTGACTCGGTTTCCCTTAGTGTCGTTGCACAGGTCTAGAAAGAGGCGTTCAAGACAATTTAATTGAGCTGATTATCGGCAAAGCCGATAATTCAGGTCTTCAGCAGACCGCTCCAGCACACTGGTCGCTCTAAGCATTTCATGCTTTTTTGTCCTCAACGCCTATTTATAGCCTAAAGAGATAAAAGTATATCAAAGAGTTCCTTTAAAAATATTAAGATATAATTCTGCACTCTGATTGGTGCTCAAATTTTTAGCAAAGCCAAAAATTAGGTCTTCAGCAGACGGCTCACGCGACTGGTCGCTCTTATGAGTCCTCTGCTTATTCGGAGAACACAACTACAAACTTGGACAGATGGGAGAGTGGTTTAATCTAGTCGCCTGGAACGCGGCCGTACGAGAGTACCGGGGGTTCGAATCCCCCTCTGTCCGCCATTATACAATCTCATCAAATCTCAAATAGTGCCAAAAATACCCTAAATTACGAGCTTTTATAGCTTTTGCTGTCTCAATCAATATCATACAATTTCACTTAATCTAAGTACTCTATGGTACATAAAATGGTACAATTTTAAATATGCTTAAAAAATGCAAAGGATATGTACCAATATGAAGCCAAACAAGTCAACATTCGCGACAGATAGAGAGATTAAAGCATTAAAGCCGACAGATAAGGAATACACGCTATCTGACGCTCTCACCAGGGGATTACAGTTAGTAATAAGAGTTGATGGTGGTAAGCAATGGGTATTTAGATATTCAAGCCCTATTTTAAAAGACAAAAATGGTAACGCATTAAGAAGAAGAACCGGATTTGGTACATATCCGTTAATATCGCTGGAAACAGCACGAAATAAAGCTTTTGAGCTTAAAAAAGAGATAGCCATAGGCATTGACCCTCTTGAAGTCAAACAAGAGCTTAAAAGCCAAATGGAAATTGATGATAAATCACAGTTTCATAAAGTAGTTTACCAATGGATAGATGAAGTAATATCAAAAAAGAATGCTGCAGAAACTATCAAAGACAAAAAAAGAACTTTTGAAAGAGATCTATTTAGTTATTTTTGCGAATTTGATGAAAACAGAAATATTTTATCTTCAAAGCCTATCAGAGAAATTCATCATTCAGAGATACTGCAAGCTTTAAAAGAAAAGTCTATCACAGCCAAAGAAACGGCTAGAAGACTTTTGGCTGATTGTAATAGATTATGGATATTTGCCATATCTCATGGATATTGCGATAATAACATCATAGCCAATATCTCAAGAGAAACCCTGCCGAATGTTGAGAAGAAAAATCTAGCAAAAATTACTGATGAAAAAATACTTGGCCAACTTCTTAGAGATATTGATAATTATAAAAATAGTCCTATTGTAAGAAATGCTTTGAGGCTTTTGCCTCACACTATGTTAAGAGCCCAAAACTTAACAACTCTTAGGTGGGAAATGATAGATTTTGAAAATAAAATACTAACAATCCCACGAAGTGAAATGAAAGTAAAAAATAAAAATCTAAATGATTTTATGCTGCCGCTAACAGATACAGCAATATCAATACTTAAAGATATTCAGCCAATTACCGGCTGGAGCAAATGGGTATTTCATGGTGTAGCAAATTTTCATAAACCGATGAGCAGAGAAAGCTGCAATAAAGCTTTGGAAATAATGGGGTACGATGGGATCATTGCCGGTACAAAGCAAACCACTCATAGCTTTAGAGGAACATTTAGAAGTATTATTGAGACTTATGCTCATGAACACAAAGCCACTTTTGAAGTCAAAGAGAGCATTTTGGATCATCATGAGAAAAGCGAAGTTGTAAGAGCCTACACACACAAAGCTAACTATACTGAACAAGCGAGAGAATTACTTGAGTGGTGGGAGAGATTTTTGGAAAGAGTGAAAGCTTCCAAGTAAGTCATAGATGTATTCATATTAGTAACATATCTATATAATATTAATTTTATTGCAAAAAATATACAAATAGTTGCCTTTTTATAATATAATTATGCTATAAGATTGTATACAATTAGTAATTTAAAATTAAAAAAGGAGTAAACATGAGTAGAGAAATTAAAATTTTTCTTACTGGCATTGCTAACAGCTTAAATAGTTATGGATATAACAATGTTGTAACTCCTACAAAGAAACTTGGTGAAATTGCAACAAAAGTTAATACAAAAAGAAGAAGAAACCAAAATAGAATAAATAAGGTGGTTGATGCCAAAATCAAAGAATACACGGCTTGATAAATCTAGCACTGTGGCAGAAACCGAAGTGGTAGAGCAGGAGTCAGAAAGGGGGAGTAATTCAGGTTCAAGTGTAAACAATACATTTAATCAGCAGAATAATTTCCACCTTGTTCAAAACATCGATCTAGACAAACTCAATCTTCTATTTAGTAGATCACCAGAAATAGCTAATAGAGTAATGGACTTATATGAAAAACAGCTTCAGCATAATATCAATAGTGATAACAGGATTTTAACACTGGAAGAGAAAGAACAGGATATGAGACACAAAGAAGTGCCATATCGTCGTAAATTTGCTTTTAGGTCTTTAAATTTCGCAACAGTACTAAGCATAGCTTCTTTATTGGCAGCAGGATATTTTGCTTACCTAAAATATCCTTATCTTGCTGTAACAGCAATAAGTATAGTTATAGGTGTAGCAGTAGCAAACATATTAGGTTTTAAAGCTGCTAAACAAGAAGACAATAAAAAAGATAATGATAAAAAAGAAGAATAAATGACAGATATATTCACAAATCATTTTGTTGGTTTTCTTGTCATAACATTTTTAATGGCAATAATGGCAAAAGGTTTACTTAATAGTATGTATCATTTCTCAAGAGGTGCGCAAATTGTTTTAACTTTGACTCTTTGGACTTATTTTGTTACACAAATGACAACTGAAATAATAAGGACACATGGGTTTTATGGATTAGAATAGAAACTGCAAAATAAACTATTTAAATCCATCTTTTCTTATTTAATGGGGTTGTTCATAGTTTTCTGTGTCAATCAGGTAAAATGAAATTTTAAAAACTTTTTTAAAGATTAAAATTGCTTGAATTATCAAAAAAATCTTCACATCTTTTTTTGTTTAAAACTTTTACCGAATTATCAAAAAATATTGGCTTCAAGGAATTTATAAAAAGTTTGCAACCTTTTTTATCATATCTTTTTTGTCCTATAGGAAAAGCCATATCGATATGGTTGCTTCTTTCGGTTGGGCTGCTTCCTTCATGTATTGGCTTTGATTTATCAACAATCTGAAAATGAGCAAAAATAAAATCTGGATAATTAAGAATATATTCTATTTCCTTATCATTATTTGAATTATGAGGAATTTTAATATTTCTTGATTTCTTATAAATTTCTTCTGACTCTTTTTTGATGGCTAAACTTTTATTATCAAAAACTCTATTATTATAAGCCCAAAAAAACCAATCAGGATCTATAAACATTACTTGAGGCAATGTCTTGTCTTTATGTTTTCCAAAATTTAACTTAGTCCATGCCATTTATTTCCCTCTTCCCTTTTCTAAATATTTTATTTAACTTCTCTTTTCGAAAAACAATTTTCCATTTTAACTTTTTTCTTCTCTTTTCTTTTGATCGGTATGAACTATTTTTTTATTTTTATCTTTTATTTCAATTTCAACTACTTCTATATCTGGTCGAATACTAAACGGCTTAGAACCGTCATACCATCTATGTACTACTTTAACACCAAAATCATCAAAGTCTTTATAATAATTGGCATATATCATTGGATTGCCTTTGACTTCTTCTTTCATAAGTTTGTATTTTTTTACAAAATCTGATAGTTCTTTTGATGAAAATATGTCTTTAAAATCTTTTTTTATTTCTTCCATTTTCTTCCCCTTTTTTCATATAAAAACCGTTGAGTCACCCTTGGGTGCGAATAAGTTTCAGGATGTAAAAGTATACCATTTCGCTTGTCGAATGTGTACACATTTACACATCCTGCCTTTACGTTCTGTTTGAATTTTTAATATTATATGAAATTTTTTAGGACATATTAGAATTTTTCTATTATAAATCAAAAAAATTCAAAAATAATCAAGAAAAATCAAAGGTTATCAAAAAAAATCGCAGAAAATCGCAGGAGTTCGCAAAAATTACTAAAAAATCAACAAATATAAAGTTTGTATCGTACGATACAATAAAAAAAATGTTGTGCTATAATTCAGATAGTTAATTTATCCAACAAGCTCCAAAATATATTTCAAAGAACATTATCATGAAACACAAAATACCAAATACAAACCTTACGCTTACAGAAGCGGAAATCCAAGCCGTTATAGATTTTGCATATAGCAGAAGCATAGATAATAACAAGAGTCAAAAAATAGATAAAAAATTATCGATTGTTGAAGAGTATAAAGGTGAAGTTTTGTCTTTTCCTGATAATTCAATATTTGTTAATTATGTTCACAATAAAATGGACTAAAACATGCTAAATAAAGCTGATGCAATTGATATTGCAATAGATTTTATAGAACATAGTAAACTTAATGGAATAGTATATAAAATCCACTTAGACTCTCTGCAAGAAGATATCCAAGTGGACCTGAATTAACTAATTTGCAATAATAGCAATATTAGATAACCCAAAAGTATTAGAAAATAAGCTAATACGTGAAAGTTTAAGGTTATATATAACATTATATTTTTATCTCCCGCTTGTAAGATATTAAGCAATGCCCTACTTTCCCATGCCAGACAGGTATAGTATCATCGGCGATGAGAGGCTTGACTTCCAGGTTCGGAATGGAGCTGGGTATTTCCCTATCTCTAAAATCACTTTTAGGCAAAAAAAAAGCCCCGCCAAGAAATAATCTTGACGAGGCTTTAAGCGGTGTTATAATGCTTGCAGACATATAACTATAAACTTTCACTTGCTTACAAGCAAATTATATACCTACTAACCTTAAACCTATATAAACCTATATAGACTTATATATACTATCCTTTTACTTGATTTTTTCCTTCTTTCTGCACCAGGGATATATGGGAATTGTTCAACAAAATAAAAAAGACATAGTTAGAGATACCAAAAAACAAAAGTATATAATGAGATAATATGACTACAAAACTACGGTGGAAATCATTTAAGTTACCAATAAGGTAACTACGATATACTACCAATATGAGAATAATTGCCAAAAGTACACTAAAAGCATTTTATGAGATACATAGCTACAAAGATAGCAAATCATCATTAGAAGCATGGCATCATGAAGTCTCAAAAGCAAACTGGAGCAATCCAAACGATATAAAAGAGCAATACAAAAGTGCCAGTATAGTTGGTGACAACAAAGTAGTGTTTAATATATCCGGCAATAAATATAGACTCATAGTAAAGATAAATTATAATGCAGGAATAGTATTTATCAAGTTTATCGGCACACACAAACAATATGACAAAATCAAAATCGAGGAGCTATAAAATGAATATACAACCTATCAGAAACGAAGATAATTATAGATCAGCTCTAAAAAGAGCAGAGCAGCTTATCGAAGCCAAACCAAATACAAATGAGTTTGATGAATTAGAAGTTTTAACTGCACTTATAGAAAGATATGAAGAAGTGCATTATGTTATAGAAACTCCAGATCCTATAGAAGCCATAAAGTTTCGTATGGAGCAAAAGGGATTGATCCAAAAAGACCTTATTCCTTTTTTGGGTAATAAAGTAAGAGTTTCAGAGATTTTAAATAGAAAAAGAAAATTGACGATAGATATGATACGCAATCTTCATGCCGGACTTCATATACCTTTTGAGAATCTCATAGGAGAATACAATATTAGTTCTAATTGCTAATGATAGCAAGTAGTATAAGAAAATCTCAACATCTTTTAAAAGGGTATAATATGACTACAAAACTACGGAGATATGTGGACAAAACTACGGAGATATGACTACAAAACTATGGCATTATGTAGAAACAAAATAATTTTTATACCATATTAAAGGATTAAAATGACCTATGAAGAAAATGTAGAAATATGTAAAAAATTTGCACCGGAGATAATGTAAGAGATAAGGCTAAGTTGTTAATTGAGTTTTAGTATAATTCATAAAGCTATGAAAGGATTTGAGTGATGAGCTTAAAAATATTAAAAAACAAAAGTTATCTTGATGATTTAACTGTTCGTATGGCACATCATAATACGGCATTAGAGGGCAACACTCTCACCCAAGATGAAACGGCTTCTATAATTTTAAATGGTATTATCCCAAAAGCAACAAATGAAAGAGAGTATTTTGAGGTAAAAAACTATAAAAATTTAATTCCTTTTATGTTAAGAGCTATTGAAAATAAACAAAAAATTGATAATGAATTTATAAAAGAAATCCACTCAATTATTATGGATAATTTGATTTATAATAAAGGAGAATTTAAAAAAACCCAAAATATGATCGTTGGTGCAACATTTGATACAACCGAACCGTATCAAGTGCCTTATGTGATAAAAGATTGGGCTGATAATCTAGAATATTGCTTGTTAAATTCATCAGATAATGATGAAAAATTGGGTCATATTTTGAGTCATCATATTAGATTTGAAAAAATACATCCTTTTTCCGACGGTAATGGCAGAGTTGGTAGAGCTTTAATTTTTTACTCTTGCATAGAGCATGATCTAATTCCTTTTGTTATTACAAAAGACACAAAAGATAAATATATATATTTTTTAAGACAAAATGATATTAATGATTTTGTGAAATTTGCAAAAGAGCGACAAATGAAGGAAAAAAGGATTATTGATATTTTTACAAAAAATCAAGATTTAGACATAGGTAGATAAATATGTCAATTTATTATATTTCGAGGTTAATTTGTTAAAATTTATTTACCAGGACGGAGAACAATGAAAAACAAAGAGTTTGAAATACCTGTAAAACATAGAGGAACCTGTAACCCGGGGCGAATTAAAGAGATTTATAGTGATAATCCGCCTCCTCCTGATTATTTTACTCCAGTAAATAATGATGAGATTGAGATACTCCCAAAGGAAACTGAATGAACCCTAAAGCCAAAGAAACATTACAACTACTTGAGAGCATAAAAGACAAAATTGAAAGCATATCCAAGGATTTTGACGCTGATAGAATTTGTAATTCTATGCTTGATCCAATCATAAAACATCTCAAAGAAACAGAAGAAGAATGTTGGGGGATTTTGTATGGCATGGAGCATGAATATCTTGGGTACGATTAAGAGTACACAAAAAAGGCATAATATGATTGCTTACACTAAAGAAGAGATAGTATCGGCTACAGAGATGGCAAGATCTTTTGGTCAAGCTCTAAAAAATTTAATATCAAACAGTGTTGATAAATATGCTATTGCCAAAAACAACAAGCTTGAAGCCGTGCTTTTACCGATCGAGGATTATGAAAGGATGAAGGCAGCCGAAGAGATGATAGAACACTATGAGATATTTAAAACAATCAAAACAAGAGAAAACTCTTCAAAGGTATCATTAGAGGATATGGCATCAAAACTAGGCATCAATACAAATGAGCTATGAGATAGTATTTGCTAAAGAGGTGGAAGATGATCTAAGAAAATTGGGTCATGTCATAACTCAAAAGGTTTTTAAAAAGCTAATACAAATTGCCGAAAATCCTATCTTAGGAGAAGATCTAGGTAATAAAGCCAATATGGATTTAACCGGTTATAGAAGAGTTTATATTGACAAAAAAAGAGTAAAGATCGTTTATAAGATCATAAATGAGAAACTTCAAGTCTTTGTTATCGCTATTGGCAAAAGAGACGATATGAATGTTTATAAAACAGCTACTTTAAGATCAGCAGAAATTACAGATAACAAATGATGTACCTCGAAATTATGAAAATTTTACAACGGAGCCATTTTTAATGAACATAGACATAGATAGTCAAAAATATATAGAAACTCTTGAAAAAGCTCTCAAAGAGTATCATGAGTCAAAACTGGCAGATGACAAAGTGCAAACCATATACACAAAAGGATTTTGCAAAGGCATGATCTATGTTATGAAAAATCTTGGGATAATCAGCGAAGCAGAATTGAAGCGTTTAGTCATTGATACCGAACTTGATGTGCCGTCGATATATAGAGTGAAATAAAAAAATATAACCTAGTATGGGAGATGTTTAATCTTTTGGTGCTTTATCCAAATCATATAGAGTGTTATAGACTCTATATCTTGAGATGATGTTTTCAATGATTGCCATATCTGCAACATTAAAGTCAAAACCTATGTCTTGATTAAAATCTTTTATTATAGACTGAAAAATATTATTCTCCCCTTTTGCAATTTCCCACTTTAAATCTAATAATATTTTTTCTAAATCTCTTAAAAATTCTAATTTAGATGAACGATTTGACCTTAAACTTTTTGTTATTCCAGAAATACCATTATATATTTCAATATATTTAGCTAGAGAATTGCATAAAAATTCAATATTTGATTTTTCTAAAAATTTGATGATTTCTGATAATCTAATATATTCAATAAAATTAATGTTTTCTAGCCTCGTTATCTTGCCAATTTCAAGCAATTCTTCTGCATCGCTATCAGACAAATAATTTAATAATTTAATAATTGGGCGATTTTGTTTCTCAAAATTATAAATACTTTTAAGGGAAACATCTAGTAATTTTGACATTAAATTTTTATGCATTTTTTAGTTCCAAAGTGAAAATTATACAAATTATATCTACAATATACAAAAAAATAATAATTCTTTAAGTTTGAATATCTTACAATTTTATTGAACAAAATTCAAACTTAAGGCTAAATATGGACGATAATTTAATCACTCCTGAAATGCTAAGTCAAGGTATTGACGGATTGTGTAAGATAAGTAAAACATCACAAACCTATTTGAGAAACACCAAAAAACTAACATATACCAAAATACTTAGAAATGTTTATTACAAACGAGAATGGATAGAAGACTATATCAATTCCAACATTCGCCCAGCTAAAACATCAAAAGAGGATAATTAAATGGCAGAAAGAAGAATGTTTTCAAAGTCAATTGTTGATAGTGACAAGTTTTTGGATATGCCGAGTTCTGCTCAAAATTTATATTTTCATTTGGGTATGCGGGCCGATGACGAGGGTTTTGTAAATAATCCAAAGAAGATACAAAAAATCATTGGTGCAAGTGACGATGATGTAAAAATACTTTTGGCAAAAAAATATCTTATTTTATTTGAAAGTGGTGTGATTGTTGTTACCCATTGGAAGATACATAATTATATACAAAAAGACCGTTTTAAGCCCACAAATGCGATATCAGAAAAGGCTTTAATAAGTCTTGATACAAGCAATGTATACACTTTGGATACAAAATGTATACAAGATGTATCCAACTTGGATACACAGGTTAGGTTAGGTAAGGATAGTCTAGGTAAGGATAAACTCTCTCCTAAATCCTCTCTCAAACAAAATTCAAAAAAAGAGAGAGAATTTTTAAATCTTAGTTTTAATAATTTTGTCAATCATATAAAAGGCTATTTCAAAAATAAAAACTTTATAACCATGCAAGACAAATACACTGGAGATACTCTCAAGCTTTCAATTTCAGAAAGAGGAAGACTTTATAATCAATTAGACACAAACTACAAAGATTTTGATGCAACAAGAGCAGTTGAAATATTTGAAGCACTCTATGACAAATATGAAACCGGGGAGATCATTCTAACAAAAGATGAGCTCATCTTCAAACCGATCACAAAACAAGGAGCAGCATCATGATCCAAAAAATTCAAATCTACAAATTTAGATTTGATGAAGCCCACATTGTGAGTTTCACAAAATCTAAAACGAAAGGAAAACACGATGAAACAAAGTAAAAGAATTTTTACAAGTTTTATAGCGGCTTCTGCATTAGTCCTTTCAACGGCTAATGCAGGATCGGTAGGCGGATTTGGCGGAGCAACTAAATTTACGCAAATAGCAAATAATTCGCAATTAGCCGCCCAGTATGGAAAACAGCTCCAGCAATATGCTACGCAGCTCCAGCAGTATCAAACAGCAGTACAGCAGTTTACTAATCAGGTGCAAAGCTATAAGCTCATGTTGCAAAACATTGGTCAACTGCCACAAACACAATGGAACCAATTCGCACAAAGCGTAAATAAAATGCGTCAGATCATGGATAATACCGCCGGTATGACATACACAGCAGCAAATTATGACCAATTGTTCAAGCAAATGTACCCCGGTTATCAAAAGCTACTTGATAATGGTAATGTAGATCCAACCAACGTGTACAAAGGTCTATCAAACCAAACGAACGCAACCGTTAACGATGCACTCAAACAGCTTAATCTTACTCAAGCAGATCTTGAAAATGATCAAAGCACCATGAAAGAGCTTCAAAATGTGAGCCAATCGGCAGAAGGTCAACTCGGAGCTATACAAGCAGCTAATGAGATTGCACTTCACCAAACCAACACGCTTAAAAAGTTGCAGCAAACAATGATGTTGCAGGCAAATATGCAAGCCCAAGCGATAGCGGCCGATCAACAAAAAGAGGATGTTGCAAGAGCGGACTTTGATAGGTTCAATTCTAGAAAAGTCAATATAAACATAAATGACAGTCAAAATGCAGGCGGCCGACAATGGTAAAAATTATTACATATATTTTGGCGGTGATTATAATAAGCCTTTTTGCATATTTGACAATAGGTCCATCTAACGACGTCAAAAGAGATTTTGGAGGATTAAATCACAGAAAAGTAAATATAGATATAAATGAATCTTTACCGGCAGGCGGCCGCCAATGGTAAAAAAAATATTGTTCATCTTTGGTCTATTTTTCTTTTTTTCACCTGCCGCTTTTGCTGTACAAGAAAAAAATTTACCAACACAGATTCAAGATTCTTTTGAACAAAAAATCGTTAAATATTATCCAAAAATTCAAACCGTTTCAAGGAATTTATTATTATCACTAGCAGTAATTCAATTAGTACTTTCAGTTGGTTTTATGGCCATGAGACAAGAATTGGAAATAGGTGGTATTTTTGCACAATTGGTAAAAACCATTTTGATTGTTGGTTTCTTTTTGTTTATACTGGAATCGCCGCAATATTTGAAGTCAATATATAAAGGCTTTGACCAATTAGGAATACAAACTGGAAATGTCAGCTTTGACCAAATCATAAATCGCATATATGGTATGTGGGATAAGATTTTTAGCAAAACTTCTTTGTGGGAACCAGGATCCACTCTTGCCTATGTTATAGTCGGAGCTCTTGCTAGTGCAGCATTGATCTTTCTTATCGGACAGGCTCTCATGATCTATGCTTTTACGATTTTCAGCATCTATATTGGTATGTTTTGGATCGCTTTTGGTTCTTTTGATCAAACTCGTCCTTGGGCGATTCATGCAATTACCAATGTCATTCGTTGGAGTGCTAAATGGATGATGATATTAATCTTGATGTCTATTACCTTTTCTCTTGTAGATGATGCCTTGGCTCATGGTGCAGACGATACAGGATCAATTATAACTCTTTTGATCGTATCTTTAATGATGGTTTCAATCAGTAGTGGTTTGTCTTCTTTTGTGGATAGTTACTTCTCCGGAATGGGTGGCGGTGACAACAATAGAGGTATGCAGATGTTATCAGCCGGAGCCGGAGGGGCCGTAGGATTTGTTTCTGGTACGATGGCAGGCAAAACGTCAGCAAATGATGTAGTAAAAGCAGCAAGAGCATCAAGCCCTGACGGAAGTGCAGGCTTTAAAGATTATGCCAAAGCAGCAATGAAAATGGGGCACTCTTCTTTTAGTGGCACCCATGATGGAGCTCAAAAGGGTATGTTGGGTGCTCTTGCCCAACCGCCGGGATTTGGGAAAAATAATAATACCGGATCTTCAAGTAGTAGCATGAGTGGTGGCTCAACAAGTCCAAGAGAGGTGCCACTTGGTACGGATAGCGGTTTTGGTGGGGTTGACGGCACTATCGGCAATGCGATGACAGAACCAAAGCCAAATCCAAACGTGGTTAGTTAATTTTAAGGAGTAAAAAATGAAAAAACAAAACATGATCAAGAATTTTTTGATGTCTATAGTATTAGGTGTCCTTACATTAGGATCAATAGCTTACTACTCGATAGAAAACAGCAAACTTGAAGTTGCATTATCAGAGTGTCAACAATCAAAACAAGATATAAAAGCAGACGAAGCAAAAAGCCGAAGAGGCGATTTTGATTATAAAAGAGAAAATGACGGCTCCGATAAATTGACATATTAGGAGCAAGAGATGAAAGAGATTACAGTGATTGGAGCAGATATGCTCCACATCCACATCAAAGATCTAATGGATAATTTACAAGACCAAATAGACGCTGTTGGGGCATTAATGTCCAATAGCTCTAATGAAGAAATATTGAGAATTTCACCTCTTATTTCTCCACTTGCAGAAAAAATAGCAATTATCAAAGATGATTTTAACAAGTTTATAAAAGAAGCTGAAAATGAGAACAGAGTTTGTTAAGTTTAGAGTCACTGCGAAAGAGAAAGATTTTCTCAAAACGCAGTCTAGTAATGCCAATCTTTGTTTGGGTGCATATCTACGAAATTTGGGGCTTGGATATCCGGTTAGATCAATGACTGATATCCAAACTGCCGTACAAATAAAAAATTCAGCGGCTAATCTTGGCCGTCTTGGTGGGCTTTTCAAGCTTTGGCTATCAAACACTAAAGAAGAATGGGATCCACGACTTGGAGATAGAAGCAGCTTCAAAGTTGAGCTCCTAGTTAAAGAGATAGAGCAGAACAAACAAGAGCTTTTAGAAATTGCAAGGAGATTGTTATGAGAAAATATAGCAAAAGAAGAACTTTGGATCAAATATATATGGATGCTATTTATGACGGCAAATATGACAAAGCCGAAGAACTTGAAAAAAGGATCATAGAAAAAGCATTAAATAAAAAAAATAAATTCTTGCACAAAAAATTAATAGAAAGCCTTACCCTTGGCGGAGTAAGTGGCGTAGTTAGCGGAGTTAATGATGATTGTTAAAATAATGGCTCCAAATAAAAAAAATAGAGGTTTTAAAGGGCTAGCGGAATATGTTACAGACAAACAGAAGTTACACAAAGATAAAGTCGAGTATATAGATTTTGAAAATTTTGCTTCAGATAACTTTGAGGATAATATAAAACACGCTCTTGAGCTACAGTCTCTTAATAATTCAACAAAAGATAAGAATATGCATATATCCGTATCTTTTAAAGAAGATGAGAAACCAACTAAAGAGCAATTAAAGAATATTGAAGTTGAACTTTTAAAGTCCATAGGCATGGACCACCATCAAAGGATAATGGGAACCCATATAGATACTAATAACTACCATATACATATAGTTGTTAATCGTATAGATCCTTATAAATACAATAGAATAGATCCGGCATATTCAAAATTAAAGCTTCAAAAAAAAGCGGCCGAGCTGGAGGAAAAACATTTTCTTAAAAAAGATAATCATATACCAAATTGGCAGCAGCAAGATACAGAAAAAAACATAAATTCAAAAACGGCCGATATAAAATCTCATACCGGCATTGATAATCTCAAAACATGGATAAAAGAAAATGCCATGGAAGAGCTAAAAACAGCTCTAAAAGCCAAAGATATTAAAGAGCTGCATACAACACTTGCCAAATTCAATTTAGAGCTTAAAGAGCGAGGTAACGGCCTTATTATCAAAGATAAAAGCCGAAACCTCTTTTGCAAAGCAAGCGATATCGATCGCAACTTATCAAAAAACAATCTAGCAAAACTATACGGCGGTTTTACGTCCATGGATATAGATATCAAACCAACCATACAATTTGGTACACCTAAAAACGACTACTGGGATAAATACAAAGCTAAAATGGATCTGCAATACAAAACAAAAAAAGAACAAACCGATATCCTAAGAGACGAATATAACCAAAAAAAAGCGGCCATTCAATCAAAATGGAAACAAAGGATTGAAACTCTCAAGTCAGATACAAAAATGAACAAGAGAATCAAAAAAGAAGCATATCAAAAGATATTTGAAAATCAAAGAAAAGAGCTAAGAGAGCTTTATGAGAATTACACTATCTCAAAATCTCACATAAACAAAGAAAACAGACAAATAACATATAAAGACTATCTTATAAGCGAATCTCTTAAAGGAGACTATAAAGCTCTTGAGATACTAAGAAAACAAAAACCTCCTAAGCCTAAAGAAGATGAAAATACCATCGGATCTAAAATGGATCATAGACTTTTTGTCTCCAGCAAACCGGTGATTACAAAACTTGGCTTTGTTGTCTATAAGCTAGACAAACAAAATGATAACTCTAAGATCATAGATAAAGGTAATCACCTCAAGGTATCCAATGCAAGTGACGAAGCACTGCTTAGAGCTTTGGAAATGGCAAAGCTAAAGTATGGCAGCACTCTTGATATTACCGGAGACATAAACTTTAAAACAAAGGTTATATCCCTGGTGCAGAAACACAATTTAGATATCAACTTCAAGGACAAAACTATGCAAGAGATCATGAAAACGGAAGTAAAAACTAAAACCAAACAACAAGGAGTTGAAAGATGAGCAAACAAACAATTATTCAACAAAGAGGTTTTTTAAGACCAAAAGAAGCAGCAATATTTTTAGGTGTTGGCTTGTCTACATTTTGGAGGTATGTCAAACAAGAAAAAATTAAAACAAGTAAACTCACTTCGGGTGTAACTATCATTGCCATAGATGAGCTTAATCGCTTTGCAAATCAAAGCTTTTAAGTGATATAATCATTAAATCAAACGGCAATTACACCCCAAAACAATAAATCAAATGGTACATAAATTGGTACATACTTCTAATAGCAACTCTATAAAATCACGAAAAATAGGCTTATAGATAACTTTTTACGAACGACCCTCTGCCACCTAGTTAGTATCCCCCTATATACGGCAATCTTTACTTTGAAAATGGTCAGTGTGCCCAAATTGTGACTAAATTTTCTTTTTTAGACAAATCAAGTTTACCTACATATTGCCAATTATAATAAAATCACTAAAATCGAATTAAATATCTAGTTATATAAGTATTTTATTTATTTCAATATAATTTATGGTATCATTTAGTAATGCTTTCAAATGGAGGTAAGGCCAAATGAAGTCAATAACATTTGATCCATTGGATGAGATAAAAAAATTACTTGAATATACATCCAAGGAAATCAGTGAATCTTCTGTTTCAAATGATAAGCAAATACATTCCATTAGAGTAATGTCAAAAAAACTGAGATCTTTTCTCTACCTCATCAAACCCTTTTTTAATGACAAAAAATTTCTAAAAAGCCAAAATCAATTTTACAAAGAACTTGCCAAGGATTTATCCCAAGAGCGTGAAACAAAAGTCATGTACGATACTTTCCGATGGCTGATGAAAAAAAGCAAGCTATCTGGTGACAGCTTCATGGAAATACAAACTATACTAAAACAAAACATAGAAAATAATGCCGTTGCGAATGCAGATATAGATAAAAAACTTCAAATTTCCAAACAGTCAATTATGATGGGCCTGAACACTGTAAATGAACAAAAAAGAAAAAAATACACAATAAAAGATCTAAAAACCGGATTTTTAAAAACATATAACAAAGCATACGATACCATGCATCACGCCCTCGAGACCAAAGAGATAGAAGATATTCATCTCTTTCGAAAATATGCAAAATATCATATGTATCAAATCCAGTTATTATCAGATCAGCTTAAATGTTCAAAAAAAAGAGTTAAAAATCTTGATAAATTAACATATTTACTAGGCAAGAGTCATGATCTAGCGCTATTTGCAGAATATCTGCATAACAATAAAAACTTAACCGATTGGGATATATTAATGTCTTATATATCAAAAGAGCAAAAAAAACTTGTAAAAAAAGCATTAAAAATAGCCAAAAAAACTTTTACGCATAAGCGTAAAAAATTTAAAATATTTAAGAATATTGATAATTAATTTGTTTATTTTTTTATAAAAAATCACAATGAAGTGTTAGATTATGATATTATATAACTAGTATTTGACACAGGAGATTGCAATGCATATTTATACTTACAATGCAGATATCGGAACATTTGAAATAAGACAGACAGGTCATAAAAGATATGAGCTTTGGATAGATGATGAAATACTCGGTACCTATGAAAACGCCGAATTTGCAGCTGAAGATGTAGCTAGATTTAACACCGGCTATGCAGAATGGGACAGATGGGAAAATGAACTAGGAAATTATCCTGCAAACTTAAGCGAATGGTCAAAAGTCAATGAAGAATCTCAAGAATAAAAAGGAAATGTTATGGCAAAGATCGATTATAAAGAATTTGAAAAACGTTTATTAGAGATGAAAGAAGAGCTAGAGTCAAATATTGCTCGTTTAAAAGACGAGATAGACGCTATCGGAAGCGAAGATGAGATAGATGATTTAGAAGACTTGGCATCATTGGAAAGCGATAACATGCACCATACAGCAATCCTCAAACAACAACAGCACGAATTGGACGAAGTTATCCATGCATTAACAAAGATCAAAACAGGAAATTACGGCATATGCGAAAAAAGCGGCGACGAAATACCTTTGGAGCGATTACGGGCTATGCCTCATGCAAGATATTGCATCAAACATGCACAATCAGACCAAAAGTAATCTATACTGTTTTTTAGCATCCGTCCAGAGTAAAATATATGTAATAATTTGATTGTCAATCTATTAATAAAATTTATGGTATCATTGACACAATACTCTAGTGCAAGGAGAAGATGACAATGTCAAGATTAGTCAAGCCGGCAGATTATGCCAAAGAGACCGGCATCTCAAGGCAAGCTGTTTACGCAAAAATAAAACGAGGCTCTCTTGCCTCTAAAGAGATAGGTGAACAGCTATTTATTGTGGTAGATGATAACAATGAAACAAAAGCAACCGTTTCATCTGACAGTCAGTCAATATCAAAATTATCATCTACTTCCAAACAATCACAACCACTCTCGAACGAATTTCAAACTATTATAGATGCCAAAAATGAAACCATAGATACTCTCAAAAATCGAATACACGATTTAAAGGAGAGCAATCAAGAACTATCTTCGGTATTTCGTAGCGAAATAGATCTTTTAAAAGAGGCTTTTGGTGAGATGAAAAGAATCTATTCTCATCAGCTTGAACACCATGAACAAGCAACAATTATATTAAACAACGATCACGAAGAGAGTCATAAAAAACCAAAATGGATCAGTGTCAAAAAATTTTTAAAGAAATTTAATATTGACAAAAAACATAGCGACAAAGTCAGACAATATCTTCTCACGCTCTATCTTGGCGGAGATACTAGAGTATCACTTATTGACGACAAGATCAGGGTAAATTTGCACAATAGTTCCAAAGAAATGATAGAAGAAGCACTGGAAGATTGATAATATAACTTTAATAATCATTATCAAGTTAAGAGCCTTTTAAGAATAAAACAGCTATTATTCGATAACTATTATCAAAATAGTAAGAAAAGGGGTTGTTATATGGAAAAAATCGTGGTGGCATTAGCCGGTCAGCCGAACGTTGGTAAAAGTTCACTGATCAATGCTATTTCTGATGCTAAACTAAAAGTGGGTAATTTTTCCGGTGTCACCGTTGATAAAACAGAGGTTATTTTCACAATTTGTGATGATATATCGTGTCAAAGCCATGAAGTGCATATCATCGATCTGCCTGGAGCATATTCATTGACCGAATATACTATAGAAGAAAAAGTAACAAAAAGCTTTTTGCAAAGTGATGAGTATGATGTCATTGTCAACGTTGTCGATGCTACCAATTTACAAAGAAATTTGGTATTTACTACCCAATTGCTAGAAATGGGTAAAAAAGTGATAGTAGCTCTAAATATGATCGACGAAGCCGATAAAGAAGGGATCAAAATAGACGAAAAAAGGCTGAGCTCAATTCTTGGCGTTCCATGCATCAAGACAAGTTCTACCAACAAAACAGGCATTGATGAACTCAAAAAAACAATTATAGATACATACAATAAGCCATACAATGATGCCAAAGTAGTTTATAGTGATGCGATAGAAGAAGAGATTGACAATATAGTAGATTTTTTCAAAGCCAAAAATTATCATTTACCGCACTTTGTGCCATCTTATCGCTGGCTAGCAATTAAGCTTCTCCAAGAGGATAATGCAGTATACAGTGCCATAAACCAAGATCCTATCTGGATAGAACTCTTGCCTGTATTAAGAGAGGGGTTAAATCATATCTATATACATTATGATACAAAAGATTTAGAGCAAATTTTTACAGATGAGCATTTTGCATTTGCTAAGGGCGCCAAAATGGAAGCCATGTCAATAGAAGGCATGAGGGCAAAAAGTATGACACAAAAGATCGACAATCTTCTTATTAGCCCCTATTTAGGCATACCTATCTTTTTATTTTTTATGTGGGTATTGTTTCAGTTGACATTTACTCTTGGCGCTGTACCGATGGATGCAATTGATGCTGTATTTGTGGCACTTAGCGATTCGGCAAAATCAATACTGGGTGACGGAGAATTAGGCTCACTCATAGGAGACGGTATCATTTCCGGTGTTGGTGCGGTAATTATGTTCTTGCCAAATATATTGATACTTTTTTTGGGTATCGCGCTGCTTGAAACTACCGGTTATATGAGCAGAGTAGCTTTTTTGCTTGATGGATTTTTTCACAAATTCGGTCTTCACGGCAAAAGCTTTATCCCGCTTGTAACAGGTTTTGGGTGCTCGGTACCTGCTTATATGGCAGCTAGAACGCTCAAAAATGAAAAAGACAGGCTTATCACGCTTTTTATCATAGGATTTATGAGCTGTGGGGCAAGATTGCCTATATATGTACTTTTTATCGGTGCATTTTTTGCCAAAGAGAATGCCGGTACTATGCTTTTTGCCATATATATAGCAGGTGCACTTCTAGGGCTTTTGGCGGCAAAAGTTCTCAAAGTATTTGTTTTCAAAGGAGATGATGAGCCGTTTGTCATGGAAATGCCAAAATATCGTATGCCGTCATTTACTT
>Ga0302250_1000176_pt1 | contig 78788 bp, 65 predicted proteins | sample AAG_RA_Asp_MG_FD_193536 | JGI IMG/M metagenome (GOLD analysis project Ga0302250, IMG submission 193536) | Enriched activated sludge microbial communities from anaerobic digester in WTTP, New Holstein, Wisconsin, United States - AAG_RA_Asp | ecosystem: Engineered > Bioreactor > Anaerobic >... | reverse complement strand
CACCCATCTGGCCGGCAACATGATGATCGGCTTCGGGCTCTTGTCCATACTGGTGGCGGCCTTTTCGCTGCTCAGGCAGAAGGATATCAAGCGGATGTTTGCCTATTCCTCGATTGAAAACATGGGTATAGCCACCTTCGCCTTCGGTATTGGCGGTCCGATTGCTACCTTTGGGGCGCTGCTGCACATGCTTGTGCACAGTCTGACCAAGTCGGCGATTTTCTTTACGGTCGGGCATGCGGCCCAGATGCATGGCACACAGGAAATGGAACGAATACGGGGACTTATCAAGGGCAACCCGGTTGTTGGCTGGGCGCTGATCCTTGGCGCCATGGCGCTGGTGGGTATGCCCCCCTTCGGGGTGTTTGCCAGTGAGTTTCTGATTCTGACTGCAACCATCAAGGAGGCGCCGCTGCTGACCCCGCTGCTGCTTTTGGGGCTTGGGGTCGCTTTTGCCGCGATTTTTCGCCGGGTGCAGCCAATGGTCTCGGGTGCGGTCCCTGCCTGGCAGGCCCCTCTCAGGGCCGCCCATGTGCCGGTCATTCTCCACATGGGCCTGGTGCTGATGCTCGGACTTTATATGCCTCAATTCCTCTCTGACTGGTTCCGTATGGCCGTGGAGATATTGAAATGACTACGCTTTTTGAGTGTATAACGGCCCAGATGGGTGATGCCGCGGTGCGTAGTGACCGTGCATACCCGCTTGACGTGCCGCTGCTGCAGATCCCTTGCGACCAGTTCCGCGAGGCCGCGCGCATCATGAAGTCTGCAGGGGCAAGGCTGGCAGCGGAGTGGGCCAGCGACGAGACACTGCTGATGAGGGGATTCGGCATCTATGCCCTTTACAATAGGGCTGAGGAGTTCCTGCTGGTCAAGGTCGATGCACCGGCTGACAATCCGGTTTTTCCAACCATCAAAAAACAATATGTCGCGGCATACCGCTTTGAGCGGCAGATGCATAGCCTGATGGGGGTGATACCGTCCGGCCATCCTGATCTGCGCCCCTGGATCAAACACGAGGACTGGCCCGCCGATGCCTGGCCGCTGCGCAAAGATTTTGATCCAGCTATGCGCATGCCGCGGGTTTCGGGCGAGTACCGCTGGATTGAAACCCTGGGCGAAGAAGTCTATGAGGTGCCGGTCGGGCCGGTACATGCCGGCATCATAGAACCGGGGCATTTCCGTTTTCAGGCCATGGGTGAGGATATCCTCAACCTGGAGGCGCGACTGGGCTATGTGCACAAGGGAATTGAAAAACGTTTTGAGTCGCTGTCCTGGGCGGATGGCGTACGTTTGGCCGGCCGGGTTTCCGGGGACAGCACCGTTGCCCATGCCATCGCTTACTGCCGGGCTCTGGAGGCCATGACCGGCTGCGCGCCTCCACCAAGGGGCCTGTGGCTGCGGGCCGTTATGCTGGAACAGGAACGTATCGCCAACCACCTTGGGGATATCGCCGCCATCTGCAATGACGTCGGTTTTGCTTTCATCTTCTATCAGCTGAACATACTTAAGGAACGTATTGTCAGCATCAACCTGCGCTTGTTCGGGCATCGCTTCATGATGGACAGGGTTGTGCCGGGCGGTGTGATGGTTGACCTTGATGAGTCGGCTATCGCCTGCATGCTGGAGGAGCTGAATAAGTTCGAGCATGAATACGAAAAGCTGGTGCGCATCTATGATGACAACCCTTCGCTGGAAGACCGTCTGCGCACAACCGGCAGATTCAGCAGTGAGCTGGCCCGTGATTTGGGTACGGTCGGCATCGTCGCCAGGGCAAGCGGCCAATCCCTGGATGCCCGCATTCAGGCGGCGTTTCCTCCGTACGATCGCTTTCAGTCGCAGATGACGGTGCTTAATGCCGGTGACGTCAATGCGCGCACCTGGGTCCGCATAGAGGAAATCCGCGACTCGGTCCGGCTGCTGCGGGAGATGTTGGCAGAGCTGCCGGTAGGCCGGCTGTGCGCTGATTTCGCCCCCCCGGCTGATGAGAAATGCGGTCTGGCCCTGGTGGAAGGGTGGCGGGGGGAGATCGTTTATTGGCTGCAGTCCGGCCCAAGGGGCGAGGTCAACCGCTGCATGGTCAGGGATCCGTCCAGCCTTAACTGGCTCGGCCTGGAACAGGCGGTGCATGGCAACATTGTGCCGGATTTCCCGGTATGCAATAAAAGCTTCAACCAGTCCTATGCGGGGCACGATTTATGATCAGGATTCTGCACCAGATATTTCGCACCGGTGTTGTAACAGAGCCGCTGCCCGTTGAGGTTGAGCAGCAGGTCGTGGAGATCGGCCGGCAGCTTGAGGAGTGCATCCGGAAAAGGTTCCGGCGCAGCCTTGTCATCAGGCAGGTGGATGCCGGTTCCTGCAACGGCTGTGAACTTGAAATCCACGCCATGAACAACGCCATATACAACTGCGAACGCTTTGGCATTACCTTCACGGCCTCGCCGCGCTTTGCCGACATGCTGCTGGTGACCGGCCCGGTTTCAGTGAATATGGAAGTTGCCCTCAAGCGCACCTATCATGCGACCCCCGACCCTAAAATCGTGGTGGCGGTTGGAGACTGTGGTTGCAATGGCGGGATATTCGCTGAAAGCTATGCGTCGCTGGGCCGGATAGGCAATGTGATTCCGGTAGATGCCTGCATCTGTGGCTGCCCGCCCACCCCTGTTGATCTTTTGCGCGGCATACTGAAGGTCATCTCCGCATAACCGCCTCTCCCCGCCCTGAAATAATCCTTGTCAAGTTGTCACGAACAGGTACATTTAGAGAAGTTGTTGCCGACAGCCGTAAATGGTATCGCTAACTTCCTACCAAGAAAGTCAAGCGCATGAAATTATCCGCTATTTTGATTGGATTGACTATGCTGCCTCTGGTGTCCTGCTCCTCCGGTCCTACCCTGCCACAGCTGCCTGCCGATGCTGTCATCCTGGCCTTTGGCGACAGCCTGACCTATGGCACCGGGGCTGCGCCATCGGAGAGCTATCCTGCTGTGTTGTCCAGGCTGACCGGCCGCAGGGTGCTCAATTCCGGGGTGCCGGGTGAGGTGACTGCTGAGGGGCTGGCCAGGCTGGAGTTTGTGTTGGACAGTCAGAAACCGGCCTTGATGATACTATGTCACGGCGGCAATGACCTGTTGCGGCAGCTGGATCGGCAGCAGGCAGCCGATAATCTGCGCGCCATGATCCGCATGGCTAAAGGGAGGGGTATTCCGGTGATACTGGTGGTTGTGCCAGCCTTGGGCATTACCCTCTCGCCGCCGCCATTTTATAGCGAGGTTGCCAAAGAGTTCGGCATCCCCTGCGAAGAAAAGGCGCTGGCAGGGATATTGTCAAAAAACGCTTTAAAATCCGATTATATACACCCCAATGCTGCAGGCTACCGCCGGCTGGCCGAGGCACTGGCCAAGCTGCTGAAGCAAAGCAGGGCCATATGAGCGGCAGATAGTATGCAACCTTCTGATAATACAGCAAAACTTGACCAGGAGGTGTCCCGTCAGATGCAGCAGGCGCTGACCTGCGGCAAGGAAGAACTGTTCGGGGTGGTGCAGGAGCACAGGCCGGAGGTGCTGATGGCCGCCTTGCGCAACCCTGATCTGGACGAACATCATCTGCTGGCCATGTTCAAGCGCCGCGGGCTGACCGAAGAACTGTTCAACGCCATCTATGCCAACCGCAAGCTGCTACAGAACAACAAGGTCAAATTCGCCCTGGTCTGTCATGCCGATGCGCCCGTGCATATTGCCCAGACCATCCTCTCTCAGCTGATGATATTTGAACTGGTCAAGATCTGTCAGATGCCGGTGATCAATGCGGACCTGCGCATGGCTGCCGAGCGGGTGATTATCCAGCGTCTGCCGACACAGCCGCTGGGCAACAAGCTCACCATGGCCAGACGCGGGACAGCGCATATTGTCGAAGTGCTGATCAAGGAAGGTCTGCCGCAGGTGGTCGAGGCCTGTCTGGACAACCCACACCTGAAAGAGGGGGCGGTACATCAGTTCATCACATCCTTCCATGCCAACGCGGAGACTATCTCGATGGTGGCCAGGCATACCAAATGGAAGACCCGGCCGAACATCCGTTTTGCGATCCTCAAAAATCCGCGCACCCCGCTGATATGGTTTACAAACTTCCTTCCCTCCATGCAACCTCAGCAGCTCAGGGATCTGCTGGCAATGCCGAAACTGGCTGCTGCACAAAAGGATTTGGTGAGGAAGGTGTTGAATGATAAGGGAAAACACCATTGAACATAGTGTGCTATTCTGAAACTTGTAAGGAGTACCAATCATTGACCCCTCTGATCTCTAAGTCATATTTTAGAACCTTTGCCATCCTGTGGCTGATCTGCCTACTGCTTACCGCAGGCAGCGTAGGGGCTGCTGATTTTGCCGTGGCACGCACCACCACTCCGGTACTCAATTCTCCTGAATTTTCGAAGATTTTTGGCGGCAGGGATGGCAAGAAGCTGAAAACCGATAGCTGCGGCCAGGTGCGCGAGATGGAATTTGTCGCCCTGCCCGGCACTGTGTTCAGGCTGGTCGGCAAGCTGGAAAAGAGAGAAAAGACCTTTTACCGGGTGGTAACGGACGACTATCCCGTATCCGCAGACACGCCGCTGTATGTGGACAGCCGTTTTCTCGATCTGCGGGATCGGCAGCCCGAACCGCGCAAGCGTCAGTTGCCGCCCAGCCAGCAGATAATAACTGTAATGAAATCAGCGGTGGGTCAACCCTATGTGTGGGGCGGAAACGTACGCAACGGCGTGCCGGAACTGCTGGCATATTTTTACCGCAACTCACTGGAATCAAACATGATAAAGACGCTGACCCTGGGCGGCCTAGACTGTTCCGGACTGCTTTATGAAGCAACCGGCGGCTGGACCCCGCGCAATACATCCTGGCTGGTGCATTACGGGGATGCTGTTGCCGTCAGCGGCAGGAGCGCAGCGGAGATTGCCAGACTTGTGGAACCGCTGGACCTGATCGTCTGGAAAGGGCATGTGCTGATCGTGCTGGACAGGGAACAGGTGATTGAAAGTGTGCTCAAGTGCGGCGCTACTGGCCATGGCGGGGTGATAATCTCTCCGCTGAAGCAGAGGCTGGCCGCAATCATGAAGACGAGAAAGCCGGCAGACGTGTGGCCTGCCGGCAAAGGGAAACAGAATATATTCGTGGTCAGGCGTTGGTATCCGGAGGGGCAGCGCTGATGTCGGTGATGTACACCGACAGGTCGCCATTCGGGCGGCGGACCACCGCTTCATCATCCAGCTGCTTGTTCAGCAGCGCTTGTCCCACCGGAGAATCAATGCTGATCTTCCCGGCCTTTACATCAAATTCGTCCGGCCCAACCAGCTGATAACAAAAGGTATTGCCTTCTTCATCTTCATAGGATACCCAGCAGCCGAAGCTGACCACCCTCGGTTTGAGTGGCGGCGAAGCCACCTTGAGCACCTTCAGGCGGCTGCCCAGATGCTTCAGCTTGCGGTCTATCTCCCGCAGCCTCTTCTTGCCGTAGGTATACTCGGCATTCTCGGAACGGTCGCCTTCAGCAGCCGCATCCGCCACCCCCTGCACCACCTTTGGACGCTCCACATAGCGCAGATAATTGTATTCATCTTCCAGCCGTTTGATGCCGGCCGCCGTGATCAGGTTGGTGGTCATGGGAACAGGGCCAGTCCTTCCAGTCCCATGGTCTCCGGAAAACCGCAAACGATATTCATGTTCTGCACCGCCTGGCCGGAAGCCCCCTTGACCAGGTTGTCGATGGCAGAGATCACGATCACCCTGCCGGTACGCGTATCAACCACCGGCGCGATGTCGCAGAAGTTGGAACCGCGCACAAAGGCGGTGGATGGCAGGTTGCCTTCCGGCAGTACCCGCACGAATGGCTCACCGGCATAGAATGACTGATAGAGCTTGACCAGTTCAGCGGAAGAGGTCTGTTTCAGCGGGGTGGCGTAGACCGTAGACAGGATGCCGCGGTCCATGGGCACCAGGTGCGGGGTGAAGGTCAGCTTTACAGGTTCTCCGGCCAGCAGAGACAGCTCCTGTTCGATCTCCGGGGTGTGTCTGTGCACGCCGCCGACACCGTATGCCTTGAACCCCTCGTTGACCTCACAGTAAAGTGAATCAACCTTGGCTGAACGCCCGGCTCCGGTAACCCCGGAGGCGGAATCGGCAATAATGCTCTTCAGGTCAATCATCCCCTTTTTCAGCAACGGGGCCAGTGCCAGGATGATGCTGGTGGGATAACATCCCGGATTTGCGACAAGTTTGGCGCCCTTGATCTTACTGCGGCGTAGCTCGGGAGAGCCGTAGACCGCCTTTTTCAAGGTGGCCGGATTCATATGCGGCTCGTACCACTGGCCGTAGACCTCGGGGTCGGCGAGGCGGTAGTCGGCTGAAAGATCCACTACATGCTTGCCCAGTTTGAGGAAGGTGGGCACCACCTCCATGGCCGCCTTGTGCGGCAGGGCGGTAAAAATGATATCGGCCTTTTCGGCGATCCTGACCGGCTCCAGGTTTTCCAGCACCAGATCACAGCGCCCCCTGAGTGTGGGAAATACTTCGGAAATGCGCTTGCCGGCGCTCTGCTCGGATGTGACACAGGTTACCGCCACCTCGGGATGGCAGTGCAGTATGCGGATCAGCTCCAGCCCGGTGTAACCGCTGGCGCCCACGATAGCTACGTTTAGCATAGGTCGACCTCTCAAAATAGTGTTAGAAGGAGACTACGAAAATTAGCGGTATATGGCAAGATATTATGTCGATGGTTCAAGAGCATTGTGCAGGCATCGTAAGCCTGAATAGCGAACCGCCAGGTGATGGTTCTAATGATATTGAACCACCATGTGCCATCATCAGGGATTTGACAATTGACAGGCCAAGACCGCTGCCTCCGTTTTCGCGGGCGGTTGTGAAGAATGGGCGGAATATTTTTTCTCTGTTTGCCTCTGGGATGCCTGGGCCATTATCATGCACGTCGATTTCTAACGTTGTTTCCTGACTCTGCAGAATTCTGCCGGAAATGCGTATTTCGACGTCGTTGCCCGAATGTTGTCGGGCGTTTTCGATCAGGTTGGAGACAATCGATTCAAAAACCTCCCTTGTCATGTTAATGCGCGCAGCAGGAATTGCTGCTGCAAGATGCACTTTAAGCCCTTGTGCAAGGAACTGTTGCACCAGAGAATTTAACACCTCGGAGGCATTGCATTGTACGTCACTTGGCCTCAGGGTGTCGGCCCTGGCCAGGTCCAGTAACCTTCTTACCAGCCTGTCTAAACGCTCCGTATCACTTGAGATAATATGAAGAAAGCGTTTACGCTCCTCATCGGACATTTCGAAGAGATGTTCTTCCAACAATTCAACGGTCCCGCGGATCGAGGTCAGCGGTGTTTTGAATTCGTGTGATACATTGGCGGCGAATGTCCGGATATACTCTGCGCGGTCTTCAAGTGTCCTGGACATGGATGTAACCGCTTGGGAAAGCACCATAATTTCATAAATCCCGGAATGGCTGATGGGTGGCGTTTCAGGTTTTTCCCCTGACACAACAGATTTTGCGTATTTTGCAAGGCATGTCAAAGGGCGGTTAACTGTTATGGACGTCAGCAGGGTGATGGCAAGCACAACTATAACCAGCCCGGCGGCAGCGGCTGCAATCTGACCTCTTATCATGTAAAGCGATTTGCGAATATCCAGCGGCGTTCTGGAAAGTATTACAGCACCCAGCACCATGTTATTTTCGATTATCGGCATGGCCACAAATACCCGCAGACGTTTTCCCCGGCTTAAAGAGGTTGACGGTGGTTGCGGGTCGTCACTGAGACGTTGGCGCAACAGGCTCACATATTCACCCGCAAGAGCCCTTCTGACTTCTTCGCGGTTGATGAGCGACAAGCCCATTTCGCTGCCAGTGCTTGAGATAACAGTGCCCCTGTAATCAACCAGCCGGATTCCCACAAGGGTCACATCTTTGCTCGCTGCCAGCAAAGACTCGACACGGCTTGCCGCCTGCCGGGCGTATGGGTCTGTTATGATATTAGGAGCCGATGCGGGCAATGCCGGTGGCCTGATGGTTTCAGCGTAGATATCAAGTTTGGGGCCGATATAATTGTATTTACTTGAGTCGGGGTATTGAACTGGTGGTTTGTAGGTTGCCGGTATTCCGTATGATCTTGGGAGAAGAGGGTCTGCGTTGGCTAGCGAGTTGTGCAGCTCTTTCTTGAAGGCCGCGCCGATTATGGTTCCCTGGGCGATCAGTTCAGATTCTGTACGGCGAACCAGCTCACTTTCATAGATGCGCAGTACGCCAATACCGAGGAGGGGAAGAAGCAGGATTACAAGGTTAATGATCAGAAGAATAGTTCTTAGTCTGGGTTTCCGGAACATCTATTCTCCTGGATGTAGTCTCTCAATTTGTAGCCGACTCCATGAACAGTATCAATCGGATCAGCGCCGATCTCATTGAATTTGCGTCTGATTCGCCTGACATGACTGTCGATGGTTCGGTCGGTAACATGGTTGTCATGCACATATGCCCCGGACATGAGCTCATCACGGGAATAGACTTTGCCGGGATAGCCCAGCAGCGTTCTTAATATATTGAATTCTGTAACGGTGAATTCTAAGGCAATTCCACCCCAGTATGCCAGGTGCCTGTCCAGATCAAGTTTGAGAGCGCCATAGCTGATTGTGGACGGTTTGTCAGTTGTTTCGCCAGACTGTGCCGGCATCTTGCTGTCAGCTTTTCGGCGCAGTACGGCCCTGATCCTTGCAACAAGCTCTCTTGGGCTGAATGGCTTGACGACATAATCATCCCCGCCCAGTTCCAAGCCCAGCACCTTGTCTATTTCGTCATCTTTCGAAGAAAGAAAAATTATCGGGGTATCGAACTTGACGCGGATAGCCCTGCAGACATCAGTACCATCCATTTCGCGCATCATAATGTCCAGAATAATCAGATCCGGAGCATGTTCGTAAAATAAGGAAATCGCTTGTTTTCCGTCATTGGCGCAAACGACCCGGAAACCACCCTTTATCAGGGCATACTGCACAACCTCACGAATATGCGGGTCATCGTCCACCACTAGAATCAGAGCATCGTTTGACATATTTTACCTGCCATACCCGGAAAGTACTTGCACAAAATCTGCAAAATATCTCCTCGAAAGTTTAACACTGTCAGCATCAGCCCGACATAATCCAACTATATACTCCACACAGTCTTACATAACAAGCGCTTAAGGAGGAAACACAAATGTCAATCAAGGGACAGGGGATATCGATTGGATTAAGGGTAGTGATAATCGCAGCGGTTTGTCTTGCCTTGATGATCCCGGCTTCCTTGATAACCGGGGTGATCAGGGAACGTGAAATGACAAGAAATAACGCCATCAAAGATGTAAGTGAAAAGTGGGGGGGCAGCCAGACGCTTGCAGGTCCTATTTTGACCGTTCCGTTCAAGTCATATGTAAAGGATAAAGATGGCAATGTTATTCAGCAGATCCAAAATGCACATTTTTTACCGGATGAGCTGCTGATTGATGGGGTAATGCAGCCAGAGGTGCGCTATCGGGGGCTGTACCAGGTTATGCTTTACGGCAGCAAACTGCATATGGCCGCAAAATTCAGCAAGCCGTCAGAAAAAGATATTCCCGCGGCCAGCAATGATATCCTTTGGGATGAAGCTTATATTGCATGCGGGATCAGTGATTTAAAGGGCATAAAGGACAAGCTGTCGATTAATTGGAATAGTGAGGCGATTCCCGCCACTCCTGGAATACCGGACAACGATGTCGTGGCTTCAGGGGTCAGCGCAAAGGTGAATGTCCGCGATGCCAACAGCGTTTATGCCTTTGCAATGAATTTGAATTTGAATGGTGCACAGGAATTGAATTTTATTCCGGTTGGCAAGGAAAATCTTGTTTCGATGGCATCCAAATGGAGCGCGCCCGGTTTCCAGGGGAGTTTTCTTCCGGAGGCCCGCACTATTACCAAAGATGGTTTTACGGCGCAGTGGAAGGTATTGCAATTAAATAGAAACTACCCGCAAAAATGGGTCGGAAAATCACATAGCATAAGCTCATCATCTTTCGGGGTTAATCTTGTTACCCCTGTCGATGGATATCAAAAAACCATGAGAACAACCAAGTATGCATTGATGTTTATTGCCCTAACTTTTGCAGCATTTTTCGCGATAGAGCTTCATAACAAGAAGATGATTCATCCGGTTCAATACTTCCTGGTCGGCCTGTCACTGATCCTGTTTTATTCGTTACTATTGTCACTTTCAGAGCATATGTCGTTTCAGGCCAGTTATCTGATCGCCACCTGCGGGACAGTTGCCCTGATAGGTGCATATTGCAGAAGTCTATTTTCATCAAATGTTATGGCATCAGTCATAGCAGCAATGATTTCGGTATTATACGGTTTCCTTTATATAATTTTGCAACTAGAGGATTATGCCCTGTTGATGGGAAGCACCGGCCTGTTTGGAGTGTTGGCGCTGTTTATGTACCTGACAAGAAACATCGACTGGTATATGCCTTTTCAGCCCAAAGCGGGCCGCACGGAAACCGGGGCAAGAGGATAAGTGGCACGCAGGGTAATTCCACTTTATTGGGGGGCTTATGATTAAGAACGGAGTGATTGCAGGAGTTGCCTTATTTGTTACGCTCTTCTTTGTAAGTAACAGACTTTTGACTGTTTTCCAAAATATCATTGGTATACCCATCAGCTTATTGCTAATACTAACAGTTACAGTTAGTTGCGTATTTTACGCCTATAAAAAAACTCCTCGCTCCTACTTCTTGTTGTATTTGCTAGTCGCACTTATTGGTGGTCCTTTCGCTGCCTTCAAAATATATGAAAGAAGCTTTATGCTTAGCGTTGTTCCGGATGCTCTCCGTGTAACCTCCATCTCGTATAGCAAAGAGGAATGTTGGGGCTTTGGCCCAGGTGGTAATGAAGCGGGTATTAGAGTTTACCCGCTTCCAGGTCAAGTTGCCGATGAAATATCGCAGCGTGGGATTGAGTTCTTTGATAATTTGCCGCCGAACCAGAACCAACAAAAACGAGATTGGCGTGGAATTTACTCAAACTGGTCTCAAACACCAATAAATGCAAATGGCAGATGGAGGAAACCAAAGAAAGAAAAGGGCTATTTTGATATTTATGACTACATCTGTGCTTACGGACTTTGTATAGATATCAATGGCATGGTGGTGAAACAGGCGACAGAAATTGTTAATAGCAAGGGCAATTATTACGCTTTCGGGCGAGGTGGCTTGATTGTCGTAAGTCCTGGCAATAAATTGGTCTTGTATATGTATAACGGATGACACAGAAACCTCAGCGGTGTGTATTAAAAGTCAAACAGGTAACAGACTATGTTTATAGGGCATTTACCGGCTGGCTATATTGCCTCGGACATAATATGCAAGATTGGCGAAGAAAAAATAGTCAGCCGTAAGGCGTGCATGATGTGGGGCATGCTTGGTTCGGTGGCGCCGGATCTGGATATGATCTGTTTCTATCTGTGGGACGACCGGCGTTACCACCACCATACCTATGCAACCCATTTCCCGGTGGTCTGGATTGTATTAATCATAATGGCACTTTTCTGGCTGAAGTGCGGGAACAAGCTGAAGTATGCGCAGGCGGCAGCGCTATTTACCATAAATGGCATGTTTCATCTGTGTTTGGACAGCATTGTGGGGGATATTTACTGGTTGGCCCCTTTTGGTGTAAAGGCTTATGCGCTGTTCACTGTTCCAGCTCTCTATAAGCCCTGGTGGTTGAACTTTATGATGCATTGGTCGTTTGGGGTGGAAATTGTAATAGCGCTGTGGGGTTACTGTTTGTGGAAAGGAAATTCCGGGGCGATAGTCAAGCCTGAGATAGTTACCACCAACGGAGGTTACGCAGAAACCATTCCCAGAAACGGTCGCCAAGAAGGCCGCCCAGAAGTGCAATGACAGACGAGAACCCGACAATCCACAGCCAGGGGGAAAGTCCCTGATGCCAGTTCTGCAGCCAGGAAATGCCGCCGAGCACCGCGCCGATAACTGCCCCGAAGACAAAATGAATCCAGAAGCGCTCCCAGTCGTATCCGTGCTTCACCATGATTACTGCCCTTGTGGCTTGCTTCCGGATTCCATAAACTTTTCACGCAGTTTAAGGGCACGTTTGTCGCCAGGCTTCAGCTTGATCAGGCGATCGAGCGTTTTGATTGCATCAGCTTTTCTGCCCTGCTTGAATTGGGCGACAGACAGGCCCCAAAGCACATGGGGCAGTTGCTGCTTGTTGGCCAGTTTCAGCGCCTTGCGGAATTGGGTTTCAGCCTGTTTTTCAAAACCTTCGCCGCTGTCGCCGTAAAGTATGCCCAGCGAGATGAAGGCGTCGGCAGATTTGGGGATCAGTGTAGTGGTTCTGAGCAGATAGGCCTCGGCACGCTCCCAGGCCCCCGGCATCTCCAGGGTAAACCCGCGGCGGTAAAGCACCCCCAGACGCCTGATAACCTGAGGATCGTCCGGATAGTTCTGCCGCACTGCCTCAAGTTGGCTGACGGCCTGCTGCCATGCCTGTTTCAGCCGTTCAATCTCGGCGGGATCTTTGACCTGCAAAGGGTGCTCAGCGGTTTTGTCTAATCGCAACAAGGCTTTGTCCGATTTATTAAGTGCATCTCTTGGGGCTGGTCCACCTTTTCTGGTGGTGACCTTGTGCTTGCCGCTAAAGCGATACCAGCTGATCTGCCCATGTTTTTTAGTAAAGGTTTGACGGGATAACTTTTCTGTAGCGGTTTGAAACTTGTCGTTATTAATCAGAACGGCGCAGAAGGATTTTCCACAGCCTATGTCGCCTGCCTTCGGCTGGTCGGTTTTTGTGTAAGCACGGCTGGCAGGGAATGTGGATGCCTTGGTATATGGCGCTGCCACCCCGGATAGGTTGAGCAGATACCAGATGTGCATACTGCCGTCCTTGTCCTCGTCGGCTGTAAATGGCAGGGCGGTGCGGTTCTTGACCATCGGCAGTTCCATGCGTTGCTCAACCGGCACCTTGGTGATCTGGTCCACGGAGTGGAAGCCATTGCTGTCCACCCAGTGGAAAGATGCGGCCATCAGGCTGTTGGGCAGCATCCCTGTCATTAGCATTACAATAAATATGATCGGTTTCACTTGTTTACCTCTCCGGAGAAGAGACTGATCATGGACATTCTGAAATCAGGCATCAGCCAAAGCGTCAGCAGGGTCAGCAGCAGCGTCAGGCAGCCGATCATGCCGAAACCCGCGGCAGCGGATAGCTTCAGAGAGGCACTGAAGGCAAAGGTGACGGCTGAGGCCAGTAGGATGAAGATCCAGTTGATGAAACTGGAGGCGGCCAGCACTTCGCCGCGCATGGCTGGTTCGGCAGCTGATTGAATGAAGGTCTGGAAAGGAAGGCTGAAAAAACCAGCGCTGATGCCGAACAGGACGATGATGGCAATGACGCCCCATGCGGAGTTTGTGAATAACATCAACAGGATCTGGGCCAGGAAGAGCCCGACGGCGCCGACCGGCACCAGGCCCAGTTCCACTGTTTTGCCGGAGATGCGGGCGGCCAGCAGTGAGCCGATACCGATGCCGAAAGCCGCAGCCAGGAAGAGGTAGCCGCTTTGCTCCTGGCTAAAGCCCAGTTCCTGTATGCCGTAGCCAATCAGGTTCAGCTGGGCGAAAGCGCCCACAAACCAGAAATACCCCAGCCCGATGATAGCTAAAAGCAGATATTTGTCCTTGCGTATATATATAATAGTATGCAACAGGCCGGTGGGCAGCAGTGCGATTTTGCGTTCTGGTGCTGCCTGGCTGGTAGTCGGCATGCGCCAGGCGCAGTAAAGACCGGCAATGGCTATCAATAGACAGAACAGCGAGGCCAGCCAGTATCGCCCGGAGGTAAGCTGCGGCAGCGCCGATGCCAGTGTGGTTCCCAGGATGATGGCCAAGAACGTGAAGGCCTCGACCAGGCCATTGGCGTGCGAGAGTTGCTGCTCGCTGGAAAGCTCAGGGATGACCCCGTATTTGGCCGGGGCAAAGAAGGCGCTATGGGCGGCCATAAGAAATATGATCAGGTACAGGCTGTTATCCCATCCGCAGGCAAAGGCGGCGATGGCCATGGCTGTCACAATCACTTCCACCAGTTTTGCGGCAACAATGACCTGCGACTTGCGGAAACGGTCGGCCAGGCATCCGGCAGGCGCTGAAAAGATCAGGAACGGCAACACAAAGGCAGCCCCTACGGCGGCGGTGATGGCACCGGCCTTGTGCGTTCCCTGACTGTGGATCAGGCTGAAGATGATCAGCAGCTTGAGGATGTTGTCGTTCATAGCCCCCATGAACTGGGTGGCATTGAACCATCTGAAGGCTGGGTGGAGTTTTTCGTCGACCTTACTCATTGTGGCAGCTTATCCCTGTTTGCTTGAATGGAAGAGTGCCTACCATATCAAATCAGAGGAGTTTGACGAACAAAATAATCTGTTCAAACCACTTGGCTGAATCAAAAACTTGTTGTATCTTGAGCGCCACATTATTCAAATAAGCCAAAAGGAGCTCTGTAATGGCCAGTCTTAATAAAGTAATGCTGATAGGGAATCTGGGCAAGGACCCGGAAGTGCGCTACACCGCCTCCGGTCAGGCTGTGGCCAGCTTCAATCTGGCAACCAGCGAGAAATTCAAAAACAAGAGCGGCGAGTGGGAAGAACGTACTGAATGGCACCGTATAACCCTGTGGGGCAAACTGGCCGAGATTGCCGGCGAGTACCTTTCCAAAGGGAAGACGGTCTATATCGAGGGGCGTCTGCAGACCCGCAAGTGGCAGGATAACAGCGGTAACGAGCGTTACACCACCGAGATCGTTGGCGATAAAATGCAGATGCTTTCACCCAAGGGCGAGCGCAGGGGGGGAGACTCCGGCGGTTCTTCAGCCGGTGGCGGCAGTTCCAACTATGATGAGCCGCCGTTCCAGGATGACGATATCCCGTTCTAGAACCCACCTAGATAATTATTGTAAACAAAACCTCATCAGATTCAATTCTGGTGAGGTTTTTTGTTGTTTGCACAAAAGGGTGTAAATGTTTATAAAAGATGTGTGATTGCAAGTAGGTGGACATCTTCGGTTAATTTTGCCGGAGCCCTATTCTTCAATTTAAAAGCAGATTCCGGCCAGATGTCTATGGTAGATAAGTTTTCAATGCCGATTGGGCATAGGGGGCGATATGGTCAAAATATGTTCTGCCGTTTTATGTATGATGATGCTTTGCTCTGCTGATCTGGTTTTTGCCGATGGCTTCACTGCGGATATCGGCGGTGGGGTGCTGTACATTAACAAGTCAGATAACCTGTGGGGACGGGGCAAAGCCAATATCAGCAGTATCAATGCCAAGCCCCAGAGCGCTGACCGGGTTTACCCCATACCGGCTGTCCTGCTGCGCTATCGCCAGGATTCGTTACGAAATACCTATTATCTGGGCGCCACCCATGAGGACTATGGCCGGATAGTGGTTGGTGTAAAGCATGATCTGGACAAAGGGGCTGTTGACGCGGCCCTGTTCTATTCGTTCATGGGCAGGGAATGGGAAAATCCCTACATTCTGAATCGCACTTCCACCGGTGTTAAAAGCTTTGGTCTCCGTACCGGCTGGGAACGTATAGGGGGAGGACCAGTTTCACTTCATTATACGATCTCTGCCAGGATTGTGGATAACGATGTCAGCGGCAACCAGAATCCGGACCTTAAACGTGACGGCACCACCCATCGTTTAAGTGCTAACTACAGGATAAAACTGGGTGAATCTTTCACACTCATGCCTTTTGCTGCTTATGAGAGAACGTTTGCCGAGGGCAAGGCGAACCGTCTCAATGTTGCGTCCGGTGGGGTGAATCTGATTTTGAAGCGCGGCAACCTGACCTGGACCAACCGTTTGGTAGGGTACTATGGGGTGACGGACACAACTCACCCATACTATGGTGATAACAGGCGCGAGCCGGGCTATGCCATCAGTTCACTCCTGGTGCTGAAGGATCCGTTTGATTTCAAAAAATATTTTCTTACCTGTGGCTTTATGCACGAGCAGACGTTTTCCAATATCTCGTTTTTCGAGAAACGCTCGGATGTGACATTTCTTCTGATGGGCTATTCATTTTGAAATCAGCAGCAGGCCGCCCAGAAACGGAATCACCACGCTGGCTGTTTTCAGGATTATCGGTGGCAGACGTTTGGTGAATTTTGCACCCAGGTAGGCGCCGCACATCAGTCCGGTTGTCACCTGTAAAAGCAGCATGATATCCAGATGGCCGGCAAACATGTAGCCAACCCCACCCAGCAGGGCAATCGGCAGAATAACCAGCATGGTTGTGCCGGCCGATTTGTAGATCGACATGCCAAAGAGGGTTAATAGGCCGAGCTGTATGAATGGGGTGGAGCCGATGCCAAAAGCGCCTGACATCGTCCCGGTAACAAAGCCTAATCCGGCCGCGGTCAGCCAGAAAACCAGCCCAGTTGGATGCTGTTTCTGTTTCGAATCAGAAAACAGGCTGCTGTTGGAAAAGAACCTTGTCCACAAAAGCAGTCCGGAAATAAACATCATGCCGGCAGTCAGCCATTTCAGCTCGCCGGCCGGAATCAGCGAGGCGATCTGGGCGCCGCTGAATGCGCCGATGGCCCCGAAGCCACCCACAGCAGCCCCGATTCTGACATCCGTATTATCCTCTCTGAAGTGGCTCAAGGAGCCTGCCATGGTCGTGAAGATCATGGCGCAGAGCGAGGTGGCCAGGGCGGTATGAAGCGGTATTTTGAAAAAGGCCGATAAAACGGCAATAACGACCCCGGCTCCCCCGGCGCCCACGAAGCCGAGGACAAGGCCCAAACCGAACAATGAGATGATAATGGACATGTTTCATTAACTCGTTTCTGTGCTTGTATCTGCTGCAGCGCGGAAATTGTTGTTTACATGGCCTGAAAATGCAATTAGTCTTTTTAAACCAGTCACAGACTGGCAAATCAACTTACCGGCAGGCCGATGACATATACCATTACTTATAACAGCAGCGAAAACACTTTTGAAATAGAAACGCAAGGCGATTTCGATGTTGCCGTATTCAAATCACTGGCAGAAGAGCTGTTACACCACCAACAGTGGCAACCCGGCTCAAACTGTATATTTGACTATCGTAAAACGGATTTTATGCAGGTGGACCAGAAAGAGTTTCAGGCGGTTTCCAACCTCCATCAGGCCAACAATGCTTTAGTTGGCAGAGGTAAATCCGCATTTGTCATGAAATCCCGGAGTAACTTCGGCATGGGGCGGATGTATGAGTCCATTACAAGTCCTCATGTCGATACAGAGTTCAAGATATTTACAGATATTGCTGATGCCAGAGCGTGGATCAATTCTGCCGGTTAGTTGCCATGGTCCGTCGCTGTTATTAACCGGTGGTCAATCCTGCCGTAGCCGGTATACTCCAAACCTGTTTTACCTGTCACAATTATCACCCTAGATTGTTTCTACAAATGAGGTTGAACCATGCCTGCCAACCAGTTGCATCTGCGCACACCTTCCGCTTATGACTACCAGCTTTTGATCAAAAACCTGCTGTTTTCCCCTGTTGTTGAGGCCCCGGACCAGCAGATTGTTTACCGTGATACAGTTCGTTATACCTACCGTGATTTGCATCGGCGCATCCGGCAACTGGCCAATGCCCTGGTCGGGCTGGGGGTGAAGCCGGGTGATACGGTTGCTGTGATGGACTGGGATTCGCACCGTTATCTGGAATGCTTCTTTGCCGTGCCGATGATCGGGGCGGTGCTGCATACCATCAATGTGCGCCTTTCGCCGGAGCAGATACTTTATACCATTGACCACGCTGAAGATGATGTGCTGTTGGTGAACAGCGAGTTTCTGCCGATCCTCGAACAGATCAGGGGGCGGATGGATACAGTCAGGAGCTTTGTGCTGCTCAATGACGAATCTGCAACACCGGCTACGAGCATACCGTTCTGCGGAGAATATGAACAGCTGCTGGCCGGCGCATCAACAGAATTTGATTTCCCGGATTTCGATGAAAACACCCGTGCAACGACCTTTTACACCACCGGTACAACCGGCATGCCCAAGGGGGTCTATTTTACTCACCGGCAACTGGTGCTGCACAGCATGGGTGTGTTGAGCGTGCTTGGTTCAGTTGCAGGACAGGGGCATTTTCACAGGCAGGATATCTATATGCCGCTGACCCCCATGTTCCATGTGCATGCCTGGGGTTTCCCCTACATTGCCACCATGCTGGGGATCAAGCAGGTCTATCCCGGACGCTATGCACCGGAACTGCTGCTGGAACTGATTGAAAATGAAGGGGTTACCTTCTCCCATTGTGTGCCGACAGTGCTGCACATGCTGTTCAAGCATCCCCATACTGGTCGAGTCGATCTGAGCGGCTGGAAGGTGATCATCGGCGGCGCTGCACTTTCCCGTTCGCTCTGTCTGGAGGCTATGCAACACGGGATCGACATCTTTTCCGGTTACGGCATGTCTGAGACATGCCCGGTACTGACACTGGCGCACCTGACGCCGGAGATGATGCAGCTGTCTGCGGAGGAACAGGCTGCGATCCGCTGCAAGACCGGCAGAGCCCTGCCTTTGGTGGATCTGAAGATTGTCGATGGTCAGATGAACGAACAGCCACGGGATAATGCCAGCCCCGGTGAGATCGTCGTGCGGGCGCCCTGGCTGACCCAGGCGTATTTGAAGGATTTCAAGGCGTCTGAAAAGCTCTGGGAAGGCGGTTACCTGCATACCGGTGATGTGGCGGTGCGGGATGAGCTTGGTTATGTGCGCATCACCGACCGCACCAAGGATGTTATCAAGGTGGCCGGTGAGTGGGTTTCCTCACTGGAACTTGAGGATATCATTGCCCATCATCCGGCGGTTGCTGAAGTGGCGGTGATCGGCACACCTGACGGTAAATGGGGCGAGCGCCCGCTGGCGCTGGTGATTCCGAGGGACGGCCATCAGGTGACGGAAAAGGATATTGTTCACCACGCCAGACAATATGCCGACAAGGGGATGATCAGCAAACAGGTGGTACTGCTGAAGGTGCGTTTTGTGAACACGATTGAGAAGACTGGTCTGGGCAAGGTTAGCAAGGTGACCCTCAGAGAAAAGTATGCCGCCGAAACCCGCTGACAACAGTTCACTGCCTGAGGTTGAATGTTAAACCTCGAAACAATCCAGGCGGTTGCTATGTTTGCGGTGCAGCTGATGAGTGTTCATTTTTAGAACGGTCTGTAGCATGACCTGCTTAAGGCGGGATGAAAAACTTGACCGGGCAGTTCAGTCAATGACGATAATCTGCATGTCCATGACGTTGGTGCCGGTTGGGCCGGTGATGAGTAGCTGGTCAAGTTTTTTGAAGAAATGATACGAGTCATTGTTGTTCAGGTGCTGAACGGAATCTAGGCCTTTTTCTGCGGCATACCGCATGGTATGGCCATTTACAATGGCCCCGGCCGCATCGGTCGGGCCGTCATTGCCATCTGTTCCGGCGGAAAGGAAGGTGATACCGTCCGCCCCTTCGACCTCCATGGCAAACGCCAGGGCCATCTCCGTATTTCTGCCCCCTTTGCCGTGGCCGCGTACGGTAACGGTTGTTTCCCCCCCTGAAATCAGACATGCCGGTTTCCGGTAAGCCCCGCTGTTTTTGATCTCCAATGCCCTACGGGCAAAGGCCCTGCCAACATCACGGGCCTCTCCCGAGATTTCCGAAGAGATAATTTCCGTCTGCATGCCCGCTTCCACAGCGACAGCAAGAGCCGCCTCCAGCGCCAGTCGATTGCTGGCAATGATGATATTCTCCATTTGATTGAAAACACTGTTGTCTGCTTTGGGTGTTTCGGTGCTAGCACCATCCATCCCGTCTTGTAGAAGTTTCAACACGCTAGCCGGCACCTGTTGGCGTATGGCGTATTTATCCAGAACGGACAACGCCTCTGCAAAAGTTGAGCTGTCAGGCGCGGTCGGGCCGGAGGCGATTACGTCCAGTCGGTCACCCATGACATCGGACAGTATCAGTGAGATGTTGCGGGCCGGCTGGATGATCTCGGCCAGACGTCCACCCTTGACCTTTGAGAGGTGCTTGCGCACGCAGTTCATCTCGTTGATGTCTGCACCGGCCTTGAGCAGCAGTGATGTGACCTCCTGTTTTTCGCAAAGGGTGATGCCATCTGCCGGGGCCAGGAACAGGGCCGATCCGCCTCCCGAGATCAGGGTGACCAGAAGCGTGCGTTCATCGGCAGCGGTTGTCAGCCTGATGATCCGGTCGGTGGCGGCACTACCCAGTTGGCAGGGAACCGGATGGGAGGCCTCGCAGATGCTGATGCGTTCAAGTTCGTAGCCTTCGGCGTGGCCCTGCTTGGTAATCACCAAACCGTCCGTGATCAGATCTGCCAGTTCGTCTTCTATGGCCTTGGCCATGGGGGCGGCGGCCTTGCCGAAACCAATCACCAGCAGGCGCTCGTACCTGCCGCTGACATACTCATCGCGTATATGCGCGGTATGGGTGAATGCGGCTTTATATGGGTTTACCGCTTCCAGTGCGGAGTAGAAGATGCTTTCGACCAGCTTTTTCATGAGTGCCTCCAGTAACAGTTCAAGTCTGTGCGAACCGCGGTTCCGGTTATAACCTGATGTTTTTGGATTATCAACAGGATAGGCTGTGCTGATGTCGGAATTTTGCAATGCTCTGTCAGGTTGTCAAACAGTTTTCAGGGGGTAAAATTGCATAAAATACCTGCGGGACGGAGGTGCGAGATGCATGCCTGTTTATCCATACTGTTTGTACTGCTGTTGACCCATACGACATTTGCCGCGACAAACGAAGATGCGATAGCTGCATACCAGCAGGGCAAGGCCGCCATGGAGCGCACGGCGCCGCAGGAGGCTATCCCGCATTTCCGCAAGGCACTGGAGATCTGCACGGAGCTCTCCATTGACCCCTGCCGTTCGGTTAATCTCAGCGAACTTGGCAACGCTTATGCCATACAGGGCAGATACAGTGAGGCCTTGCCTGCCTTTCAGGAGATGCTGGCAATCAGGAAGCGCACGGGGGCGTCAGCGGAAATGCTCATCCGAGGTATCAATGATGTGGGCATGACCCAGTATGCCATGAAGATGTACCCAGAAGCGCTGGCGTCATTCGAGGAAGGGTTGGTCATATCAAGGGGCAGGAATATTTCTGGGGCCACGGCAATGCTGCTGGAGGGGGTCGGTATGGCCAGGTTTGCAAGACATGACCTGGAAGGAGCCCTGGCTGCATTCGAGGAGTCGCTGAAGCTGCAGAAGGAGATGGGCTATCCGTCAGATGAAACGGTGCGCAATATCAATAATATCGGGACGGTTTACCTGTCAGGCGGGCATTATGGCAAGGCGCTGCCGTATCTGCAGGAGGCAGTTGATATGTTGCGCAGGCAGAATAGCCCTGATATGACGGCCACCGGCCTGAATAACCTGGGCTATGCCCTGGCACAATTGAACATGCATGAAAAGGCCATGGCCAACTATGAAGAAGCCCTGGCCATGCGCAGAAAGATGAATACACCGGTAGAGACCGCCACTGTGCTGAACAATATGGGGCTGCTGCTGGTGTCTATGGGGCGTCACAGTGATGCCCTGGCCAGGCACCGTGAAGCCTTGGCGCTACGCAAGTCAGTAGGAGACAGCCAAGCTGTGGCGGAAAGCCTCAGTAATATCGGTTTTGCCGATTATTATGTCGGGGCCTATGACGAGGCTATGAAATATTTTGATGAGGCACTGAAGATATATGAAGGTCTCAAGGACAAACGCACTCTATCAATAGGCCTGAACAACATGGCGGCGGTCTATGATCAGCTGGGGCGCTTCGACAAGGCCCTGCAGTGCCATGAACGCTCGCTGCAACTGCGCAGGGAACTGAATATCCCTGCGGACGTAGCGGTAACCTTGAATAATATCGGCCAGATCCATCTAAACCTGGGACAGTATGACCGGGCTATCAGTTATTTCAGCGAGTCTCTGGCTATCAAACAAAAGCATGGTCTGTCAGCAGCCTCTGTTGCCATCACCCTTAACAATCTCGGCGTTGTTTACGATTCCATCGGACAGCCGGAAAGTTCGCTCAATTATTATCAACAGGCTCTGGCTATTAACAGGCAGCATAACCAGCCTAGAGCAGCAGGTGGCAATCTTGCCAATATAGGCATGTCCTACCTGGCAATGAAAAAGTATCCGGAGGCGGAACGCAGTTTTATCGCAGCGGAACAGGAGATGAATAGCGGGGAGCGCAAGGTCAGGGGTAACCCTGGACTGGTGGAGTTGTATCTGGTGACCTCCCGATATGACAAGGCCTTTGGGATGTTGGAAAAAATGTCGCCGGACTGGATGACCGATGACGCCAACCGTATGCAGTTTCATACCCAAATGGGAGAAGCGCTCAAGGGGCTTGGGCGTTTGAGCGAGGCTACCGGCGAACTGCTGCAGGCGGTAGCCATATCGGAAAACATGAGGCGGGCTGTCGGTGAACGGGGCGGCTATTTTGCCGGCGGTTATGCCGGAGGAAGAGTACGTCCATATCGTCTGCTGTTGTCAGTGCTGTGCGAACGCACGCTGAAAGGTGAGACAAAGGATATCAGGCTTGCCCACCTGGGACGGGATATGGCTGAAAGCGCCTTCAGGGTGGCTGAACTGATCAAATCCAGAAATCTACTGGAGTCCATGGCTGAATCGCGCAGAGGGAAAGAGCGCAGCCAGCTTCCGCAGGATATAAAAAGACGTGAGGCATCGCTGCTGAATCGTCTGGCGGCGCTGGATGAACAGTGGGAGATAGCTGTAAAGTCCGGCGAAGCAGCCATGTCGGCATACAACCGCAACCGCGGCAAGCTCTATGCAGATTTTCTGGGTCTGATCAAGCTGCTCAGAAGCCGGTATCCGCGTTATGCCGCGATTTATTATCCCGATGCCGTGTCGGCCAGCGCCTTGCCTTTGGCCCCTGGCGAAACTGTGCTGGAATATGCCTATGGGCACAATGCGCTTTATCTGTTTGTGGTCAGAAAGGGCGGAGTCAAATCTGTCGTGCGCATTCCGGTGACGCCGGCAGAGATTGAACAGCGGGTCAAGTCGCTGATGGAGCCGTTGTATGCCAATCGTCCCGATGCATTTTCGGAAAAACTGGCCAAGGAGCTGGGCGATACGCTGATGGCGGCAGCCCAGTTCAGCATCAAGGAGGGTGGCCGGGTGATTATCGTTCCAGACGGCATGCTGGGGCTGCTCCCTTTTGGCGCACTCAGACCGGCCACGGCGAACGGAGGCGAAAACCGGCCTTACCTGGATGAGCGCTGGCTGATCACCTATGAGCATTCTGCCTCCACACTGGCGCTTAACAGGCTTGTGCGGCATAAAAAGGCCGCCAGACCTCTGTTTGCTGTAGCCAACCCGGTATTTGATGAGCGGGATCCGCGCAACAATGCTTCTGCGCAGGGCAAACCTGCTGTGCCGGCGGTGGCCGGCCAGGCTGACGGATTCGCTTTCCGCGGGCTGAGCGTGCAGGCCAAGGCAGCGGCTGGCGGCGGTAAACCGGCATGGAACGAAGTGGTCTACTCCCCGCTGCCCGAGACCGAGACCGAGGTGCGCAAGATTGCTGCCACCCTGGGGGTGAAACCGGTGCCGCCGGACATCCTGCTGGGGCTTGATGCCCGCAAGGACAATCTGCTCAAGGCACGGCTGGATGAATACCGGTTTCTGCATTTTGCCACGCACGCCGACCTGCCGGGCAAGCTACAGGGGGTGGGCGAGCCGTTTATCCTGCTGGGGCAGATCGGGCTTCAGCCTAACAGTGACGGTTTTCTGAGGATGTCCGAAATACTGGAATTGCAGCTGCATGCTGATATGGTTATGCTTTCGGCCTGCGATACCGGTCGGGGTGATCTGGTGGCTGGCGAGGGTGTGGCCAATCTGGCCCGTGCCTTCCAGCATGCCGGGGCCAGTAGTGTGATTTCCAGTCTCTGGCAGGTTGCATCTCAGCCGGCTGTTGAGTATATGACCCTTTTCTACGGTCATCTGAAAAAGGGTAACAATCGGGCGTTGGCGCTTTCGCAGGCACGCCAGGAGATGAAAAAGAAATACCCCAGTCCATATTACTGGGCGGTTTTTGCCTTTTATGGTGAAGCGGCACGATAATGAGACAACCAGTCCGCATGACAGGCCAGGGATGGGCATGCGAGCATAAGGCTTGCAGGAGTCGGGATACGGCTGTAAAGTAATGAGCCTGAATGGATTCTGCTGCGCACTGATTTAATAGAGGTCTGCCATCAAAAGCCTGTCTCCGCTTATGCCCTATATCAGTGGCCTCCGGCTGCGTTATGCCGGAGGCACTGTCCTGTTGCTGGTCACCAATGCTTTTGCACTGCTGATCCCCTGGTTTATGAAGCTGGCGGTGGAAGGTTTGCAGCAGCCTGCTTCCGCACGATTTTCCCCGGCTGAATGTGCTGCCGTGATTATAGCCCTGGCTCTGGCGCACTGTGCGGCCCGTATCTTTTCACGCACACTGGTGTTGAATGCGGCCAGAATCATTGAATTCAAAATCCGCGAAGCCCTGTTTAACAAGTTGCAGCAGCAGGACCTCACGTTTTTTTCACATCATCGTACCGGTGACGTCCTGTCACGTTTTTCCAATGACCTGACCAATGTTCGTATGCTGACCGGCTTTGGCATACTCAGCACGGCAAATGCGCTGATCCTTTATGTCGCTGCGGTGGCGTTGATGCTGCACATCAATCCTTGGCTGACTTTATATGCCTTGCTGCCATTTCCGCTGATGGTTGTGGTGGTTCAGCGGATCAGCCGCCGCATGTTTACATGCTCGCTGGAAGTTCAGGAGGAGCTTGGCCGGCTGACCAGTCTGGCTGAAGAGTCTGTTTCTGCAGTCCGTCTGATCAAATCCTATTGCCGTGAGCATCACTTTCAAGAGATGTTTGGCGGAGCTTCCAAGCGCTATCTTGAGTTGAATCTCGTCATGTCCAGGCTGCGGGGCCTGATTATGCCCGTGATGGCTCTGGCTACCGGTGCAGGTACCCTGGCCGTACTGTTCATCGGGGGGCGCCTGGTGATTGCAGGTGTAATATCCCTGGGTGATTTTGTGGCCTTTAGCGGATACTTGGCCATGCTGGTCTGGCCGACTGTGATGATGGGGTGGATCCTGACCATGGTCCAGCGGGGTGCTTCATCCATGGAGCGTTTAAACGCGGTCCTGATGGCTGAGCCCCGTGTCAGGGATGTGCAAGGCGCCAAAGAAATTGCTGGTGAGTGTTTTGATATCGAGTTCAGAAACCTTTTCTTTTCGTATGGTGATGTCAAGGTGCTGGATGATATATCCATCACGGTTTGTGCCGGGGAGCGGGTTGGCATTACCGGTGATGTGGGCAGCGGCAAATCTACTCTGCTGCGCCTGATCCCGCGACTGCTGCCGGTGGAGGATGGCAGGTTGTTTGTCAACGGACAGGATGTCAACCGGCTGACTCTGGCCAGCCTGCGTGCCAAGATCGGTTATGTGCCGCAAGAGGCGTTCCTGTTTTCACGCAGCATTCAGGAAAACATAGCCTATGGGGCTGGTCATGATGGTGGCGATGTACTGGAGGCGGCGGGAAAGGCCGGGTTCGTTGAGGATATCGCCAGGTTTGGCGATGGCCTGGATACGGTTGTGGGAGAGCGGGGGGTAGCCCTGTCGGGCGGCCAGAAGCAGCGCCTGTCCATTGCCCGTGCATTGATATCCGAGCGCCCCGTTTTGTTGCTGGATGACCCGCTCTCGGCTGTAGATGCCGAACATGAAGAACAGATTCTGGCCGAACTGGACAGTTATTTCGGCAACCGCACGGTACTGGTGGTTTCCCATCGCATGTCTGTGTTCAGAAACTGCGACCGGATTATTGTGCTGAAGCACGGCAGGGTGGCAGAAGAGGGGCGTGTTGAGGATCTGTTGGCGGCCGGCGGCCTTTATGCCGAGATGTGCTTGAAGCAGGGACTGGGGATTGGGGAGTAGAAACTGGTTGTGGTCAACGGAAGACGGACACGGACAACGGTTTAAAACGGATACCCCAATCCTACGAAAACGGCCGGGCCGTTGCGGCCAACCCCGATATCCACGCGTCCAACGATGTTGGGGCGCACAATGGCGCGAAAGCCTACACCGGGGTTGTATTCAAAGGTTTTAGCGCTGATTTGCTTGAAGTCATGCATAACAGAACCCAGGTCCAGAAACGGGGCTACTTCCCAGTCTGCAGTAACGTTAAAAATCTCCCAGCGAAACAGCCGGATGCGTTCTTCCAGGTTGATCAGGACAAAGGTGTTGTCGATAAAGCGGTTGCGACCATAGCCGCGCAGGCTGGTCTCGCCGCCCAGTACGCTCTGCTCCAGAAAAGGGACATTGTCGCGGGCTTTATCGTTGAGCGTCTGATTGTACATGAATCTGGCAACAGTGATGTAGCGGGCGTTGTCGAAAGGGATGTACCCCTTGATTTCCACTTCGTAGTCGCGGTAATCAGCGGCGCCGCCCAGCGCCTTGAATGTGGGCTCAAAAGAAAGCCGCATGTAGCCGCCGTAGGTGGGGGTGTCCCTGTGGTCGAGGGTGCTGTGGATCAGGGAGAACCTGACTGCGTGGGTTCTGAACCCGTTGATGCCCGGCACATCATTTTCTGAAAACCTGTCCTTGATATTGGGCAGGTTTTTTATAGCCCCCTGCCGGATTTGCACATCCCGGAAGCGATCCTGCACAACAAACTGGAAATATTTGGCGAACTCATAACCGGCAGAGACGGTATAGCCGGTTTCCTGGTCGGTGTAGTTGGTCTGCATCTGAAACGGGCTTCTGGCCTGGAAACCGAAGAAGCGGGCTGAACCGTCTGCAAAACCATAGGCATGCAGGTTAAGTTCCAGTTTTTTATCCATGAAGGAGGTGTCCCTGAGTTTTACACCGTAATCGTAATTGATATTGGTGGACTGGGACAGATTGACTTCAATGTTTGTGGTGGGTTTTGGATAAAAGGCGCTGTAAAGTGATGTTGTCACACCGAAATTCTGGTTGTAGTTGACCTGCGGGGCCAGCAGGGTATGGATTTCGTCATTGCGGTTGTGGATCAGGAATGCCCCGAGGGCGCCGTAAGTGATGCCCTCGTTGGGGCTGTTGGCAATAACCGGCAGCGGTATGCTGACCACTTTGGCCTTTTCAGCGCAGCTGTCGCTGGTGAGTGGGAAAGGCAGTTTCTCTCTGGCAACGTGGTTGGTGCAGCCGCCAAGCAGCAAGGCCATGAAAAAGAGCAGAGAGTATGTCGAAATTTCTTTTAATCGCAAATTCAGTGGGTTCCTATTGGCGGGGGAGTTATGAAGGTCGTATTTTTACCATTTACAACAGCCGGATGTCAACCGCGAAGGGTGTGTGTGACTGAATTGTCACCTGTCTGAAATGCAGAGCGGCAAGAACAAGTTGCTATATTGGAACGCATGGCAATATCGGTATGTGGATGTGAGAGATTTTGGATAGTCTTGCAGTGTTGTAAACGCTTGTTTAGCGTTGAGCTCTAAGATATAGTATTTACCTGATTTTTCTGCTGTCGGTGATGCTGTCCGGCAAATATTTCTGCAATTGTGCAGGTTACTTATGAAGCTGAATGCCAAACTTGTAATTATCATGCTTTCACTGCTGATTCTGACGATGATCACCCTATTCGCACTGAATCAGTTTGCCCAGAATGACCTCGTCAACGAGATTCAGGAAAGCTCACAGGAGATATCCAAGGCGGTTCAGATGAGTATTGAAGATCTGACCTCCGATGCGGAAACCTCCCGGTTGACCGATTACCTTGGCAAGGCCCGTGAAAAAGGGATTAACGAAATCAACATTATTAATATAGAGGGCGAGATTGTCGACTCATCCGACCCGGACAAGATCGGCAAGATGCGCGACCTCAGCAAGCTGGAAAAAGGGGTCCATGCTGCTCCGGGGCGCAGCAGCGGCTCGATCCTTTCGCAGAAGCCTTACCAGGTGCTTGTGCCGGTTATCGTCGGGGATGAACACTTGGGCTATGTACAGATCAATATGCTGCTGGACAATATCCGCGATCTTCAGCACGCTAACTTCGTTCGCCGCCTGTTTGCGACCGGCATGGTTTTTACGGTCGGCATTGCACTGACGATCTTCCTGGCGCGCCGTTATACCGAGCCGATTCATAACCTGGTTGATTATTTCAAGCGTGTTTCAGCAGGCGACCTCTCCGTAACCATCCCGGTCAAGAGCGAGGATGAGATCGGTGAACTTGCCAGTGGTTTCAACAACATGGTGGAAAAATTGCGGGAGCGCGAAGTGCTGGAAAAGAGACTTTATGAGGCCGAACATTTGTCGCGGGTCGGTCAGCTGGCCTCCGGCATTGCCCACGAAATCCGCAATCCTTTGAATTACATCAGTCTGGCCATCGATCACCTCAAGGAGGAGATCCATCCTGACAGCGAGGCAAAGCGCAAGGAACTGCTTGAACTGGCTGATAAGATCAAGGAGGAGGTGCGTCGGGCAAACTACATGGTGTTGAATTTTATGAACTATGGCCGGCCACTCAAGCTGAGGCTGGCCCAGACCGATTACAGGGAGCTGCTTTCCCGTGTCACACCGGTTGTGCGTGACAAGCTGGCAGAACAGCAGATCACCATTGAAATCGAGATCGCTGATGGCCTGCCCGAGCTTTGGGTGGACCAGGAGATGCTGCGCAACTGTATTTTGAACTTTATTAACAATGCAGCCCAGGCTATGCCCAGTGGCGGAGTGGTTACCCTCGGGGCGGCAGTGGATACGGAAAACAGTATGGCGCTGCTGACGTTCCGTGACCAGGGATGCGGGATCAGTGAAGAGGATCTGAACAAGATATTCCAGCCGTATTTTACCACTAAGGATGTGGGTATCGGTTTGGGGCTGGCCATCACCGAGCGGATTATCAAGGGGCATGGCGGAGAGATTGCCGTTGAAAGCCGTGTGGGGGAAGGGACCATGTTCATTGTCAAGCTCCCCTTGAAGGATAAGCATACAGAAAGAGGAACAGAGGAAATCTGATGCCAGAGCAGAATGAAAGCAGAAGAGCGGATGCTGCCGGCCTGGGCAGCATCCTGGTGGTGGATGATGAAAAGGGGCAGCGGGAGATACTGAACGCCATCCTGAAAAAGGAAGGCTACGATGTGGTGGATGTGCCCGGTGTACGTGAGGCGCTGGAACAGCTTGATTCCAGGGAGTTTGACCTGATCCTGACCGATTTGAAGATGCAGGGGCAGAGCGGCCTGGAGCTGCTGGAAACGGTGCTGGGGGATGACGCTCAACAGTGCGTGATCATCATGACGGCCCACGGTACGATTGATTCTGCGGTTGAGGCTATGAAGAAGGGCGCCTTCGATTATCTGGAAAAACCGCTTGAACGAGAAAACCTGCTGATCACTCTCAAGCGTGCCTTTGAACGGATTGGACTGGTTCGTGAAAACCGTGTGTTGCAGAAAAAGGTGGAAGCAATCAAGACCATACCCAGCATGCAGGGTGAGCACCCCAAAATGCGAGAGGTGTTCAGGATCGTTTCAAAGATTGCTGCTACTACCTCCACGGTTTTGATTGTTGGCGAGTCTGGCACCGGCAAGGAGTTGGTGGCCAGGGCCATACATGAGCATAGTCAGCGCCGGGACAAACCCTTTCTGGCGATTAACTGCGCGGCCATACCGGATACGTTGATCGAGAGTGAGCTTTTCGGCCATGAAAAGGGGAGCTTTACCGGGGCCAGCGCCAGAGAGATGGGGATATTTGAGGCTGCCAACGGTGGCACGGTGTTCCTGGATGAAATCGGTGAGATGAACGTCTCCATGCAGGCCAAGTTACTTAGGGCCATACAGGAAAAGGAAATCCGCCGTGTGGGTGGCAAGGTCAATATCCCGCTGGATGTGCGTATCATCTCGGCAACCAACAAGGAGCTGGAGCAGGAGATCAGGCGCGGTGGTTTCAGAGAGGATCTGTTCTACAGGCTGAATGTGATCCGCATTAATCTGCCACCTTTGCGGGATCGCGGTAATGACATCAAGACGCTGGCTGAATTCTTTGTCATGAAGTACAGCGAGAGCACCGGTATTGCTGTTGACGGCATATCACGCCCTGCCCTGAAGCTGTTGATGAACTACACTTGGCCGGGTAACGTCAGACAGCTGGAATCGGTGATTGAGCGTTCTGTGCTGATGGCGGAGAGCAGTATCATCGAGCCGGCGGACCTGCCTTCAGAAATAACCAGTACATCGCTGATGGCCGGCGGCCTTCCTTTTGATCTGCCGCCGGAAGGACTGAATATGGAGGAACTGGAAAAGGTGCTGATTGGCAAGGCCATGGAGCGGGCAGATTGGGTGATTGGCAAGGCCGCGCCTCTGCTGGGGATGAGTTACAAAACTTTGCAGTACCGGCTGGAAAAATTCGGTATTGAGAGGCCGGAGCGGAGGTCGTCAAGGTAGTGACCGATTCAGGGGCAATAGCCGGATTGGCTACTGAGCTGCAGCAGCTCGGGCAGGCCATGATGAACAAAGGCCGGCTGCGGGAGGCGGCTGTAATATTCAGCAAGGCCATGGCGCTTGAGCCGGGGAAGGTGGAGTTGTTGCTGTGGCTGGGACATTGTCTGCACCAGCGGGGAGATTACGAAGCGGCTTCGCAGCTATATGATAATAATATTCTGGCCTTTCCCATGTCAGCAGCGCTTTGGAATAATCGCGGCAATACGTTGCTTGAAATGGGGCGTTTTGATGAGGCCTTGCCCAGTTATGCACGGGCTGTTGAACTGGAACCGGGAATGCACGACGCGCGGGTGGCGATGGCTTCCTGTTATCAGGCGCTTGGTCGCTATGAGCATGCCTTGAAGATATGTGAAGCGGTTATTGCGGAGGTGCCGGAGCATGCTGAGGCGCACTGGAACCGGGCCCTTCTGCTTCTGCTGAGGGGCAATTATCCGGAAGGGTGGCGTGAATACGAGTGGCGCTGGAAGAAAAGAGGGTTTACATCGCCTCGCCGGGAGTTCTTGCAACCGCAATGGCATGGCGAGCCTGCATCAGGCAAAGTCTTGCTGGTGCATGCGGAACAGGGGTTTGGCGACACGATCCAGTTTTGCCGTTATATACCCTTGTTGTCAGCCATGGGGATACAGATCATATTTGAATGTCATCCACAGCTGGTGCCATTGATGCGGACCCTGAAAGGCTGTCCAGCGGTTGTGCCGATGGGACAGTCGCTCCCCGGTTTTGATCTGCATGTGCCGTTGTTAAGTCTTCCCGGCATCCTGGGCACCACCATAACGACTATCCCGGCCGACATGCCTTATCTCTATGCCTGTAAAGATCTGTCAGTTGTCTGGAGCGGTCTGACCAGAGGAAACAGGGAGTTAAAGGTCGGTATCTGTTGGTCCGGAAAACGCTACCCTGATCCAGGTCGGAGTTGCCCAGCTGATGCGCTGGCTCCACTTGTGGCGATCGAAGGCATCAGCTGGCACTCCTTGCAGAAGGAGCGGCATGAAGATCTGCCGTTTCCCATGTCCGACAGCACCGATATCATTGATAGTTTTGCCGATACCGCGGCTCTGATCGCACAACTTGATCTGGTCATCTCCATTGATACGGCTGTTGCCCATTTGGCTGGTGCCATGGGTAAACCGGTCTGGGTCATGCTGCCTTATGCGCCGGACTGGCGTTGGCTGCTGGTGCGAGATGATTCCCCATGGTACCCTTCAGCCAGGCTTTTCAGGCAGAATGGTCATGGCACATGGGCGGTGCTACTTGAAACTGTGGCAGCTGAGTTGCGGAACCATACGCAGGCTGGGCATTTCTGTGCAGAGTGATTCAAAAAAATATATTTTTTGCCGATATATTATGCATGACAAAATATCAGGAGAATTTCTATGAGCTCCATATTTGATACAGGCGCAGATCCCTTGCTGGCCATGGTGACCGACACCAGCGCACAGAAAGCTCAACTGGCCCAGTATGCTATTCAGTCTGCGGCCAAATATCTGCAGAACAACAACTATGACGGCGCTGTCAAGGAGTTTAAAAAGGCGCTGGCCTTTGATAACACCAATTCAACGGCACAAGAGTATCTTGGCAAAATCTACATGTCGCAGAATAAAACGGACGAGGCGATCAAGGTTTTTAAAACGTATGTTCAGCAGCAGCCTTTGTCTGTCACAGCTCAGGTCAACCTCGGCAATGCCTATTTGCAGAACAAACAGTACACAGAGGCTGAAACTTCATTCAAAAAAGCCGCTCGCCTTGATCCACTCAACCCGCTGGCGGATTATACTCTGGGCCAGATGTATCTGTCGCAGGACCGTTATTCAGAGGCGGAGTCACAATTCAAGAAGGTGTCCAAGGTGGCACCCAATGATGGCAACGTCTATTATGCCCTCGGCATGCTCTACAACGAAACCGGTAAAACAGATCAGGCTATTACCAGTCTGAAAAAGGCCCTGAGCCTAAAGTCTGATTTTGCATCAGCCAATTTTGAGCTGGGTATTGCATATAACACTGCCGGGGAAGTTGACAATGCCAAGAAGCAGTTAAGCATACTTCAAAAAAAGGATACCAGTCTGGCCGCCCTTTTAAGTGTGGAAATCAACAAACCCAAGATCGTATCTATGGATACCAGCAAGGGCGGCGGGTTTATTGAGGCGATGGGGCCAGGAACCCCGTTGTGGGCATTGGATCCATCGCTAATTAACCCGGATACTTCCAAGGAGTTTTCGGTGGATATCTATTTCAACGCCAAAATGGATGTCGCTTCAGTTATGAATCCCAATAACTGGTCGATTTCCAGGGCCAACAGTGTTGAGGGTGGATATTACAACAATATGCCCAACAGCGCTGTTACCTCCAAGGAAGCGGCCATTGCGCCTGTTCCGCTTTCTGTCACCTATGATTATGAAAACCAGAAAGCGACGGTAAAATTCAGGATTAGTCAGAATTCAACTGCAGACGCGAAGATTGACCCCAAGCACATTGTATTCAAGTTCAGCGGCAAGGATGCCTTGGGACGCTCCATGGATGTAACGGCCGACGAGGTTGACGGTTACAAACTAGGTGCCTTCTGATAATAATTTGCTCCGTCTGATTAAGCTGCTATTCGTCGTTACCGATTGATTATTGCCGGCTATTCTTTGATTTCCAATGTAATTGAATAGAAAAGTGTGTTATAGAATGTGCCTGTTTTCAGGCTGGTGCAGATGTTTATGAATTGTTCAGAGAGGGAGCAAAAATGAATCTTGAGACGCAGCAGAATCTTGTGGTTATTGAGGGAAGAGCTACCTACGAGCGCATAATTTCGTCACTTGCTGATGTGGAGCCAGATGAGGCCATCAGGCAGATTCAGAATTTTCTCAAAATTTATCCGGACTTTGCCCAAGCGCATAACGATCTGGCCGTATATTATTACAAGGCCGGCAATCAGCTTAAGTCTCTGGCCCATTATGAAAAAGCCCATAAACTGGCGCCCCGCAATATCACCTTTCTAAAAAATCTGGCTGATTTCTATATCGTCGAACTGGAATGGGCCGACGATGCCATCAGCATCTATCTGGACATACTGAAAGACAATCCATTTGATATCGAGACGCTTAATGCGCTGGGGGCCATCAGCCTTCAGATCGGGCGCAGGGAACAGGCCCGTCAGTATTACGCCCGGGCTCTGCAGCTTGCACCGGCTTCCAGAGATGCACGCCAGGGATTCCAGATGCTGGGATTGCCTGTTCCTCAAGCAGATACTCCAATATTTGAGGTTACTGTTTCTCCAGATGCACATCGTTCTGTAACGTTTGCACCTGATCCATGTCTTGTTGTGCCGCAAGCCGGTCTGTCAACCGCTGGACCGACTGCAACGCCGGAAGAACTGTACCAGGATGCGGCCCGAAAGATCAATCTTGGGCAAACAGCAGATGCCATGCGGCAGCTTGAAGAGCTTGTAGCGGTTTTTCCGGATTTCGCTCCTGCCCATAATGATCTGGGGGTGCTGTGCCAACAGGCGGGCAAGCTGGAAGAGGCTCACAGACACCAGGAACGTGCCGCATTAATTGCACCGGCGAACAGCATTTACCAGAAAAACCTGGCCGATCTGCTCTATCTGGGATTTCAGGAGTATGAAAAGGCCCTGTCCATATATGTGCAGCTGCTCTCAAAGAATCCGAGGGATATTGAAACATTGAAGGCCGTTGCCCATGTCTGTATAGAGTTGGGGAAAACTGATGATGCCGGCCATTTTCTAGAACGGATTCTGGACATACAGCCTTGGGACCAGGATGCCCGCGCCGCCTTGAAGAAAATTTCAGAGAACAAAATTGCTGAACTGCAGCAGGTTGCTGTACCGAACACAGCGCCAGAGGAACTCTATGCGAAAGCCCAGCAGTTGGCAGGTGAAGAAAAGTTTGATGAAGCCATTTTCATGCTGGAGCAACTCATAAAACAGTGCGAAACATTTGCTGTGGCACATAATGACCTGGGGGTGCTGAAATACAGGAACGGTGATGTACAGGGTGCGCTTGATTGCTATGAAAAGGCCGTCAAACTAGAACCAGTCAATGCCGCTTTCAAAAAGAACCTTGCCGATCTGTACTTTGTTGAGCTGGGCCGGACAGATGAGGCTATTAATATCTATCTAGAATTATTGAAAGTGCAGCCGCGTAATATAGAAACACTAGAAAACCTAGGGCATATTTGCAAGGCAATTGGGCGCATGGATGAGGCAAAGATATTTTATCGCAGGGCACTGGAGATTGAACCATGGAATTCAGTCGTTAGAACTGCGTTGCAACAGTTGGGTTAACCAGCAACATGCAAACGAATGTATCACGGACTGCACATTTTTTCTATGGTCTCCAGATATAGCTCAGTATTTCAAATAGCGTTGATGTTGCTCGATCTCAATAAGTTGGGGTATGTGTATGATTGTCAGGGGTGAAGTTGTCGCCACAATTTTCGCTAGAAATCGTGCCAGCGACAATTTCCTACAGGGACGATCACTGGTACAACTTGGTGGCATGAGCGTACTTGAACGCATTCTGCAGCGCCTGCAATGCTCACAACGGATTGATCGAATACTGGTTGCCTGCACCAAGGACGACAGTGACAACTCCATCGCCTTGGAATGCGCCCGACTCGGTATTGAATGTTTTAGAGGTGATGAGGTCATTCTTCGCAGGATTCATGAAATCTTCACGATTACAGGATGTTCCTGGGTCGTAAGGGTCAATGGCAATTATCCGCTGATTGACGTTCCAAACCTTGATCTCCTTTTGGATTCATGTGCTGCACACAATGCAGATATAGGTTACAATGGACACGTTGGCGGCGTTCCCTATGGGATGGACTGCGAAGTGATGGGGCGCACACTATTTGACAAGATTGATGTCTTGAGCCTGGATCCTGCTTGTCTTGAATCCGGAACCTGCTTCCTCCGCGTTCGCGAAGATCTGGCTATACACCGACAACCTGCAGAACACCCTCGCCCTGAATACAGGCTATGTCTGGAAACACGCAAGGATATGGTCCTGCTTTCAGAGATTTTCGACCGCTGCCAACAACCTGACAGCTCTGATGTTGTGACTATGTTGGATCGCAACCCTGCTCTGCTTGAAATCAATCGTGATGCTGGCGAAACCAGAGAGATTGGTATTGAGAAGCTCTGTGTTTTTCCTGAAAAGCTTAAGAGTTTGCTCCATGAAGGAGAGCTTGACTGGAGTTATCCCGTCAGCATCGAACTTTCCTTGACGGATCGCTGCAACCAGAACTGCGTCTGGTGTTCCGATGCCAACTTCAGAAAACGTTCAAACGGAGAAATGTCACGTGCCCATCTGGAAGCATTGTTCGATGACTTTGCTGCCGGTGGTGTTAGGGGTGTGGTTCTGGAAGGAGGCGGTGAACCCACGCTGCATCCTGATTTTGAAGCAATTGTTAATATGCTTTCTCAGCGTGGGTTGGATATCGGACTTATCACCAACGGAGTAATATCACTGCAGACAGCCCTGCTTTCTCGCTTTTCGTGGGTCAGGGTCAGCCTTGATGCATCCACCCCGGAAGAATATCGTCAACTTAAGGGAATTGATGCCTTTGAAAAAGTATTAGCAAATATCGGGACAATCGTCAAAGCAACAAACGTTTGTGGTGTTGGATATGTGGTAACATCACGGAACGTTGGAGATATAGAAAATCTTGTCGTACGTCTAAAGACCATGGGCGTGACGTACGTGCATCTGCGCCCGGTCGTTGATCATGAAGACCTGCTGGAGTCCCGCGATCTGAGTTTTCTGCATAAATACGCCTCCACCGATTTTTCGGTACTTCTGGATGCCATGACAGAGAATCTAGTCCGCGGCAACGACGCACTGCCCTGCATGGCTCACTCCCTCTCCTGTGTTATAGCTGCAAACGGCGATGTATTCATATGCGGGCGTCTGACAAAACACCCGGACTGGCCGTCAGTAGGTAATATTACAACACAGTCGTTTCATGACATCTGGAATGGGACAGAACGCCTCAGGCAGGCCCGACAACTTGCTTCGGCCTCGTTCTGTGAGGCGAACTGTCCCGCGTGCCGCATGACCAAGTTCAATACCCTGCTTGCCAGAATCCGGAAGATACAGACAAGGAGTTTCATCTAATGCGTATAGACCTTGATGCCAATGTCCGCAAGAGATTCCATTCTTTGTGCGAAGAGGTCTTTGACTCTGGCTTTCTCTCCGATGGCCCCATGCTGCGTCGTTTCGAAGCAGTTTTTTCGGAACTGTCCGGCTTGAATGCAGTGGCGGTCTGCAATGGTGGGGCCGCTTTGCAAGCCCTGTTTGAGAGGATTGGGGTATCGGGCAGAGAAGTAATTGTGCCGGCTAACACGTTCTGGGCAACTGCAGCGGCAGCGCGACGTGCCGGAGGTCGACTGGTATATGCCGATTGCGAGCGTGATGACTTGTGCATGTCCCTGGATGATCTGCAAAGAAAAACCGGTCCAAACACTGCGGCCGTCTGTATTACGCATATAGGTGGCCACATCGCTTTCAGGATTGAGGAAATTGCAGAGTTCTGCCGCTCACGGGATATTCCACTGGTTGAAGACTGCGCCCATGCCCATGGCGCCACATTCAAGGGACGTTCTGCCGGCAGTTGGGGCATGGCTGGCGCCTATTCTTTCTACGCAACCAAAACCATGCCACTGGGTGAAGGCGGCATGATCGTCACCAGCAATACAGAACTTGAGGAATGGCTGAAACGCCATCGCAACTACGGCAAGATTGTGGAAAACGGCAGTGTGAGATACACGTCACCTGATGGCTTCAACTATCGCATGAATGAAATCACAGCCGCCCTTGGCCTGGCACAAGCGGAATCGTTGCCAGCAGTGCTGGAATGGAAACGGACGTTGGCCGCCAAATATGACCAAATATTTGAGAACCGCGTCAGACTGCCGCAGGGTATGCGGTCAGGGTACTACAAATACATTGTCTTTGATCAGGAGTTGACCGAAGAGACCGGAAAAGTATTTGCCAGAAGTGACTTTGGAAACGAAATTGAAGGTGTTGCCTGTGATCTGCCAAATTCCTGGTGGGTGGCTGAGCATCACCGGTGTGCCCCCATCTGGCATGGATGGGACGGAGCAGTTCTTGGCGTGCGCGAACTCAAGCAGCGCCTGATACCCGGATGACATCATGAACCCTGCACTACGGGCGATGGGGCAGCCTAGCCCGGACGACTCCCTCTGGGTAATGCCCCTGATTCTGAACATTGAGCTGACAAACCGGTGTAATCTGGCATGCCGTTTTTGCGACTGGAAACGCCTGAGCGTCTCCATGCGGCCTGGCTCCATGGATACCCAGCTGTTGCAGGACATTCTGGCCAGTGTACAACATCACCGTCTTTACGAGCTGGGCTTGGTAGGACTTGGTGAACCCTTGCTCGATCCGAATCTGGAAGAACATCTGCGAATTGTCACCCAAGCGGGCAGCAGCTTTCAGCGTATCACCATGAACACTAACGGCCTGGAACTCGACGAACGGAACAGCCGCCTCATCTGCAATTCAGCGGTTGTGCATGTCACTGTATCGCTGAATGCAGCTGATATTGAATCCTATCGGCAACTGATGGGGCGTGATACCTTTGAACAGGTCATCACCAACATCAAAGTGTTGATGCAGGCTCGCAAGGATACACACCGCAACGACCTGCAGGTGGATGTCCAGATCATGGAGGGCGCTGGCACACCGTCTGCAGTGGACTCGCTGCTGGCAGCTGAACGTGAAGAAGGGTTGCGTATCTTTTCCAGAAAGGTTTATTCAAAGCCGTCAGTCCAGGAAACTGACTGCCCCCTGAAAGCAGCAACACCGCAAATCCCGGTCCGCTATCCTTGCTGGTCTCTGTTCAGCCGTGCCTATATTGATGTCAACGGCTGGCTGTACCCTTGTACCATAGGAAACGATTGTTATCGCGAGGAATCTGACCTCTGCTTGGGAAATGTGCGTACTGCAACGTTCATGGAGTTGCTCAATTCTTCGGTGGCCCGTTCCGCTCGCGCACGGGCGCTGCGGGGAACATTGCCATTCCCTGAATGCAGTTCCTGCAATGTCTGGTCTTTGTTGCCGAATAATTTCATATGGGATGCAGCCATGTCCGCCTGGGTGCTTGCAAGCGAAAGTGTTCGATTGCCAGAACTTGATCCGGAATCCTTCAACAAACGAAAGGGATAGACGTGACCTACAAAAGACGAGAAGAGTTCTTGCCCTTCGCACCACCACTGATTGGTGAGGAAGAAAAGCGGGAGATGCTGGATACGCTTGACTCGGGTTGGATAACCACTGGACCAAAGACCGAGCGGTTTGAGGGGCTATTTCGGGACTATGTCGGAGCAAAACACGCGCTTGCGCTCTACTCTGGTACCGCTGCTCTGCACCTTGCGGTGGTGGCGTCCGATATCGGTCCCGGTGATGAAGTCATTGTGCCGACCTACACCTTTGCCTCAACAGCGCATGTAGTCCTGCACGCCGGAGCAACCCCGGTGCTGGTGGACGTTGACCCGGCGACCTGCAACGTAACAGCCGACTTGATCGCAGCTGCAGTGACAGAGCGCACAAAAGCAGTAATACCGGTCCACTTTGGCGGTGATCCCTGTGAACTGGCCGCCATACAACAGGTCGCAGACAGCCATAATCTGAAGGTCATCGAAGATGCGGCACATGCCGCAGGAAGCACCTATCACGGCAAGAAGATCGGCGGACATGGCGGAATTGCCTGCTTCAGTTTCTATGCAACCAAGAACATGACCACCGGTGAAGGCGGCATGCTCGTCTGTGACAATGACGAAATTGCAGAGCGTGCACGCATACTCAGTATGTACGGGATTCACGATGCACGGCGCATATGGAAACGTTATGCACCGCGGGGCAGTTGGTTCTATGATATCGCAGAAATCGGCTACAAGTGCAATATGATGGACATTCAGGCTTCTCTGGGGATACACCAGCTGGCCAAACTGGATGGTTTTATCTCCCGCCGGGCATCCTTTGCCCGTCGTTACAGTGAAGCCTTTGCTGAAGTTCCTGAGATATGGACTCCGCCCCATCCGCCACCGGAACGGGGTCATGCCTGGCACCTGTATCCAATCCGAATAAACCCTGAACTGCTCAAGATAGGCCGCGATGACTTTATTGAACGCTTGAAGGAAGAGAACATCGGCGTCAGCGTACTTTTTCGTCCGCTGCATCTTCACACCGCCTATAAAAAGACACTGGGTGATATGACGGGCCGCTTCCCGGTCGCCGAATCGGTTTTTGAGCGCACCATATCCCTGCCCATATCACCTGCCATGCGTGATGCCGACGTAGAAAGCGTCATAGCTGCCGTACGGCACATTGTCCAAGAAAACCGGAGGTAAACCCGTGCGGGTCCTGCTAATAAATCCACCCATACGTGAATGGTCACGGCCCAACATGTTTCCCGAAGGGCTTGGTTTTATTGCTGCTGCGTTGCGTAAGGCCGGGCACGATGTTGAGATCCTTGATCTAAACGCCCTGCGCATTTCATGGCAGGAGGCAGAACGCCGTATCTCTGATGCGCAGTTTGACCTGGCCGGCACTGGCGGCATAGTCACGGTGTATCGTCACATCAAGTGGATCATTGAAACCCTTAAACGGTACCATCCGGACAAGCCGGTGATGGTCGGTGGCTCCACCGCCAGTTCATCATCGGATGTCATACTGCAAAAGACGCCGGCAGACATCTGTTGCATAGGAGAAGGCGAGGTAACGGTTGTCGAGGCGTTGAGCGCACTTGCATCGGGGGCACCGCTGGACTCGGTAGCAGGTCTGCACTTTCGGGGAAACGGCGAGCTTGTAAGGAGTGCCGCGAGGCCCGTCGTAGCGCAGATGGACAATCTGTCTGATCCTGCCTGGGATTTGTTCCCCATGGACATCTACCTGAAAAATCCTGACGGTTATTACGAAACAGCCACAAAATGGATTGACGGCAGTCCGGTATGTGACGTGAGGACCCTGAACATTTCCGCGACACGCGGTTGCCCGTACCGCTGTGCATTCTGCCGTTCAGACTTCAAGAATGAAGCATACCGCCGCTTCTCCATTAACAGGCTACTGAACAAGTTGGAGTATCTGCAATGCACCTATGCTGTCGACTACTTCCAATTCCAGGATGATCTGTTTGTCTTCCAGCCCACCTACATCCACCAGTTCTGCGAGACCATCAAATCACGGGGCATGAACTTTGAATGGGGATGTACCTGTCGCAGCGATCTGGCTGATGAACACCTCTTTGAAGTCATGCGCAATGTTGGCTGCAAACAGGTGGCAATGGGATTTGAATCAGGAAGCCAGCGCATGCTGGATCTGATGGGCAAGCGTGTAACCGTTGCCGACCAGGAGCGCGCAGCACAGGCCCTGAAAAACGTGTTCGGCGTGGCATCAGGCTCTTTCATTCTTGGCTTTCCCGGTGAAACGGAAGAGTCGGTTCAAGAAACCATCGACTTTTGTCACAAGGTGGATATGTCCCCGGAAGTCGTCTTTTTTGCCACCCCCTATCCCGGTACTCCATTATGGGAGATGGCAATGGCAGAAGGCAAAATCCCGGATGTGGAAAACTACCTGTTGAATCTAGGGGAGCAGGGCGAGGCGGTACGGGTTAATTTCACCCACTGGAGCAATGAAGAACTGCTCGCCATTCAACGTAAAATGATTGATGAGATTGGTGCGCTAAACAGGATTGTTCATTAAGGCCATACAGCGGTATCAGGAGTTTCCTTAACCATGCTCATCCAATATACATCCCCGTTTGTGTTGGGAGTTATCCCGGCACGAGGCGGCAGTGTCGGTGTTCCGGGCAAAAACACGCTAATGATCGCTGGCCGGCCGGTAATACATCACACGCTGGCGGCTGCGGCTGAAGCCCGCCTTTTGAATGACCTAGTTGTCAGCACTGACAGCAAGACCATCCGGCAGGTTGTATTGGAATTTGCAGATTTCCCTGTAACAGTGGTGGACCGCCCTGCTGAACTGGCACGGGAAGACAGCCTCATACAGGATGCGTTGTGGCATGCACTGCAGACATACGAAAAGGGCAAAGGGCACAGGGTTGACATCATTGTCTGGATGAGCGCCAACATTCCACACCGCAAACCCGGTTTGATCGACAGCGTGGTCAGACAGCACCTAGTTTCGGGGGTAGACTCGGTGGCCAGTGTTTCTCCGGTAAAGGACCACCCCCTGTTCATCAAGCGGGTCAGCCCGGAAGGGCTGCTGATTCCCTTCCTGGAAGGCGGCCAGGTATACCGGCGCCAAGACGTGGAGTCGTTATTCGCCATTGATGGTGCGGCTGTGTCCATACGACGCGAGGTGCTGGAGGCGTCTGTCGGCTCAACGGCATCACACGCTTACTTGGGGCAGCGAATCGGTTATGTCGCTCAGGAGTCCAGATACAACACCGAACTGGACGAGCCGGAAGACTTGGAACTGCTGGAAGACCTGATACGCGGCGCAGAGGCACGCTCGTGAAGATACGGGTCGCGGTACCCTGTTCGACTGTATTTCCAGGTCCTGCAGATCCACTGCGCGGTCTGTGCGACCTACTCGAGCGCAAACGGCCGGAAACGGATGGCCTTCACGGATTCAGGGAGATTTTCCACTGGTCAGAAGGCATCTTCTCCGACCGGTTTTTTCCCGAGCTGGAACGCCTGAAACTGCGGGATTTCTTCGCTGAACACTCGATTGAAGACTTCTCCTTCGATCTTGGGCCTGCATGCAGACAGGTGAAGATGCAACGTCAACCGTGGGGTGAATACTACTTGCCCGACAGCCCGATTCTTTCTCTGCCGGAAATGGAGCAGATGGTTGCAGAAAGGATCAGGCGTCTGCGTGAGTGGTATGGGGGCAGGCTGGCAGTGGAGCTGCTTGCCTACTATCCCACTGCGGCATATGACAGCGTTTGCCAACCGGAAATCGCCGGCCGGCTGATTGAATCAGGCAACCTTTTGCTGCTCGTCGATCTGGCGCACGCCGAGGTAAGCGCACATAACCTGGGAATAGTCATGCAGGATTACCTGGAAGCGCTTCCGCTCCAGCGTCTTGCGCACATCCATATAAGCCGCCCGGGGTTTGCCGCTCGGGAATCGCTCCCCCGTGAGCTGCATGTCCGGCATAGTGGCGGGCTGGCTGTGGACACACACGGCGTTCCCGATGATGCCGATCTTGACCTGGCCTTCCAACTGGCTTCCAGAAGCGCTTTGGATGAAGTGTTCATCACTGTTGAGCATTATGCTGACGTGGAACGTCTTGTAAAAACATATACAAACCTCAGGAGGCGCGCTGACGCCTGGAATGCACTGTGAAAAAAGAACTTACCGAAACCCGCCCCCTGCGAAGCGACCCTGAATCAGCCTTGGCCCAAGAGTTTGGAGAGTGTTATCTCCTGTACCGTCGGACATGGCAGGATGTCTCCGCATTCAAGCACGAGACCAGAACCCCCCTGCATCTTGATTTTGAACTGAACTATACCTGTAACATGCGTTGTATTCTCTGCCCCCATGGTATTTCTGAAGCACCCCGCCCCTCCTACGCCCATGACCTGCTCCCCTTTGAGCTGTATAAGCGTATTGTGGATGAAGGTGCTGCCAAGGATCTGCGGGCAGTACGCCTGAGCCAGCTCAACGAACCGCTGCTGCGGGGAGACTTGGAAAAATTCATTGCATATGCCAGAGAGGCGGGCATGCTGGATGTGATGATAAACACCAACGCCATGCTGCTGACGCCTGAACGCGCCTACAGCCTGATTGAAGCGGGACTTACGCAACTCCGGGTATCACTGGATGCAGCAACAGCAGATACGTACGCAAAAGTACGTTGCGGTGGTGACTTTGGGCGAGTTACCGCAAATATTCGCAGTTTTCTGAAGATTCGAAACGAAATGGGGCGCACTCTGCCTTTGGTTCGGGTCTCATTTGTACGTTGTGCACAGAACGCCCAAGAGCTGGATGCGTTTCTGGAACAATGGCGTCATGAGGCTGATTTCTGCGCCGTATCTGACTATGCCAATTGGGTTACCGAGGATACTGGCGCTGCTGAAAAGTTCGCGCCACCACAGGCGGACATACCCCAGGAAACCGGTTTTGCCTGTATCCAGCCCTGGCAACGTGGAACCGTTTTTCCCAACGGTGACTTCATCCCATGTTGCTCCGAGTTTTACCGTCTGCACCCCGTCGGCAACCTGTATCATCAAGGATTGGAAGAAATCTGGTCATCTCCGGCGTTACATGCACTCAGGGAAACACATCGTGAAGGAAGATGGGAGGACCACGAAATATGTCGACGCTGCGTGACCATGAGCAGGGCAACCCCATGAACGCTGACCGCATCAGCCCATCGAATGTCTGGGAATGCTCGGAACGCATCCTACAGGAATTTCTGGAACGCACCCGCGGAGATGTGGAACTCACCTGCATGGCTCAACTTGCCGGAATCCTGAAGGAGCTGGCCCGGCCGGGAGAAACCCTGCTGGACGCAGCCTGTGGAACTGGACACCTGTTCAACTCGCTGAAAAAGGCCGGGGTACCGCTTGAGTATCACGGCATAGATTTATCACGAAAACTGATTCGTGCCGGCCGGGCCGTATTGTCGGAACGCGGCCTGCCGTCGGGACGTCTGCGCGTCAGGGACATCCTTGACTGTGTAGAGCGCCATGACCATGTAGTGTGCATCAACACACTGGAATTTCTGCCCCATTATCATGCCTACCTGGACCGTCTTTGCCGTCTGGCACGCAGGACACTGACCATACGCACCTCCCTTGCTGATACGGAGAGAATCTCCTATCTGCTGGATGGCTGCCTGGATGAACCACACAATGACCTGATGCTGAACTTCAATACCTACTGCCTCGCCGAAGTTCGTGACTTCATTGAGGCCCGCGGTTTTTTCACGCGCATGATCCCCGATGCTTATGTGAGTGGCGGTTCGGAAAATGTGGCGGGCGACAAGACGCTCTACAGGAAAATCATCGTATGCGAGAGGTGCCCATGACCATGGCCTTGCCATTGTATATTGCCGAAATCGGCGGAAATCACGGCGGCAACCTGGAGCTTGCCAAGCAGATGGTTGCAGCCGCAAAAAATGCCGGTGCCGGGGTGGTCAAGTTTCAGACCTATATCTCCGAAGAATTTGTCGATCCCTCCCACTCCTCATTCTCCGGCTTCAAGGAGGAAGAGCTTTCTGCCCGTGACCTAAGAGAACTCTACCGCTACTGCGCAGAGTTGAAGATTCCCTTTCTTTCCACACCGTTCGATGAAGCCAGTGTGGAACTGTTGGAATCATTGCCTGTATCCATGGTGAAGATCGCTTCCGGGGATGTCACCAACCTGCCCCTAGTGGAACGTGTCGCGCGCATGGGCGTGCCGGTTCTGCTCTCCATTGGTTCCTGTAATTGGGATGAGGCAGACCGTGCTGTCGCCACACTACGCCGTCTGAACAGCCAGCCACTGACCGTGCTACAGTGCACAGCCGCCTACCCGGCTCCTGACGAGGACACCAACCTGCTGCTCATCCCCGAAATACGCAAACGCTATGGGTGTGACGCCGGCTTTTCCGACCATACCTTGGGCATAAGCATCTCTCTGGGGGCAATCGCCCTGGGCGCCACGGTTGTGGAAAAACATTTCACCATAGACCGGTCCCTGCCCGGTGGTGACAATGACATGTCGATTCTGCCGGATGAGCTTGCGATGCTTGTCCGCGAAGGCACACGAATCCGGTCTGCCTTGGGAACAGGACGCAAGGAAATGGCGCCGTCCGAGATTCCGTTGCAGGATTTTCTGAGACGATCGCTGATAGCCCGTCGCATGCTGCATGCGGAAGAAAAACTGCAGGCAAGCGATATCTGCATCCGGCGCCCTGGCGGTGGACTCTCTCCTGCGTACCTGCCGCTGATCATCGGCCGCACTTGTCGTCGGGACATTGAAGCAGGCCAGATGATCCGCGAGGATGACCTGGTATGAGGATTTTGTATCTCGGCAATCAACTGATCGGGTGCAGGTGCCTGGAATATCTGATCGAACAGTGTGAAGATGTTTGTGGTGTAGTGGCACTGCCTGATGACTACTGGAAAGAGGTCAGCGGGTCGGACGAGGGAACGGCATGGTTTCCGTCGGTGGCCCGTGTAGCCGAAGCCGCCGGAATTCCGGTGCTGCGGCCGGTCGACATCAATGCTCGTGAGTCTGTGGACCAGATCAGGGCTTGGCAGCCGGACATACTCTTTTCCATCTCGTGGGACCAGATGCTGGGCGAGGAACTACTGGCGCTCCCCCCCTTAGGCTGCATTAATATGCATGATTCCCTCTTGCCGCGTCACCGCGGCCATGCGCCCATCAACTGGGCCATCATTCATGGTGACCATGAAACCGGCATGACCATGCATTACATGGAAATCAAGGCTGACACCGGGGATATCATCGGACAGAAGCGGGTTCCCATCCTAGATGAGGACAGAGCCATTGACGTGTTCAACCGGGTAGTGGATGCAGGCACAGATCTATTCAGGGAACTATTGCCGCTGATCAAGGCTGGCAATGCCCCGCGCACTCCCCAAGACCTGTCCCGGGGGTGCTACGGTCGTCGCCGTCGTCCTGTCGACGGCCTGATCGATTGGAACCAGAGCGTGACCGCAGTCCATAACTTTGTCAGGGCACTGACCAAACCCTATCCGGGGGCCTTCAGTTTCCTGGATGGTCGCAAGCTATTCATCTGGCAAGGCAAACCGGCAGCCGGCAAACCGACGGACAAGGTGCCGGGCGAACTGTTTCTCGATGCAGCAACCGGCCATGCGCTAGTCGCTGCCGCAGACGGTCTTTATCACATTGAATCGGCGCAGTTCGACCAAGACAGGGCATGCAATCCAGCAGAGTGGCTAACAACAGACAATAGGCGTATGTTGCTGGATGCACTGCCTGGCGGTGGAGAAGCGGCATGAGGGTTTACCTTGCAGCTCTGACCCATAACCACAAAATGGTGGCCAACGAGGCCATGCCGCTGGTTCCAGGCTATCTCAAGTGTTACCTTGAGCAGGAACTTCACGGAAAGATTATTTGCACCATCTTCTGCTACCCCGACAAGCTTGAAACTGCCCTGGCTGAAAATCCGCCAGACATGCTCATGGTTTCCAACTATGTATGGAACGAGGCGTTAAGCTTGCATGCTCTGGCAATGGCCCGGAAACATTCTCCGGCAACCATAACCGTCATGGGCGGACCCAATTTCTCGGCAGATCCCTGGAAGCGGGAAGCCTTCTTGCGTGCCAATCCCCAGGTGGATGCCATCATCCTGGGAGAGGCTGAACTGGCCGCTATTCTGATTGCAGAAGAATTGATCCGGACACAGGGAGCCAGGGACGCGCTAGAAGAACCGTCCCTGTCCTTTCTCTGCCGCTGCGACAGGAACCATGTCTTCCATGAAGGCTCGCAGGCGCCCGCAATGCAGGATATCAACAGCATCCCCTCGCCATGGCTTTCTGGTGTGCTGGACGAGTTCTTTGACGGTAACCTGGCCCCATTGCTTGAGACCACACGTGGTTGTTCATCCCGTTGCTTGTACTGTGTTCAAGGGGCCGGATCCGGGCAAAAGGTTCGCCAATTCGCTTCTGAGCGCATTCGGGACGAGATACGCTACATTGCACAACGTATCTCCGAACTGTCTCCCCATCAGGGATATCTGGCGATAGCAGACCCTGAATTTGGTGTCCATGACAAGGATATGATGGTTGCTGACTGTATTCAGGAACAGCGACAACGCTACACGTGGCCGAGATTTATTGATGCCACAACCGGTAAAAACAGGCAGGAGGCGGTCTTGCGCACTATGAGCCGTCTCAAGGACTGCCTGACCATGTACAACTCAGTTCAGACTATGAATCCGGCTGTCGCCCAAACCATACGCAGGCGAAATCAGGACGCTGAAACCCTGGCTGCTACGCAGCGTGCTGCAGATGCTCTTGGAATCCGTTCCCTGACTGAAACAATTCTCGGCCTGCCGGGCGAGGGATATGAATCACACAAACAGGGAATGTTTGATCTGCTGCGCGCCGGGTTCAGGCATCTGGTAAACTATCAGTGCATGATCCTGAAAGGAGCTGACCTGGAATCAGATCACATCCGTTCCCGTTTCGGGCTAGCGACCATGTTCCGGGCGCTACCCCGCTGCAACGGCATCTATGGCGGCAAACCTGTTATCGAAGTTGAGGAAATTGTCACCTCCACACCGGAACTGCCGTTCGAGGATTACCTGAAAGCACGGCAGTTGCATCTGGTCTTTTTCGTGTTCCATGCTGCAGGCTGGTTTGATCCTCTTTTTGCCTACCTGCGCACAAAAGGATTGAACTCATGGGATGTGCTTGAATGTCTGGCTGAACAAGCGTCTCCCGCAAACCTCGCAACAGCGGAGTGGCTGGAAGGTTTTCGTTCAGAGACACGTGGTGAACTGTTCGAGACTGCTGACGCATGTCGTGAATTCTATTCCGATCCCGCACATTTTGCACAGCTTCAGGCAGGGGAGATTGGCGGCAACCTGATGTTCAAGTATCTGGCCCTTGCGGTATTTCGCCTCTGGCCGGAACTTACCGGACACCTGTTTGACTCGGTTCGTTGCCTGCTGACATTGCAACTGCAAGAGGACACCCTGTTACAGGACCTGCAGCGCTATATCACCCACCGGATCCAGCATTCGTTTCATTTCGACGATAACGACGGAGATGAACGGATAATTTTTCAGTACAACATCCCCGCATGGGTTGACGGTGGCTTTCAGGGATTGCCAGACAGTGCCGGAGAGAACGGTGTTTTTTACTTTAAAACAACGCTCCGCCATGAGCACAAGCAGGCCCTGAAGGATGCCTTTGTCCTCTTTGGCCCGGATCTAGCCGGAATTACAAAACTTGTTGCACGCACACGGCGTTCAGACTTTGAAAAAGACTTTTTCGCAATGGGAGAAACCTGAAATGGCAACAGTGTTGATAATAGCACCACATCCCGATGATGAGGTGCTGGGGTGCGGCGGTGTCATACAGCGGCATATCATGCGCGGCGATGAAGTTCATGCGCACATTGTGGCAAACCGTGTCAAAAACCACGTTGAAGACCCGGTGTACATTGCAGAGACGTGTGCCGCAGTTGAAGATGTCAGGGGTTTTCTCGGCCTGAAAAGTGCCCGGCTCGGAGGGTTGCATGACGAACAGCTGGACCGGCTGCTGATTGACGTTATCCGCCCCATTGAAGAAACCGTTGGAGAACTGCAGCCAGATATTGTCTATGTTCCCTGGAGCGGTGACAGTGACCAGGATCACCGGGCCGTTTCAGCTGCCTGCCGGGTAGCAACACGCTTTGTCGCCCGTGTGCTGGCCTATGAAATACCTGGTCCGTCAAAAGGATTTGATCCCACCTGGTATGTTGAGTTAAGCGAGGCCATGCTTGAAACCAAAATTGCCGCTTTCCTGAAATATGCCGGAGAAGAACGTCCCTACCCTCATCCCCGCTCTGTCGAGGGGTTGCGTATCCTGTCCAGGTTTCGCGGTCTGGAAGCCGGATTTGCTGCAGCAGAAGCCTTTATTTTGCTCCGCGGGAGCGATACCCTGTGAGCAGCTACCTGTTCATCGGCATGGAAGTCGCGGGGTACGCGTGTCTAAAGGCGCTGATTGAGGCCGGCATGCCACCGGCTGCCGTCATTACTCTTGACGAGGCATTTTGTGATCGCATTATTGCCTTCCGTTCGTTTCGGGATCTTGATAATGGAGAGATACCATTCTACTATGTGGAGAAACTGAACGCACCCACCCAGATAGAACTCATACGCCATCTTGCCCCGCAGCTTATTGTTACCGCATATTGGTCGGAAATGCTCCCACCGGATATATTGGCAATAGCGCCTCTGGGCTGCATTGGCCTCCATGGCACAAAGCTCCCTAAGCATCGTGGCAGGGCCCCCATCCCCTGGAGCATTATTTTCGGTCTGCGACGTGGCGGCATGACCCTCTTCCAGTTGACGACCGAACCGGATTCAGGGGCAATCCTGGCCCAGGCCGAATATTCCATCGAAGCGCATGACTATGCCGCAACCATCTATGACAGGGCCGCCGAATGTGCTGCCTCACTCATGGCAGATGTCGTACCGCAACTTCTGACTGGCAGGCATTCACCTGTTGAATATCCAGCATACAGGCTGGATTATTGGAAAAAACGCGAACCGGCAGACGGATTCATTGATTGGTGGATGACTTCGGAGCGAATCTACGACCTGATCCGGGCTCTATCCCATCCCTTCCCGGGGGCCTACGCCATGATCAACGGCATAAAAATCACTATCTGGAGAGCAACTTATGATGGTCAGAGTAATCGTCTGACTGCTGGAGAGACCGGAGCCGCCCCGAACGGATGTGTCATGGTCGGAAGCGGGTGTGGTGTTGTAACGATACTCGAGATGGAGTGTGATGGGCGGCCGCTATCGGCAGCGGATTTCTTTCAACAATTCGCTTCAACCCCCTTCTACACTTGAGTTCAGGCTCAATTCGCTGTATGTTGGCACATGCGCCGGTCAGACCGGTAGCCAGGAATCTGCGCACAGATATGGAACAGTGATGAAGACGCTCTGCCTAGTTATGGATACTCAAGATGCAACCTGGCTTCCGGAATTTATGGCGCGTCCTGAAGCCGGTGAAGCGGTGATTGCTGCGCTGACCTTTGAGGGGCAACTGCTGGCCAGCGAGCTTCAGGTACCGTTCAAGTGCTATGAGGACATCGTCTGGTCCCTTGATATTCACACCAACTTCGACACTGCCCGAAATAAGGCCCACGCCTGGCACCAGATTCACTCTCTGACAGGTGATCCGGCAGTCGCTGCGCTCAGGGAGTTCCGCGGTTACCCACTGTTCAGCATGCATGAAAGCAAGTTGTTTTTATCTTTTTTCGAGATAATCAGCGCCTTTGAAGTTGTCACGCGCATTATTCAGCAGGAAAAACCTACCCGCATCTTTTTCGGTGACCGGGAAAATCCCTTTGCCGGCGATATGCTTAATATGATTACGGGCAGCGGCGGAGTTGAGCGCGAAGTAGCAAAAGCACTGCTCGGCATGGTGGACACGACGGATGATGCCCTGGAGAAGAGACTACAAGTCTTGGCCAAAGCTGCACTGCCTGTCGCACCTGCCAAACCATGCCCCCCTTGTACTATCCCCACTGTACAACCGGGCACCAAACGGATTTTGCTGTTCCATTACGGTGGATTCTATTATCTAGACTTTATCGAACAGACCGTTGCCGAACTCTGTAAACAAGGTTTTCAAGTTGTTGCCATCAATATTGGCGAACCCCTGACCGACAGTGAGCAGGCCTTTTTCCGGTATTTCAACATATCCTGTCATGAAAAGCATTCCTGGAGCGTGCCTGATGAACAGAACCTCCTCAAAGAATGGCAGGAAAAAGCCTTTGCCGCAGCAAAAGCCCTCTACCACAATCACGACCTTAAACAACTTTTTTCAACGGAACAGGGCAGCTATTATCACGGTCTGGCAGCCGATGCACTCTGCCGGGAACTGTTCCGTTCGCAACAGACCATTGTCGAACTGCTGCGCACAGAAATGATCCTGGCTGACATCGCCCCTAATGCTGTCATCCATCACTTCGCCACACATCCGGAAGAGACCTGTTTTGTGCTTCCGTTTCGCAGGGCAGGCATACCGTGCATTACCATGGAGCATGGTTACAACTGGAGCCATTGCGCGTTTTCCAACACCTTTGCCGCAGATGTATTTGCCACCAATGGCTCCCTGTTCAGGAGCGCACTTACACAGGTGCAGGGCGGAATGAAGGACGAAGTAATCGCAACAGGCAGTTTGCGGCGCCCCCCTAATATTCAGGATATACCGTTGCACGTAAGCAAACAGGCCCTGGGACTTGATCCAGTTCGCCCCCTGGTGGTCTTCTGCGACAACAGTGTATTTCCTCTGAATAACGAATACCGGCACAAAACTTCCCGCGTTATCCAGGAGGTGCATGCGCTGATGGCCGCAATGCCGCATCTGCAGATCGTGTACCGCACACACCACGGCGGCAACTATCAGGTATTACGCACGTACTTCCAACAGTTCCGCAACAGGGGTCTCCTGTTTCAGGACTCTCTGGACATTCCACTAATAACAATGGCCACTGTTGCTGATTTGGTTATAGCCAGCGCATCGTCAGCCATATCCGAGGCCCTGCTATGCGGCACGCCGGTTATTTACCTCAGTGCCCTGGCAGTACAGGACACGACCTTTGCCGGTTGGCAGGCAATCAGGGTGGTTGAGGACTACCGCCAGCTTCCGGATACAGTTCATGAGGTTCTTTCGGCCCACTACACCCGGCACGACGTGTTGATAATGGCACAGCCCTTCTTTGATGCTACCATGGAGGGTAACCGGGGAGATGGTTACAAGCGTTTTGCACAGCAGATAAGCAACATGGCATCTGCACCTCAAGGACGCTTCCCGGCGGGGTTCCAGGCATGGCTTCACCGTCTCGCATCGTCCGCGCAGTTCCAGTCTGCACGTCTCACGTCAGAGGGTACTCCCTTGATCACATCAGGTTCCACATTGCCATTTGTCTCTGTCATCATGCCTGCCTACAACCGTGCTCACATGATCGGCATCACCCTGGAAAGCTTCATCGCCCAGGATTACCCCGCAGACCGCTATGAAATCATCGTTTCCGACAACAATTCCACGGATGCGACAAAAGCGGTTGTACTGGAATGGCAGAAAAAATCGCCGGTGCCGATTTCCTACATCTTCGAAGAACGACAGGGGGTGCATTTCGCCCGCAATACCGCGGCAAAGCAATCCCGGGGCGAGATACTGTATTTCACCGATGACGATATGATTGCCGAACCGAACCTGCTGACAGAGATTGTGAAAGTGTTCACCCACGACCCTCAGGTCGGCACGGCTACCGGTCGGGTACTGCCCCGCTGGGAAAAGGAACCGCCACCATGGGTGCTGAAGCTGTGCTACAATGGCCTGCTTTCGATTTTTGATGAACTGGGTGATGGCATGTTTTCAGATCAGCAGGACTTCGGAGTCTACAGTTGCCACCAGGCCATTAGACGGGATTCCTTTTTCAAAGCGGGAGGCTACAACCCGGAAAGCCTTCACACCGACTACATCGGCAACGGTGAAACCGGGCTCAACATGAAGCTGAAGGAGTTGGGATACCGTTTCGGCTACAACGGGAAATCGGTTATCTACCACATGATCCCCCCGGCACGCATGACCCAGGACTACCTCAACAAGCGCCTGGCAAACCAGGGGAGCGCCGACAGCTATACCGAATACCAGCAGCATCGCTACAGCAGGGAACAGTTGGCCCAGCGCATCCGGGAACACCAACAGGCGTTGCTTGAGCGCTCCGCCCAGGCCGTGCTGGGCAGGATGCACGGCGGCGATGAGTGGCGCCTGGACAAGGCCTATGCCCACTACTATCTGAATCGCATCGAGTACGACATCCGCCTGATGGAAGATGCAGACTGGCGGGAACTGGTGCTGAAAACCAACTGGATTGATGAGTGAGACCTTGCGATGAACCGTGCTGAAACCATCATACGCGCGATGAAGCGGGACATTGTTACCGCAGCGGCACAGGCAGGCGAGGGGCATATTGCCAGTGCCTTTTCCATCCTGGATCTGCTCTGGGTGCTGTACGACCGAGTGCTGCGCATTGACTCGACAGCCCCGGACAAGGAAGATCGCGACCGTTTTATCCTCAGCAAGGGACATGCTTCCCTGGGGCTCTATGCCGTACTGTGCCGCAAAGGTTTTTTCCCTCCGGAACATCTGCAGGGTTTTGCGGGGTTGGCCAGCCCTTTGGGCGGGCATCCCCACCGGACCAAAGTCCCCGGGGTGGAAGCTTCCACCGGTTCCCTGGGGCATGGCCTGCCCATGGCGGCGGGCATGGCCCTGGGGATGAAAATCAGGCGTTCAAACGCACGGGTCTACGCCCTGATCGGCGACGGCGAGGCCAACGAGGGTGCCATCTGGGAAGCGGCGCTGCTGGCGGCGCATCACAAACTGGACAACCTCTGCTGCTTGGCGGATTACAACCACTCCACCGACCGGGCGCTCAACATGGGTGATCTGGAAGCCAAGTTCAAAGCATTTGGCTGGCAGACCTGTGCCGTTGACGGCCATAACCATGATGACATTTTCCGAGGCCTGGGAAGCACTGCAGTCGGCAAACCCCTGGCCATCATTGCCCATACCATCAAGGGCAAGGGGTGCGCCCGCATGGAAAACCAGCCGGCCTGGCATCACCGGGCGCCAAACCCGGATGAACTGGTCGAGATGCTGGAGGAACTGTCATGAACATGCGCGGACAGCTGGTAGCCACCGTGGAAGCGCTGATGCAGGAGGATGAACGTCTGGTAACGCTGCTGGGCGACATCGGCGTATTCGGCTTCCGCAAAGCTTTTGAGCAATTTCCGGAACGAATCTACAATATCGGCATCCTGGAGCAGGCTACCATTAGCCTGGCCGCCGGGTTGGCAAGCACGGGACTGGTCCCGGTGGTGCATACCATCGCCCCATTCCTGGTGGAACGCGCCCTGGAACAGCTGAAGATCGACTTCTGCTATCAACGCCTGGGGGGCAATTTCATTTCCGTAGGCGGCTCCTACGATTACGCCGCCCTGGGCTGTACTCATCACTGTCCCGCTGATGTCATCCTGCTGCGCACCCTGCCGGGCATGGAGATTGTCGTACCCGGCACAGCCAACGAATTTGACAGCCTGTTCCGCCAGTCGTGGGCCAATGGCAACCCTACCTACTTCCGTCTGTCCGAGTCCCAGAACCCGGTCAGCTTTGAGCAGCACTTCGGCAAAGCCACTGTTGTGCAGACAGGCTCAAAAGCAACGGTAGTGGTAGTCGGCCCTCTGCTGGGAACGGTAATGGAGGCAGTGGAAGGACATGATATAACGGTTCTCTACTACACCTGCCTGGCGCCCTTTGATGGTGAAACCCTGCGCCAGCACTGCAGCAGCAACCGGATTCTGCTGTGTGAACCGTATTACAGCGGCACACTGCTGCAGGAACTGCACAACGCCCTGGGGCCCCGCCCGCTGACTATCGATACGGTCGGCATGCCACGGGAGTTTCTTGAACAGTACGGTCACCGTCAGCAGCATGACCAGGCGCTGGGCTTCACTGCCGAAGCCATACGCCGGAAACTGGAGCCTCTCTGCCAATGACGCATGGCATGACCGACACTTTGCCCCACCTGTCACCGGCAGCCTTTATCTTGCGTGATGCTGCTCCGGTGGTAACACGGACCAACCTGCAGCGACTGACAGGCAAACGGATCCTGGTGACCGGCGCCTCGGGATTGGTGGGCATATACCTGTTGGCCTGCCTGCGACACCTGCTTGATGGGGGAGCCCCCGGCACCACCATCCACATCCTGGTGCACTCCGAGCCACTCCCCTATTTCCGGGAACTGGCCGACCACCCTTCAATCAGGCTGATCAAGGGTGATCTTTCCTCGCCTGACTGCTGGCAGACCCTGCCGATCGCAGATGTCATTGTCCATGCCGCCGGTTACGGCCAGCCGGGACGATTTCTGGCCGATCCGGTCAAGACCATCGCCTTGAACAGCTCCGCCACCTTGGCCCTGTTTGATCATCTGGCCCCGGACGGACGTTTTCTGTTCATCAGCAGTTCTGAAATTTATAGCGGTCTTCCACCAAGGGCCTGCCAGGAACATGAGGTGGGTACCACTGCTCCGGACCACCCCCGCGCCTGCTATATCGAAGGCAAGCGCTGCGGTGAAGCCATCTGCCATGCCTGGCGGGCGCGGGGGGCAGCGGCATACGCGGCACGACTTGCATTGGCCTACGGACCCGGAACACGGGAAGACGATGCCCGTGTACTGAACGCCTTCATCCAGCGAGGCCTGCAGCAGGGCCGGATCACCATGCTGGATGCCGGGCTGGCAACGCGCACCTACTGCTACATCACCGATGCGGTGGAACTCTTGCTGCATATCCTGCTGGATGGTCGGGAAGCGGTCTACAATGTGGGGGGGCAGTCACGCACCACCATTGCCGGACTGGCAGGCATGATCGGCGACATTCTGCAGGTGCCGGTCAACATCCCGTCCGCCGGACCAGGAGTCGCCGGCGCGCCGGCGGACGTATCACTGGATATGACCCGCTGCAGAACAGAATTTTGCAAGGAACACTACGTATCCCTTGAAGAAGGGCTGCAACGTACCGTAGAATGGCAGCGGCTGGTTAGAGCACAGAGGTGAAAGGGGCTTGAATGGGACGACTTGTTGTAACAGGCGGTGACGGACTGCTGGGCTCGGCACTGCGACGGCTGAATCATCCCGATACGATATTTCTTACCCGAGACGAAGTCGACCTGACCGATTTCAGTGCTGTCAGAGCTGCCTTCAAACTGCTCAAGCCCGAGCGGGTCATCCACACGGCGGCGGTCGTGGGAGGATTGGGCGGCAACATGATCCATTCCGGAGAATATTTCCGCAACAACATCATGATGAATACCAATGTGCTGGAGGCTGCCCGCCAGGCAGGGGTTCAGAAGCTGATCTCCTTCATGTCCACCTGCGTCTTTCCGGACAAAAGCGACTACCCTCTGACAGCGGAACAGCTTCACGGCGGCCCCCCACATCCCTCCAATTTCGGCTACGCCTATGCCAAACGCATGCTGGAGGTGCAGAGCAGCGCCTACCGCAAGGAATGGAACTGCAACTACATCGTGGCCATACCGGCCAACATGTACGGACCCCATGACAATTTCAGCCTTACTGAAGGGCATGTGGTGCCTTCGCTGATTCACAAGACATACCTGGCTGCACAGAACGGAGAGGATTTGGTGGTATGGGGTTCCGGCAAGCCTCTGCGGGAGTTCCTGCTGGTGGACGACATCGCCCGGCTGTCCCTGTGGGCACTTGATGGATATGATGAGGAACTGCCCCTGATTCTCTCTTCAGGGATTGAAACCAGCATTGCCGAGCTGGTGGCCTGTGTGACCAGGCTGATGGGGTTCAAAGGCCGGGTCATTTTTGACTCGGCCAAACCGGATGGCCAATTCCGCAAACCATCCGATGCTGAACAGTTGCGGCGCTATCTCCCGGATTTCAGCTTTACGCCGTTGGAAGATGGGCTCAGACAGACTATCCAATGGTTTCTGAGCCATTACCCGGATGTGCGCCAATGAACCCGATACAAACGCTGGGAACAGCTCAATTTGAACAGGCCTTCGGTGAAACACTAACACCCTGGCTACAGCAACGCATCGCAGAGTACGGCTTTCAATGCCGGAGCATGGATCAGGCTGAACGGGACAGCTGGCTGCTCAGGATCGTACAGACCCTGCTGACAGGCGATGCCGTACCAGCAGGCGCCCATCGGCATAAAACCTGGGAAGCCGGCTGGGCCGAAAACCTGGAGCAATTCAAGAGCAATCCCAGCCCCGAATCACTGATTCCCGGATATTTCGGCAAATACCCGGTCATTCGCTGGATGCGTGATTTTGTTGTCTCCATCAGTCCCTGCTTTGAATATCGCTCCCTGGCCGTGATCCAGGACTGGCTGTTCGATCAGTATCTGCGAGAGACTGAAACCATTTACGAATTCGGCTGCGGCACGGGACACAACCTTTTTCGCATGCGCGCCGTCAATCCACATGCCTGGCTGTACGGCCTGGACTGGTCCTCCCCGTCCCAGGCCATTCTTGACTCCGTGCAATACAGTGGCCTGGACGCACGCATGTATGGCATCAACTTCAATCTGTTCCAGCCTGACACCGCACTGTCGCTGCAGCCCGGTGCCTGTGCCGTCACCGTAGCCTCCCTGGAGCAGACCGGCAGCCAGTTCGGCCCTTTTCTGGAGTACCTGCTCAGCCAGCCCATCAGCCGCTGCATCCATATCGAACCCATCGGCGAACTGCTTGAGCAGAATCATCTGCTGGACGGGCTGTCGCTGGCCTATTTCCGCATGCGCAACTATCTGAGCGGCTATCTTGGGCGTCTGCGGGAGCTGGAGAAAGACGGCCGCATCCGCATCATCAGGGCGCAACGCAGCAATATCGGCAGCCTGTTCATAGATGGTTATTCCGTGATCGTATGGGAACCGGTGGCCAGTCCTGCGGCGCGGGGAAAGGCGTAACCGGGCATGGCACTGCTGACCGACCTCAGATTCCGGGCGCTGTATGCACAGAAGCTGTCAGCCACGGGTGACGAATCCCGTCTGCCTGAAACCCCCTGCCGTGTAGTGGAGCTGCGCCACTTGACCGATGGCGACCGCCAGCTGTTCCAAAGCCTGTCCCTGCATGAGCGCTACCTTGAAGCAGCACTGAAATCCTCATTCCCTCTACAGCGCGAACTTACCCGGCAGGCCGGGTTCACGTCATACAGCGGCTGCCTGGAAGGTTATTTCACCCCTGTTGACAGCACGCTGCTGGAGTGCGACTGCGCCGTCTCCTGCTGCCCGGTGTGCGGCGGCGCCTGCACCAGCCGCGAATCCTATCCTGTCCGCGATTTCTGCCACATCCTGACCTTTTACCGTTTCACCTGTCATGGCGAGTTTTTCCTGCTGAAAGGCGCCCCACCTACCATCGGACTGTATCTGCCGGAGCACGAACTGATCATCAGGTATGTGGATGAAGATCTCAGCCTGGGGCAGATGTTTTATCGCCCGGCCCAGTTGGTGGAGGTGCTGGCACTTTTTAAACAATTGCTGGCGGCCAATCTGGACATTGCCCTGCGCTACCAGCGCTCTGCAGCGAATCGGCAGTTGCACTACCTGACCGGTAATTTCAACCCCATCGGCCACCACCTGATCAACGAACTGCCCGGGATGCAGCGTCTGATCGACAACGGTCTCAGCCACAGGCTGGCCATTGTGGCCGAGCCCTTATGCCACTACCTCGAGCTTGAGGAACTTTTTCCCGAGATCGGCCGGGTGGAGAACTGGCGCAGCACGGCGGAATCATTTCGCGACCAGGCTGAAGAACTGCTGCTGCGTTCCCTGAACAGCAACGCCTTTGTCATCGCCGGCTATCATAACGGCATGGTACAGGAGGCGCTGGATCGTCGTGTACTGTCCTATGTCACCGCCAGGACCCGCCCCGGGGTGCTGCAGCGGATCTCTGAAGCAGACCGGCGCTGGCCGCGTCTGTGGGTAACCCTGCGCACCGGCAACCGCAGCTGGGTCACCCAGAACAGCGGCCTGATTGAGCTGCTCACCGCCATACACCCCCTCTATCCCCATATGGTGGTAATTTTTGATGGTCTCCCCAAGGAGGCGCCGGACCTGGCAGTGATCACCGAACACCTCCCCCCAGGCCTGCAGTGGGTGGATGCACTGCATCTGCAATTGACGGAAAGCATACACTGGTGCCATCATGCTGATGCCCATGTCAGCCCGGTGGGCAATGGCGGCGTATTTATCTCCCTGGCCAACATACCGGGGGTCTATCACAGCAACAGCCGTATCTTGTATCACTACTGCAGCGGCAAGGACGGCCGGGAAACCTTCAGCCTGCATCCCCGGGAGGGGGCGGCTGAAAATCTGGCTGCCGCGGCACGAAAAGACTATACGCCCGAGAAAGACATGCACTTCTGCGATTACGAAGTCGAGGTAGATGACCTGATCCGCAAACTAGAGCGGATTCTGGCCCGGCTTCCGCGTCCGGAGCAAGCATCGTGAGGGACCACCCATGGAACACCTGAACAATCAGGCCGTACAACGCCAGCTCTTCACACAGTATCGCTGCGCCGCCCAATCGGGGCTGCAGTTGCCCCATTACTCCGAAGCAGGCTTCCGCGTCTTTTCCCAGTGCGATGAAGACGGCATCCTGCTGTACATCTACTCGCTGATCGGCTTCGCCAACCGCCTCTTGCTGGACATCGCCTTTGCCGGCCCATACGGCGCCAACACCACCAACCTGCTCTGCAACTGGGGATTTCATGGCCTGCTGCTGGAAGGAAGTGCAGCCGGGGTGGAAGCTTCCAGGCAATTCTTTGCCGCCCATCCCGACACGGCCCTGCTCCCCCCCAGCATCGAATGCGCCTGGGTTACGGCTGAAAACATCAATCAGATTCTGTGGCAGCACAAGCTGTCCGGCGAAATCGACCTGTTCTCTCTGGATGTGGACGGCGTGGATTACTGGCTCTGGAAGTCACTCACTGTTGTCCAACCGAGAGTAGTGGTGGTTGAGGCATGCGCGTACATGGGAGCCGAGCTTTCCGTCACCGTTCCCTATCGACCTGACTTCAACCGCTTCGATCTGCACGAATGGTTTTGCGGGGCATCGATACAGGCTTTTGTAAAGCTGGCCCGGGAAAAGGGCTACCGGCTTGTGGCTGCCAACCGCCTGGGCTTTAACCTGTTTTTTGTCCGCAATGACCTGGCGCCAGCCCTGCTGCCGGAAATTTCTGCTCAAGACTGTTTCCGCTTTGAACCGGAACCCCTGAGGCTAAGGCGGCAGGAACGGCTTAAATCGGTCAGCGGGTTCGGGTGGGTAGAAGTGTAAACAGATAGTTACATTGTCTCAAATTTGAAGTGAGCCCAAGCGTGAGCCAATTGCAATATAATATAGGGTGGTTATGCACATCAGGCCCCTGTGAAGCAGGCATGGGCAATAAGGTTGCAATGCACTGGCTATCTGCAGATCAGAAACAGACTGACGTTAGCTTTGCTGATCTGAATCTTGCGACAAATCGCTTTGCCAACGCACTTAAATCATTAAATGTTCAAAAGGGAGAAGTGGTTTTTACCTATCTCCCCAAATCCGTACAACTATTTGAAGCTTTTCTTGGCACATTGAAAGCCGAATGCATTGGTGGCACCCTCTTTGCTAATTTTGGTGAATCAGCTGTATTCGATAGACTGGATGACTCAAAAGCTGCAGTTCTCATTACTAATTACAAACTGTTTAACCGAATCAGAAACATACGCAATCAGCTTACTTCATTGCGCTGGATTATTCTTGTCGAAGATCAGTTTCAGGAACATGCCAACGACACACTGCTATGGAAAGACCTGCTATCTACAGTAGGTTATGATTTTCATCAGCCTCAAACCCCACCAGATACCCCGTCAGTACTACATTATACGTCTGGATCAACCGGAAAGCCCAAAGGTGTACTGCATACACATAATAGTATCGTGCACCAGGCAAGAACGTCACAGTCTGTTCTATGTCTCAAACATGATGACATCTACTGGTGTACAGCAGACCAAGGATGGATAACCGGCACCTCATACGGCATTATTGGCCCTTGGTGCCTTGGTATCACACAAGTCCACTACGGCGGTGGATATAATGCCAGAAGATGGTATGAATTAATTCAGATGTTGAAAATATCCGTATGGTACACTGCGCCTACTGCTTTGCGCATGCTGATGCACGAAGATAAAGGGCTTGCTCAAGAATATGATTTGAGATCACTGGATAGAATATATAGTGTTGGTGAACCGCTCAACCCTGAAGTAATTAGCTGGTGCAATGAGATCTTGCATAAACCGGTATTCGACACCTGGTTTCAAACAGAAACCGGTGCCATCATGATTGCCAACACACCTGAAATACCGGTGCGCCCCGGCTCAATGGGAAAACCAGTCACGGGGATAGAAGTGGCTATATTGGCTGACGATGGTTCTCAGATTCCTCACAATGAATATGGCAATCTGTGCATCAAAAGCCAATGGCCTTCAATGTTCATTACTTATCTGAACAACACTTCAACATACAACTCAAAGTTTGCTGGAGAGTGGTATTACACCGGTGACAAAGCACGGTGTGACCATGATGGTTATTTCTGGTTTCAGGGACGTGCTGATGACGTCATCAATACTTCCGGCCATCTGGTAAGCCCGTTTGAAGTAGAAAGTGTGTTGCTGGAGTTGCCTGAAATTCTGGAGTCAGGCGTAATCGGCGTGCCAGATCAGCTGCTTTTCGAGAAAGTCGTTGTTTTTGTGACACTTCCTTCTGAGCTATTGTTTGATTCGGAGCTTGTATTAAAGATACAACGGCATGTAGAAAGCCGTCTCTCGGCCATAGCAGTCCCACATGAGGTCTACGCGGTCTCAGGGCTTCCCAAAAACAAAAGCGGCAAGATCATGCGGCGTGTCCTCAAAGCCAGGTATTTAGGAGAAGAACCCGGCGATATATCAACAATTGATGACGGTGGCTGGCCCATCAAGGTCACTCATCTCAATGAGAGGCGTGAGCTTACTCAGGAAATTCTCTTTGAGAACTATCCAGATATTGACATGACACTTCCTGTCAAAGATAGCCTTGACTCCCTTGCGTTTGTTCAACTTACAGTATTTCTGTCTGAATACGGCATGGAAATTGTCCCCGAAGACACACCCCTATCAATTCTTGAACGTTATGGACATAGGGCCGAGCACGCCAAGGTCAAGGTGCTTTCTATTGTTTCTTTGATGGACAACTCTGAAGAGCGATTTGTAATAACCCCTCTATTAAATGATCTCGCAGGAGTACTTCAAGTTCCCGTCCACTTTGAGCACCTTGTAGTACCAAGAATTGGAGTGCTGCTTCAGGACATTATTTTTCATGACTGTTTCATGCCACTGAATAGCAAAAATACTTATGCCGATTTTTCTCTATATGTGAGAAAAATTAAACGTGCTGGTATCATATTGGTTGGAAGTATGACCGAATTGAGACACCCGCCCTGTAATGACTATCTAGGAATCAACCCTGACGGGATTCGAGAACCTGACTCTGCTTACGTCGCTCTTCGCTGGGGAGGCTACTTTCAAAACCACCATCGCATGAATACCAGAGTGCATCGTGGAGCATCATTTGATCCACTTAAGCTGAATGACGACATTGCAGCGCTGGAAGAATACTTACAAACAAAAATATTCCGCGTTTGTTATGAAAGCTCATACTCTCCAGTTACTGATAACTGGGATTTCATTGAACCATTTGACGAGGAGACATATCTCCACTATTTTGCTGGTGGGTGGTGGAATCATGAGCCCTATGATTTTTCTAAAGTTCAAGCCGCATTGTTCAATTTTGTTCAAAAATATAGACACGATATCCGTCTTACATTAGGTGATCAGTGCATGAAATTAATTCGCGCAGAAACAAACCATTATTGCGGCTGGTTAGTTCCTGAGACTGTCATACATGAGGCATTAAAAAAGTGTGAACCTTACAACCGAATAGGTTTTGGTGGCCCTCCCTGCAGCCTGCCAGCATTACAAAACGCATTGCATGTTCGTGGTAAAATAGTATCGTTTCTGCAAAATACTGAAAATGACCCTGCTCATTTTGATTTCGTTGTCCAGACAGGTTTTGGAGAAATGATAAATAAGGAAAGTACCGGATGTCATGTTATGGATCATCCCCTCTGCCATTTTGCCAGATATGTCTTAAGCCGTAATGGCGTAACTGCCGATGTTCTCAAGAACTTCCTTGTAAGTGATGTTACACCCCAAAACCTCGCAGACGCAGAGCGATTAATTGGCATAAAAGCCTTCCCTGTGGCACGTTGCAATATTTCCAGAGGCACTCGAATTTCTGCCGACATGCTTGAAAAAACATTTCAACATGCAAAATCCACGAAAGTGCTTATGGATTTAATCTTAGGTGCCGTGGCAACGGCTGATATCTCATCCGGCGAACATTTAGGACTTGGAAAATTCAGCTTGGAACAACATTAACAAGCTATGGGGGCAGCCACAATAAGAGCTAAAATATAATTAAAGGAGTGGCCATGAAGAGATTATTTCTGTCCGTTATCATGGTGCTGGTATTTTGTGCAAACAGTTTTGCCGCAAGTGGAAAGGCAATTATCCCGCATTACAGGTCATTATTTAATAGCCCGAATGACAAAATATCTCCAATATTGTTTATGTCAAACATCACAAATTCAACCATATCGGTTAAAGTGACATTTACTATCAAGATGGTACGGTTGCTACAGATGGCGACAATAGTCTGACGTCAGGCGTAATCAGAGGAATGGATGTGCAAAACCTGAATAACAATCCTGGCGGTGGAGCTTCGGCAACATTTGATCTGCCAGCCCATTCTACTGGTGAAGTTATGCTCTATGCAAATCCCTATCAACATGGGTATGGTATGATTGAATGGACGCAGCAGAGCTCAAATGTTGTTGGTTTAGTTGCTCATATGTTCAGTGCAGAATATTATTATTCTGGGATTGTATATCTTTCACAATATACAATCCCAATAAACAACGGTCTGCCATTTTAGTGTACTTATGCTGGATTAAGTTTGATGTAAGTAACTGCTGCCCCATAGTTTACAAACTGTAATTGGTATTGATGTGTTCGGGAGCCCAATGAAAATTGCTTACTCACATATGATCGGCGACCTGTTCAACTACGGCCATCTCAAGGCGCTGGAGAAGGCTCGCAAATCGGCTGATCTGCATATCTGCGGCGTGATTACCGATGAAGTTGCCCGCAAGTGGACCTCTCCCCTGGTCTGTTCCTACGAGGAGCGCAAAGCGGTCATTGAACGGATTGACTATGTGGATCAGGCCTGGCGTCAGGACTCCCTTGACCCAACGGAAAACCTCAAAAAAATCCATCGCAAATACCCCCATGCCACTATCCTGCTTATGCAGAGCCACCACCTGTGGCAAGGTACCCTGGGCAGCGATTATCTGGAACAGATCGGCGGTGAGGTCATCAAGACTGATTTCTATCACAGCCTGTCCCGCGACTACATGCTCAAGGTCTTTTACAATTTCTTCGTGGAGCGCAAACAGACCACTCAGCGTTTTGAAGGATTGTGCATCGCGGATGTAAGTTTTTTTCGTGAATCCTTCACCACCAAGGCCAACACCCTGCAAAAGCTGCGCGAGGTCCTGAAAAATGCCGATATCGAGCGGCTGTTCGTCTTCACTGTGCGTCAGTGGCAACGCAGCAAGCGCAGTATTATTGCTGAAATCAACCAGCGCTTTGGCAGCAGCACCATCGTGGTACGCAGTTCCTCGCTGGCCGAGGATGCACTGGAAAGTTCCAATGCCGGCCATTTCCACAGCGAGCTGGATGTGGCTGCCTCGGATGGTGTTGCCGTAGCGGCGGCAGTTGAGCGGGTAGTGAACAGCTACCGTCAGGGCTCCACGTTTTCTCCTGACGACCAGATTCTGGCGCAGGAACAGACCGAACAGGTTGCCATCAGCGGCGTTGTATTTACCCGCAATCTGGAGAGCAACACCCCCTACTACCTGATTAACTACGATGACAGCTCTGCCCGTACCAACACGGTTACCGGCGGCGTGGCCAGCGGCAAGCTGGAAATATTCAGAGGCGCCCCCCAAGGGCAACTGGAACCGCGCTGGCGCAAACTCATGGCCGCTGTTCGTGAAATTGAGACCTTTTTCCAGGGCATCTCCCTGGATATCGAGTTTGCCATTCGCAAGGACAAGAGGGTGGTCATCTTCCAGGTACGTCCTCTGGCAGCCAATTCCAAGTTTTATTCCCTGACCGATGATCGTCTGCTGGAACGTATTCAGCGTTGTAAAAACAGCTACCGATTACTGGCTGAGAATGACCGGCATCAGCTACTGCTCAGTGACATGGCTTTCTGGAATCCGGCCGAGTTGATTGGTGATCGTCCAGATTACCTTGCCTATTCACTATTCAACCATCTGATCATGAAGCAGAACTGGAATCTGGCGTTACGCCCACTGGGGTATGCACCAGTGAACGAAGGGCTGATGGTACGCATTGCCAACAAGCCCTATGTGCACGTGGCGCGGGCATTTAAATCGCTGCTGCCTGCCACCTTGCCTGAAGATCTGGTTACACGACTGGTTGATTTTTATCTGAAAAAGCTGGAACGTAACCCGGAGCTGCATGATAAAATCGAATTTGAAATTGTACATAACTGCTTTACATTTGATCAGGACCAAAGACTGACCGAACTACGCAAAGCCGGATTCTCAGCAGAAGATGTGGTTTGTCTGTCTGAAGCCTTGAAACAGCTGACTATTGAACTGTTTGTTTCATTTGATCAGATTATTGATGAGGACAACATGGTCATTGCCCGTCTGGAACAGGACTTTCTGACCGTAGACCGGCAGCTGACGGCATCCGGTAGCTGGAGGCAGCGTCTGCTGCGGGTATATGACCTAATAGAGAACTGTCGCCAGTTTGGGGTTCCGCCTTTTGTCAGGGCTGCCCGTGCAGCGTTTATTAGCAGCTCCTTGTTGCGTAGTCTATGTAGGATCGGTGATCTGAAAACTGAAGACATTGATGTGCTGATGAATTCAGTTGAAACAGTGGCAACAGAACTTGATCGTGATATGGATCGACTGGTTGCAGGTCTGCTGGATACGAATAGCTTTCTTGAACGTTATGGCCATCTGCGCCCTGGGACATATGACATCACAAAACTTTCCTATGCAAACAATCCCGGTTATATTTCCGTATCGCCACGTGTAGGCACGCATGGACATGGTTGTGGCGAAGTTGGGGCCGGGTCTGATCGGGGAGATTTGGAACATGTTCTTAATATGGCGTGTAAACGCCACAACCTCCCAGTTAACGGCACGTTTCTGCTGTCATTCATCCGGCGCTCTATCCAATTGCGGGAATATTACAAATTTGTTTATACAAGAAACATCAGTCGCGCATTGGAGCTGATTGCCGAGGTGGGAGGCGAATTCGGATTTGACAGGCATGAACTGGCCAGACTTGATTATCCAGCCATAACAGCAGGATTTGAGTATTATTCCCAGGATGAATTGATTGATACCTGGCGCAGCCTGATTTCCGGGCGACTTGAAGATGAACAGTTGAGCACACTTGTTTCTCTCCCATCCCTGGTATGCGGTGAAAACGATTTTATGGTAGTGCGGCACCGCACCGCTTCACCCAACTTTGTCACGGAAAATACCGTTGAGGCGGAAGTTGTAATGCTTGAAAGGGATATGGTCATAGAAAACAAGATCAGAGGTAAAATTGTAGTCATCGAAAAAGCCGATCCCGGTTATGATTGGATATTCACCAAGGGGATCAGCGGTCTGATCACCAAATACGGCGGTGCGGCCTCACATATGGCCATCAGGGCGGCGGAGTTTGGCATACCGGCCGCCATCGGCTGCGGCGAGATCATTTTCAACCGTGTCGCCCTTGCCCGGCGCCTGCTCATGGACTGCAGGAAGCGGTTGCTGCACCCCATAGGAGTGAAACCATGAACAAAAACCTGATCATAACCCAGCGTCATGCGCCTGACCGCCACGGAAGCCCTACGGACAGCCTTGAAAACGCCTATGTGGAATGTTTTTCGGCTCTGGGATTCACGGTCTTCCCGATTCCCACTACAATCCCGCATCCTGACCGTTTTGTCAGCGCCCTAGATCCCGTAGCCATTGTACTCAGTGGCGGTGGAGACGTGGCGCCGGACCTGTACGGCGGCCAGGCTGTGGCAGGGCAATCGCTTTCAGTAGATCGGGATCGCCTGGAATTCCAGCTGCTGGATTTTGCGGTGCGCGAGCGTGTGCCGGTATTGGGCATCTGCCGGGGCATGCAGATGATCAATGTCTATTATGGCGGCAGCCTGGACAGCACAAAGCTGTCAGCAGCCCACAATGCAGAAGACCTGCTGTCTCCCCATCAGATTATGTTTGAGGACAGCACGCTTCTGGAAAACTTTCCGGAGGGGTGTCAGGTCAACTCATACCACTGTCAGTCCGTACCGTTGAATCTGCTCGGACAGGGATTGGCCTGCTTTGCCTGCCATGGCAATCTGCCGCTGGCTGAAGGCATCCGGCACCAGAAACTACCCATCGCCGGGATTCAGTGGCACCCGGAACGGAGCGCAGAGCTGACGCCCCTTGATCGTCTGTTGCTTGGCGCATTCCGCGACCGCCGGTTGTTCTGGGAGGTGTCCCATTAAAGCCATTATCCTTGCCGCAGGGCGCGGTACTAGAATGGGATCCCTGACACAGGATCTGCCCAAGGGGATGCTCCCCGTAGGCGACAAGACTCTGATTCAGCGGCAGCTTGAGGTCCTGCGCCAGTCTGGATTGGTTGACATCGTTATCGTAACCGGTTATCAGGCCGAAAAAATAACCTATGACGGTGTGAAGTACCGTCACAACCAGCACTACGCCACCACTAACATGGTGGAAACCCTGCTGTGCGCCCGGGACGAGATGACGGATGATATCCTGGTGGCCTATTCCGATATCGTCTATACTGCTGACCTGGTGCAAGCCGTTGCCGCCAGCCCCCATGACATCGCCGTGGCCGTGGACGAGGCCTGGAGAAAATACTGGATGCTGCGCTACGACACTACCGAGACAGACCTTGAATCGCTGTCGGTCTCGGAAAATGGTGTGATCACTGACATCGGCAGGCCGGTGGAGACATCCGAGGGCCTGCACTACCGTTATATCGGGCTGCTGAAATTCACCCGACAGGGCATACGAGATCTGTTGGCCATCTACGACAGGAAACAGGCTGAGCGCTCCTGCTGGTCCCAGTCCGGCAATGTTTTTGAAAAGGGGTACATGACTGATCTGCTGCATACGGCTATTGTCTCCGGCCTGCAGGTGTGGCCGGTGGTATCCCGTGGAGGATGGCTGGAGTTCGATACGGAAAAGGATTATGAACGCTGCAAAGGGTTGGTGGATTCCGGCGACCTTTCCTCATGCTGTCCCGGTGCAGAAGCATGAACCCATACCCAGTACGCACATGGGATGAATTGCGGCCGCTGCTGGACTGTTCCTACCGGGGCGGCAACGGCGATGAGACATTGGCCCGGTTTCGTGCTCAACGTTCCGAAGCCGCCAAGCGGTTCCCTGGGCCGGCCATCCCGCTGCCATCCCTCCGGGGTCAATCCACCGACTGGGCCTCTTCGCTGTTCAACTGCTGTCCGGAACTGGGAACACTCATGACAGGAAGTGCCAGCTACTTTGAAACCGTTGCATTTTTGTCAGAACTACTGAAAGAGTCGGCTGCGGGCTCACCGCCTGACGACCGGCAGCGCAGGAGGGTGTTGACCCTGCAGAAGCGTTTTGAAGTCAACCGGCGCCTGTTTGACTGCTACGATCAGGATATGCGACGCGTGGGTGATAACTTCATGGATCTTGATGCCTATGCACTGCTGGCATTGTCTCTGCAGATCATGTATCTTGGCAGCAACTGTTTCAGCACTCTGAACACCGCCATCAAACTGTTGGACTTCATTGCGCTTTCAGGTTGGCATGCCAACCGGCCGCAACTGCCTGCACTGGCGTTTGCCCTGGAAAAGGCGATACTTGATGAACTCGACCCAACCTGAACCGCTGGACATCGTATTCCTGGCCCGACCTTCATGCCGGACAGTCGCTTACTGCAGTGTCATGCGGAATCTGGGACTGTACCCCCGCCAGGTAGTCTGGCTACAGGGGGATATGCCGTTTTTCAGCAAGCTACAGGATGAAGATCAACGCCATGGTTATAGCCAGCACTATTTTGACCTGTCACTGGAACCGTTGGCATGGCTCCGGTCATGTGGAGCCCAAGTTTTTATGGCCGTAACACACGATGTCAATGCCCCTGAAGTGATTGCCCTGATCCAGAACTGTACAGCCCCGGCCCTGCTTTTTTCCGCAGCCGGCATTGTTGCCCCGGATACCCTGGCTACCGGCAAGTGCTTCATCCATGTGCATCCCGGCTTGCTGCCAGATTACCGTGGCAGCACCTGTTTTTACTATGCCCTGCTGGAAGAAGGATGTGTGGGGGCCAGCGCGTTCATCATGAATGCCGGGATCGATGACGGACTGTTGCTGGAACGTTCGCGTTTTGACATCAATCTGCGCATACAGGAAGATCAATACCTGTTCATGGACCATATCCTTGATCCGTACATCAGGGCGCAGGTCCTGAAGCGTGTACTCACTCGCCTTCACGCTGGCGCAGGTATTCAGGGATATGCCAACAGGGCGAGCAACCGGCCAGCATGCTATGTCATGCACCCCTTGTTGCGGGCGCTGGCTGTCAAACGCCTGAACAGCTGCTTTGACCCGGACAGGCCTGATGGATTGATTGAACATGCAGTTCCGGAGGAGAGCCCATGAGCAGGACTGTAGCAGAGGAAAACGCCGCCTTCTCCTACCTTGAGTTCGGGGCCATTGACCCCGTTGCCGGTAGCAAGACCGTCTGGGACTTCCGTACCGGAGAAACGGCCTACGACTGGTTTATGCTGGCCCGTTATGCCAACGACCTGGCTGCATATCAGCGCCTGTGCAGTCATCTGTCTGATTCCGATCTTGATACACTGATTTCAGAGTATGACAGCATGATTCATCATCCGGATGATTTCTCCGTCAATCTGGGCAAACTGCTGGCGCTGGGCATTGCCGGTGCCGGTCAACCCCGTCCCTGTTTTTTCGAAATCGGACAGACCCTGTTTGGCTGTGTTGATGGTATGGAATTCTGTAAAGCCCTGCTGGAGCGCCTTGACATCAGCTTTCCCAAGATAGACCTGCATCAGGTGCAGTGGACCGGCCTTGACATTTCCCCCCTGTTTAACCAGTTGGCCCCGCTACTGCACCCAGGTCATACAATCACAACCTTTGACGATCCTGGGAAGCTTGCTTCCAGGTATGATGTATTCTTTGCCAAGGGAGTTACGCTACTGTACGCGGTGAGAAGCGTTGCCGCGCTCTTTGACCTGCTGGGCCGCTGTCAGTTGTCACTGTTCGACTATTCCCTGTCACTGGAAGAGGAACAGCATGTTGTCATAGGAACCGGCAAGCCGGTAGTGTATCTGGCGCTTGCTCCGTTTCTGGCTGCCTGCCGGGCGTCGGGCAAGTCCCTCTACCTGAAGCGCGGAAACTCCCGGCTGGACCGCACCACCGGCCGTGTCTGGCTGGACGCCGTCTATGGCGCCCCGGAACTCTGCAGGCAATTTGTAGAACATGATCAGCGCGTCCGTTCTGCCATGCGCATAGGCCTGCTGGATCTGCCGGGGGAACGGCTGCTGGACACTGTTGGCAATCGAAACAGCGGATGGATGACAGTGGAAATGTTCCTTTCAGAACAGGGCGTTAAGACCCCATGACCGTTGACCCCACTGAAATAAACTACTACGACTTGTTGATGGAGATGGACCAGTTGCAGGGGAAGCGGATCATCGTCTTCCATATCTGCTCACTGGGACAGGTGCAGTTCATTGCGCCGATCTGGCGGGATATAATCCAGCGGCAGCTCCCCTGGTCGCTGTATTTGGCCTGTGACTATGATATCCGTGGAAGGGTAATTGATCTTGATATACCGGCATCACGCTGCATGACCGCCCAGGTGGCCCAGAAGCTTGAACGCACGGAGCTTTTTTTGGAAACCGAGATTTACGGCAGAGGGCCGCAGAAGGCACGGAAGATATTCATTGGCCATGGCCAGCCCAACAAGTGGACCAACTGGTCTGACGAGAATCTGCTTTCATTTGAACACTATTTCCTGTACGGCGAACTGGAACGATCCATGTTTGACGTAATCAGAGCCAAGCAGCCGGATAGCACCAGACACATCAGGCTTCATAATATCGGATATCCCAAGCTGGATGATCAACTGAGCGGGAAATACGACCGCAAAGCGGTGCTTGAGCGTCTGGGACTTGATCCGGGGCGCAAGACCCTTATTTATGCGCCTGCCTGGGATCCGGGTGGGGCGCTGCGTAGCTACGGCCCGATTATCCCGCAGCTGCTGTTGGATGCGGGGGATATCAACGTCATTGTTAAACTCCACCCGGCCAGCCTGGAAAAACCGGATGCGCCGACCTATCAGTTTTATACCGGCGGGCATGACTGGGTTGACATATTCTCAACGCTGAATTCAAATCCGCGCTTCAGATATGTGGACGAATATCTGGTCAATCCGCTGCTGTTCGCCGCAGACCTGATGGTGACCGATTTCAGCGGCGTTGCGCTGGAGTTCATGACCCTGGACCGTCCGGTAATCTATCTGCACTGTCCGGAGTTTTACGAAAAAACCCTGGTGGAGTGGGGCAATGATCCGGCGGTATCGCTGCACGACGAGCGTTTCAATGCCGGCCGGGATGCGGGGTTGGTGGTCATGGAGCCGGAGCAGTTGGGCGATGCAGTACGGCGCTCCCTTGCTGCACCTGAAGAATTTGCGAACAAACGCCATTGCTTGATGGAGAAGTTCATCTACAACCCAGGTCATGGAAGCGCTGCTACTGTAGAGGCGATGGCCGGTTTGCTGGATGAATTGAGCACATCTGTTCAAAGGAACCATTGAGATGTCGCCGGATACGGAAACCGCAAAAAAAAGCAAGATGCTTCTTGTCGGCATTTATGACACGAGCACCGTATCCCTTGCCCCGCAACTCCTGTGCAGTTACGCAGAGCAGTTCCCGGTGGCCGTCCGGTTCTGTATTGAAACCATTGAATTCTCCATTTTCAGTGATACGCCAGACGCCATGGCCGCTGCCATAGCCGCGCATCAGGCCGACATTATCGGCTTCAGCGCCTATGTCTGGAACCTGGAGGAAATCCTGACCGTTGTTCCGCACCTCGATGCTACAATTATCATCGGCGGCCCCCAGGTTACCGGCATAGAGCGCACCCTGCTGGAAAGCAATCCGGCTCTCGACATTGTGGTGACCGGCGAGGGAGAGGTAACCTTTGTGGAGCTACTGGAACATTTTGCCGGGCAGCGTCCACTGGAAAGCATTGCCGGAATCACCACCCGCAGGTTCCAGGGCGGGACCCGGGAGCTGCTCCAGGATCTGGACAGCCGTCCCTCACCCTACGGGCACATCTTTGCGGAGCACCCAGGCCTTAGCTGGATTTCCTACGAGAGTTCCCGTGGCTGTCCCTTCATGTGCAGTTACTGCACCTGGGGCTATTCCCGCCAGATGCGCTACCATTCGGAAGAGCGAGTGCTGAATGATCTTCGGCTGATTTTGGCCCAGTCATCCATCAGAAGTATTTATTTCTGCGATTCCAGCCTGCTGCTGCAGAAGGGGCGGGCTAAACGGATCCTGAATTTTCTGGTGAAACAACAATGCGACAAGGAGATTCGCTTCGAGTTCGACGCCCAGCAGCTTGATGACGAAATCATTGACCTGTTGGCCCAACTGCCGGGCGACGAATTCAATTTCGGTCTGCAGAGCACCAATCCCCTGGCACTTGCCATGGCGGGGCGCAGGTTTGATCAGGCCCGCTTTGAGGAGAACTACCGTAAGGTGGTGCAGCGTCTGCCGGGTGCCAATATCACCATCGACCTGATCTACGGCTTGCCGGGTGACACCCTTGAGGGATATCTGGCATCCCTGGAATACGCCGTTTCGCTGGACAAGGTCCGGCGTATTATCACCAACCCCCTGATCGCCCTGCCCGGATCGCGCTTCTTCTCGGAAATGAAGCAGCACGGGCTGCAATTGGCGCCCGGCACATCGTACCTGGTCATCTCGTCCGACAGTTTCAGCATTGATGATATGCAGCGGGCCCGCAAGGTTTCTCTGTGTGTCTCATTGCTGTACATGAACCGCTGCCTGCTGGAGGCGGTGCAAAGCGAGGCCGCCCGACGGAATGAGCGGGTTGTGGATTTTGTCACGTGCCTGTTTGCTCCGCTGCAACTGCTGAACGACAGTTGCCCTGACATGGTTCCGGCCTCCATTGCCGGCTTCCGTGCCAGGAACGCGGCCCTGGCAACAGTGCTGAAACAGTATGACAAACTGGTTGCCGCCTTTGAACACTGTACCGCCAGACCTCTCGCCAACTGGCAGACGGCGTTTACCGACCAATACCACAAGGCATTGGCAAGGGCTGTAGAAATGGAGGGAACCTGTGACTGATCCAAAACTTGTTGAACACATCACCTGGCATGACCAGCGCATTGCCACCATTATCCGCCGCGACTATCTGCCGGGAAAGACCACCTTTATCTCGCCCGACAGCTATTACCAGCAGCTGGGCTTCGTGGTCTATCCCAGGGGTGGCGTCGTGCCGCGCCATGCCCATATGCCCCTGCAGCGCCATCTCACCGGCACACCTGAGACCCTGATCATTCGCAAGGGGAAAGCAGAGGTGGAACTGTACGCCATGGACAAGAGTCTGCTGGGGGTCTGGCAGCTTGAAGAAGGGGATATCATCCAGCTGGTTTCAGGCGGTCACCAGTTCAGATGCCATGAAGATACGGTTTTTTTGGAGATCAAACAGGGACCCTACACCGGCTATATTGAAAAGGAGCCCTTCTGATGATTCCAGTGGCAGAACCGCTGATTACGGAACATGAAATTCGGCTGGTTAACGAGGCTCTGGCTTCTGGCTGGATTTCGTCAGCCGGCCCCTTCCTGGATCGCTTTGAACAGGAATGGGCTGCTTACTGCGGCATGCCCAATGGTATTGCAGTTAGCAACGGTTCCGTGGCCCTGGATGTTGCTGTTGCTCTGTTAAATCTTCAGCCAGGCGACGAAATCATAATGCCGACCTTCACTATCATCTCACCGGCCCAGTCGGTAGTGCGTGCCGGTGGTATGCCGGTGCTGGTGGATTCCGATCCGGCCAATTGGCAGATGGATGTGCAACAGATCGAAGCGCGCATAACCACCCGCACCAGGGCCATTCTGGTGGTGCATATCTACGGCCATCCGGCTGATATGGATCCGATCTTGGAGATCGCACGACGTCACAATCTGACTGTCATAGAGGATGCGGCCGAAGTACATGGTGCTACTTACAAGGGGCGTCGCTGCGGCGGTCTGGCGGATATCAGCACGTTCAGTTTCTATGCCAACAAGCTGGTCACCACCGGCGAGGGGGGGATGGTGTTGGTCAGGACGCAGGAAATGGCTGAAAGGGCGCGCAGTTTGCGTAATCTCTGTTTCCAGAAGCAGCAGCGTTTCCTGCACGATGAAATGGGTCACAACTTCCGCCTGACCAATCTTCAGGCAGCGCTAGGGGTCGGCCAGATCAGCCGCATGGATGCCATCGTGGCCCGCAAGCGGGAAATTGCCGTCACATACCGGCAGATGCTGGGAGGCATCCACGGCCTGCAACTGCCGATTGAGGAACCGTGGGCAAAGAGTGTCTACTGGGTTTTCGGTCTGGTGTTCCATGATAGCTTAGGGCTTACGGCGGCAGACCTGGCCCAGCGCATGGCAGCACAGGGGATTGAGACGCGCCCCTTTTTCCTGGGTATGCACCAGCAGCCGGTCTTCCAAAGAATGGAGTTCTTTTTAAGAGAACAGTACCCGGTTGCAGAGCTGCTTGCGCGTCAGGGGCTGTATATCCCCAGCGGACTGGCCATCACTGCGGAACAGCAGCAGCAGGTCGCAAAAACCCTGCGGGAGTGTCTTGCATGACCGTATTCGGCAGCTATGCCCGCTATTATGACCTGCTCTACCGGGATAAGGATTATGCTGGCGAAGCGGGCTATGTGCATGGCCTGATCCGCCGATTCTGCCCGTCTGCCAGGACAGTGCTCAACCTGGGATGCGGCTCCGGACGCCACGACCGGGAACTGCTGCAGTACGGCTACCGGGTAACCGGCGTGGATCGTTCGGAAGAGATGCTGAAGGAAGCACGGACGGCAGCAGCTGGCACTGATACCCTGGAATACGTCAGCGGCGACCTGTGTTCCCTCAGGCTGCCGCGCCGGTTTGATGCCGTGCTGGCATTGTTCCATGTGTTCAGTTATCAGGCGACCAATGACGATCTGCAGGCCGCCTTTGCCACGGTGCGCCATCACCTGGCCCCCGGCGGCATCTGCCTGTTCGACTGCTGGTATGGACCGGCCGTGCTGACGGAGCGCCCGGAGGTGCGGGTCAAGCAGTTTGGTGATGACCGCATCAGCGCCACCCGCACGGCAACGCCGATTATGCACCCCAACGACAATCTGGTGGATGTGCATTACCGCATCAGCATCCGCGAAATGTACCATGAGCGCCTGGATGAACTGGAGGAAACCCACCGCATGCGCTACCTGTTCAGACCCGAGGTAGAACTGCTGCTGGAGACGCATGGCCTGCAGCCGGTATTGTTCGAGGAGTGGCGCAGTGGACGCAAACCCGGCTTTGATACCTGGAGTGTAGTCTGGGGTGCAATGGAGCGGCCGGTCGCGGGGAAGCCCCTATGATGTCCGCCCGCCCCGCCGGAAAAAACTGTCTGGTGTTTGTTTCCTGCTATAATCTGGGCGTCAGCCCCTCCATACTCAATTTGCTGGATTTCCTTTCTGAAAACCATGCCACTACGCTGCTTCTGTTCAATGTTGCCGGAAGACTGGGACGCCGTTTTGCGGACCGCCCTCTGCAGGTACTGGTGCTGGAGGAGTTGCTGGGAACGCCGGATGGCATTGCCCGTGTCAGGGCATTGGCTGATCAGGACACGGTGCATATTGCCTTTGACCCTCACGGTTTCGCCTTGGCGCTGTTGCTGTTTCCTCGATCGCGCCCCTTTTATTACAGCCTTGAACTGTATATGAGCTACGACCACTTCGGGCTTGAGTACCCAGATGAAATTCGCTCAGCAGAACGCAGCCAAATCAACTGCATGAGCGGTTTGATTATTCAGTCGGCTGAAAAAGAGCGCCTGTTCCGGGAGGATTATGGGCTTGATCCCGCCATCCCGTCGTTCTTGCTGCCGGTCACCGGCAACGGCCCGGTCTGCCCTGAAAAATCCGATTGGCTGCGCCAGCGGTATGCCATTTCACCCAACCGCAAGATCGCCTTGGCACTGGGCGGCATAAGGGAGTGGTACGCCAGTATTGAAATGGCCCAAACATTTGCCTGCTTTGATGACTGGGTATTGCTGCTCCACGGTTTTTCATCGCCTGACTACCTGTCCAGGCTCCATGACGTTTTGCAGCAACAGGGCATCGGCAATGTGATCGTGTCCACTGACCTGGTGGACGACCCGGAAGCGATTACATCGCTTGTGCAATCCTGTGACATTGGCATTGCCTGGTATGAAAACATCTCAGTGGGCTTCAGGTGTGCCGGCCGCTCCTCGGGTAAGATCGCCTCCTATTTGCGTCACGGGTTGCCGGTGATTTCCACCCGCTATCCCAGCACTGTGGAATCCATCGAGGTTACCGGCTGTGGTGTCTGTATTACTGACCTGGCGGAAATGCGCGGGGCACTGGACCACATCATCGGCGACTATTCCCGCTATACATCCGCCGCCCTGAGGGAATACACAGATACCTATCATTTCGAGTCCTACCGAGAGCCGTTGACCACTTTTCTCAGCCTATCCGGCGACCGGCCAGCGCAGTATCACCCCTCTTCAGATAAACGGAGGGTACTGCTGGTCGTGTCACATTTCTGGCCTTCAATCGGCGGCCTGGAAACCATTGCCGAACAGCTGGCCTGCGGGCTGGTGAAGGCGGATTGCCAAGTGACGGTGCTGACCTTTGCCATGTCCGCCCGCCAGGCTGACAGCTATCAGGGGGTGCGCATCATCAGTGTCGATCCGCTTGGGGAGCCCATGGACATTCTGGCATTTTCCCATGCCATGGAGCGGGAGATCATGTCCGGCGCCTATACGGCCTGCATTGTTATCCAGGATCCTCTGGGGGCACTGATCTGGACGCTGGAAGACATGAAGATCCCGCCTGGGACGCGCTTGATCATCCAGCCGATCATCAATGCCGAGGGGTATTCGGCATGGCGCGACAACCAGGATTTCTGCCGTCGCCTGGCGGCTATCCTTAACAGGTCAGATGCTGCAGTAACCCTGACACAGTCTGGCATTGACGATATATTCATGAGGTCTCACGGCATCAGACCGGTCTACCTGCCCAATGCTGTTGAGGTGCCAGCAGTGGAGTTTGATTTCCGTCAGCGCTATGGCATACCGCAAGATGCTTTCCTGCTGTTGCATGTGGCCAATCTGTACTGGGTCAAGAACCATGCCGGATTGCTGCGGACACTGGGAGATTTGCCGACAGGCTGGAGCCTTGTCATGGTAGGGCATCCCACCGGAGAACCGGAGTGCGCTCTCAACTTTCTGCAGTTGCTGCAACAGTATCCCCAGGTGCGCCATATCCCTGGGCTGGCACGATATGAGGTGTCCGCAGCCATGGGGGCATCAGATATGGTTCTGCTCTCGTCCAACGGCGAAGGCTCACCTGTGACTATTCTGGAGGCCATGGCCCACTCCAAGCCTTGGCTGGCAACTCCTGCCTGCGGAGCTGCTGCTGACAATGCCGGTGGTCTGCTGTGCGAGCTGGACCAGTTCCCTGTGATACTGCAGAAACTGCAACGGCACCCGGAACTGCGAAGCTATCTGGGCAGGCTGGGCTATGACCATTGGAAGGCTTGTTATAGCTGGGAGAAAGTGCTTCATTGCTGGGTTGATCTTATCAAAGGTAGTCCCGGCCGAACTGAATTTGTTATGCCTGCTCACGTAAAATTGGGCATGAAATTAGTTCAAAAACTGCTGGAATAAGAGTGTGGACAGAGCTAAAAGGTAGCAGAATGCCATGGAAAGGTAATCGCTTGAGTGAACTGATAACAAATTATATCCGGAAAAAGCAGCACGTCTGCTCTGCTTCAGTTGCTGATCCTATCGATATCGTCCTGCTGACCTATAACCGTTGCTCCTATTTTCAAAAAACCGTGGCTGCACTGATACATCATACCCGTTACCCCTATCGGCTGATTGTGGTTGACAACAACAGCTCGCCGGAAATGCGCGGTTATCTGCAGGAAACCGCCGGGCTCTACGACCAGTTGATTCTCAACGAGGAAAATTACCATACCGTGGCTTTTCAGAGGGGGATTGCCTGCGCCCTGTCTGATCCGTATATTGTCAGCGATCCGGATATCCTGGTGCCGGCGCTTGATGGACCATGCTGGCTGGAACGCCTGGTCCGACTGCATCAGGCATACCCGGAAATGGGGTTGATCGCCTTGAACCTGGATCCGGCCAACAAGCCCGCCAAGTTACCCGATGTGTATATCGGGGAGAAAACCTCTTATGGAGAAGAAATAACGCTCTGCAATGTCGGGACTGTGATGCAGTCTATCAAGCGGCGTTACTTTGACGGCTGCTATCTGACGGACTGGGAAACCTGCGAACAGATAAGGGGCAACGGAGGCAAGGTCGGTTTTGCAAACAAGATTGTGGCCTGGCATCTTGGCTGGGATGAAGACAAGGACTAC
>Ga0302250_1000174_pt1 | contig 79343 bp, 82 predicted proteins | sample AAG_RA_Asp_MG_FD_193536 | JGI IMG/M metagenome (GOLD analysis project Ga0302250, IMG submission 193536) | Enriched activated sludge microbial communities from anaerobic digester in WTTP, New Holstein, Wisconsin, United States - AAG_RA_Asp | ecosystem: Engineered > Bioreactor > Anaerobic >... | reverse complement strand
CTTCCAGCTTCCCGAAGATCTTCACGCCCTCGCCGATATAGGCGTCCCGTTTTGCGATAACATCGTTTCCTATCTCGCACCAGTTCCCGATCCGCGTGTCCCGGGCTGCCCAGACATACTCGCGGATTTTCGAGGATTCGCCCACGAAGACATCGTTGCCCCGGAGCCCGTAGTCGATCTGGCAGGACTCCCCGACCACGATGTCGCGCGCGGTCTTGAGGCTGTGCTCCTGCAGCTCCGTCCCGTCGGGAAGGAGGCAGTGACGGTGCCAGTCTTGTGCGGATCGTTCTTTCATGGATCTCCGGGAGGGGGGATTATGCCCCGAACTTGTGCGATTTGTTGACGAGGTCAAGGGCTATCAGCAAAAGGTCGACTCCCCGGATCCGGCCAAGGCCGCCCTTTGCGCAGGAAAATTCATCGTACCGGACAATATCGTCCATCCGTACGCCCTCGCCCCGGATCAAAACAGGGACCGGGTCGGCGGAGTGGTCCTTGATGCAGACCGGTGTCGAGTGGTCGCCCGTGATAATGATGATGGTGTCCTGCAGGCCCAGCAGGGGTTCGAGCAGCGGGTCGATCTTTTCAATGAAGGCCTTCTTCTGGTCGGCAAGGCCGTCATGGCCGGACTCATCGGCGCCCTTGATGTTCATTAAGACGAAGTCCTTTGTCTCAAGCTCCCTGATCGCCGCTGCAACCTTCCCGCTGATGTTGCTGTTCTGCGAGCCGGTTATCCCGGGAACCTCAACGTGAGGGAGGCCGACCGCTTTCCCGATCCCGGTGATGAGGCTTGCCGCCGAGATGACCGATCCCGACAGTTCGTATTTTTTCTGGAAGGGCTCGAAGTCCCCCATCTCCCCGGCTCCCCGCATCAGGACGATGTTAGCGGGGGCGAGGTCCTGTTCTACCCGCGCCTGGTTGATGGGGTGGTCAAAAAGGATCTTCGTGGACTGTTTCACGAACTCGTTGCAGACCGCTGCCGTCTTGTCCTCTTTCTCTCCCGTACGGAGCACCTTTACGGTGAGCGGGGCAACCCCCTCTTTCTTCGGGTCGTTGGAGGAGACGCAGTGGCTTAATCCCTCGCCCTCAAGAGCCAGGGCTGCCCGGTGCCCCGCCCCGGACCGGAAAATGAACTCAACGCCGAACTTCGAGAGATCGACGCCTTCCTGGATGGCTTTACTCAGCGCTTCCGTGTCGTGGATACGCCCCGCACGGCGGTCAATGACCTTCCCTTCGGGAGAAAGGGTCGCGTAATTGCACCGGAACCCGATCATGCCGGCCTTCATGTCGATGCCGGTGCCAACGCATTCGAGTGGTCCCCGGCCAGTGTAATACTTGTACGGATCATAGCCGAGGAGGGCAAGGTGGGCGGTGTCGGAGCCCGGGCGGATGCCGGGAGCGATCGTGTCCATGACCCCGCAGATCCCTTCGGCAGCGAGCTTGTCGAGAACGGGTTTCCTTGCCGCGGAGAGTGGTGTTCCGCCCCGGAGCGTCGGGCAGGGACGGTCAGAGATGCCGTCAAGGACGATGAAGAGAATTTTCTTTGCGGTCATTCTTGTGCAATGGTTGGGCGGGAGGGGTAATATGGTTTCTTCCCTCTGGAAGGATATCCTGACGCCATCCGCCAAAAATTTTCAATCGTCCCCGGGACCCTGCTTGTTTTTTCAGCGGCTCCCGGTTGATCGGCCGGCTCCCTCACTACAGACACGCAGAAAAATTGTATGTTGTTCAATAGTTTTGTAAGTTCAATACCCTGCGATCGCCTCGTTACCTGACACCATGTTATTGCGATTGAACATGTTCAGGCAGGGTGTGGCCCGTATCCCCGGTCACACCGGTATACGGTACAGCATGTCTGGAACGGATCAGGCTGATCATTCCGCGTCCGGCACGATGGCCGAGAGGATGACCGCGATGACCGCAAGGACGAGCCCGGCTCCTACGGCAACCTGGAACCCGTACACGAGTGTTGCGCAACTGATACTGGCAAAGTCCACAACGGCTCCGGCTTCCCTTGTGGCGAGCGTGAAGATCGCAGCATAGGATGCCGTCCCGAGCATGCCGGCGAAATAGACGATGGTCATCACGATGGAGGACGCGGTACTCTCCTCGCCCCTGGGTGCCTTCTCGATGATCCTGGTTGACGCAGGCGCGGAACCGATCCCGAATGCAAGCCCCATCAGGATGAAGCCGAAAAGGAGCGGCACGATGCCGTATTCGGGGGAGACGACCGTGAAATACGCGCTGTACACGGCAACAATGGCACAGGCGATGATGGCGAACGGCCGGCGGCGGCCGGTCTTGTCCGACCATCTCCCGAACGGGACACTGGTGATGGCGATGACGGCCGGGGGGACCAGCAGGAGGAGACCGCAGGTCATGAGGTCGAACTGCATGCCGCTTGTGAGATAGAACGGCAGCAGGTACAGGATGCCCGTGAAGACGATGTTGATCAGCAGGAACGCCACAAGGACCGCCGAGAACTGCCAGGATGTAAAGATCCGGATGTTCAGGAACGGGTCCTTTGTTGTCAGCTGCCGGGCAACGAACAGGGCCGTGCAGACCAGGGAGAGGATCACGTAGGTGAGGATCCCCGAATCCGCTGCACTCCGGGCAGGCAGTTCCTCAAGGGTGAAGACCCAGAAGACCATGCTGGCAAAGAGCAGGATGGCGCCCAAGTAATCGAACGATGCCGCGCCACGTCCCCGGTCCTCTTCATCGGCCGGAATCACCCGTGACGCAAAGAGGACGCCCACGATCCCGATAGGGATGTTGATTAAGAAGATCCAGTGCCACGAGAGGTACTGGGTGATCACCCCGCCGATTGCCGGTCCGACAGCAAACCCGATCGAAGCGGCTGCGGCGATAACCCCGAATGCAGTCCCGAGCATATCCTTTGGGAGGTAGCGGATGCAGAGCAGCGGGGCCACAGCAGCGATCATCGCAGCTCCTGTACCCTGCAGGGCCCGTGCGCCAAGCAGGACCTCAAGCGACGGGGCAACCCCGCAGACTGCCGAACCGATCGTGAAGACCGCAAACCCGGCAAGGAAGAGAAATTTCGCACGTCCCTGGTCTGCGATCTTCCCGAAGACCAGGAGGAGTCCTGCCATCATCAGCAGGTAGGTGATGATAACCCATGCAATCGTCCCGGTGTCTGTACTGAAGTATGAGGCCATGGATGGCAGAGCCACGTTGACGATTGCACCATCGACCCCGTCCATGACTACGCCCAGAGCCATCGCTCCGAGCAGCAGTTTCTGGCGGAACGGATCGGTGATGACGGAAGACATGAAGCAGGAAGTTCGTTTGAAAGATGATAAATATCTAGTATTTACACCCGCCCGGGCCGGCATTTGTCAGGAATGAGGCACCGTTCTTCGACCCAGCGAGCCCTTAACGTATCCGACCTTGTATTCCAGAAAAAGAGAATAATATTATGAGGTGTCGACCGGCGCTGCGACCGGTTCGACCTTGGACTTGATTACCTCAACCCGGCGGGTTGGGTAGATGGTCTTGACGGCCTTGAAGAGGTCGCGGGAGATCTCACCCGAGACGATGCCGTTCAAGAGGGTGGTCAGGTCCCATGCGCCTGCCTGTGCGGCAATACCCTTCATGATCTCACCGCGGATCGCGTGCTCCTGCGAGAGGTTGGCACGGGCGAACGTGTACGTGCAGACCGTGAGGCGGACCTTCTTGCCTTCCTTTGTGGTGATCGGCACGATGGTGTCGATGCGGGAGCTCCGGCGCTTGACGAGCGAGCGGAGGTAGTCCCGGGTCACTTCGTGGCCCACGAACTCGGTGTATGCCGAGTCGCCGGTCACGGTGTTGATCTTGAAGCTCATCTTCATGTGCTGCTTGGCGTAGTCGTTTGTGATCTCGCCGAGCGTTGCGTGCATGATGCGGCCGACAACGCTGTCAGCATCGTTAGCAATGGTGTCGCCGATGTACGCCTTGCCGAGGTTGTCGGGGGTGTGCACCTTGAACCAGCTCTTGGCCTTCCAGCCTTCAACTCTTCTTCCTACCTGTTTCTTCTTTGCCATAGTATCACCTGTCGGATTTCGCGGTGAGAGAACATGCGTCCTCTGCCACTGCCAGGTTCATCAGATAATCGTCCACGGATGCGATGACCGAACGGAGTTGTGTGCCCGTGATCGTGGTCACGACCAGGTCGCCCTCCGCCCGTGTCTCCATGCTGCGTAAATTGTCGGGCATGAGCGCTGCGGCAACGCAGGTTGCATTGTCGTGCAGGGTTGTGATAGTTCCTTCGACCTGCATCATGCTGCAACAGCCTCCTTCCAGCCTTTTGCGAATTCCGCGATCTTGTCGCAGGGGACCGTTGCCCCTGCCCGGAGCGTGTGCCCCCCTCCATTCCCGCCGCAGGCTTCCGCGATGGCCCGGACCTTCGGCCCGAGTTCCACGGTGCACCCGCTCGGGTTGCGGGCGGAGATCCGGCACAGGCTGCCGCCAGGCGTCTTTGCAAAGACGAGCACCGGGCAGGTGGCCGGGATGTCGCGGCAGAGGATGTCGGCAACGTCGCTCACAACGGTTGCGTCCTTCACCTCATACACGCTGGCAATCCCCCCGTACGGATCTGCGGACTTCACGGCATCGATGATACGGACGCGGTGCTGCCGGGCGATCTCCCATGCACGGTCGATGTCGTGCGAGGAGCGCAGGCAGAGCGATGCGCCGATGTCACCATTGCCGGTCTTGCCGCAGGCATCGATGACCGCGGTGAGAGCATGGGCATCCTCGATCACCTCGCGCTGGAGGTGGTAGGTATCGCCCCAGATGCTCTCAAGACTGGTAAGAGTAGCCTTCGGCGCCGCTTCGAGTACCACGCGGGAGACCAGCGTGTCGAGCCGGAGCGGCTCGTCGCCCTTGGCCAGGTCCCGGGACTCATCGATCATGTCGGCGATCAGCTGCTCTGCGCCGCTGATCCCGTCAAGATAGGGGTGTGTTGCAGTATACCAGCGCTCGACCATGTCCCGGCCCGGGAGCAGTAAGCCCCGGTCCGGCACAATGATCCCGTTCGAGATCGCTTCATTGAAGATCGCAAGGTTCCTGCCCCGGATCTCCTGCCCGTCCCCGATGATGCCGGGGATAACGAGACCGGCAAGGTCGCGGTTGTCGCCCATCTGCTGGGCAACGTAATACGCGGTCCCTGCAGCCGAGAGCTCGCGGTCGCCGTCAATATTGGCAAGGCGCGGATTGGCATGGAACTCCCCGGTAAAGAGCGGGAGGTGGTGGTCCACCACCATCGTGGCTTTCGGGAGGTCTGCTATGCCTGCGCCGATATCGCAGAGGAGGTATGCACTTTCAGCGGGGATGTCCGCTGCTGTTACGTCCTGTCGCACCCGGAGCCGGAATCGTATGCCGGCACGGAGCATCGCGTGGCAAAGGATGGAAGCGGCTGCAATGCCGTCTGCGTCACGGTGCGCAAGCACCTCGACAAACTCCTGCCTGCGGATCTGTGCTGCAACGGTGGCAGCCTGGGATTCAAGCGACACGGACATGGTGGACGAACTCCTGATGGATTACCTGGAGAGGAGGATCTCGGCGTTCTCCGGCTTGTAGACCCAGCCGGCGGGCAGTTTCTTGCTCGACGTGTAGTACTTCACGAGACGGCGGATCTTGGACTCGACCAGCTGGAGCTGGCGCTTGTTGTGCAGGTCACGCTTGTTCTCGCCAAGGTGTTTCCTCATGCCAAGGGCCTTGCTCATCAGGTCGCGGAGGTCCTCGGGGATCTCGGTTGCGACCTTGTTCTCGCGGAGAATGGTCCCGATCCGCTTGCCGGTTGCCAGCTTTACATCGGGTACGCCGTGCCGGTCCCTCAGGACCAGGCCGATCTTTGCGCTCGATGCGCCTTCCTTCCGGAGGTCCAGGATGATCTTGGTGATCGCCGCGGGGTCAGCATTCGACCAGGCGGGCGCCTGTTTCCGGTAGGGGCGGACCGAGCATGACTTGCCCCTTCTGCGGGCGTGCATTCGTGCCATGGTGTAGCCTCCTTGAATAGACGAACGTAAGTCCAGAAAAGTGCAGTGCAGGTACTGCTACTGACTCTCTGTAATCCCAAAGCCATGTTCAGGCAGTGCGGTGGTCGCACGTCGGACTTACATCTGTCAGCACATTGAACAGTGCTGGCTTACTATTGGCGGGGAGGGGTAATAAAGGGCACCGTAGTGTGAGGCCTCCCCTTACAAGGGAGCGTCCTGCCCGGTGCGTCGCCATTTGCCCGAAGGCACGACAATATCGAACTGTGCCCCCTTACCAAAAGTTCCGGTTTCGGTGATGGTGATTCCCGTGATGCGGAGGATCTCCCGGCAGAGGAAGAGCCCGAGGCCGGTGTGGTTGCCGTAGCCCTGCTCAAAAATCTGCTCCCTCTCCTCCGGGTGGATGCCGACGCCATCGTCCTCGCACCGGATCACGAGGCTGCCTTCCCGTTCCTCTGCAGTGAACCGGACCCGTGACAGGCCCGGCCCGCCATACCGGATCGCATTGTCGATGAGGTTGAAGAAGACCTTCTCGAGAAGTGAATCGGCATAGATCTCGATGTCGGAAAACCCGATCTCCACGGCAATCCCTCCTTTCGGCAGGGTGCGATTTGCCCCGGAGATTGTTGCGTTGACATTGTGCCAGACCGGGACACCCGCGTCCATGTCCTCAAAGTCCCGCGTGAAATTGATCTCCCGGTCGATCAGGGCAGCGATCTGCAGCTCCTTTTCAATAAAGTCCCGTGCCGTGTCGTTCCCGGCGTAATCGCGCGAGAGTTCGAGGTAGGTTGCAAGCGCCGTGAGCTGGTTTAAGATGTCATGGCGGGTGATGGTCGAGATCAGGGTGAGTTTATGGTGGGCGTTTGCCAGGGCATCCTCGGCCTGTTTCCGCTTGGTGAGGTCCCGGGAGATGCCCATGACGCCGGTGATTGTCCCGTGCGTGTCCCGGAGGGGGACAAGGAGCGTATCCTGCCAGATCTCGCCGGTCGGGAGCGGAAGGCTGCCCTCGATCTTGAAGGGTTCTCCGGTTGAAAGGACTTGGTTCAGCGACTGGCGCTGCTGCTCACCCATGGGCCCGGGGAAGAGATCGGACCGTGGCCTGCCGATGATTGCACTTTTCTGCAGGCCGAACGCCCTTGCTGCAAAGGCGTTGACATAGGTGACGGTGTCGTCCCTGCCGATGATGAAGATGATGTCTTGCGCGGATTCAGCCAGCATCCGGTACCGCTCCTCGCTCTCTGCTATCTTTTCCCGGGACGTAGCGAGTTCGGTAAAGACCGGGTCGATCGAGACGGCAAGCCGGGTGAGCTCGTCGTCCTCCCGGGATCCATTCTTATCCTTTCCTCCGGTGTCGATCCCCCGTTCTTTGACCGAGCGGATGATCGTGTTGATTCGCGAGAGGATGATCCGGTCAACAAAGACAAGGATGAAGAGGGTGAGGAAGATACCGGCAGCCGCGATGCTGATAAGGAATGTGATAATCCCGGACATTCCCGTCTGGTAGATACTGCGCGGGCTTGTTACGGCAAGGTAATAATCAGTCGGGGGCTCCTGGTCGGCGAGCGGGAGGTACGCGGTCACGAAATCATTGCCGGAAGTTTCCACAGCAACCTGTTTTCCGGCTGCAAATTGTGCTTTTACGTCGGAAAAGGTGGTGTTGTCCGCGATCTCCGTTGCAGAAACGATCGAGATGGTATCCCCCGTGCGTTCCGAGAGCTCGGAAAGATATTCACCATTGATACGGCGTGCAAGGTGAAGGCCGCCTGCCGAGGGGCCGCTGCCATCGTCCATGAGGATGGGGTGGGATGCAAAGATGACCGGTCCGGTGGAAGCCTCCAGAATCCCGTAACTCCCGTTCTGCGAACGAATTGTCTTCATTGCCGTGCTGAACCGATCCACATCGTTGATGCAGATATCGGAGGCCGGCTCTACCTGGAGGATTGTGTCATTGTACTGCATCGAGAAGATGAGGCCGCCGGTCCGGTTGAAGATCAGCACCCTGTCCTAGGGAAAGCGGGAGAAGAAGTCTGCTCCCATGTTCTCGGCAAGCCAGCCGGGATTTTCCCCCTCAATGAACTGGTAGGTGGCCGACCAGACAGAGTAGTCACGGGCCGTTGAGAAACCCGACTTCAGATCGGTCTCGATGGCGCTCCGTGCCGTTGCAGCGGCGTCCTCCATCTCGATCGCCTCCAGTTTTTTGTAGCTTGCCTCCATGGAAATGGCAGAAAAGAGGGCAACCAGGGAAAATGCAAAAATGAGAGCAATCCCGATCCCGAGCAGCAGTTTCGTCCTGAGGTCCATCCGGGTATGCTCTCCCTTACTAACGGTTCCCGGAGCAATCCGGGCTGACTATTGACAACTATAGATAATCGTGGCGGAATAAATCCCTGACGGTTGCCGGCCTGTCCCTGACACGCAGGGCAGTGACGTACTCCGGTACAGGCTCCCCAACAGGTGATTGCTCACCCATCTTCCTCCACCTTTTTACCCTCTGCAGGCAAAACGGATTATTAACGATGGACAAGATCCCGATTGAGTCCCCTGACGAGGAATCCGCGATACGTTTTCGCGACTGCTTCTCGGTGCGGTACATCCAGTCGGCGGCAGTGCTCTGCCGGCTCGGGTACGGGATCGAGCAGGAAAAGAGAGGGCAGGATCCCCTAATCGAGGAGCAGGTGCTCCGGCACGAGGCGTTCGTGCTCAACGCGATCCTCTCTGCCGTAGCGTTCTTAGAGTCCACCATCAACGAGCTGCACGCGGATGCTGCTGATGGTGCCTACTTCTATTCTGACGAGCAGCACGAAGTGGTCCTCAAAACAATAGCGGATGGGTGGAAGAACGAGAAGAATTTTGACCGTGCCCCCCTCATCACCCGCTACCAGAAGATCCTCGCCATTGCCGGGACATCCCCGTTCGATGAAGATGATGCGGCATTTTCGAATGTCCGGCAGTTGATCGAGATCCGCAACCACCTCATGCACTACAAGCGGGAGTGGATCGTTATTGGCGAGGAGAAGCACCCGGGAAGAACGGAGAGCACAAGCGAACGTTTCGGGAGGATCCTGGCAAAAAAATTCGCCATAAATCCGTTTGCTGCAAAAAACCAGCCGTTCTTTCCTGACAAGTGCCTGGGTCACGGGTGCGCGGAATGGGCCATTGTCAACAGCGTTATCTTCACCGATGCATTCTTCCGGAAACTGGGTCTTCCGGCTCCCTATGAGGGTATCCGTGACGAACTTTCAACGCGATAAAAAAGGTATTCCGGCGGGGATCAGCGTCGTCTCTTCTTCCTGTCCGGCTTCTCGTCAGCCATGGACATCAGGTCGATGATGTAGGACCCCTCTTTTCCCACGCTGACGACCCGCTCGTCAGTTTTTGCCATCTTCTCGAGGTTGAGCTCGTAGGACCCGGGGGCAACGATCCGGATGGTTTCGACCCGGTCGTACATCTCCACCGGCTTCTTCTGCTGAGGTTCGATGACCTCGAGAACTTCTTCGTGACTCTCCTCGGCAATCTCCTCGATCGTCTTCTCTTCGAGTACGTCCTTGTGAAGCTCCTCCTCCTTGACATAGAGGAACTTCTTACCGCCGCAGCTCTCGCACCCCTTCAGGATCTCGGTAGATCCGTCCTTATATTCCCGCCCGCATTTCGTGCACTTGTGCGGCATTCCAGAATCACCCGAAATACTCGATCATGGTCTCGTACAGGTCTTCCACGTTCTTCCCTTCAAGACCCGAGATGGCGACCACAGGGTGCTGGGGGAAGGCGCTCCGGATTCGGGCCGGCGCTGCATCGGGAAGATCAATCTTGTTCGCCACGATGATGACCGGCAGGTTGCGGGCCTCGATGATCCCGATCATCATGATGTTGACCTGCATGAATGGGTCGGTTGTGGAGTCGAGCATGTAGATGACCCCGTCGATATCCTCGCGGAGCCAGTGCATTGCCTCGGCAACACCTTCCGTTGCCTCGCGGGCGCGGATGATCGCTTCGTCTTTCTCCATCCCGAATTCGAGGAACTCGTGGTAATCGATCTTTGTCGTGACACCCGGAGTGTCGACGATGTCCATTGTCACCGTGTTGCCGTTTGCGCCCGAGATGATGATGTCTTCCTTTCTCCGCGCCCGCCGTGTTTCGTGAGGGATCTCGCTGACCGGACCGATTGCGTCCCCGGTCCAGTCGCGGGCAATGCGGTTTGCAAGCGTCGTCTTCCCGGCATTCGGGGGGCCGTAGATACCGATGCGGGTCCGCTTCTTCTTAAAAAACCGGTTTAACATACCGGAGAATTTCTTTTTGACTGTCCCAAAGGTCTGAGAAAATATCTTCACTATCCACCTCGAAGGGAGATCGATGTGACCGTAAACGACCGGTACACAGGGTTCACCGTAGTGTCTTTACTACTGTTTGGATGGGAGGGTTATTAGGTTTCTCGTCCCGGAGGCCGGTTTTCCGACGGCGGGGCCCGCCCGGTATTACTGCGCTGCATCAGGAACTGCAACGGCCAAATTGTATTTATACAAGGGGAAGGGAGTATGCTAATTGTAATCATCAGCAAAGAAGCACTTCAAGGAGGTGACTCATGAAAAAGACAAACAACACAATCCGGGTGGAGACCCATGTCCCCGTCAGGGAAGTGATGCGGAAGAACCCGATCATGATCGGTATCGAGGCAACCGCGGCAAAGGCCGCGAGGGCCATGTGCACCGAGGAAGTCGGGAGCGTCATCATCCTCAAAAACACGAAGCCGATTGGTATCGTGACCGAGGAAGACCTTGCCTGCAAAGTGGTGGCAAAGGATCAAAAACCCAGCTCTGTACATGTATCTGATATCATGAGCACGCCACTCATTACGGTGAGTGCGGAGAAGACGGTAGTGGACGCTGCCACGATGATGGTGAAGCGAAAGGTCAGGAGGCTTCCCGTTGTTGACAAGGCGGGGAAGGTCATCGGGATCGTAACCGTCCGGGACCTCCTTACCGTATCCAATGAGCTCAACGAGCTCCTCACTGACATTATCGAGATCAACCGTGAGGAGATCGTGGAGCAGGGGATCTGCGCCCACTGCAGCCAGATGTCTGATGATCTGAAGCGGGTGGACAACGTGATGCTCTGTCCCTCCTGCCGGGAGGAGGAAAACCTCAGATGAAAACAGCACAGGATTTCATCGTCGAGATCCCTGTGCTGAAACCGAGCGACCGGATAACAAAGGCACGGCAGATCCTGCGCGATGACCGGTTCCGTGAAGTCTATGTCGCGGATGCAAAGAAGGGCCTCCTCGGCTATATCGACATCACGGACGGCCTGCGGGTGACAGCGACCAAATCCGATGTTACTGTCGAGGGATTCGTGAGGGATGCACCCGCCGCAAATCCCCCCGACACGGTTGAGCAGGTGGCAGGGATGATGAGGCAGTTCCATACAGACAGCGCCGCAGTTGTCACCGGCAAACGGCAGGTGACCGGAGGTGTCCTCCTTGCGGACATCTTCCCGGTCATCATCTCGAAAAACGAGCTCCGCGGCACAGTCTCGAAGTACATGACAAAAAAGGTGATCGCAGCACAACCATCTGACAGTATCCAGAAGGTCTATACCCTGATCATAGAGAGTGGGTTTGCGGCCTTTCCTGTGGTAGAGAAAAAGAAGCTTGCCGGGGTCATCTCCCGGCGCGACTTGATCAGTCATACCCGTGCACGCCCGGCGCTGGCACAGCACAGCAGCGCGACGGTTGGCGACCTGATGACGCGTGACGTGGTCTCGGTCTCCCCGGAGGAGCCGATCAGCACCGCGGCAGAACTCCTCGTCATGCACGATGTCAGTCTCCTGCCCGTTGTTGAAAGAGACCAGCTTGCCGGGGTCATCAACCGCCACGATGTGCTTGCGGCCCTTGCATAACCGTGCGGGGACGTGGCCGGAACACGCCAGGAAAACGGGATGGTTTTTCCCGGAAATGAAGAATAACCGGAATAGTGGAGGACAGTAATGCACCAGAATGGCCGGGCCACAAAACAGGGCGACCGGCTCCTGAAGATGCAGGGAAAACTCGACCGCGGGCCGGTGGAGTTCAAGTCCCGTATCGTGGAACAGGAAGGAGAGATCATGGCGATTGCAACCCGCGACGTCATCTCGCTGCCGCAGACGCAGAGCATCATTGCGGCGGTGGAGCAGATGACGAAGTGCGGGTTCCGCAGGCTTCCCGTGACGGATGCCGGCACGAACCGGCTCCGGGGGATCGTCACTTCAGGTGACATCATCAACTTCCTGGGCGGGGGGGACAAGTACCAGCTGGTCCAGGTGCGGCACAATGGCAACCTGATCGCCGCGGTGAACGAGGCCATCCGGACAATCATGACCCCGCAGCCCGCAACGCTCGGGAGCGACGCCCGGATTTGCGATGCAGTCGAGGTGATCACCACAAAGAAGATTGGGGGCCTGCCGATCGTGGATAAGGACGGGATCCTGCTTGGGATTGCGACGGAACGCGATGTCCTGTCGGTGCTTGCTTCGGGGAGGAGCCCGCTGCATGTCGAGGACATCATGAGTTCTGCCCTGAGGGTCACCGCCCCCGACTGCCCGATCGCAACGGTGACCCGCGACATGACAAAGCACCGCTTCCGGCGCCTGCCGGTGGTGAGCGAGGATGTGCTGTACGGGATCGTCACGGCGACCGACATCATGCGCTACCTCGGGAGCAGGGAAGTGTTCTCGAAGATGGTGACCGGCAATGTCGCCGAAGTGACAGGGCTCCCCGTCAGGAACCTGATAGCCGGGGAACTCTTCACCACAAGCCCGGAGAAGACTATTAACGAGGTGGCACAGGAGATGCTCAAAAAGAACATCGGGGCGCTTCCGGTTATCGAGGACTCCCGCCTTGTCGGGCTCGTCACCGAGTTCGACCTGGTACGGGCGTTTTCCGGGAGGTGAAGACGGTGCTGGCACGCGACGTAATGACGACCACCGTGTTCGTTGTTGAGCCCAACGCAACGATCGCCCATGCCCGGAACCTGATGGTCCGGCACCGGATCTCCCGACTTCCCGTGATGGAAGCGGGGAACCTTGCCGGCATCATCACCAAGAAGGACATCGCGTACCGCCTCCGGCAGGGTGAACCCGCCTGGCGCCGCCGCCCCCTTGACCGGATTCCGGTAGGAGCGCTTATGACCGAAAAGCCCCTCGTTGTCGCACCTGACACCGGTGTACGGGAGATCGCACGGATGTTCGCACAAGGAAACATCAGCAGTGTCCCCGTTGTGGATGAAGGTGCGGTGGAGGGGATCGTGACCAAGACCGATCTGATGAAATCCGCCCTTGTCCGGGCACTTGACTGCCCGGCCAGGGACGTGATGGAGGATGTGGCAACGGTCAGCCGCTACCACTCGCTCGACCATGTGGTCGGCGTGATGAGCGAACGACACGACAAGGTCCTGGTGCTCGACGATGACGGCACCCTTGCGGGCATCATCACCGAGACCAACCTTGCCTTCTATGACGATGAACCGAAGATCTCGGGTGTGGTTGGAAAAGACGTAACAATACGGAGACGCGAAACAGCGGCCGGGAAAGCCGGGCAGGCCCTGATGGTCATCCCCCCGGTGGCAGCGGAGGACCTGATGACGAGCCCTGTCATCACGGTTGACGCGGACACGGTTCTTCCGGACGCGATTGCACTGATGGAAAAACACCATGTCAACAGCCTTGCTGTCATGGACAAGAGTACCATTGCTGGGATACTGAAACGCGACGATATCATAAAGGAAGTGGCGAAATGACAAAAGAAGTTTTTATCAAAGACGTAATGGCAAAACCCACGACCATAGCAAAATCAGCCAAGATAACCGAAGCACTCGACAAGATGCTGGATCTGGGACTCGACCCCCTGATCGCGGTCAACAACAATACGGTCGTAGGCACGGTCTCGCGCCAAGCGATCGCCGAGAAGCTCGGGAGCAAACAGAATTCAGACATTGCCCCGACCGCTATCCACGTAGCGAGCGTTGTCGAAGAGGACTTCACGAGCGTCTATCCCGATGAAAGTATCAACGTCCTGATCCCCCTCCTGCAGCAGTATAAGCTGGTGGTTGTCTACGATGCCGATCACAAGCTGATCGGGCAGGTCAGTGCTGGCGATCTCCTGAAGAAGTACCAGCCCGAGGACGGCCTTGCCGGAGCCATCGAGAAGGTAGTGACCATCGAGGCGGATGAACGCGTTGTCCACCTCCGGCGCCGGATGATGGACGACAATATCACCCGGTTCGTGGTAACAGAGCACGAGAAGTATACCGGTATCGTGACCGAGACGGACGTGGCAGTCGCGATGCGGGAGTTCCGGAAGCAGGTGGACGGTAACCACCAGGATCACCGGATCCGGAACCTGCTTGTAAAGGACATCATGAGCACCCCCCTCATCTCGGTCGAGAAGACAGCGAAGGTTGCCGACGTGGTGACAACGATGCTGAAGAAGAACATCAGTTCCGTTCCGGTGATGGACAAGGGAAAGCTGGCCGGTGTTGTCACGCGGCGCTCGCTCGTGAACGCCCTTTGATCCCCTCCCCTTTTTTTCAAAACCATTATCATGCCCCCGGGCTCACCTCTCCTCCATGGCACCTGGTGAGACCCCCGGACAAGACCCGCGGATGCGGACGTACCGTCTCATCCTCCTCTTCGGCATCGTTGCCGCCCTCGGGGACGTGGTGTACGAGGGAGGGCGGAGCGTTGCCGGGCCGTTTTTACTCGTGCTCGGTGCATCGGCCTTCACGGTCTCGTTCATTGCCGGGTTCGGCGAGTTTGTCGGCTATGCAATCCGGATCGCCACCGGGTATCTCGCGGACCGCACCCGCCAGTACTGGGTCTTTGTCCTTGCCGGCTACCTGCTGATCGGCGCAATCCCCCTCCTCGTCCTTGCCGGCAGCTGGGAGATCGCGGCCTGCCTCCTGATCGCCGAGCGGATCGGGAAAGCGGTCCGCTCCCCGGCAAAGGACGCCATCCTCTCCCATGCAACGACATCCATCGGGAGGGGCTGGGGGTTCGGCCTCCACGAGGCTCTCGACCAGATCGGCGCCGTGGCCGGGCCGCTCCTTTTCGTTGCAGCGCTGGCGGCCGGGGGAGATTACCGTGGCGGTTTTGCCCTGCTAGCCATCCCGTTTGCCCTCCTTGTTATTGCACTGGTTGCTGCATGGAAGAGTATGCCCGACCCGCTGGCGTTCGAAGCAGGTGTCCGGGCGCCACGGACGCAGGATGTTGGGGTGGGAGAGAACCGCCGGCTCCGGCTCTATGCTGTTTTCACGGCCCTGACCATGGCCGGTTTCGTTGTCTTCCCGCTCCTCGCCTTCCATTACAAGGCACTCGGCATCATCCCGGATGCTGAGATCCCGCTCTTCTATGCCATTGCCATGGGTGTCGATGCAGTAGCCGCCCTGGCGATCGGGAAAGCATATGACCGGTATGGTATCGGTGTCCTCACCTTTGTCCCGGTTACCGGTATCCTGATTGCCCTTGTTGCATTTACGCCGTCGTACATGGTTGCCCTTACCGGGGCCGTGCTCTGGGGAATCTCCATGGGTATGCAGGAAACCGTTCTCCGCGCTGCTGTGGCTGACTTCACTGCCATGGGAGAGCGGGGTTTTGCGTATGGCATCTTCAACACGATTTACGGCGGGGCATGGTTTGCCGGCAGCATTGCAATAGGGGCACTGTATACCGTGAATCCGGTCTATGCAGCGGCGTTCATGGTGCTGCTGCAGGCCGCCGCACTGCCAGTCCTGCTGCGGCTGGCAATGGATCGCCATGCCCCATGACCTGCATGGGGATCTGACAGTATTCCGGGGGAGGGATCCGAGGACCAGTGCATGGCAATCCGTCACCTGTATGTAGTTCCGGCACGCATTTTGTGGGAGAGGATGGTTACTTGCCGGATGAGATTATATTCCGCACGATGACAGGGGAGGAGATCGGCACCGCGATCGCATGGGCAGCACAGGAAGGCTGGAACCCCGGCCTTCACGATGCAGAGTGTTTCCGGCCCCAGGACCCGGAAGGGTTCTTCTGCGCCGAGGCTGATGGAAAGATCGTGGGCACGGTCTCGATGGTCAATTACGGTGACCGGTTCTCGTTCTTCGGCCTCTTCATCGTCCGCCCGGAGTACCGGGCCCGGGGGATCGGGATGCAGCTGTACCGGCATGCCCTGCGCCATGCAGGGTCCCGTGTCATCGGGGCCGACGGGGTCGTTGGCATGATCGGGAATTACGAGAAAAAGGCGGGGCTGTTCCTGCACTACAATAATGCACGGTACGAAGGGACCGGTGGCGGGGCGATGCCGGCCGGCCTTGTTTCGATCCGGGATGTGGACCTGCCCTCGCTTGTGGACTACGACGCGATCCACGCTCCTGCCCGCCGCGAAGCCTTTCTCCGGTCCTGGGTGGGCCAGTCGGGCCATTCGGGGCTTGCCCGGCTGAATGGCGATGGGGAAATCATCGGGTACGGGGTCCGGCGGCCTTGCCAGACCGGTTACAAGATCGGGCCGCTCTTTGCACGCGACCGGGAAACCGCGGAGATGATCCTCGACGGGCTCCGGGCCGGCATTCCCGGCGAACCGTTCTTTCTTGACATCCCGGTCCCGAACACGGCTGCGGTCGCGCTCGTGAAGGAACGAGGGATGAATCAGGTCTTTGCCACGGCCCGGATTTATTCTACAAAAGATCCCGTCCCGCTCCCGCTGGACGAGATCTTTGGCGTGACAACGTTCGAGCTGGGGTAAGGCCGGCTCTGTTTTTTCCGGAATCCTTTTTTTATCGCGTTCGTCCGGCCGGTTCGATCGTGTCCCCTGCCCGACCCCCCTACGGTTCCAGTGGAAGGAAAAACTCAGAAACTCCGTCGTATACTCCATAGGAAATTATGGTGTTTTTTGCAGCTGCGAAAAGGGGGGTCGGGCAGGGGCAATTATTCTGGCACCGGAAAATATCGCGCGAAAAAACATTTTTTCGTGCGGGATTCTCTGCGGGCAGTATCGTCCGCTCCTGTTGAAAGGGAGACAGTTTTTCTGACGGATACTCTTTTGTTAATGGTATATCGAGGACTGGTTTTTCCTGCACCAGGTAACATGATATTCCGGAAAAAATTTTGTAATGGTGGTTTTGGAAAAAAGGAAAATGTACCTGCCCGACCCCCCCCCATTGCCGGATCATTTTATGGAGAAAAAAATATTTCACAATTTATTTACGTGGCAGTGTTGATGTTCCTGTTCAGGTAATTTCAATCCGGTGACCGCATCAATGACCCTGCTTCGCACCACTCTCGCTCTGCTGCTGCTTATCGCAGCGGTGCTGCTGGCGGCGGGGTGTACTGGACAACAGTCAGCTGATCCTTCGATAAATACCATGACCACTGCAACATCATCCGTACCCTCCGCGGTCACGACTGTCCCAATTATGACAACCACGATACCCTGTACCTTTCCGGGCAACGGGTCCGAGTGGATCCAGATTGACCCAATCGACAATGCCATTAAAGGGAACCCGATCTTTTTTACCGGCAGGACAAATATCCCCGCAGGAAAGACCCTGAACATCGCCCTGTATGAATCCGCATATCACCCTCACTGCAAATGCTGTTTTGACGTTCTGTTCATATCCCACGTTAAAGTCCGGCAGGGAGATCGTTGCGGGAACGCGTTCTCCCTCTGGTTCGATAGCACGAATTACCCGCCGCAGGAGTACTTTGTAACCGTAACCTCAGTGGATAACGAGTCTGTCGTGCAGTCCCTCATCTTCTCTCTTGAGAAGAACGCCACCCCTCTCATGGTGCAGGATGAAGTGGTCCCGGAGTCGGGGTCTCCAAAAAGTTCTCCGCTCGTTCTTTTTATCCCGGCAGATATCAGGAGAGAGGACGTCCAGACTATCCTTGGGACGATCAACGGGGCGCCCCGTGCAATCATCTATTCCGTACGTGAAGACATCCCCGGTTCTTCCTGCAGCCCCTTATCTCCGTGGTGCAAGGGAGGAAAGATTTTCGGGACGATGTATCCTGCCCTGTCCGGTCCCAACTCAACCAGGTTTGCGATACGATTCGATACGGATAGTCTGGACCCGGGAAAGTACGTGTTTGATCTGGACGTAACCTGCACGGATGAATCGGCGACGGGATGGTTCAATGTGACACCGGAAAGGACGGGATATCCATGACCCCGGTCCGCATACCCCTTTTCCTGCTGCCTGCCGTCATCGTGCTGGTGCTTGCCGCGGGGTGTGCCGGACAACGGGACATGAAACCGAGGTAACTGTCAGGACTGCCAGCTCCGGTATAACCCGTGCGGAAATATCGTTTCATGATCCGCCACCTCGTCTCAGCAACTGCACCCGGTGCTGTCGCGCGAGTCCCACTGGCTCGTGCTGCTACCTATGCTCCCTTCGGTTACCTGAAGGTGGGGGCTGGCAACGGCAAGGTACGCGACAAGCACCCGCTCCGAAGACCGCGCAAGTTTGACAGTATTGCGCAGTTCCCCGTTCATCCCGTTGCGGAGAAATCCGATCTTCTCTGAACAGACCATCCAACCGGTATCATGGCTGACTGCCGAACCGTAGGTCGCCCGTTCTATCCGCTGACCGTAGATGACGTAGAAGGTCCCGGTTGTTGTTACCGAGAAGGCTTCCGCACTTTCTGGCGAACGGAATGTATCGGTCCTGGTCTTGTTTACGATATAGAGCGGGACGGTCGGGCCTCCCGTTCCCGGCAGGACAAGATCAATGCGTTGGATCGTATCGTTACTCTCCGTCAATGAAACATAGATCTTCTGCCTGGGGTGTGCAGCCCACGCGGCTTCTCTGCTCCAGGCGGTCCCGCTGTTCCGGCTCCCTACGTGACGGGGGACGAGGGGATAGGTCCGGACGCTCTCGTTATCTGCAAGGACTTCGGTAACGTTCGCACCAGTTGCGACAAGGATGAGACGGGAGTCCGGGAACTCGTACATCCCGATGACGGATTGTTCATCGCCCGAAACCTGTGCCCGCGCAAGGAGCGTATCGATAACATCCTTTTTCGGCAGGTAGTCCAGCAGGGACGGCATCGCGGGAGCAGGATCCGGCTCGGCTTCGCCGAATTCATGCAGCAGACTCTCCGCATAGGTCGGGGCGATAATGCTCTCATAGGTCATCGGTATCGTATCTGCCCCGCAGGTGCCGACAGGCAGCCCGTGTTCAGGACCGTAGAGCAGGACAGCAGATCCGGCAAGAATTATGCAGATGCAAACTGCCAGGAGAACCGGGTTGCTCTTCTTCCGTTCTGGGGGATGTACTGTGCCGGCATCCCCGGGCTTGTCGTTTTTTCTTGTGTTCATTTCTTCAGTCTTCGTCATCGTTGTTCACCATCGCGTGCATCGACCAGCAGCGGGAAGGGATCGGTTTCGGTCCCCGGTTTCACCGCGTAAAAAGCCCAGATAGGAATGCAGGTATCCGGCATGATCACCCGGGCCGGCGGATGGAGTTCACGCGTCCTTTCCTGGATGAAATACCCCAGCCTGACCTGCACGATTCTGCTGCCGTCCATGCAGCACTGTGGCTGCCGGAGCAGATCGCCGTCCCGGAGTTTCCGGAGGGCCACATCAGGAGCTATGATCGGGGTTGTACCGTTTTGTTCCAGAACGCTCCACTGCCCGGAGAGGCCAACGAGATCCCCATCTTCTCCCAGTTCGACCCCGATCCCCATGTTCATAACGGGAGTATGACTGGCGTACTGCCGGTACGTGACCAGCGTATACTGCGGGAAACGTTCTTCGGTCATACCGGTCGCCAAGTTGTACTGGTTCAGGAAGACCTGTTCGGTTCTCTCACGCACGACGCCGTCAGGCAACCCCCCGTACGCGGCCAGGGCTTTCTCTGCAAGAGCGGTGGCCTCCTCAACTGCCGGGATCGACCTCTTGACAGAAAGGGCATTGCCGGAGCCGCCGGAATACCGGTCGAGCGAGACAACGTGATACTGTGGCACGGTTGCCGGGGACTCCGGGAGCGGACAATCCAGAGAGATGGACTTGTGATCCTCAGGCAGAGCTGCAGTGGGAAGGGCATTGTCCGGGGCCGGTAGCCGGAAGTATCCGCTGCCCGCGATACCGGTCATTCCCAGTCCGAAAACCATACAACTGGCAAGGAGCGCCGCGATAATGAGCCCGGCCACGGTAAGGATAGTCTCTCGGGTCTTCATGAAGTTACCCGGACCTTAAAGGAGAAACTGGTATGCGCTGCCGGGGTATCGATATACGTGCCGTAACAGTACATGCCGGGAGCAACCCAGGGGGAACCGGCATCAATAAAGGTCGTGAGATTATAGTTCCCATAACTTCTTCCAGTGAATTGATCCGGTGATACAGAGATCTCAGGCCACCCCATATTCCGTGGCTGCGGGATGTCCAGTGACGACATCTCCATTGTGTCGCAGTCCAGTTCCTTAAACCAGACCCGAACAGGTCCGGTCTCCCGTTCTCCCAGATGGAGTGTCAGGTTCCCTGACCACCGGTCTCCTTTCCGGATGGCGAGGTCGTAGGGATCAAACTCCGGCCGTGTCTGGTAACCGATCCAGGTGACCGGCATGTCCCCCATCCTGACGCGGATCCAGTCATCGGCCACGGCATTCGGCATGAAATCCGTGTCCGCATGGATCCAGAACGTTCGAGTTGTGGCATTATGACGGAATCCATCCGGGAGGATGGTAACATTGAACCGGGTCGTTACCACATCATCGGGATCAATGGTAAAGCGGTCCGGACTGATCCGTGTTTCAATACCCGGTGATGGACTGATTGGCTCGGTGCTTAAGGGAAAGGCGACTTCAGTGACTGAAAGGGTGACATTCCCCGGGCCGAACCCGCGGGAATAGAATGTGTAATTGTACGTGAGGGTGTGCGGCCCGCACACCCAGTGCAATGCGCCGGAAAATCCCCCGACCGGTGCTTCAAGAAGCAATGGTGTTGAATTGAGCCGCTCTTCGAGCGGGAGCGGATCCTTCGGGAGCGGTGGAAACGAGTGCGGGGCTTCGAGGCCCGGAATATAGATGTCGTTTGGCATCCCGGGCACAACAGCCATGGCAACCAATGCTGCAGCAAAAAATCCTATGACGATGATGATGAGGACGTGGAGGGGTTTTTCGAACATTGGCTGAACTCCCGGGTTCTATGATGATACAGGATATATTGTAAGATTATTTAATGAATATTATCTTTCTTTTCTGTAATGATGTGCAGTTCTTTCACAAGAGGCGGAGCCGGCTATATAAAATAAGGATGATCTCTCCTGAAACCCGCCACGTGACCACAATTAAATACACATACATACACAGACTTGATCATGGCAACAAAGACCATCAGCATCACGGAAGAGGCGTACGAGAAGCTGAAGAGTCTCAAGACCGATGAGAAGACGAGCTTCTCCGATGTGATCGTGAAGCACTATCCCAAGCGGAAGAAACTGTCTGAAGTCCTGAAAGAGATCGGTGCAAATGCGGAACTGGCTGATTCGATCGAAGCGGTATCAAAGGAGATGAGGAAGGCCAAGCTCCGCGAAGTCAGGTTCTGAAATGCCGGTTACCGATACCTCGTTCGTAATAGATATTATCCGACACGATCCGTGTGCGCTTGCAAAACTGGAAGAGATGGAGTCATTAGGAAAAACCCTCTCCGTCACACCAATCATCGCGCTCGAACTTTTTGAAGGTGCCTACCGCTCCTTTCGCGTTGAAGAGAACGTGAAAGAGATCCTGACGATCCTTTCCCTCTGCGATGAAATCGCCTTTGATATGGATATCTACCATGCCTTCGGATACCTGTCTGCAACGCTTCAGGCATGCGGGAGCCCGGTGGGGGACTTTGACCAGGCAATCGCTGCGGCCGCACTCTGTTCCGATGGCGAGATCATCACCCGCGACCGGCATTTTGAGAAGATACCGGAACTGAAGGTCATCGGGTACTGAAGTAAGTGTGCGTGATGTTTACCGTGAATTATATCTTATATAATTTTGTAATGCCGTTCGGTAAGTACTAGTATATTTGATCCGGCTTTCCGGAGAAAACACTTATTACCCCTCCCATGCCATATAATAAAGCACCATTCATGGAGCAGCGTTAGGTTTACGCTGCGAGTGTCTGCAAAGATGCGAGATTCCTCTGTTGAGGTAGCCAAGCCTGGTATGGCGCAGGTTTGCTAAACCTGTGTCCGAAAGGACTCGGGAGTTCAAATCTCCCCCTCAGCGCTAAAAGAGACAGTCTCACAATCGAGGGGATTGGATGGCTCAGGAAGAAGAAATAAAGTATTTCGTAAGGGTTGGCACCACGGATCTCGATGGTACCAAGTCCGTGAGGGTTGCCCTCACCGGCATCAAGGGTGTCGGCAGGCATACCGCCACGGTTATCACCCGCATGGCAAAGGTCGACGAGTACGCACAACTCGGCTGCATGGACGAGGCGTCCGTTAACCGCCTTCGCACGGCTGTCGAACAGTACAACAGCAAGATCCCGACCTGGATGGCAAACCGCCCCAAGGACATCTACACCGGCGAGCAGAAGCACCTCTTTGGCGCTGACGTCAACCTCACCAAGGACGAGGACGTCAACCTGATGAGGAAGATCCGCTGCTACCGTGGTATCCGCCACGAGACCGGCCAGAAGGTCCGCGGCCAGCGCACCAAGTCCACCGGCAGGACCGGTTCGACTGTTGGTGTCAAGCGTAAGACTGCCGGAGGCTCGTAATCATGGGATACCCAGGCAAGAACCACAAGTCTTACCAGACCCCCAAGCGCCCGTGGGAGAAAGCCCGCATCGAGGCCGAGACCCGTCTCGTCATCGAATATGGTCTCCGCAACAAGCGCGAGGTATGGAAGGCACAGGCCTACCTGCGTAAGTACCGGACCGGTGCCCGGCACCTGCTTGCGCTCGGCTCGAGCGCTTCCGATGCTGCGCTCTTCGAGTCCAAGAAGGCCGAACTGATCTCATCGCTCCAGCGCGGCGGGATCCTCGGCCCTGATGCGGACATCGATGCTATCCTCTCGCTGAAGGTCCAGGCCTCGCTCGAACGCCGGCTCCAGACCATTGTCTACCGCAAGGGTCTCGCCCGGTCTGTCAAGCAGGCACGGCAGCTGATCACCCACGGGCACATCGCGATTGAAGGCCGGCGGGTCAACATTCCCGGGTACCTCGTCAAGAGGACCGAGGAAGCCCAGATCAGCTACTTCGGCAAGTCCCCGTTCGTGTCCGACTCCCATGCGGAGAAGACCCGGATCATGAAGCCCGCGACTGCACCCAAGGCAATGCCCCAGCCCGAAGGCCACTTCCGTGGACGGGGGAGGAGGTAATCCATGGCAGCAAACGAGAAGGAAAAGTGGGGCATCGCTCACATCTTTGCGTCCTTCAACAACACGATCATCACCATCACTGACCTGTCCGGTGCAGAGACCGTGACCAAGTCAAGCGGTGGTATGGTCGTCAAGCAGGACCGGAACGAGAGCTCGCCCTACGCTGCAATGCAGATGGCCTCCAACGTTGCGCAGACCGCCCGCGAAAAGGGCATCGTCGGCGTCCACGTCAGGGTCCGTGCACCCGGCCAGGGCAAGCAGAGAAGCCCCGGCCCCGGTGCACAGGCAGCCATCCGTGCGCTCGCCCGTGCCGGCATGCGCATCGGACGTATTGAAGATGTCACCCCAATCCCCCACGACTCCTGCCGCCCCAAGGGCGGAAGGCGTGGAAGGAGAGTGTGATGGAGATCGAATTCGCCAGTCTGGACGACTCCCTCGCACGATTCACGCTCTCGGGAGCGAGCCCCGCCTTTGCCAACGCCTTCAGGCGTGCAATGATCGGTGAAGTGCCAACCCTCGCCATCGAGGATGTGCGCATCTACGACAACACGAGCGCACTCTTCGACGAGATGCTGGCACACCGCCTCGGGCTCATCCCCTTAAAGACCGACCTCTCGGTCTACTCGACCCAGGACACATGCTCGTGCGGAGGGGCAGGCTGCCCCGGCTGCACGGCCACCTACACCCTCAGTGTTGAGGGCCCCCGGATGGTCACCTCCAGTGACCTCATCCCGCAGGACCCCGGCGCAGCGCCGGTGTATGACAACATCCCGATCGTGAAACTCACGAAAGGGCAGAAACTCGTCATCGAAGCACGTGCCATCCTCAATTCAGGAAAGGCGCACGCAAAGTGGCAGTCGACGCTCGTATGCGGGTACAAGAACCACCCCGTCATTACTGTCAGCGACGTCTGCGACGCCTGCGGCATGTGCGTCGAGGAGTGCCCCCGCGACATCCTCGTTGCAAAGGGAAAGAAGGTCCAGGTTGCAGAAGGAAAGCTCCCCGAATGCTCCATGTGCAGGCTCTGTGAACGGGCATGCCTTGCGAGCGGTATCGGGGATGAGCCGGCAATAAAAATATCCGCCGAATCCGACCGTTTTATCTTCGTGGTCGAGAGCGATGGGTCCCTGCCGGCAAAGGAGATCATGAATCGTGCCCTGTCGTATATCAGGGAGCAGGCAGACGAGCTGGAAAAACAGCTTGGCGAATTATCAGGGGATGAAAAGAAATGACAAGAATCATCGAGAAGACGAACCCCCGTCTGACGAGTCTCATCTCGCTCCTGAAGAACAAGGGCCGCGAGAACGAGGCGAAGATCTGGCGCGAGATTGCAAACAGGCTCGAGACCCCGAACCGGAACTATGCCGAGGTCAACCTGTCCAAGATCAACCGGTACGCCCAGAACGGCGAGACGATCATCGTCCCGGGCAAGGTCCTTGGGAGCGGCGTGCTGGAACAGTCCGTAAAGGTCGCAGCACTGAACTTCTCGGCGTCGGCCACGAGCAAGATCAAGGACGCCAAAGGCCAGTGCATGACCATCGAACAGCTGTTAAAGGACAACCCGAAAGGCAGCGGTGTCCGGATCCTGAGGTGAAGAAGACATGGTTACCGTAATCAATGGCGATGGCATGCTCCTCGGGCGTCTTGCAAGCATTGTTGCACAGCGCAGCCTTGCCGGTGAAGAAATCGCGATTGTCAATGTCGAGAACGTCGTGATCTCCGGCAGCAGGGCCCGGGTGCTCGGGAACTACAAGCACAAGCGCGAACGCGGTGCATCCGGCTCCCACTGGGGACCGTTCGTCCCGCGCCGGCCGGACCACCTCATGAAGAGGACGATCCGGGGCATGCTCCCGTACAAGCGCCCCCGGGGCGTCGAGGCAATGAAGTCCATCAAGTGCTATGTCGGGGTCCCCGTTGACCTCGTTGGCAAAGAGATGGAAGTGATCGAGGAAGCGCACATGAACCGCCTGAACAACCCGAACCACATCACGCTCGGCGCAGTCAGCACGTTCCTCGGAGCAAAGTTCTAAGGTGGCATCATGGTAAAGATCATCAACACAAGCGGAAAACGCAAGACGGCAATCGCCCGTGCGACCTTAAAGGCCGGCAAGGGCGTCATCCGGGTCAACTCGGTCCCCCTCGATGCATACGGGTCCATTACCACCCGGATGAAGATCTCCGAGCCGCTCCTCCTCGTCCCCAATGCAGTCAGCGGCATCGATGTCACCATCGATGTTGCCGGTGGCGGTGTCATGGGCCAGGCAGAAGCAGTCAGGACAGCACTCGCCCGTGGCATCATCAAGTGGCACAACGATCCCGCGATGAAGGACATCTACCTGGAATATGACAGGACACTCCTTGTCAACGATTCCCGGCAGAAGGAAGCCAAGAAGCCGCACGGCTCTGGTGCCCGCGCAAAGTTCCAAAAGTCTTATCGCTGAACCAGAAGATATGATGAGAGGTCAGATATCTTGATACCCGTACGATGTTTCACCTGTGGGAAACCGATCTCCACAGCATGGGAAGAGTTCCGGGTCAGGAAAGAGAAAGGCGAGGATCCCAAGAAGATCCTCGACGATCTCAATATTTCGCGGTACTGCTGCCGCCGGATGCTCCTGACGCACAAAGAGATCATCGATGAACTCAACCCGTACCAGTAAGCAGGAGAATGACGAAAGTATGAACGCGGGGTCGTAGGGTAGCCTGGACCATCCTATTGCGTTCGGGACGCAGTGACCTGAGTTCGAATCTCAGCGACCCCATTTCAATCATTAAAGAAGACCATAACACCTGATTTGAGGACACGAATGCAGACGCAGAACTATACCCGGTATGAACGGGCAAGGATCATTGGAGCAAGGGCTCTGCAGATATCAATGGGTGCTCCGTTACTTATCACCACGACACGGATCGATCCGCTGGAGATCGCCATCGAGGAATTCATCAATAACACCATCCCCATTACTGTAAAGAGGAAGTAGGAGAGCGAGCCATGACCATTATTGAGGTAATCGAGCTGCGGACGATCCTTGACAGCCGGGGCAACCCGACGGTCGAGGCGGACGTGTACACGGGGAGCGGCCACGGCAGGTCGGCAGCCCCGAGCGGCGCGAGCACCGGCTCGCTTGAGGCCAAAGTGAAGCCACCCGCGGAAGCGGTGGACAACGCCCTCCAGAACGTGATCCCGGCGCTCATTGGCATGGACGCGCTGGACCAGGAGAGTTTCGACGAACAGCTCCGGGACATTGACGGCACTGCCGACTTCTCGGAGATCGGTGCGAATGTCGCTGTCGCCCTCTCGCTCGCGAACGCAAAGGCGGCCTCGGCCTCTCTCGGCCAGCCGCTCTTCCGGTACCTGGGCGGGGCATTTGCAAAGGAGATGCCGCTCCCGCTCGGGAATGTCATCGGGGGCGGGGCGCATGCCACCAACTCCACCGAGATCCAGGAGTTCCTCATCGTCCCCGGTGATGCAGCAGACGCAGAAGAGGCAGTCTTTGCGAATGCTGCCGTCCACCGCACGGTGAAGGCTCTCTTAAAGAAGAAAGGAATCGCCGCTGGCAAGGGTGATGAGGGTGCATGGGCGCCGCAGATTGACGATGCCCTCGCATTTGAGCTCATTGCCGAAGCGGCCGGAATAGTCGCCGACGAGATGAAAGTCTCGGTTGATATCGGCCTTGATGTCGCGTCGAGCCAAATGTGGAACGGGAAGGAGTACCAGTACCGGAAGACCAAGCGCTCGACCGAAGATCAGGTTGCCTATATCGCAGAACTCGTGGACAAGTACAACCTAGTCTACGTGGAAGATCCCCTCCATGAGGATGACTTCGACGCATTTGCAGAGCTCAACAGCCAGGTCGGCAACCGCTGCCTGGTCTGCGGCGACGACCTGTTCGTCACACAGGTCGAGCGCATCCAGCAGGGCATCGAATGCGATGCTGCAAACTGCGTCTTAATCAAGCCCAACCAGGTGGGCACCCTCACCGACACGTTCGATGCGGTGCAGCTCGCCCACCAGAACGGCCTGGACACGGTGATGAGCCACCGGTCCGGCGAGACAACCGATACCACCATCGCCCACCTTGCAACGGCATTCTCCTGCGTGTTCTTGAAATGCGGGATTGTCGGCGGGGAGCGCATTGCAAAGTTAAATGAACTGATACGCATCGAGGAACAGCTATGACCCAAGCAACAGAAATGGAAATTGAACTGAAAGAACCGCTCATCCCCGTCGAGGAGTACCTCGCAGCCGGCGTCCACATCGGCACCCAGCAGAAGAGCGAGGACATGAAGAAGTTCATCTACCGCGTCCGCGGCGATGGCCTCTATATTCTCGACATCCGCGAGACCGACAACCGGATCAAGACCGCCGCGAAGTTCTTAAACCAGTACGAGGCCCCGAACATCCTTGTCGTCACCTCCCGGCAGTATGGCCAGTACCCGGCCAAGAAGTTCGCCGACACCATCGGCGCCATGTCGGCAACCGGCCGGTTCATCCCGGGCCTTTTGACAAACCCCGTCCTTGAGGGCTACATCGAGCCGCAGGTCATCGTCATCACCGACCCGATCGGCGACGCGCAGGTCATCAACGAGGCAGTCCAGTGCGGGATTCCCGTCCTTGCACTCTGCGATACCAACAACATGACCAAGTTCGTGGACCTCGTCATCCCCACCAACAACAAGGGTCGCAAGGCACTCTCGATGATCTACTTCCTCTTAACCCGCGAGATGCTCCGGCTCCGCGGTATCTCCACGGCGCTCACCCCCGAGGACTTCGAGACCGATTTCTAACCCCGGTCTTTCCTTTTTTCCTGTAACCGATATCTGGATATAACAGGAGAACCAGAGGGTTGATGCGATGAAGATGCGTGCATGTGCAGTGGCTGGCATGTTCTATCCGCGCGAGCCCTCCCACCTCGAGCAGCTGCTGGAGAAGTTCTTCGCGGCAGTTCCAACCGTGGCAGGAAGGCCGCTCGGCATTGTCTCACCCCACGCCGGGTACATCTATTCGGGCCAGGTGGCAGCAACCGCCTTTGGCGCCATCTCTCCTAACTTCTCCGGCACCTTTGTCATCATCGGGCCGTCACACCGCGGGTACATCACCTGCGTCTCCGAGGTCCCGTGGGAGACGCCGCTTGGTGTCGTGGACACGGATGAGGAGTTTGTGCGGGCCCTTGACATTGAGACTGATGAACTTTCCCACCGGGACGAGCACTCAATCGAGGTCCAAGTGCCGTTCATCAAGTACCGCTTCCCCCGGGCGCGGATCGCGCCGGTGATGATGGGGCAGCAGGACTACACTGGAGCGGTACGGCTTGGGGAGAAGGTCCTCGATGCAATCCAAAGGACAAAGCGCGACGTCCGGATTGTTGCTTCGAGCGACTTCTCACACTACGTGCCTGAGAAGAAGGCAAAGGAGGAAGACCTCTGGGCAATCGATGCGCTCAGGAGTCTTGACACAAAGGAATTCTACCGGCGGATCGCGGAGAAGCGGATCACAGCCTGCGGCTACGGCCCGATCACCGCCATGGTGACGGCCTGCACCGGCCTTGGTGCAAAAGCTGCGGAGCTGATCCGGTACGCGACAAGCGGTGAGACAACGGGCGACTATCGTGAGGTCGTCGGCTATGCCAGTATTGCGGTGATCTAGGTTGGCAACATGGAGTGCGCCGGGCAAGGTCTTCCTGTTCGGCGAGCATGCGGTGGTATACGGCAAGATGGGCATAGCCATGGCCATCCGGCCCCGTGTATTCGTCACTGTCCGCGACACAAAGAGGCCCTCGCGGGCAAAGTCCCCCTATATTGACAGCTGCTTTGAGCAGATGGGCGTTATCGGGAGTGTGTACATCAATTCACAGATCCCGAGCTCCTCGGGCCTTGGGTCCTCTGCCGCTGTCACGGTCGCAACGCTTGCTGCCATCAACGACGAGTTCAAGCTGAACAAGACCCGCGAGGATATCGCTGCCATGGCGTTCGAGATCGAGAAGACCGTGCAGAAGGGAAGGGCGAGTCCCACGGACACCACGGTCTCGACCTATGGCGGGATCGTTCTTATCACAGGCGGTTCGCGGCGGAGGCTTCCCCCGCAGAACATGCACCTTGTTGTCGGGGACTCGCTTGTCTCTCACAGCACCTCCCGGATGGTCGAGCAGGTGGCTGATCTCAAAAAGAGGCACCCGGAGATCGTTGATCCGGTCCTCGATGCGATCCAGGGTGTCAGCATGAGTGCCATCCACCAGCTGAGTAATCCCCGCGAGCTCGGGCGATACATGAACATGAACAACTCGCTCCTCGAGGTCCTGGGGGTGGGGCACCCGCAGCTGGCAAAGATGATCCTTGCCTCCCGCCAGGCCGGGGCGTTCGGTGCGAAGATCACGGGGGCCGGCGGGGGAGGGAGCATGGTGGCCCTCTGCCCCAGGCAGCTCAAGCACCGCGTGGCAAAGGCAATCGAGTCCTGTGACGGCCGGGCTATCGTGACCGCTATCGATACAGAAGGCGTGCGAAAGGAGAAAAATGTCTGACAGGGTACTTTTAAAACTCGGCGGGAGCATACTTACTGATAAGAGCGCCGACTGCGCAATCAACCGTGAGAGCCTTGCCACCATTGCCGCGGCAGTTGCGGCGGTAAGGACGGAAGGGACTGTCATCATCCATGGTGCCGGTTCCTGCGGACATCCCGAAGCCAAACGGTACCACCTTGACAAAGGGGCCGTTTCCGGGGAAACCGAAGGTATCTATGTCACACACCGTGCGGTCAGCGGGCTGAATGCCGAAGTCGTCTCCGCCCTCCGTGAGAAGGGCGTTCGCGCAATCGGCGTCCACCCGCTCCACGTGGGTGTGGCAGACAAGGGAAGACTCGTTGCGTTTGAATGCCGTCATCTCGAAACAATGCTGGCGCTGGGGATGGTCCCCGTGATCCATGGCGACGTGGTGATGGACCTCTCCCGGGGTGCCTGTATCGTATCGGGCGACCAGCTCGTGCGGTACCTCGCGGCTGCTCTTAAGATCAGCCGTGTCGGGCTCGCCACCGATGTACCGGGAGTGCTGGATGGAGGACGCGTTGTGCCGGAAATCACCCGGCGCACCGTTGAAAATCTCCATATCGGCGACTCGATGCATACCGATGTCACCGGTGGAATGAGAGGGAAAATAGAAGAGCTGCTCGGCCTCGCGGACGCGGGGACGGGCTCGGACATATTCCATGTCTCGCGGGTGGCGGACTTTCTTGCAGGGTCCGACCACGGCGGGACGAGCGTGAGAGGAGAGTAGGGAATGAAAGATACGGTGAAGCTGACGTCCTCGCGGAAACTCGACCACCTGCGGATCTGCGCAGAAGAGGATGTCGAATGCGGGGATGCCGGGTTTAACGATATCCGGTTTGTGCATAATGCCCTCCCGGAGTGCGACATGGAAGCAATCGACCTGTCCGCCCGGTTCCTCGGCCACACCCTCTCTTCCCCACTCTTCATATCGGCGATGACCGGCGGTCATCCCGGTACAAAGGATGTGAATGCCCGGCTCGCCCGGGCTGCTGAGAAGTTCGGGCTGGGGATGGGCGTAGGCTCCCAGCGTGCAGCCCTGGAAAAGCCGGATCTCGCCGACACGTTTTCCCTTGTCCGCGATGAGGCGCCGCATGCGTTCCTTGTCGCGAACCTCGGGGCTGTCCAGCTTCGCGACCACGGGATCGCGTGGGCGGAAAAGGCCGTTGAGATGATCGAAGCGGATGCGCTTGCCATCCACCTCAACTTCCTGCAGGAAGCAATCCAGCCGGAAGGCGACCACAATGCCGTGGGTTGTTTTGCGGCCATCGCGGAACTCTGCCGGGATTTCAAAACACCGGTCATCATCAAGGAGACCGGGTGCGGGATCTCGGCAGCCACCGCACGGAAATGCTGGGGCGTCGGTGTAAAGGCCATCGATATCGGCGGCTGGGGCGGGACGTCCTGGGCCGCTGTCGAGGCGGTCCGGGCCGGCAAAGGCCGGAGCGCACGGGACAAGGCGCTCCTCACCCTCGGGCAGGACTTTGCCGGCTGGGGGATCCCGACCGTGGTAAGCCTTGCCGAAGTGCTGGCTACCGGCGGGCCGGTCATCGCATCCGGTGGCGTGCGGAGCGGGCTCGATGTTGCAAAGGGTCTTGCGTTCGGTGCAGACCTCTGCGGCATGGCGCTCCCCCTGCTGAAACCGGCCATGGAGAGCGATGCAGCGCTGGCACATGTCATTGAAGCGATCCACCGGGAACTGACTGTTGCGATGTTCCTGACAGGCTCAGCACGGGTTGCGGATCTCCGGAAAGCACCGGTCCATCTCACGGGCCGCACGCGCCAGATGATCGACAAGGACAACCCGGCACGGATCAAGCGGTAACGCAAGACCAATAGAAAAAAACAGAACGCCGGTAACGGGGATTTTTACTAAAAAGACCCGCAGGCGAAACACCAGGAGATACAAGAATGGATATAGAAATCATCGCAGTGGGCGGATACGACGAGGTCGGGCGGAACATGACCGCTGTCCGCTGCGGAAAGGAAATTGTCATTTTCGACATGGGGCTCCGCCTCGACCAGGTGATGATCCACGAGGATGCGGAACTGGAGAACATGCACTCGCTGGATCTTATTAAGATCAAGGCGATCCCGGACGATACCCTGATGAACGGGATCGAGGGGACCGTCAAGGCCATCGTCTGCTCCCACGGGCACCTCGACCACATCGGGGCAATCCCGAAGCTTGCCCACCGGTATAATGCGCCGATCATCGCTACGCCCTATACAACGGAACTGATACGGCAGCAGATCTCGGGCGAGCAGAAGTTTGGCGTGAACAATAAGCTCTTTGCGCTCAAGTCGGGGCAGCGGTACACGCTCTCCCAGAACCTGGTGCTCGAATTTGTCCGGAACCAGCACTCCATCATCGACACGGTGACGCCAGTGCTCCACACCCCCCACGGCGCTATCGTATACGCGCTGGACTTCAAGCTGGACCGGACACCGGTCATCGGCGAACCGCCGGACTTCGCCCGTTTCCGCCAGATCGGGAAGGAAGGAGTGCTTGCCCTGATCGTCGAGTGTACCAACATCGCTCGGAAGGGCCGCTGCCCGAGCGAGCGGATCGCACGCGACATGGTCCGGGACACCATTACCAGTTACGAGGACGACAAGAACGCACTCGTTGTCTCTACCTTCTCATCGCACATCTCGCGTGTCAAGACGATCGCGGAGTGTGCCCACGAGATCGGCAGGAAACCGGTCCTCCTCGGCCGCTCGATGGAGAAGTACGCTGTCACGGCCGAACAGATGAAGCTCGTCTCGTTCCCGGAGACCACGAGCGTCTTTGGCAACCGGCGGACCGTCGACCGCACCCTGCGACGGATGATGAAGGCCGGGAAAGACAAGTTCCTGCCCATCGTCACCGGCCACCAGGGCGAACCGGGATCCATCCTGACCCGCATGGCGACCGGGGACACCCCCTACCAGCTCGGGAAAAGCGACAAGGTCATCTTCTCGGCAAATGTCATCCCGAACCCGATGAATCATGGCCAGCGCTACATGGTCGAGGCCCGGCTGAAGATGCTCGGTGTACGGATCTTCGAGGATCTGCATGTCAGCGGGCACGGGTACCGGGAGGACCATTTCGAGTTCCTCCAGCTCCTGCAGCCGCAGCATGTTATCCCGGCGCACGGGAGCCTGACGATGACGGCAGACTATACCCAGTTTGCCGGTGAGCTCGGGTACACGGCACACTCGACCGTCCATCTCCTGAGAAATGGCCAGAGGGTCAGGATCAATTAACGGGGAACAACAATGTCAGAACTTTCACCGTATCTGAAATCGGTCGCAGAGCAGATCGATCACATGATCGACCGTTACTATGTCGACAAGGCCGGCGAACTGAACAAGGCATCTGCCCACCTCCTTGCAGCCGGGGGCAAGCGTCTCCGCCCTGCTGTTGTCATGCTTGCGGCTGACGCGGTGAAGCCTGGCAGCTCGGACGACATCATGCAGGCGGCGCTTGCCCTCGAGGTGACCCATACCTTCACGCTCATCCATGACGACATCATGGACGATGACAGCCTGAGGCGTGGTGTCCAGACCGTGCACACGAAGTGGGATATGCCGACGGGTATCCTTGCCGGCGATGTCCTCTATTCCCGGGCATTCGAGCACATCTCGCTCGTCACCGCAAAGGACGATGCCAAGGTGAAGGCCATAAACATGCTCGCCCGCGCCTGCGCCGATATCTGCGAGGGGCAGCACCAGGACATGTCGTTCGAGCACCGTGACGATGTCACGGAAGGCGAGTACATGGAGATGGTGAGGAAGAAGACTGGTGTCCTCTATGCCGCTGCAGCCGGTATCGGTGCCGTCCTTGCCGGAGGGAACGGTGTTCAGGTGAAAGCCCTGTATAACTTCGGTCTTAACACCGGTATCGCCTTCCAGATCCAGGACGATCTCATTGATCTTCTCACCCCCTCCGAGAAGAGCGGGAAGGACCAGGCATCCGACCTCCGCGAGGGCAAGCAGACGCTTATCATGATCAAGGCACGCGAGAAGGGCCTTGACCTGCAGAAGTACCGGCGCGAGCTCTCGAAGGCTGATATTGACGAGGCCATCCGGGAACTGACCGAATCCGGGGTCATCCCTGAAGTGAAACAGATTGCCGCCGATCTCGTGAAGGACAGCAACCGGCACCTCGGTCTCCTCCCCGCGTCAAAGGAGCGGCAGCTCTTAATGGACATCGGCGAGTTCTTCGTTACCCGGAGTTATTAGGATGGCCGGGGACGATCCCAAAGAGGCCCTCTTCCTGTGCGCACTGCAGAACGCGGTGAAGCACGGCGGCGTGCCCCAGCCGGGTGCGGTGATTGGTATGGTGATGGGTGCCCACCCGGAGCTCCGGAGCCGGGCAAAGGAAGTCTCGGCGCTGGCCAGGGAAGCAATCGCTGACGTGGCAAAACTCTCCCCGGAAGAGAGGCTCGCAACCCTGCAGGCCCGTGCACCGGAGATGATCGCCGCCATGTCCGAGAAGCACGAAAAGAAGAAGACCCTGCCGGAGCTTGAGGGTGCGGAGAAGGGCGTTGTGATGCGGTTTGCGCCGAACCCCTCCGGCCCGCTCCATATCGGCCATGCCCGTGCAGCAGCGCTCAACGATGTCTATGTGAAGCAGTATGGCGGCCGCTATATCCTGCGGATCGAGGACACCGACCCGAAACGGGTGGACCCCGAGGCGTACCAGACCGTGCAGGAGGATATCAAATGGCTCGGCCTTGGGATCACCGAGGTTGTTACTCAGAGCGACCGGCTCCCGATCTATTACGATCTCTGCAAACAGCTGATTGAGAAAGGCGGGGCGTACGTCTGCACCTGCGACAACGAGCAGTTCAAAGAACTCAAGCAGAACAAGACGGCCTGCCCCTGCCGCGGGAACGCTGTCGGGAAGAACCTCGAGCTCTGGCAGAAGATGCTCGACCACACCTTCAAAGAGGGCGAGGCGTCGGTCCGGATCAAGACCGATCTTTCCCATCCCGACCCGGCCATGCGGGACTTTCCGGCGTTCCGGATCCTGGATGCACCCCCGCACCCGAAGGTGAAAGCGCACGTGTACCCGCTGATGAACTTCTCGGTGGTTGCAGACGACCACCTGCTTGGTGTCACGCACGTGATCCGGGGTAAGGACCATATAGCAAATACCCGCCGGCAGAAGTTCATCTACGATCACTTTGGCTGGCAGCAGCCGGTGTACCGGCATTATGGCCGGATGGGGATCGAGGGCGTTGTCCTCTCCACGTCCCAGATGCGGGCCGGGATCAAGGAGGGGACTTATACCGGCTGGGATGACATCCGGCTTGGCACCATGCGGGCCCTTGCCCGGCGCGGGATCCTGCCTGAAGCGGTGAAGAACGCGATGATCGCGATTGGTATCGGCGACGTGGATATCTCCTTCTCGTGGGATAATCTCTATGCCGAGAACAAGAAACTGGTCGACCCGACGGCAAACCGGTACTTCTTCGTGCCGGACCCGGTCGAGGCGAAGATCGAAGGTGCCCAGCCGCACACCGCCCATGCGCTCCTCCACCCGAGCGACGAGCCCCGGGGTTCCCGCACGCTGGAGTTCACCGGCACCGTGCTCATCCCGAAATCCGAGCTGGTTCCCGGCATCGCGATGCTCCGGTTAAAGGATCTCTTCAACGTGAAGATCGCGTGGAACGGCGACACCCCTTCGTTCTCGTTCGGCGGGGATTCGCTGGCCGACGCCCGTGCCGCAAAGGCACGGATCATCCAGTGGCTCCCGGCGCAGGCTATCGTGCCCTGCACGCTCATCACGCAGGAAGGCGAGGTCAGGGGGGCCTGCGAGCCCGCGGTGAAAGGAGAGGCCGGAAAGGTCGTCCAGTTTGAGCGGGTCGGTTTTGTGAAGATCGATTCAGTGACCAATGAAGGGATCGTGGCGTACTGGACGCATAAATAACGGGATCATCTCGTTTTCATGGGGATTATCACTCTTTTTACCCCGCTTTTCTCCACCCAGTCGACCACATAATCGACGACTCTACCGATACATATGCCCATCACGGGTAAGGAAATAATCATTACAAAATTTCTGACATCGGTTGTAACCCCCGGACCCAGGAAAGACAAAACAATCGATGGGAAAATTACTAACGGTACAAAAAGAAGGAGCCCGTAAAACGTGACATAACCCATCGGTTCGCTCCACTGGGCCAGGAGTGCACCCTGGGATGAATTCAGGGATGCCCAGATATAGACGATACTGATGTAGAAAACTGCACCAATTATTCCATATATTGTCCCTATTTGTCCCCAGGTCATCCGTTTTTGCCGCTTGGACATTCAGACACCAATAAATCCATTGGAGGGAGGTTATCATAAATAATGCCATAATATAAACCAGATTTCTCCAGCGTGATCTTCTCCTGCCCGGTCATTCCCTCACCTTTTTCCCCAGTCCCGTCCCATAACATAAGACACACATGCCGGAAAACGTGAGTGCTGCTGGAAAAGAGGAAGCCAAAGAGTCCCGCGAGAAGCTGGTCTTCCACGGGCTCTGCATCGACTTCCTTATCCTGGTCCCGGAGACTGTCGCAGTCATCCTTTCCGGGTCTGCTGCGCTCCTGTCTGATGTCTTCAAGTATGCAAACGAGGTCCTGGCCACGCTCTTTGCCCTCATGATCATCCGCCGGATGAAGGCTGGCGGGAAATTCACCTACGATTATGGCATGGGCAAGTTCGAGACCCTGACCCGTATCATTACGGGCAGCGTTATGGGCGTATCCATCATCATCCTCGTCCTCTTCACTGTCCAGCGGCTCATGCATCCTGAGAAGTTCGAGATGATCGCAGCGTATATCGGTATCCCGCTCATGCTTATTGCGACCATCGCCGATTACCATCACTGGCATACCTATCACCGCCGTTCAATGGAAGACCCCTCCCCGATCATGGAGTCCCAGTGGCGCCTGCGGCGGGCCAAGACCTTCTCCAACCTCCTGCTGCTCTTCGCGCTCACGCTTTCGGTCATCTTCATCCAGTATGAATGGGTGCATTATATCGATCCGGTTGTCTCGTTCATCATCATCGGGTTCCTCCTCTTTGCCGGGTACCGCGAGTTCTCCTCTTCGCTTCCCGATCTCTTTGACAAGACCCTTGACGAAGAGCTCCAGCTGGTCATCTTAAAGGAACTCTCGGGCTCGTTCGACAAGTATGACGAGTTCCATGGCGTCCGTTCGCGACGTTCCGGGAGCCGGATCTACATAGAGATCTTCCTTGGTTTTGACCCTGAGCAGAAGATGGGAGATGTCCAGCAGTTTGCGACAAGGCTCAAGCGCTCGCTGGAGAACCAGATTGCGGGCAGTGTGGTCTCGGTTGTCCTGAGCCACGAATAAAACGCATCTCCCTGTCCAACCGGCTGCCAGACACCCGTTTTTGCATAGCAGAGTGTAATCCTATTTAGGTTTCCTGATCAATAATGGATGGATATGGCAGGCAGCGGGCCCGCATATTGCGGGGGAGATGCCGATGGCGGGGAAGCGGCGGCAACAAAGCAGAAGACGGTCGCGGCCAGTCTCGGATTTGACATCCTGCTCTGGGTCCCGGAGATCATCGCGTTCGTCCTCTCCGGGTCCATTACCCTCTTTGCCGATGTGATGAAATGCGGCAACGAGATCCTTGCCACGTTCTTTGCGCTCCTCATCCTCATCCGGATGCGGAAGGGTGACCGATTCTGCTACGACTACGGGATGGGCAAGTTCGAGACATCAACCCGGATCATCACCGGGGTGGTGATGGTAATCTCGATCCTCATCATCTCCTATTCTGCAATTACCCGACTCTATAATCCGGAACCGGTTGGTATTGAGGGGGCCATGATCGGTATCCCGCTCATGCTGGTCACCGCGATAATTGATACCTACCTCTGGCAGAAAAACTACCGCGTCTCCCTGCACGATCCGTCGCCGATCATGGAGTCCCAGTGGCGGCTCCGGAGAGCCAAGGCCTTTGCCGATGTTTCAGTCCTGCTTGCGCTGGTGCTCTCGTTCTACCTCGGCCACCACGCCCTCTCGGTCTACATTGACCCGGCAGCCTCGTTCATCATCATCGGCTTCCTGGTCCTTGCCGGGTACCGGGAGATATCCTCATCCCTTCCGGATATCTTCGACAAGACCCTGTGCGAAGAGCTCCAGATTGTCATCCTCCGGCACCTCGCTACATCGTATGACAAGTACCATGAGTTCCATGGTGTACGGTCCCGCCGGTCCGGTAGCAGGATCTATATCGAGATCTTCCTGGGCTTCGATCCAGACCAGAAGATGGGCGATGTGCAGGACTTCATCGACTCCTTAAAACAATCCCTTGAGGCCGAGATTGAGGGAAGCGAGGTCTTCGTGATCCCGGTACGGAAGTAATGCTTCTGCCGGATGTTTGTAACGATCCTGCTGGAAAACCGTGCCGGGGATAAAGGACAGGAATCATTCTGGGCGGGTGAGCTGCGTTATGGCAGCAACCCAGACCGCTTTTGCTTCTTCTTTGTCCATCCCCATCAGGACATCCATGAGAAGGCCGTTTGCCAGTGCATCGCAGGCAAGGGCAAGGACCCGGGGATCGAGATCACACGAGACAAGACCGGTCTCCTGCTGGCGGCGGATGAATCGCTCGATCACCCAGATATCCTCTCTCCGGTCCTGGACGAGCACGGTCCGGATGCGCTCGTTCCGGGTTGCAAGGAGGAGCATCTCGGCATACATGCTGTTGAACTGCGGGACATAGTGCAGCAGAGCATCGAATAGTGCGGCACTACCTTCCCGGAGATCACGGCCTGCGTATGACCGTTCTAGTGTGCCCTTGAATTCATCCCGCGCGAGTTCGGCAACTGCGGCAAAAAGGTCTTCCTTGCCCGGGAAATACTGGTACAGTGCGGGTTTCGTAACGCCGAGGCTCTCCGCGATCGAGCCCATGGTTGTGCCATGGTATCCTTTTTCGAGGAAATGGGTGAACGCGGTCCGGATGATCTTCTTTTTGACGTCATCACGGTATTCACCAATAATGCGTGGCATACCTAACCAATATGTTCCTGCGCGGGCAGGGAAAACAATACCGCCCGGTTCTCATTACTATGGGTATGAATAACTTACCCATGGTAAGGTTAATACTTGTGGGTAGTGCACCTTTGTACAGGTGATTCTGCGCCTAATCGGGGTACAGCAGATCATACCGGTATGGTCTCGATCCATACGACTGTGCCGTCAAAGGGAGGTGACCAGTTCCGCTGTTTAAAGAGAATAAAAGCGATTGAATTATATATGTGGCATTCTCAATAGTGGTAAGTACCTTGCAACGCAAGATACTGTGCCAAACACAAAACATGTGCAGGCCCGGCACCACTACCCTCTGTATCTGTCCCTGGTGCTCCGGCACCGGGGGCGGGCATGCACTCTGACCAGGGAGATTCCATGAATATCCAGTTCAAAAAAGGCGTACTTGAGATATGCGTTCTCTCTGTTCTGGCCCACAAGGACTGTTACGGGTATGAACTCGTCAACGAGATATCGAAACGGATCGACATCTCGGAAGGGACCATCTACCCGCTCCTTCACCGCCTCAAAGACGAGGGATATGTCACCACCTACCTGCAGGAATCTGCCGGGGGAGCGCCACGGAAGTATTACCGCCTTACCGAAAGCGGAAGGAAAGAAGAACATGAACAGAAGGAAGAATGGATGCGGTTTTGTGCATCGGTAAACGCGCTCCTGGAAGGGAAGAACAATGCTGCAGAATGAACAGGAATTTATCCGGATCTTAAGAGAGCGCCTTGAAGGGACGCTCGCGCGCGAGGAGCTCGACGATATCGTGTCCGATTATTCCGAGCATTTCCGGATGGGAAAGGAGAGCGGGCGCACTGATGAGGAGCTCTGCAAATCCCTCGGTTCCCCGGAAGACATTGCCCGGGAGCTCAAAGCCCTCCACCTGGTAAAGAAAGCAGAGAATGTTAAATCGTGCGGAAACATCTTCCACGCGGTCATCGCCACACTCGGTCTTGGACTGTTCAACCTCGTCTTTGTCCTGGTACCATTCCTCCTCCTCTTCGTGATGCTCTTTGTCATCTTCATTGTCGGAGTCCTCTTTGCAGTTTTCGGGCCGGTGGGTTTTGTCTTCTCGCTCCTTCAGCTTGCGGGACAACCGGCGTTTGCCATCTGGCTCAACCCGGCTGCAGGAGCGTTCTTTGCCATCGGTATCACGACAATGGGGCTTCTCCTGATCATCGGGGATTATTACCTTGCACGGTTCTTCTACCGTATCGGGATCCGGTATCTCAAGTGGAACATCAGCGTGATCACAGGAACGGAGGAGATCTGATGAGATCAAAGGAACCCGGAGACGACAAGTTCGCGTGTCTTGTCTGCAGGATGAACCTTTCCGGCCTGACCGTGACAAAGATTATCCTCTGGCTGCTCGCCATCACCATCGTATCGTTCGTGATCGGGGGGGGCATCCTTGCGATGTCTGGAGATCTTCCCGGTGGGCATGGCAAGACAGCATCGCCATTTGTTGAGGGCGGATCCCCCGGTAACACAAGCTCGTTCCCGCTTGAGGGTGCAACATCCGGTACTGTCAGCATTACGATGGAGGCCGGGGAACTGACCGTTCGCGGCGGGGCACCGGAGGATACCCTGATGGAAGCAACGGTCTTTGGCAGGAATGCGGAATGGCAGCCGGTGATCACGGAATCCGTCAACGGGTCGCAAAAAATCATCACCATGACTGACAAGGGACATACCGCCAAGGAGTGGGTTGCAGTCCACAGCCCCAACACCTGGGATGTCCAGCTTTCAAATCAGGTGCCGCTGGACCTCACAGTCCATACCGGGGCTGGTGACACCAGCCTTGACCTCTCGCACCTCAATCTTGCATCGCTGGTTGTAGAGAACGGGGCCGGGGATACCGAGATCACCTTCGGCAGTGCGCCGGTACCCGGCCCGGTCGAGATCAGTCTTGGTATCGGGGACTTAACCCTCCAGGTTCCAAAGACCAGCAACACCCGGATCATTATCCATAGTGGTGTCGGGGATGTCAGCAGCAGCGGGTTTGCTGAGCAGGGTGGATTTTTCACAACGCCGGGATATGACCTCGATCGCCCGGTGACCGAGATCCGGATGAAACAGGGCGTGGGAAGCGCATCCCTTGAGGCAGTATGAACAAGGAAAACGGAATACGAATCATGAAAATCATATCACTGGCTATTATTATCGGAACATTCGTTCTTATCGCACTGGCGATGCCGGTGCATGCGTGCGGCTGATGCCCCGACCGTGACGATCACTAATTATGAGGTCTCACCCTCGGTACTGATGCCTGACAGTCTGGGAACCATCACGGTCACCCTCACGAATACTGCATCCAGCGCATCCACGACAGAGAAGACCGGAAAACTCGCAGCGGACGACTATTCTGTAATTACGACTGCGGACATAACCGTCAATATCGAAGATGTCCGTCTCGAGGGAAACGGTCTCCGCGTCCTGACCAAGAGCTATGACAAAGCAGGAAGCCTTGGTCCAGGCCAGTCCATCCCGCTCACCTTCTCGTTCCAGGCGCCCACCCAAAGCGGGCTCTACTACCCGGAGGTCTGGGTTGCGGTCAAGGGCGGAAGCAGCACGAAATACCCCATTCCGGTCAATGTCAACACCGCTCTTGGGATCCAGAAGAAAGCCATCCTGATCATGGAGAGTTCGCTTGATGGCAGCGTCAACCCGGGAGATGAGATCCCCGTGACCCTGACGGTCACGAATTCTGGCGAGCTGCTTGCCGATGACGTTACCCTGACGGTAACAAATGTCAGCGGGAAACTGGCGCCAAAAAGTGCTGACCTGTATCATCTCGGTACAATCGGTCCAGGCGAACAGAAGACAGTGTCGCTTATTTTACTGTCTGACAAACAGGCCGGCTACGGCCTCGTCCGCGTGCCGGTGACGATCAGCTACAATACCATCGACGGAAAACCGGTCACTGAATCCACTGGTATCGATGTCGTGCTGAAAGGGAAGGCGGAACTGGGATTCGTATCAGTTGACACGAGACCGTCCCGGCTTTCCGAAAAGCACACCGTTCGATCTCACGATCCGGATCGAGAACACCGGAACCGGTGAAGCCAAGCAGGTATCGGCAAATGTCGATCTCCCGACAGACGGGACAAAGGAGGCATTCATCGGTAAGATCAAGCCGGGCAACGATGCCCCTGTCATATTCCTGCTTGAGGGCCTGAAAGGCGGCAATTATCCCTATAACCTGACGATAACGTACACGGATGACATGGGTGTCCATACCTATACCCGGCAGATGAACCAGAGGGTGACTCCCGCAGATAACTCCGGCAGTATTATCCTCGTGCTCCTCGTGCTTGCAGTGATCGGATTCCTTGCCTACAGGTACTGGTACGTACCAAGGAAGAATGGCGACGGTACATTCCCATGGGAAAGAAAGAGCTGAAGGTAGCCTTCCTGCTCGCCCTGCGGTCGCTCCAGCGGGGCAGCAGGTCGAGCGTGCTCCTGACCATCCTGATCATCGGGATGTGCTTCACCAACATGATCTTCCTGCCCGGCCTCTTCAACGGGATCGGTCAGAGCATCACGAAGCAGGTCGTAGACTACGAGATCGGCAACGTACTCGTCAGCCCCAAGTCGGGCGAACGTTACATCTCCGACATGGACGCAACACTCGACCTTATCAACGGCATGCCCGGAGTGGAACGGGCCACCCCGCACTTCAGCAAAGGGGCTACCCTGACGTACCGCAAACGGGTGCTCGGCGCCACGGTGCGGGCGATCCAGCCCAATGACGAGAAGCTCATCTCCCCCCTGTATACCAAGATGGTTGCCGGCAGTTATCTCGGCGATGCAGACACCGGTGAGGTGATCATCGGCAAGCCGCTTGCCGGTGATGCGTCGGTGAAAGAGGAGGACGAGTTCCAGGCCTCGCTCGGCGGAGTAAGGGTCGGCGACTCGATAACGATGGACTACGGCAACGGGTACGTGAAGGACTACCGTGTGAAGGGGATCTTCTACACCGGCTGGTACCAGTCGGACACCGCTGTTTACGTGAGTTATACGGATATGGCACTCGCAGACCCGCGGGCTTTTGACAATGCGGAATATATCACGGTCAAGATCAAGCCCGGGTATTCCGAGAAGTTTGTCAAGGACGAGCTCCAGCAGTACGGTGTCTCAGAGAAGGTCCAGACAACTGCAGACCTGCTTGAAAAGAGCATGGGGCGGGCGCTCCAGAGCTTCGCCATCATCAACATGGTCTCGCTTATCGTTGGTATCATCATCACAACAGTGGTGCTCTTCATCGTGATCACTATCAAGACCATCAACAGCCGCCGGCAGATCGGGATCCTGAAAGCAATCGGGGTGGACAAGGAGGTCATCATGCACAACTACGGGTTCCAGGTTGTCATCATGTCGGTGCTCGGGATCCTTTTTGGTCTCGTGCTCACGCTCCTGATGGCTGCTTACCTCGCGGCAAATCCCATCGTCACGCCCGAATGGTCGGCAACACTGTACCTGACCCCGTGGGACCTGGTCCAGAACTCCCTGATCCTCTTTGCCGCGTCACTCGTGGCGGGCTATGTGCCTGCATACCAGGTATCGCGCGAAGATATCCAGTCTGCCATGAGGGCCTGATATGATCCATATATCTGACCTGACCAAAATTTACCAAATGGGCAATGTCGAAGTACGGGCGCTCGATGGTGTCACACTTGAGATAGCCAAAGGGGAGTTCCTCGGGATCATGGGAGCGAGCGGCAGTGGCAAGACCACCCTCCTGCATATGCTCGGCCTCCTTGACGATCCCACCAAAGGGAGGATTGTCATCGAAGGGACCGACGTGCTCGCGCTCTCGGATTACGAGAAGACGATGTTCCGGCCGTACAAGCTCGGGTATGTCTTCCAGGACTATGCCCTGGTCCCTGACCTGACCGTGATGGAGAATGTCTCCCTGCCGGCGATGCTCCGGAAGGACCGGAGCGAGGAGCAGATCAAGAAGGACAGCGACTTCGTTTTAGAGAGGATCGGGCTCCTCGACCGACGGGATCACCTCCCCCGAGAACTTTCTGGAGGCCAGCAGCAGCGGGTCTCGATTGCCCGTGCTATCGTGAACAAACCCGACATCCTCTTTGCCGATGAGCCGTGCGCGAACCTCGATACCGAGAACTCGCGGATGGTGCTCGACCTTTTCCATGACATCAACGAGGAGATGAAACAGACAATCGTGATGGTCTCCCATGAGGACTGGCACAAGGAGTACTTCCACCGGATTGTGCGGCTCAAGGACGGGAAGGTCGCCAGCGACGGGTATAACGATCATGTGCATCCCGCTGCCTGATCTGGCACCCCCTCCTTTTTCTCCCTTCACGGAGATCATGTATTAACAGCAGTGCCCATGCCCGAGATTCCCATTGAGAAGATCGTCCGTTCCCGGCGCAAGACGATAGCGCTGGAGGTGACGGTCAGGGCGACCCTTATCGTGCGTGCCCCCCACCGCGTGCCACAGGCATACATCGATGCTATGATCCGGGAGAAGAGCGCCTGGATCACCAGGAAGATGGCCGAGATGCAGGCCCGGCCGCAGGCTCCGGTCCGGCAGTATGAAGAGGGGGAGGTCTTCTGGTTCCTTGGCCGTGCGTATCCACTGCACTATACGGATGATCCCGCCGGTGTAATCGTGCGCACGGACCGGATCTGTGTCTCCCGAGCCCTTCTTCCCGATATCCGGAACGCTATCCAGCGCTGGTACATGGAGGAGGCAAAGAAGGAGATCCATGCCCGGTGCATGTACTTTTCGATGATGACCGGCTACTCACCCACCTCGCTCCGCATCACCAATGCAAAAGGGTGGTGGGGCTCCTGCACGTACAAGGGCGGACTCAACTTCAGCTGGCGCCTTGTCCAGGCCCCGCTTTCGATCGTGGACTATGTCATCGTCCACGAGCTCGTCCACCTCCGTCAGCACGACCATTCAAAAAAGTTCTGGGCAAAGGTCGAAGCCCTCATGCCGGATTATCAGCAGCGGCGGGAGTGGTTGCGGGAGAACGAGCGGCTGCTCAGGATTTGAGATCCCTTATCCATAAGCCGTTCCCTTATCATCCCGCCCGCCCAACAGGTAGTGATGAATTCCTTTTTTATCCGGCAGGAACTCCCGGACGATGCCCCCGGTATATCCGAAGTCCACCTCCAGGCCTTCGGCCAGGACGGGGAATCGCGACTCGTCGATGCCCTTCGCAACGATGGTGTTGTCAACCCGGATCTCTCCTTCGTTGCCGTGCATGGAGAACGGATCATTGGGCATATCCTCTTCACCCCGGTCCAGATTGTATCCGGAAGGGTCGCTTCACCAGCCCTTGCACTTGCCCCGCTCGGTGTCCACCAGGACTACCAGTGCCGGGGCATCGGGGCAGCCCTCATCGAGGAGGGGCTGGATGAGTGCCGCCGTCTCGGCCACCATATCGTGATCGTGGTCGGCCATCCTTTGTATTATCCCCGTTTTGGATTCACGGCTGCCAGTGACGCCGGGATTACAGCACCGTTCCCCTGCCCGGATGAGGCCTTCATGGCACTCTCCTTAAAGCCCGGGGCACTCGATGGAATCGGGGGAATGGTCCGTTACCCGGCTGCGTTCGATGCGGTCGGGGCCCACACCTCGTAATCAATATCCAGCCCGGCTCTCCTCTTTTTTCCCAACTGTTGCAAGATAGATCAGGAACTGATTCTCTCCGTCGATACCGAGCAGCATGTCCATGGCATCATCATCGAACGCCGCGATGGCGCATACTCCGCATCCCACGGCTTCAGCAGCGAGGTACAGGTTCTGGCAGACATGGCCCGCATCGAGATGGAGATCGCGGTATCCCCGCTCGCCATAGCGCCATGTCATCCGATACGGGACTGCAGTCCAAAGGAAGACCGCCCCGCTCATGAGGACGAACTGCTGATTGAAACAGGCCTCCGTGACCTTATGGGGAAGTTGTGGATCGGTATCGAGCTGCTGGAGCCGGTGAGAGAGGGCAAGGAACCGGTACAGTCCTGGCTCCAGCCCGTCCACGTTATTAAGCAGTACATACGTCTCGAATGCATGCCGTGCCCCGGCCGAGGGGACAGTGCGGAAGGTCGCCTGCGATCCATGTACCTTCTTTACACCCTGCGTGCACCACAGGAGAAAGGAGAGTTCATCCAGCGTGATGGGATCGTGGACGTACTGCCGGACACTCTGCCTTTGCTCAATAGCAGTCCGGAGATCGACACGGGGGATATCAAAGGAAGCGGGCGAAGGGAGATCGATAACAGCCTTCCCCGGTTCTGCCGGCACCTCTAGCGGGGGCTGGGGCACACCTCTCTGCTGGTCGCTCTTCCCGATGTAACGGTATTTTGTCTTCTCCATGAACTCCCGGCCGGGCCCGCGGGAAAAATCCGCTCCTGTTGCAATCATAAAACGCTCCTTAAAAGACCATATCCCCTGCCCGGCATGTGAGCATATCGGTGGCGGCAACATCACACCACACAGCATATACCCTATCCTCGCCAACCTCTCCTTACGACATGACGCCCGGGGCACCCCTTCCCGCCGGCATGGACCTGGCGGATTACCTGCATGACATGGTGTTACACGCAGATCCGTCCATGCATGAGGAGAGTATATCGCTCGGTGGAGTGGAGGTGAAAAAATTCACCGGGGAGTTCTGGACCTCCCGGCAGCGGCAGGGGGGTTCGCTCCACGAAATATCGTACCGTGCCTGCTTCAAACCGCAGCTGCCGCGGTTCTTTATCTCGCTCCTGACCCGGAAAGGGGATGTTGTCTATGACCCGTTCAGCGGCAGGGGGACGACTGTCATCGAGGCCGGGCTCATGGGAAGGAGCGTGGTGGCAAACGACATCAATCCGCTCTCGCGCGTGATGACCGAGCCCCGTTTTTTCCCCCCGGAGCTCACGCAGGTGGAGAAGCGACTCGCGCTTGTCCAAAAGGAGGGAACCAGGGCAGATATCGACCTGTCGATGTTCTACCATCCCGTCACCGAGCAGGAAATCGCTGACCTCAGAGTATACCTGCTGGCGAGAAAGGAGGCGCATCGCGATGACATGGTCGACCGCTGGATTGCGATGGTCGCAACCAACCGCCTGACCGGGCATTCGAAGGGATTCTTCTCGGTCTACACGCTCCCGCCCAACCAGGCGGTCTCGCCCCAGAGCCAGGCGAAAATCAACAAAAAGCGCCGCCAGGCACCGGAATACCGGGATACCCGGCAGATCATCCTCGCCAAGACAAAGAGCCTGCTCCGGACACTCACCGAAGAGGAACAACGGAACCTTGCACGAGCGGGGAAGAGTGCCCGGCTTCTCTCGGAAGATGCCCGCTCCACAAAAGAGATCCCGGATGCCTCCGTTCACCTGACAGTCACATCACCCCCGTTCCTTGATATCGTCCAGTACCGGGAAGACAACTGGCTCCGCTGCTGGTTCAACGGCCTAGATGAACAGGCGATCGGAAAACGGATCACCATGGCACGGACTCTCGAAGGCTGGTCGTCTGTCATGGGGCAGGTCTTCAGCGAATTATACCGTATCACAACGCCGGGCGGGTATGTCGCGTTCGAGGTGGGGGAGGTGCGCAAGCGGACCGTCCGTCTCGAGGAGCACGTTGTCCCCCTCGGGATCCGCGCCGGGTTTACCTGCGACTGCATCCTGATCAACCAGCAGGTCTTCACGAAGACGTCCAATATCTGGGGTGTTGAGAATAATGCCCGTGGCACGAACACCAACCGCATTGTCGTGTTCCGGAAACCCTGATGCAGTCCCCTGAACAAGAGGCGCGAAGAAAAACGGCGAGATCCGGCAAATCTTGATATTTAAACAACAATAATTTCTTTGTTAATAATGTCAGGACCGCAGCATGCTATCGGGAGAGGATACAATACGTGGCGGAGGACACTCCTGCCGATTTCAGCGATTGTTCTCCTGTTCCTTCTTTTCCCACCCACTCTTGCCGCCGATGACATGAGTGGTTCCGACACCGTGGCGATCCGGCAGGCCCATCTTGCCTGGACTGCCCTTGACAAGGAGTACGAATTATCCCCTGCCGTCATGTACTGCAATACCCTCTATGGTTCGGACACAACAGAGATGATCCGGCTCCTGGCAGAGTTCAGGAAGCAGGAAGCCCGCATTAAGGATACAGCAACCAGCACGGAGGTCGACGCGCTCATCGAAGAGATGCGGAACACCACCGGCCAGTTCCGGGAAGAGACGTTTTCTGTGATGACAAAAGGGCAGGGTAAGTGGGATGTGCTGGAGAGCCAGATCCTGGATGCAAAAAACAACAATCCCTACATCCTCCAGAAAAAGGACCAGTATTGGTCGATCAGGACAAAGGCCCAGCTTGCGGCCTACGATACCTGGGTACGGGAAGGGCAGGAGCGGCTCGATATCCTGAAGGTGCAGGGGTACGATACGACAATGGCCCAGCGCTCCCTCGATGTCTTTGCCTCCAAAAAACCAGTCGTGAGTGCAGCGTTCGCAGCCAAATCCGAGACATCGATCAGGTCTGTAAACCAGCTTATCCAGCCGCTCTCGCAGGATTTCATTCAGAAACTCGCAGAAGTTCAGGAGCAGGTGCCGGACACCATCCGGTTCCAGTTCTTCATCGACCAGGGCTACCGGGCAACAGCGAGTTGCGACAAGGCAAATGCCGAACTCATCCCTATCCTGCTCGATATCGATGATACAGAAACTCTCGTGAAAAAGACCAAGAACGATCTTACCAACGCCCAGCGGATGCTCAATACGGGAAGCCTTGAGAATACAAAGACTCCGCTCAGGCTTGTCCAGAAAGACCTGTCCGACCTTGCCCAGGTGTACCGTGACATTGCGTCCACCATGGACCTGGGAACAGAACTGAATTATGAGCTGAACACCCTTGCCCTACGGCTTGTCAATACCGCAGACCAGATGAGGGATGCACTATGATGACGTCCCGGGGGTTCTTCGCCCTCTCTGCAATCCTGCTGCTGGTAATATTCCCTCTGGCTGCGGGATGCCTGTCCGTCCCGGGTCCCGAGAGCCAGAAAAAAACCCCTGCGGTCACTGCCGCGGTGACCCGCTCTGCCCAGACCACGGCTCCGGCAACAACCGTTGTGCAGAGAACGGTTGTGACAGCACCTGCAGCTGAGAGGACAACCACGCTTCCTACCCCTGTTGCGACAACAGCACCCACCGTCTCCCGCTATGCGGTTGAGACCTGCACCGGGCAGGGGGGATCTCTGGTTCTCCCCGGCCAGATGTGCCCCGGCGCCTGGCTGGTTGCCACCAATACCTTCAGCTGCTGTTCCGTAAAGCCCGTGGACACCAAAGGGAGCAATAAACCCCTCTCTGCTGCCCCGTTCACCCTGACGGTGAACATTGACGATAACCTCGGCAGCATCCGTCCGTGAAACAGGGAGCATACTGTGTTGTTTAATAACCAGAGAATACGGCCTCTTTTTATAACCTCATCCTTGCTGCTGGCAGAAAGCACGCATTAAGTATCACCACATCCAAGTGGTACGCATGGTCACCCGTATCGTCCGGTACGCTCAGATCGTTGATATCCTGAGCAAGTATGGTTTTGGCATCGGCCTCGAGAAGCTCTTTCCCGGGCGGGCACGGTTCAAACTTCCCGGAGGAGACAAAGCGGCCGAAGGCACGACCATCTACGAACGGATACGGCTTGCCCTTGAGGAACTCGGCCCGACCTTTGTGAAGTTCGGGCAGATCATGAGCACGAGGACCGAACTGCTGCCGCCGGAGATGATCGAGCAGCTCAAGCGGCTGCAGGACCATGCGAAACCGGTGCCCTTCTCCGAGGTTATGGCCATCATCGAGGAGAACTGCCCCGAGTGGGAGGACTACTTCGGCGATATCGAGGAGACCCCGGTAGCATCCGCCTCCATCGGGCAGGTCCACCGGGCGTATCTCAGGGACGGGACCAAAGTCGCCCTGAAGATCCAGCGCCCTGGCATCCCGGAAATAATCGAGCTGGATATCGGGATCCTGCAGTCCATGGCCGAGCGGATAGAGACCGTACTTCCAGAGACACGACTCTATAATCCCAAGGGGATGGTGGACGATTTCGCTCACCAGATCGTCAAGGAACTGGACTTCACCCGGGACGCACGGAACGCGAACCGGATGTCCCGGAACTTCCAGAACTTCCCGGGTGTCCGGTTCCCGAAGATCTACTGGGAGTATTCTAGGCCTCATTTCCTGGTTATGGAATTCGTCGAGGGTGTCAGAATCGACGACCGCGAGGCCATCATGGAGATGGGCCTTGATCCTCACGCGATTGGTGTCCGCGGATTTCATGCATACCTCAAGATGATCTTCGAGGACGGGTACTTCCATGGCGATCCCCATCCGGGCAACCTGCTCGTGACAAAGGATGGGGACATTGTCTTCCTGGACTTCGGGATCGTTGGCATCCTGCGGCCGGAGAAACGCCAGAACTTCATCAACCTCCTCTTTGCCCTGACAACAGACAACATCGAACTGATGATCCGGTCGCTTGAAGGCTTCGGGATCGTGATCGCCGAGGAGGACCGCGAGGCGCTCCGCGATGATCTCTATATCATGATGCATGACTTCTCGGGAGGCGAAGGGGACGGCGTTTCGCAGCTGAACTTCGGGCTGGTGGTTGCCGAGCTGACCGAGGCGATGCGGCGCTACCGGCTGAAGGTACCGATGAACCTGATGCTGCTTTTAAAGGTCTTTGTCATGGTGCTCGACATTGGCGTGCGGCTCGACCCGAAGTTCAACTTCGGAAAGGAGATTACCCCTTACCTCTCCAAGCTTGCCGATGTGAACACGTTCTCGGAAGGGTACATGAAGCGTGCGTCAATGGCTCTCCTCGAGGGTGCAGATGCACTGCTTGACATGCCCCGGAACATCAACCTGATGCTCCGGAGGCTCTCTACCGGGTCGTTCAAGCTCGAGATCGTGGAGAACGATATCCAGAAACTCCAGATGGCCCTTGACCGGTTCAGTGACAAGCTCCTCATGGGGATGGTCGTGGCATCGCTTGTCATCGGCTCCTCGCTTGTCCTCCAGGTCTCGTCCGTCACCCTCCCCACGCAGATCTCATGGCTTGCCATTGGCGGGTACACGGCAGCAGTGCTCTGTGGGTTCTATGCGATCTACCATGTCATCTTCCTGAAGTTCCGGATGGAGCGGTAGAGAGAATTCCGGTTCAGATCTCTTTTTTCAGGACTTCCCAGGCACGGACTTTTTCAGGGAATGGCATTGCTGCATGTGCAGGGCTTGTTGAAGGCAGTATGATGGATGACAGTCCCGGTACTTCACATAAATGGTGGTAGAGCCGGCCGGCAGTTGTCCCGTTCAGTGCAACAAGACGGATTGACGGGTGCCTGCGGACAAATCCCGCAATGTCGTTGGGAACCGGATTTCTGATCCGGCTGTCGGCGCTGCCCGGCCGTTCGCAGGATGCGACAACGTCCCAGAGCGCAACGCCGCACTCTGTGAGGAGTGCCGTACGCTCCGGGTAGGGAATGGATGACGGGATACAAAAGAGCAGTTCCATGACCGCCCAGAACCGGTTCTTCGGATTGCCGTAGTATTCCTGGTGCTCAAGCGAAAGGACGCTGGGGAAGCTGCCGAGGATAAGGACGCGGGGATTGGGACCAGATGCCGGGGGGAGACCGTGACCGGGCATTGAGGAGTGCGCCGGCCTATTGGGGCTCTTTGAAATAGAGGTTGCAGTGGCAGTGGCCCAGGTTTGCCACTTCTTCCTTATGATAGACACAGGGGCACTCAATGGCCCTGTCCTTCTCCTCCTCACCGCTCCGGAGCCGGCAGGGGCAGTACGGGTGCCCGAACTTGGCCTTGTTCCGCACGAGCCCGCGGATCACTGTGCCAAGCTGTTTCTCATCCGTGTTCAGGCTCCACCCATGCTTGTGCGCATAGGCCTGCGCCCACTTGAGCATGTCCGCTTCTTCTGAAGGTATCTCTGTCATGGTATCCATTCGGGCAGTTTTGTCACCATAGTGTAGGCATCAGGCACATTAGTCTTTGCGATTGGAGGCTTGCGGCAGGATGCGGGCTCCTGGGTATCACCGATTCTTTACCGTGCCTTTCTTTACCGCTGGCTTCTTTGCAGAAGCCTTCCGTTTTGCCACGGATTCTGGCCTGGCTTTTGCGGGTACCCGTTTTACTGTACCAGTGTTCTTCGGCGCCGCGGTCTTCGTGATCCGTTTCACGACGCGGTTGTAGGTGGCCATCACGTCCCCCTTGTCGAACCGGTACACGTCCTTGTCAAGCGATTCGCCCGTCTTCTTGTCCCAGAGGCGCATCGAGTCCATGCTGATCTCGTCGCCAAGATAGATCGTCTTTCCTGCACGGCCGAACTCGATCTTGAAGTCCACGAGGGTGATCCCCTGCGCGGCCATCAGTTTCACGAGCAGGGCATTGATCTTCAGGGCAGCTTTCTTGATTGCAGCCAGTTCCTTTGGTGTGGCAAGCTTCAGCGCCACGATCAGGTCGTCGTTGAGCATCGGGTCATGGCGCGAGTCGTCCTTGTAGTCGATGACGATGACGGGCGGATTGAGTTTCGTACCCTCCTTGAACGGATAGTTGCGGACGATGGAGCCCGCCGCAACATTGCGGACGATGACTTCGAGCGGGATCATCGAGAGCTCGCGGACTACCATCCGGCGCGGATCGAGCATCCGGATAAAATGGGTCTTGACGCCATTCTTAACCAGGTGCTGGAAGATGAACGCCGATGCTTCGGCATTGTAGCTGCCCTTGTTCTTCAGCTTGTCCTTCTTCCCGCCATCGAACGCGGTGATGTCGTCGCGGAACTCCACGATCAGCTGTCCTTTCGTATCTGTCCGGTACACGGACTTTGCCTTTCCGGTATAGAGGAGGCCCTTCTGTTTCACGGTCCACTGCTCCTTACCTGTAATGTATGTGCGAGCCGGTTTATCAGGGGTTGCATACAGGGGTCGAACCATCCCCTGTCAATATACCTCTGGTAGATACAGAGCCGCTCGACAAGACGGGCATCTCCGGCAACAGACCTGAGCTCATCGAGTGCCGGCCACGGGTGTTCCGGGTTCACGTAATCGATTGTTAAGGGGGAGATTCCCCCAAGGTCGTCGACCCCGCACTCTATCAGGAGGCGGGCGTCGATAAGGTTGGGCGCGATCTGGACCGCGATATCGGGCTGGAGGATATCCTTTGCCATCCGGATGGTTGCGCAAACCTCGTCCGTGGTGGGGACGGGATTTTTCCCGAGCAGGGTTCCGGGTTTCGGGCAGAAGTTCTGGACGATAATCTCCTGGATATGACCGTAGCGCTTGTGGAGGTCGCGAATGGCAAAGAGCGAGTCTTCGCGGTCGGCCATGGTCTCGCCAATCCCCAGGAGGAGCCCGGTGGTGAACGGGATCTTCAGTTTTCCGGCATCCTCCATCATGGCGAGACGTACATCAGGCGACTTTCCCTTCGAGGTTGTATGGGCGGGGATCTCCGCGGTTGTCTCGAGCATCAGCCCCATGCTTGCGTTCACGGGCCGGAGGCGCTCCATCTCTTCGTACGTGAGGATGCCCGCGTTCGTATGGGGGAGGATGCCGCATTCGATAGCCTTCCGGCACATAGCCTCGCAGTAATCGAGGATCGTCTCATAGCCATGCCGGGCGAGCATCCGGGTAAAGCCCGGCTCCTCCTCGGGCCGTTCGCCAAACGTGAAGAGCGCCTCGGTACACCCGAGGGCAGCGCCGTTCTGCAGGGTCTTTTCCACCTCTGCCTGTGCCATGATGCAGCCTTCCTGTACAGGTGTGCGGAAACAGCAGTACCCGCACCGGTTCCGGCACACCGTTGTGAGCGGAAGGAAAACATTTCTTGAGAAGGTGATCGTGCGGCGATCCATGTACATGAAATTATCCCTTGGATCTCATGAAAGCTGGTATCAGGTCCGGCTTTTTGTCCTGTTCCAGCAGGAAGGGCAATCCTAATGAGGTTTCGGGGTTAACCATCTCTAACCTGTTATATTCTGCTATGAATGATCATGGCAGACCGGGACTTTGCAGATGTCACCATTCGAAGATCATGGCGAGGCGGGAGATGCAAAGGGGAACGGTGACCGTAACTCTTCCCCCACTGAGGAGTGTGCTGCCATCAGGGCCGAGAACGAGTTTTTGAAAAAGAAGCTCCAGCTTGTCGGCAGTGTCACACGGCACGATGTCCTCAACCAGATGACCGCGATTGTCGGGTACAATGAACTGCTCGAAATGATTGTCACCGATGAAAAACAGAAATCCTACATCGAGCGCGAGAAGTTCGCGGTTGACAAGATCCGGCGTCTCTTCCAGTTTGCCAAGGATTACCAGAACCTTGCGGCTGAACCCCCCCGCTGGCAGGCGCTGGACAATGCGATCCACCGCGCCATGGAACTATTTGACAATCCTGCGATCAAGGTCACCGTTTCTGGAAGCAGGATTTCGGTGTTTGCCGACAGCTTTCTGGATAAGGCGATCTTCCAGTTCCTTGACAATGCTGCCCGGTACGGAGGTACCGTGACAGAGGTACGGATTACGTTTCAGGACCGTGGCACCCATGCAGAGATGACCATCGAAGACAACGGGTGTGGCATCCCTGCTGCGGACAAGGAACGGATCTTTGAACGGGGTTATGGTAAAGGTACCGGATGGGGCCTCTTTTTAGCCCGGGAAATCCTTGCAATGACCAGCATAACGGTAACAGAGAACGGGGAGCCGGGGAAAGGCGCCCGGTTTGTCATCACGCTCCCCAGAGGCACGTACCGCGAAGGGGGAGAGGCACCCCCGCTTCCGGAACAGTAGGTTCGTAGGCACTGCCTCCCCCTGCTCCAAACAATCAGAGGCTTTTTTGTCCCCGGCGGCCAAGATGCAACAATGCAGGAGTTCGTCCGCAAACTCATCCACCTCATCTTTGGTCTTCTCGTAGCGGCAATGGTCTCTGTCGCCGGGCAGGCAGCCGCGACCGCAATCCTCGCAACAGGACTCCTTATTGGAATCGTGCTGGTGGACCTCCTCCTCCGCGGGTATCACATCCCGCTCTTCTCGTTCCTTGTCAGGCACCTTGACCGCAACGACCGCCTTCCCGGCAGGGGTGCGCTCACCTTTGCCGTCAGCGCACTGGCGGTAGTTGTTCTCTTTCCCGTCGCCATCTCGGTTCCGGCAATCGTGACCGTCGCGGTGCTTGACAGCGTGACAACGATTGTGGGGCTGAGGTTCGGGAAACACCGTATCTACAATGGCAAATCATGGGAGGGCACCCTTTCCGGCATTGTTGTCACTGCTATTGTCCTGCTCCCGCTCCTGACCCCGGCCGGGGCAGCCGCTGTTGCGATACTTGCAGGGATCATCGAACTCATCTCACCGGTTGATGACAATCTCGTCATCCCCGTGGCAGTCGCGGTCCTGCTGGCATTCATGCCGGCCTTCCTTGTCGTTGCAGTGTGAAAAAAGTGTCAGGTCAGGAAGTCTCGTTCAGCTGTTCCGGGTCCACGGCCACGTACACGTCGGCCTCCTTTGCCACCGGGCGCGTGAACCGCTTGTCGTACACCTCGAAGTCAAACGTGTACGTCCGCGGGAGATCCGATGACCAGACGTTCGCCCAGACGCCCACGATCTCGTCCGGCATTTTACCTTTCGCCGTGAAGACCGCGTAGGTCTGGGCAGGGATATGACGGACTTCCATGCCTTCCGGCACCTTATCGGCCCGGGTCACGCCGCACCCGAGCAGGTACGAGTACGTCCCGGTCCAGTCCTTCTCGTAGTCAGAATAGACCGCATACATGACCGGGGGATTCACCCGGTGCGGAACCCGTGCCGGCCCGTTGTTCATGAGGAATGCCTGCCAGCAGCCCGGGATGGTGCCTGCCGCATCTGCGTTCGATGTGCGGCGGGCAATACCGACCACGGTGCGGGCGGGCAGCTTCCGTAGGGTATAGTTCTGTCCGTCCATTACCGGAATCTGGGACGGCAAAACTGTTAAACCATTCATTTCAATCACGGACGCATATCAGCACCTATTTTTGGTCACCCTGCACACGATCTCTGGTATGTGCCCGCATGCGTTGATCCCGTACAAGCCGAAGAACCCGAAGACAAGGCTCTCCTCCCTTCTCTCGCAGGAAGAGCGCGAGGCATTCGCGTTTGCGATGCTCGAGGATGTGGTCAGCGCAGCAAAGGACGCTATGTGCAGCCCGGTGGTAGTGGGAACAGAACTCTTTGACTCGGAGCTTGTGCAGGTGACGGTAAAGGATGCGGACCTGAACGAGACCTTAAACGAAATCCTCCCCACGGTAGAGACCGGTCTCCTGATCCTGATGGCAGATCTCCCGCTTGCCGACGAGGCAGCGATCCGCCGCGTCACGTCCACGGAAAAGGACATGGCGATCGTTCCCGGCCGTGGCGGGGGCACGAATGTTATCTTCATGAAGGAGCCTAAAAAATTTCATGTCGATTACTATGGCACGAGTTTTTTGAAGCACATGAAGATCGCCGCAGATGCCGGGCTCTCGGTCGAGGTGGTGGACTCGTTCCGGCTCCATACGGATATTGACGAAGAAGATGACCTTGTCGAACTCCTGATCCACGGCACCGGGAAGAGCCGGGCATACCTCGAAAGCCTCGGATTCTCCCTTGCAACCGAGACCGGCCGGGTCCGCTGTGTCCGGAAACGATAACAATATCTCATCCAATATCCGAATAGCATGAAATGACCGGACACTCGTGCCAGCCCCTCATCGAACTCCTCCGTTCACCCCGGCCGGACCTGGGGCGGACCATCACGACGTTTGTCTCCTGCTTCAACACAGCCTACGGCGATCCCGCAAAGGACCACTGGGACATCTCTATTGCCGAGTGGGAGCGCTACGAGTTTTTGGGAGACCGCGTTTTGAGCCTCATTGTTGCCCAGGCCCTTTTCACCAGGAAACATTCCGCGCTCACCGAGGGAGAGATGACCCGTGCAATCAGCGGGATCGTCTCGAACCATGCGCTCGATGCCATTGTCCGGCACCTGGTAGATTTTGAAGTCTTCTCCCGTCTCATTCCCTCGGCCATTGCAGGGCAGAACACGTATGGTGAACGAATAACCGGGGGGGCGTTCGAGGCATTCATCGGCGCCCTGTACTGCGAGATCGGGCTTGACGAGGTGGCATTCTTCATCAATGCCCTGTTGCGGGAACCCATCGACCAGGCCAGCCCCGAAGAGAACACCATCGGGATGCTGCAGGAATATTTCCAGAAACGGTTCCGGGCCGTTCCCATCTACCGGGAAACAAAACGGGAGGGGCCCGACCACCGGCCCATCTTCACGTTTGAAGTGCTCTTCAACAACCAGGTGCTCGGTACCGGGAGTGGCGAGAGCATCCAGAAAGCAGAGCGGGAAGCAGCCCGGGCCGCATGCAGGAAGCTTGGCCTCTCCCTGCCGGATCCGGCAGGGACGCAGTCAGGTGATCCCGGCACTCCCTGACAACTCCTGAACCTGCGTCAGCGCAGCACCCGGTATCCAGCTGCCGAAAGGATCAGGTCAACCTCCTCCTCCCAGCAAGCCTCATCAGCGATACTGATCGGTGCGATCTCCTTGTCCCAGAGGGTGCGGAGTTCATGGTCCATGGTCGTGAAATACCGCGTGTTGTCCATCACGCGACCAAGCCGCTCTCCTCTCCTGCCACAAACAAGGATCCGAAAGCAGCCATACTGGCGGCAGAGACCGGGTCGTGTCTGGTGGACCGTACAGATGACAGTTCCGTCCTTCCGCTCCCGCAGGAAAGGACAGGCCATAGGCCGTTTTTTCAGGATATCCTGTGACGAGAAGAGGTCCCGTTTGTCCGGATCGATCCGCACATGCCGTTCCTCCCCGGTAATCGTAAACCAGAGCCGGAACTCAAAGGGCCCGGTCTGTTCACGGATGCCGATGACCGAGCCCATGGAACTACAGCATTCGCCACACTGCTGGCACCGGAACACCATCTTTTTGCATCACCTCCGCGTTATCACCGGGTAATTTCAAGGAATCGCCGGGTACCGCACATTGTGTTCCGGCTGATCGGATGCGGAGCCCGTCGCAGGAACAGTCGCTTGTTGTTCCCCTGCTGCATAGCCGGTTATCGCCGCCTTCCTGTTTCAAGTATCCCCTTTTTTCCTGATAAAGGGCGCTTCTATCGTCAGGCAACGCTTCAACGACCTCTGGCACAGTGATCCCCTCAAGCCCTGTGAGAAGATGCCTGCGCATGGGCACGGCATGCGCGTCCAGGCAGAACCGCCTCCGCCAGCGATGGCTCCTTATGCGGGATGAAGAGGAGCATCCCCTGTGTCCGCTGGGTTAATATGGAGTCGCGGAAAACCCTCTCTTACGACTTGGTGGCGGGGCAGACCTGATGTTTGAATCACTCTTCTCAAAGCATGCAGAGGGTATCTTAAAAGCACTCACGCTTGAATGGTCCTGCCCGAAGTGCGACGGGAGGAACTTCCGGATCCTTTCCGTGAAAGACCGCAAGGCCGGAGAGTACGTGAGCCGGTGCCGCTACTGCCACACAAAGTGCCGTGTCACGTTTCCTCCTCCCGTATCGGCAGTTGATGGTGAGGCAGAGTTCCGGCAGTTGATTGACGAGGAGGACTTTACCGCAGAAGAACAGCTCGACATGATCCGTGACTTTGCCGAGATAGCATCTCTTGTGGTTGACAATGCTCTTCCGGGCGTTATCCAAGAGAAGAAAAAGGCGCTTGAGGCAAAGATTACCTTCGCAAAACGGCGGAGACGGTAATCTTCTTTTGGCTCAGCCGATCACTCCCTGTTATTTCACGACGAGCACCCTGCAGGGGGCAGTACGGATTACCGACTCCGCAACGCTTCCCAGCAACAGCCGCTCCAGCCCGCGTTTTCCCTGTGTCCCGATCACGATCAGGTCGATGTGCTTCTCCACGGCGAACCTGACAATCTCGATGGCAGGTTTTCCCTGCAGGGTGACCGTTTCAAGGGTGACCCCCTCCGCCATGGCACGGACCCGGTTCAGGGCCTCAGCAACCTCCCGCTCGACCACGGCCCAGGAATCTCCGATAACGAGGTCGGGAGAAGCCGACTCGAATACGCTGAGGTCCTCTACATACACTGCATAGACAACCGCCCCGGATGCCCTGCCAATGCGCAAAGCCTCGAGAACCGCTGCCTGGTTCTTCTCTGATCCGTCGGTTGCGATGAGAATTTTCTGAAACAATGGTTCTGTCATAATCAATTCACCTGATATCATCCCGCCCGTTCATCCTGCATTCTTCCCGGATGCCTCCTGCGGCGGGGCATTCCCTTGGTCCCCCGCCTTGCTGGAGCCATGGATCTCATGCACATACTGGCCTCCCCTCATCCAGCAGAGAAGCGCGGAGACGACCGAGAGTGCAGCCCCGATGAGGAATGTCAGCATCAGGGATGGCATGAATGCCAGGGCCAGCGTCTCCGGGAACCATGTCACTCCGGTCAGCGCAGCGATCGTTGAAGGGGCAATTCCCACAAGGGCTGTTGCGGGAAGACCAGCAAGGATCATCTGGACGGGGTTGTACCCGAGGAATGCCGCAAAGAGTGCTCCTGTCGGGGGAATAGCGCTCATGGCCGGGATCAACTGGGCCGCGCCGGCACTGGTGAGGGAGGCGGCGAGCACCGGAGGAAATGCATGAGTCAGGCCGACAACGATGATGGTGAAGAACATTCCCATGCTGATGACGAATCCGGAGTTCATCAAAGTCGACATCATACCCGAGGCAACCCCCCGTTCCGCGGGAGGGACGGAGTTCATGATTGCCGCAGAGTTCGGGGAAGCGAACATGCCGTTTCCCATGCCCATGATGAAGAGGGCGACAGCGAACGTCAGGTAATCAAAGTCGTACGGGAGCAGGGCCAGCATGACGAATGATGCTGCCACGAGGAGCATACCGGCCGTGCTGATCCCGCGGGGGCCGTACCGGTCCGAGAAGATCCCCGACAGGGGCCCCATGATAACAAACCCGATGGTCAGGGGGAGCATGTACACCCCTGCCCAGAACGGCGTGGACTCAAAACTGTAGCCATGGAGGGGGAGCCAGATCCCCTGCAGGAGCATGATCAGGATGATCATCACGCCGCCCCGGGCAATCGCGGAGAGGAACCCCGCCGCGTTGCCGAACACGAAGTTCCGGTTCCGGAAGAGGTTCATGTCGAACATCGGGTCCTTCACCCGGCTCTCGATGAACGGGAATGCTGCAAGGAGCAAAAGGCCGATCACGAGGGCAGCGATCACAAACGGGTCGCCCCACCCCATGGCATCGCTGCCATAGGGAAGCAGGGCATAGGTTATCCCGATGAGAAAGATCGTCAGCCCCCCGACAAAGGAGAGGTTGCCCCATACGTCAATGGACCGTGCTTTTACCGGGTATGACGGCTCCTTCAGCCGCATGAATGCCCAGATGGTCCCGATGACACCGAACGGCACGCTGATGAGAAAGACATAGCGCCAGTGCCAGGTGGCAAGGACCCCCCCGATGAGGAGGCCGATGAACTGTCCGGAGAGGGCGGCAACCATGTTCAGGCCGAGCGCTTTGCCCCGCTCATCGGGAGGAAATGCGTCCGTGAGGATCGCGGCGCTGTTGGAGAAGATGAACGCAGCACCCACGGCCTGCAGGAGCCGGAAGACGATCATCTCGATGGCACCGGCATCGCCGGTATCCGGTGTCAGGAAGAGGAGGAGCGATCCTGCTGTGAAGATGGCAAACCCGATATTGTAGAGCCTCACCCGCCCGTACATATCCGAAAGCCGGCCGAAACTGAGCAGCAGGGTGGCAGTGACCACACCGTACCCCATCAGCATCCAGAGGAGGTACTGGAACGAGGTGAGCGGGTTGATGCTGATCCCGTTGAAGATCGCGGGAAGGGAGATGAGGATGATGCTCCCGTTCACCGTTGCCATGAAGGTGGCGATGGTGGTATTGGAGAGTGCCACCCACTTGTAGGGAAGGCCGTGTTCCTGATGAGTTTCCGGGACAGTGCTGCCCGGTGCCTGTGTCGTATCCACACTATTCACCGCTGCAATTGGTTTCTGAAGGCGGTACCATGAATTTCGCCAGAAATACCAGGATTTCTACAAGGTTGTAGTGTCTGCGCTTATAAAAGTGATACTTCCAGGCAGGTGCCTTTCCTGCCACAGGGATATGGAAAAATGCAGGAATCGGGAGAAAAACAGCGTACTGGTGGAGGTGGGATCTACCACTGCGTCCGGTTTTTGGCAAATGCCCCCATGAAGAGGCACTCGGTGGCATCGATCGTCTCGACACCGAGGTGATCGCCAAGCGGGAGGCCGATCCCGCGGATGATCGCGGCCGGCGTGCACTCATCGGCTTCACCCATGACGAGTTCCGCAGCGGAAGCAATGTTATCTGCAACCGCCCGTTTTGTCACCTCCAGTTTGCGCCCGAAGAGGTCGGACCGTCCCTGGTCATTGATCACCGAGGGGATTCCCGAAGAACCGATCGCAACGCCGCTGCACCCGAGGCGCATGGCATGGGTCCGGCTGTCAGCGATGATGACCCCGATCCTGGCACCGGTCTTCTCTTCGATAATCTTCCGGATGGAGGCGGCACTCTGGTCCGGGTCAGCAGGCAGGGGCGTGACACAGCCCGGGGGAGCGTTGGATGCATCCACCCCTGCATTCGGGAGGAGCGTTCCTCCTTTCATACAGAGCAGAAAACCCGGGATGCCCCCGACAATAGAATCACTCTCCTGGATTACCACTTCGGCCATGCGGTGATCGATCCCGTATTTTTCTCCAAGTTCCCGTGCCTTGGGGGTCGGCGTGATACCGTCGAGCCGGACAATATTGCCTTCCGATGTTGCAACAGCGGTCTCTGCAAGGACAAGCACGTCCCCCTCCTCAAATCCCCCGCAGGTCTTCTCCGCAGTTTCTATGACCCGCTCTGCAATGGACTCACCGCTTCTGATGATGCCGGTTGCGAGCCCGAAGACCTCGTACGAAGAGTTCATCATTACTTCCCCATCCGCTGATACACCCTGATGGTGTCAACGGTCTCTTTCACATCATGGGTCCGGATGATCGAGGCCCCTTTCTGGAGGAGGAATGTGGTGACTGCAAGGCTCCCCGCGAGGCGTTCCTCCGGTTCCCGTTTCACAAGGTCGCCGATGAAACTCTTGCGGGAGATGGCCCCGAGGAGCGGGCGGTCAAACGCAAGGAACTCATCGAAATGCCTGCAGAGTTCCCAGTTGTCATCATAGGAACGCTGCGGCGTCCAGATCCCGACACCCGGGTCGAGGACATAACTATCAACTCCTGCAGCCTGACAGCGCTTGACAATCGTTGCAAGTGCCGTCTTTGTTTCCGCAAGGCCCACAGCATCGCCCGGCGTGTAATCTGTTGCCATCAGAAACGCGGGCAGACCGGCCTGCGCCACGCGCCGGGCATAGGCATCAGAGGCAAAACCGGCAATGTCGTTTACCGCATGGACCTCGTGTTTTAAGCAGATGTCCAGCACCCACGGGTTCATGGTATCAACGGAAATGGTGAACCCGGTCCCATCCAGTTCCTTTAAGGCAGCATCGATACGGTTCCCTTCCTCCGTCCCGCTGATCGCCTGCGCATTGGGCGCTGTGCTCCGGGCCCCAACGTCAAGCATGTCTGCACCCTGCTCGATCATCTCCACCGCTTTCTTGTGGATCTGGTCGGTCGGGATAAACGAGTCGTGGTAAAAAGATTCGGGGCTGACATTCAGGACTCCCATGACCCGGGGAGGCGCGTCACCGCCGATTGTGAGTTTGTTTACAGTACACGGTCGCATGCCCGCTCCTGTGCTGACCGGAAAGTATTCTCCATCAGGGTTGCAATCGTCATCGGTCCTACGCCGCCCGGGACCGGGGTGATCGCTGATGCGACCTCCTTTACTGCCTCGAAGTCCACGTCACCGACCAGTTTTCCTTCGAGCTGGTTGATGCCGACATCGATGACAACGGCTCCTTCCTTGACCATCTCTTTTGTGATAAAATGCGGCTTTCCCACGGCAGAGACAAGGAGGTCTGCCCGCTTCAGTTCTTCAGCCAGGTCCTTTGTTTTGCTGTGACAAATGGTGACCGTTGCATCAGCGTTCAGGAGGAGTGCAGCCATGGGCCGGCCAACATCGATGCTCCGGCCGGCAACAACGGCACGGGTGCCTGCAACGGGGATCTGGTACTCGGCAAGGAGTGTCATGATCCCTGCTGGCGTGCAGGACGAGAACCGCGGCTTCCCCAAAAAGAGATGCCCCATGTTCTCCGGGTGGTACCCGTCCACGTCTTTCTCCGGGCTGATAGCATTGATTACCCGTTCGGTGTCAACCTGCGAGGGAAGGGGGAGCTGGACGAGGATCCCGTCAACGGATCCATCGCGGTTCAGCGCCCTGACCTTATCCACAACCGTCCGGGTTGTTGCGTCAGCAGGGAGTTCAACCCCGACAGACGCGATCCCGACTTTCTCGCAGGCCTTGTGCTTCATCCGCACGTACATCTGCGAGGCGGGGTCGTTGCCCACGATGACCGTGGCGAGCTTCGGGTGGAGTCCGGAGCCAGCAATCGCTTCCCTGAGGGTCTCAAGGCGTTTCTCCGACGTCTGTTTTCCGTCAAGGATCGTGGTCATGGGCAGATCTCCGCAGTTACTCGGGATAGAGGGTGAACTTCGACGCCAGGGCTTCGACCTTGCCGCGCACGTCGCTCGTGTTCTTCTCGTTCTTTGTATCCTTGATAACGCTGGCAATCCAACCGCCGATCAGGCGCATCTCGGCCTCTTTCATGCCCCGGGACGTTACGGCAGGGGTGCCGACACGCAGGCCGCTCGTGACGAACGGGCTCTTGGTCTCGTTCGGGATGGTGTTCTTGTTGACCGTGATGCCGGCTTTACCGAGAGCGGTCTCTGCTTCGAGACCAGTGATGCCCTGCCCGGTCAGGTCGAGGAGCATCAGGTGGTTGTCGGTGCCGCCCGAGACCAGCCGGAGGCCGTTTGCCATAAGGGTCTCTGCAAGGACCTTCGCGTTCTTTATGATCTGCTTGTTGTATTCCTTGAAGGAGGGCTTGAGCGCTTCTTCGAAACAGACCGCCTTTGCAGCAATCGTGTGCATCAGGGGGCCGCCCTGCATGCCGGGGAAGACCGCCTTGTCAATGCCAACGCCGAGGTCGGCGTTGCACATGATGGCGCCGCCGCGGGGCCCGCGGAGGGTCTTGTGGGTGGTTGTGGTGGTGTAGTTCACCACACCGACCGAGGTCGGGTGGAGTCCGGTGGCAACGAGTCCGGCGATGTGGGCGATGTCGGCAAGACAGACAGCGCCAACGTCATCGGCAATCTCCTGGAATGCCTTGAAATCGATGGTCCGCGGGTAGGCCGAGGCACCGCAGACAATGATCTGGGGCTTCTCCTTCTTTGCCATCTCTGCTACCTGCCCATAATCGAGCATCTCGGTTTTCGGGTCAACGCCGTATTGTGCCACCTGGTAGAACTTCCCGGTGAAGCTGACCGGGGAGCCGTGGGAAAGGTGGCCTCCCTGGTTGAGCTTCATGGAGAGGATCTTGTCTCCCAGCTTGATGGCTGCAAAATAAACCGCCATGTTCGCCTGGGTACCCGAGTGGGCCTGCACGTTCGCATGCTCTGCCCCGAAGAGCTTCTTGAGCCGGTCGCGGGCAAGGTTCTCGGCCATATCGTGGAACTCGCATCCGCCATAGTACCGCTTGCCGGGGTAGCCCTCGGCATATTTGTTGGTCATGATGGACCCCATTGCCTCGAGCACTGCACGCGAGACAACGTTTTCGGACGCAATCAGCTCCAGGCCGTTCACCTGGCGGAGCCTCTCCTTTTCGATGATATCGGCAATTGCCGGATCTGTTTTTGCCAGATAGGACATATAGAGAAAAGTTCGCTCGGATCAGGTAATACCATTTCGTTCTCACAAGGGATCCCAGGACACCCATGGTGAGACAGAGAAAATCCGCATGGTTCCGGATGCACCGTCCTTCCGGCGCGGAGGAGATACCGGAAAGGGAGCATTGCCCGTTTTTTGTAAAGCCGGCCCCTCATCTTTCCTGATATCAGATAAGAACGGCAAATTTCTTTTAAAATGCAGGTTTCAGCCACAATGCTTTTTACCTAATCAGGCGATCATTACTATTATTATAATAGGGAATGCGCCGAACGAGTACTATACGAGTATGGCGCACGAAGATGCAAAGATCAAGTACCTTGAGCACGAACTCGATCAACAGGAGAAACTGATTCAGATGATGGAAGGTTCAGCAAGCGAGGACCGCATTGCCGCCCTCGAGAAGAAGGTAAGAGAGATGGAGGCGCTCGTAAAGGGTCTGACCCAGGAGCTCCTCGACCTCAAGTCCGTTGCGATGAAGATGTCCAAACAGACCGAGGAACGCCGCATGCAGGAACTCAAGCGCGGCCCGATCGTCCAGGGATCGCAGGGCGCAGCCCCGGCAGCACCCGCCCCGTCCGCGTCCGGCAGCACGGTCATCCGCCCCAAGAGCCGTGCCCCCGAAGCGCCCGCAGCACCCGCCGAGCCGGTCATGGACATGATCATGCAGCCCGACGGCACCATGAAGCTTGAGCCCCGGCGTGGGGACAAGGACTATATCGTGGCCCGCGCCGGCTATGGGCAGGGAAAGAAGGGCTCGCGGCCGAAGCAGGGCGAGCTCATCTATGCAACAGAGGATGAGAAAAAGAAGGATCCTGCAAAGAAGTAAGGAGCCGGATCTTTGCATATCACAGGTCTGGAGATCGACAATTTCAAGTCTTTTTCAAAAAAGACAAAAATTCCCTTTTTAGAGGGATTCACCGTAATATCCGGGCCCAACGGTTCCGGCAAAAGCAACATCATTGACTCAATCCTTTTTGTCCTCGCGTTATCGAGTTCGCGCAGCCTGCGGGCAGAGAAACTGACGGATCTCATCAACCTCAACTCCGGCCGGAACACTGCTGAGGTTGCGCTTGAATTTTCCGACGGGACCAAGATCCGCCGGCGGATCAAGCGGACCAGCAACGGGTACTACAGCTACAACTACCTCAACGAGCGCCTCTGCAAGCAGAGCGATATCGTTGAATTCCTTGCGAAAACCGGGATCATCCCCCACGGTTACAACGTCGTGATGCAGGGGGATGTCACCCGCATCATGGAGATGAGCGATACCGAGCGCCGGAAGATCATCGATGAGATCGCCGGTGTGGCCGAGTTCGACACCAAGAAACAGCAGTCTCTCGCCGAGCTCGACATTGTCCGGGAGCGGATCGAGCGCGAGGAGCTCCTCTTGATCGAGCTTTCAAAGCGTGCGAATGAACTGAAGCGGGAGCGGACGCATGCCCTCGAGTACCAGAAATGGCAGAACGAACTGACGTTCTACCAGAACTGCCGGTCTGCAGCCCAGCTCCACGAGCGGGAGAAGGAGCTCAGGTCCCTTTTACAGTCGGCCGAGGACCATACCATCCAGCTTGGCCGGATCGCCTCCGACCGGGGGATCGAGGAGAACGAGCTCTCCTATCTCAAGGCGGACTTAACCGATATCGATGACCTGATCAATAAAAAGAGCGGGGCCGACTACCTGAAGCTGATCGCGGAGCTCGAGGAGGCGAAAGGCGGGATCAAGCTCGCCGAGCAGACTATCGTCCGCCTCAAAAAAGAGAAGGAGACGAACCTCGAAGCCATCAACCGGGTGTTCACGGACTCCAAGCGTGCCGAGACCCGGGTGGCTGAATGCACGGACCAGATCCGCACCCTGACCATCGACCGCACCAACATCGCGATGGAGGTTGCCACCGCAAAGGCCCAGCTGGAGAAGTTCGAAACCGAGATCAGGCAGCACAGCGAGGATACCGAGGGCGCCCGGGACAAGCTCTTCAGCCTCTTAAAAGAGGTCGAGGAGAAGAAGGGCCAGCGGTCGGGCATCCTCCACCAGCAGGATATGTTCATCGAGAAGAGCCGGATGCGGACCTCCGAGCTCGAGCGCCTTACCGGCCTCCTGCGGCAGCTGGACGAGGAGTATACCGCAAAGCAGACCCAGCTCACGGACAGCGAGAAGAGCATCTCGGACCTCCAGGCCGAGAAGAAGGCGCTGGACCGGAACCTTTCGGAGCTGGAAAGCACGCTCTTTGCCCAGCGCTCCTCTCTCGAACGGCTCCGCTCCGAGATCCGCGACACCGAGCAGGACGCGATCCGGCTCGAAGCCGCCCGCGACGCCCGGGGAGAATCCGGTGGAAAGGCAATCGAGGCTGTCCGTGCGATGGAAGGTGTGCACGGCACCATCTCCGACCTGGGGAAAGCCCCTGCCGAGTACACCACTGCCCTGAACATCGCGGCGGGCAACAAGCTCCAGTTCGTTGTCTGCGATACCGACCAGATTGCGGCGGACGCGATCCGGTACCTCAAGGACGAACGGCTGGGGAGGGTGACGTTCCTCCCGCTCAACAAGCTTAAGCCCCCGCAGCTCCCCCCGCTCAAGGAGCCCGGGGTCATCGACTATGCAGTGAACCTGCTGGACTATGACCCGAAGTACGACCGGGCGTTCTCGGTCGTCCTTGGCGGGACGGTTGTTGTCGATACGCTGGAACGGGCACGGAAACTGATCGGGAAGTACCGCATGGTTACGCTCGAAGGCGAACTCATCGAGAGGAGCGGGGCGATGACCGGCGGCTCGATGAAGAAGCAGTCCGGCCCGAAAGGATTCGGCGCTGCCGTTGACGACGAGATCCTGCGCATCCGCTCGCACCTTGGAGAACTGCAGGGCGAGGCTGCAACGCTTGAGGCGGGCGTGAAGCGCCTTACGGAGGAGGTGGACGCAAAACGGGGAGCGAGAAATGAGATTGACCAGAAGGTGGCCCGCTTCGGAATGTTCACCGAGGAGTTCTCCCGCAGGTTTGAGGCGATCACGGTCGAGAAGCAGACCATCGAGGCAGCTGTCGCACGCCAGCAGGAGGAGACAAAGAGCAGCGCCTCCGAGCTTGCAGCCCTTGAAGACGAGCTGGACAAGGCTACAGAGCAGATCAACGGCCTGAACGGGGAGATTGATGCCATCAAGAAACGGCTTGACGACACCAACATCCCCGCCCTCACCGAGCAGATGGAGAAGAAACGCCGGGAGATCGAGGAGTTTGAACGCCGGCTCCGGAACAAGGACGGCGACATCAACGATGCACAGAGGGAACGCCAGCACTTCTCGTCACGGCTTGGCGAACTTGCAGAAGAGCGGAAACGGCTGGATGATGCCAACCAGCGGATCGATTCTGAGATTTCAGGTGCGAACGGGCAGATCGCCGCCCACAAAGCGCAGATTGCCACTCTTGAGGAGAAGCAGAAGGAGTTCTCAGGTGAACTGGACGAGCTGCGGACCAAGCGTGGCGAGGTCTCAAAGCACATCCAGGAATCGGAGCTGAAACTCCTGAAGCTCGATGCCGAGAAGGACCGGATCACGGCCCAGCAGGTGGCCATCGAGGAACGGGCAAAGACGCTCGGTATCGAGATCGACATGCTGAAGCAGCAGGTCGGTGAGATGGACACGGAACTGACGCTCTCGGAGATTGAGGGAAAGATTGCCGAGGCCGACGGGGCTCTCCGGAAGATCGGGGCCGTGAACATGCTCGCCATCGAGGAGTACGACAAGGTCCAGCGGCAGGTGACCGAGCGGACAGAGAAGAAAGAGATCCTCTCGACCGAGCGGGAGACCCTGATCCAGCGGATCGAGCAGTTCGAGAAGATGAAGTACGAAGCCTTCACCACCGCGTTCAAGGCCATCGATGCAAACTTCCGGGAGATTTTTGCCCGGCTCACGAGCGGCAGTGGTAACCTTGTGCTGGAGAACGAGGAGGACCCGTTTGCCGGCGGCATGACCTTTGCCGTCAAGCCCCGGGACAAGAAGGTCCATCTCTTAAACTCCCTCTCCGGCGGGGAGAAGTCGCTCACCACCCTCGCCTTCATCTTCTCGATCCAGCGTTTTATCCCTGCGCCGTTCTATGCCTTTGACGAAGTGGATATGTCGCTTGACGGAGCAAATGTCGAGCGGATCGCCTCCATGGTGGAAGAACTCGCCCCGAACACCCAGTTCATCATCATCTCGCTCCGTAAACCGATGATCGAGGCCGCCGAGCGGATCATGGGAGTAACGCTCCGTCCCGACAAGAGCACGCTCGTCACCGGGGTAAAGGCCAATGGCTGAAGAAGAGCGGGACGGGAAGAACGGGGCACCAGTCCCCCCTCTGGAGGGAGAGGGACTGACCGGGCCTGCCGGACAGCCGGCCCAGCAACAGCCGGATAATCAACCGGAAGAGCCTGCGGAGGACCACCCGGTGCCGTCTCCGGTCACAACCGCCATGGAAGACCCGGTCGAGATCCTCGTGGGCCTTGCCGAGCGCGGCGAGATCGATCCGTGGAATATCGACATCATCGAGGTTACGGACCGCTTCCTCTCGGAACTCGAACATCGGCGGGAACTCAACCTCCAGATCTCGGGGCGTACCCTCTTCTTTGCCTCAACCCTTGTCCGGATGAAGTCCGAGCAGCTGGTGATCATCGATGAACCTGATGATTCCGGTGACGGGGAAGGAGACGACCTGTTCGGGGAATTCGGTGACGGGGAGGGCGAAGACATCGACTACACCGGCCGGCTGGGCCCCATCGAACGGCTGGAACACGAGATCCAGCGCCGGCTCGACCGGAAGAGCATGAGAAAGAGCCCGACCACCCTCTTTGAACTCATCACCGAGCTGAAGAACATCGAGAAGGAAGAACGAAGGCGCCGGAGGATGGCAGAAGGGGGCCGCGATGATTACACAGACTCCCTGATCGACGCCGAAGATGTGGTCAGCATCGCCCATGAAGAGGGGTTCCAGGAGTCGTCCATGACCCGGCTAGCCGAGTATCTCGAAGGGCTGGAGATTGACGAGGAGATGACACTCGCTGAACTTTGCAAACGGATGGAGTGGGGCGTCCCCGAGGTCTACATCCCCCTGCTCTTCCTTGCCTTAGATGGCCGCTGTTCGCTCCGTCAGGAGGAGTTCTTCGGGGATATCTGGGTGCAGATCTGCCGGGTTGACGACACTGCCCCTCCTGCAGAATCCTCATCGGAATAAGAAGATCATTTCGGGGGGTTCCGGTATGCGTTCTCCGGCACATGGATCTCGAACCGTACACCCTCTCCCTCAACGCCAGTTTCGCGCATTGTCATGCCGGTGATGGCGAGGATCTCCCGCGCAAGGAAGAGCCCAAGGCCGGTGTTCTTCCCGTATCCCCGCTCGAAGATCTTCTCCTTCTCCTTTGCCGGAATGCCAATGCCATTGTCCTCGTAGGTAATTATACACCCCTTGTCGTCGGGGTGGGAGGCCAGCCGGATCTCCGTGACCCTCTCTCCATGACGGAGCGAGTTGTCGACAAGGTTATGGAATACTTTCTCCAGCATCATGTCGGAATAGATCTCCAGGCCGCCAAGATCGCTTTTCAGGGTAACGGATTTCGGAACCAGTGCTGATGCAAGGAACTTCCCGGCACTCTGCCATTCAGGCTCTTTTGTCCCGAGGTTCTGGTACAGGCGGGTGAACTCCACCTGCTGCCGGATGATCGTGATGTGAGGCGCGATCTTCTCGATGAGCGCCGGGTAATCCGGGGTGGCGCCCGCCTTACGGGCAAGTGCGATATGCCCCTGAATGATGGCGATCTTATTGAGGACATCGTGCCTCGTGATGCCCGAGAGGAGGCTGAGCTGCTTGTTGGTACGCAACAGCGTCTCCTCCATCTGTTTCCGGGCCGTGATGTCGCGGATGGATACAAGAACTGCGGGAATCGTGCGGTAGAGGATCTTCTTCCCGATTCCCTCGATCCAGATCCGTTTTCCGGTTGTCGTGACTGCCGGGTATTGCACCGGGTACTGGTCAATACCCTCGCCCACGTTCCGGAAATCCCGCACAACCAAATCCCGAGCTTCCGGGGCAATGAAATCCAGCACGTTCCTTCCGCCTTCATGGCTGTCAAAACCGAGGTTGCTTTCAGAGGCAACCATTGCTGCCATTGCCTGGTTTGCAAAGAGGATCCTTCCTTTCATATCGATGATGAGGATCCCATCGAGCGAGTTCTCGACAAGGGTCCGGAACTTATCTTCGCTCTCCCGGAGCGTCTCTTCAATACGGCTGCGTTCGAGCTCGGCCGCGGCTTTCACCGCCATGATGTCAAGGATGTCCCGGTACCCGGTCGGGGATTTTTGCGCTGTCCGGAAGAAAGCGCTGAGGACACCCATGGTCGTTCCGGTCGAATCCTTAAGGGGGGCGCCGATATATGCAGCAAACCCGTGTTCTGCAACCGCTCCTGCCTCGGGGAAGATCTGCGTAAGGTTGTTGCCGTAGAACTGGAATCCCTGTTCTGTTACGGCATTGCAGGGGGTTCCCGGCAGGGAACAGGAGAATGCAGCGACACGCTTCCCGTCAAGGACCATGGAGCGGGCCACGAGCGTTTTCCGCTCCGGTGACACTTCGCTTAAGAGAACACAATCGGCACGCAGCCAGGCGGCAACATTCTCAGTGATCGTGTTGAGGGAATCCACCCCGGTTGTTCCGACCATGCTCTTCACCAGCGTGTTGAGTGCCGTTTCTGCCTCTTTCTGCGCGTTGATGTTCTCCACGTTGGAGAGAATGTGGGGGACGCCGTTCATGAGGATGACTGAGGAAGTGAAACGGCAGATCTGGAGCTGGCCGTCTTTTGACAGGCACCGGATCTCCATGCCTCTGACACTGCCCCGGCTCCTGAGAGCAGAGGAAAACTGCTCATATTCCCCGCGGTCGGCAAAGAGTGGGATCTCGGCTGCGTTCTTACCGATAATATCATCGCGGGTAAACCCGGTGTATTCAACAAACGCATCGTTCACATCCACGAACTTTCCATCTTTTGCTGAGACCAGCGTCAGCGCCACTGGGCTGCTGCGGAAGAGGGTGGCAAGCCGGCTCTCGGACTCCCTCAGGCCAATCTCCGCGTTCCTCCGCTCGGTAACGTCACGCATGGAGACGAGCATAGCGGTCCCTCCTTCAAAGGTGATCTTCTTGCCAATGCACTCGACCCAGATCTCCCGCTTCTTTGCCGTGATGAGCTTGTAATGGACCAGGTAGGCATCGATCCCGAGGGCAACCTGTGCAAGATCCTTGAGCACGGCTGGCTTCGATTCCAGGGCAACGAGTTCCATGACATTGAGCGTACCGATGACCGACTGGTAATCATCAATGTCCACAATCTTTCCGGCCGCCGGGTTAGCGAAGAGCAGTTTTCCCGTGAAGCTGATAACGAAGATCCCTTCCAGCGCATTCTCGACAAGCGCCCGGAACTTCTCCTCGCTCTCCCGGAGCGCCAGTTCCATCTCCTTTCGTTCAGTGATATCCCGCAGGATGCCGGAGAGACCAATTATCTCCCCCGATGCGTCGCGGATTGGTGCCCCGTTGTCCTCAAGCCAGCGGATAGCTCCGGATTTGTCGCGCATCTTCAGTTGGGTGACCGTGGACTCCCCGGTGGTGATCGTCTTCTCCATGTCGGAAAGCGCCCGGGAGACCGTCTCTTCGTCAATGAAATCGGTGAAGGGGTGGGAGAGGACATCTTCAGCGCTGTACCCGTACCTCGCGATCTGCGGGCCGACATGGGTGATGATGCCGTTTTTGTCCAGCATGTAGATCACGTCGGTCGTGGTCTCGGTCATGAGCCGGTATTTCTCCTCGCTCTCTCTTAGTGCCTGCTCCCGCTTGTGGAGCTCCTCGTAGTTCGCCCTGAGCTCTTCCTCGGTTGCGGTCAGCTCTTCATAGGCCGCATTGAGGTCCTCGTTCTTGCGCATGAGCTCTTCTTCTACCCGTTTGAGCTGGGTCACCTCTGCTGTCACGGTCAGGGCGGCCGATTTCCCCCCGATCGTGATAGGGATGGTGGAGAAGAGGACATGGACCTTATGCCCGTCTTTTACCTTCAGGGCAAGCGGCACATTCTCGATCTTCCCGGCAAGGACCGCACGCGAGACCAGCTTGGCTGCCCCGGGAATGGTGAGAAGACCCAGCTCGACCGGGTTCTTCCCGAGGATCTCGTCTTCCGAATACCCGCTGGCCTTCAGAAAGGAGGGATTGACCGCGATGAACTTCTGGTCCGGCATGTTGTTGATCGCTATCGGGTAGGGGCTGGACTCAAAGATGCTCCGGAACTTCTCCTCATTCTCCTTTATGACGGACTCGGATCGCATCCGGTCGGTAATATCCCGGAGCGAGATGAGGATGGCCTGCTTCCCCTCAAACGTGATGGCTTTCCCGATGCTCTCGACCCACCGGACCCGGTGCAGCGCGGTGATGATCTTGTATTGTGCAAGGAAGCCGTCAATACCCTGAGCCACCTTCGAGAAGTCCTGGACCACCACTTCCCGTGATTCCGGCGCGATAAATGCGATGACGTTCTGCCGGCCCATCACCTTCTGGTACTCCTCTTCTTCGATGAGTTTCCCGGCAGCCTGGTTGGCAAAGAGGATCAGCCCTCCCGGCTCCAGGATCAGGATCCCGTCCAGCGAGTGCTCAACAAGCGTCCGGAACTTCTCCTCGCTCTCTTTTAAGGCCTGCTCGGTCTCCCTGCGGTCGGTGACGTCCTTGAAGATCCCGCGGGTGTATTGGGGTTTCCCGTCGATAATTTTACAGCTGGCAAATCCCTCGGCATAGACCTTCCTGCCGTCCTTTGCACGGAATGTGACGTCAATGATACCCACGTCTTCTCCGGTAAGCACCCGCGGGAAGACCGTCATGCAGTGATCCCGGCTCTCTTCATGGATGATATCGAAGAGCGAGAGGCCGGGCAGTTCAGCCTCTCCAAACCCGAGCGTGTCCTGCCATTTTTTATTGGTGAACAGGAACCGGCCCTGTGGATCCACGCTCTGGATCATGTCGCTTGCATTCTGGAGATCGTGGAACCGCTGCTCCTGCTCGGCAAGAGTGAGTCTCGCCTGCCGCATCTCGATAGCCCGCCGCACGACATGCCGGAGCTCGGCATAGACAGCGTCGGCGTCGCTTCCTTTCTGGAGGTAGAAGTCAGCCCCGTTGTTCAGGGCTTCGATGACAACCTCTTCCCTTCCACGGCCGGTGAAGATAATGAACGGGAGGTCCCCGTATTCAGAGCGGACCTGCTTGAGAAAGACAATGCCATCCATATCCGGCATCTCGAAATCGGAGATAATGGCATCGGGACGCTGTTCCCTGAGGAGGGCAAGGGCTTTTGCGGCTGAATCGCTTGTGCCGACAGAGAATTCGTGGCTGGTTTCCAGGAATGCTTTGCCAAGCTCAAGGAGGTCAGTATCGTCATCAACATACAGGAGGGAATAGGGCGGTGGCACACACACCTCTTTCTCTTGTTGATGGATTCTGGATCTTCACCTGCTTTCAGATATATCTTTGGTTATTGTCGGTTACCATTTTAATCGATTTTATACACTTGAAACGGAAAAAGGGGCTATTTAATGATTTTCTGGTCTCTTTTCCATCTCCTCTTCTCTGGTTCAGGAATTTCGTGGAACATGAGGGATGCCAGCCGGCTCACCCCAGTTCCGGCACGCTGTCCACCCATTTCTCAACCCGTTCCCGGATTGCATCGTCGGAATAGGACGATAGTGTCATCCGGTCGCGGGCGATGTTCAGGTAGTAGAGTTCACCCGTGGGATCGTGGCATTTCAGCATGACTGAAAAGAGGTCCGCGTCAGGCAGGCGCTTCACTTTTCCCCGGTGTGCCTCGCGATTTGCCACGTTCGCAATGACAGCAGAGATACCGGTTTCGTACCCTTCCACGGAATCGTACATCTCGATGGTCGTCCCGACCCGCTTGCCCTTTTCGTTCCGGTACTCGAACTTTGCCGTGTACATCTCCCGGACTTTCTGGATGGGGGGATGTGCCCTTAAATGGAAATGATAGGATGTGCAGCCAAGCGGGTTCGTGTACACAAGGGAACGTATGATGGCAGAAAAAGCGGTGATATCCGCGATGGGTGTCTTCAGCCTGCGGGAGGATTTTTTTGTATTGGGTCGCGGGGGGAAATCCGGCATATACTAAGGGAGAATGGCAGGGTCGGATAAAGTCTTGGTGGTGGGAGAAGGGGGGGTCGGACTGGGTTTTTTCGTTCGTTTTGCGATCGCGATTGCAGGAAACAATCCGGTACGGTGCACATTTTTGGAGCAGGGGACTCTTCATTACCCCTGGATAAATCATGGCAATCCTTCTGAAATTTTGCAAATAACGGTCATATGGGCCCTGGAATGAAACAACAACCAGCCTGTCCGGATCGTGTTTGCGCATGCATTTGTTGCATGCGATGAGTGACCCTGTTCTGTAAATGAAAAGTGCTCCCCAGCCCGACCCCCCTTTTAAGGGGAATAAAAAAGACCTTAATTTCCTGTAGAAATTCAGAAGTAAAAATATGGGAAATTTCTTCCATGCGAAACCAAGGGGGGTCGGGCAGGGTAGAGTTCCGTTTTTCCGGTGCGATGATCATGAACTACCCGATCAGGCCGGTTACCATGGGGGAAGATGCAGGCGTCGCAGGGCTATCAGGAACTCCGCTATACTTTCAGATATAAACAGGAACGAATATCATAAAAAAAGGATAAAAATAGGCAACCGGATCCTGCTATGACGTTACGAAGAATCCCTGGCAGGTCTGCCCAAACGATACAGGGCCTCACGGTTTCGCGTACCATGAGACCGGCCGGAGCGTGAGTTGTGGGTCTCCCGGGTCCCTCATCCTCCTCCCTTATCCTTATCCTGTACTTTATCTCCGGGACCATTGCGCTCTATTTTACGATACTGGGGTGGCGGAACCGGAATATCCGGCTCTCGCTCCCGTTCATGCTCGTCATGGGCTGTCTCACGATCTGGTTCTATGCGTACATCCTCGAGATAACCAGCCCGGACCTCCAGACTGCACTGTTATTTACCAGTATCGAGGTCCCCATTATCCATTGTATCCCGGTGGGTTTCCTCTTCATTGTCCTGTTCTATACCGGCCGCGACCGGTATCTCACGATCCGGACCGTACCGCTCTTCTTCATCGTTCCCGTCCTGCTCTGCCTTTCGGTGATCACCAATCCCCTCCATTCCCTGTACTACACGGGTTTTTCCGTGGTGACCTACGAAGGGCTGAACCTCTGGGTTTACCACCATGGACCGCTCTTCTGGATCGCCGTTGTGTACAGCTACGGGCTGTCGTTTCTCGCCGTTCTCCTGATCCTGTCGCACATGTCTGAGACCGGGCGCTGCCACCACCGCCCGCTCATCTACCTGTTGTTTGCATCGCTTGCCCCGTTCATCGCAAACCTGATGTATGTACTCCAGGTCCCGCCGAGCCCGTACTTCGATTTAACGCCGCTCGCGTTCATGGTTACGACCCTCCTCCTGATTGCCGGGCTCTTCCAGTACCTCTTTACGAGGGTGCCCGTTGCCTATGCCCGGATCATCGCAACGATGCGGGATGCCATCATAATCACCTCGGGACCCACCCGTGTCATCGACCTGAACCCGGCTGCCGAGAGGGTCCTCGGGATCCCCCTGCGGGAAGCGATTGGCCGGGATATCGGGGCGCTTCTCACCGGTCTCCCGGAACCGCTTGCCGGTCCGGTGCTGCCCGAAGAAGGTGCACGGGCGGAATACCAGATTACGACGAAGGGCTCACTGCGGTATTTTGATATCATGGCATTGCCTCTTGCTGAGGAAGGATCTGCTTCCAACGGCAGTCTCTTTGTCCTGCGGGATATCACGGAGCGAAAAGAGGCCGAGCTGGCCCTTGCGGATGCAAACCGGAAGATCAGGCTCCTGACCAGCATCACGAGGCACGATATCCGGAACCAGCTCACGGGCCTTTCCGGCTATCTGGAGCTGAGCAGGGATTCTGTAGACAATCCCGTGGACATGACCCGGTATGTGACAAGGATGCAGATGGTTACCAAGGCAATTGAGAACCAGATTGCGTTTACCCGGCACTATGAAAACCTGGGCGGGGGCCCCCCGGTCTGGCAGGATGTCTCCCGTTGCGTCAGCAAGGCCATGGAGGGACTCCCGTTCGGGAATGTCCAGGTCCGCACGGAACCGATGAATATCGAGGTCCTTGCCGATCCCCTGCTCGGCAAGGTCTTTTACAATTTATTCGACAATGCGCTCCGCTACGGGGGAAACGGAATGACCGAGATCCATGTCTCATCCTCCACGCAGGACGGCGCACGGGTCCTGGTGGTCAGTGACAATGGCGAAGGGATCTCCCATGAGGACAAACAGCGGGTATTTACCAAGGGGTTCGGGAAAAACACCGGCCTTGGCCTCTTTCTCACAAAGGAGATCCTCTCCCTGACCGGGATAACGATCCAGGAGAACGGCGAACCCGGGAGAGGTGCACGGTTCGAGATACGGGTCCCTGCCGACAAATTCCGGTTTTCATCGCCATAATAACGCCCGGTGGAAGATCGTTTTACAGGATTGGGAGAAAACAGGATATAAGACCGGGGAATACAATCGGGATCCGGCAGGTGCCGGCCTGATGGGAAACGTACTGCGGGGCATCACATATGGCAACCTTCATTCTTGTCCATGGCGGCAATATTCCTTCGGAGACGTGGAACCGGTTGACCGGGCGGAATACGTATCCTCCCGGGGCCCTCCTGGGAGCAAAGGTATGGGAAGGGACAAAAGCGTATCTTGAATCGCACGGTCACAGGGTATTTGCCCCCGCGCTACCGGATGAGCATACCCACACCCTGACCGATCATATAGATAGTGTGTGTTCCCAGATTCGCGCAAGCGATCTGCATGCGGTCATCCTTGTCGGCCACAGCTATGGCGGGATGATCATAACCGGTGTGGCGGCGCGGATGCCGAAGCGTATCCGGCGACTGGTCTATATCGATGCCGCGTTACCATACCCGGGAGAGTCGCTTTTCGACCAGTTTTACCTGGGGGGTGTTGATCCGTTCTCGTTTGCCGGGCTGGAGGATGCCGCGGCATATGTGGAGAAGATCAGGTTCGACCCCAGTAAGGCACGCGGGATCCCGAAAACGTACGTGCTCTGTTCAAAAAGCGAGTTTGCGACAGTAACTGTGGTGGCGAAACGGAAGATTGCAGCGCAGGGAGGGTGGAGATATCTTGAACTTCCGACATCCCATGTGCCGATGGCTACCATGCCGCAGCGGTTTTACCGGGTTATGGAAATGTTCGCCAACTCACAAGCCCGCTAATTCTGATGTGCGGGACCCGTGCCTTTTCAGGGTGTTATCTGGAGAATTCCTGCGCGGTCATGGTGTCGCAGGCTGCATAGCGAAAGAAGACAAGTCCCGGAAACGGGGATTATTGAGAATGCGCGATCCGCGGCAGGTTCCGGACAGGATCAGGTGGATCCATCATATCCACGACGTAAACGGGATTTTGTGCAATCCGCGCTCCCAGAAAAAATCCTGCGGTCCTGCAGTTTTTTGCATGCGTCTTTCTGGTTCGCGCAGCAGAATCGTGAATGGATCAATGCAGGCAGTTTTCGGAAGTAATCTGGTTTTGGAAACCATTTTCCGATTATTGGGGTCCGGAATAATTATTCATCAATAGTTCCGGCTAAAATATACGCCGGTAAAGGCAGGATCATCTTTAAATGCCGGACTGTTGAATATGTAGATCCACAAAATCTGATGACGAACCGACGAAACCCTCCTTCGGGAAACGGTGTCGGTTCCGAGGTAAAACAATGCAGGGAACAAGGTATAAATATCCTTATGACCTATATTGTAAGCCCGTGAACGCGTGAGAAATCACGACGAAGTTCACAGTTCAGATCCCCTGGTGAAGAACCAAACCAGCAGGCTTCGTGCCCGCCTTGGTTCCGAGGGAAAAAGGCTCCTGTAACAAGGTATAAATATCCTTGAAACATACATTATGAGCCCGTGTTCAATCAAGCAACACGACGAATATCAAGGCAAACTTCTTTGATGGAGATCCAACGATACCCGGCATGACCGGTGTTGGTTCTGACGTTGGCATTGGCAATGCGGAAATTTGTTTAGTAACCGCTCAATTCCTTAGAAAGTTCAGATAGTGTGCGTATATTTGTAGAATTCTGGTTGATCCTGCCAGAGGCCACTGCTATCGGAGTTCGATTAAGCCATGCGAGTCGAGAGGTGTAAGACCTCGGCATACTGCTCAGTAACACGTGGACAATCTAACCTATGGAAGGGGATAACCCCGGGAAACTGGGGATAATACCCTATAGACTATGGATGCTGGAATGCTTTGTAGTCGAAAGGTCCGCCGCCATAGGATGGGTCTGCGGCCGATTAGGTTGTTGTTGGGGTAACGGCCCAACAAGCCTGTAATCGGTACGGGTTGTGGGAGCAAGAGCCCGGAGATGGATTCTGAGACACGAATCCAGGCCCTACGGGGCGCAGCAGG
>Ga0302250_1000173_pt1 | contig 79980 bp, 73 predicted proteins | sample AAG_RA_Asp_MG_FD_193536 | JGI IMG/M metagenome (GOLD analysis project Ga0302250, IMG submission 193536) | Enriched activated sludge microbial communities from anaerobic digester in WTTP, New Holstein, Wisconsin, United States - AAG_RA_Asp | ecosystem: Engineered > Bioreactor > Anaerobic >... | reverse complement strand
TTTGTGTTCCACCACTATTGTACCGGAGGCTGAGCCCCTGTTTTATTGCCCAGCAACGCCAGGCTATGGACAAGAAACCGGAAAATTCTCCCCGACTAAAACCGGAAGTTTAATACCGACTGCGACACAATCCAGATTCACATGATGCGGCATCGCTTAAGTCTGGGCGAATTATTGATTTGGCGGGATTTTTCAGCTTGAATCGATGGGCAACCGCGGCATCCTTTTTTGCATATTCCGGCGACCCGTCACGCTTTATAACAACAGCTGAAACTGAAACTGAAACTGAAAGCAAGTTATTTTCAATATTCAAAGATCCCCTCATGTCGGAAAAAATGCAAAACCTTTCAAGCGTGCTTAAAAAACGTGAATGTTCATCATGCTTCACGAGTCGCGGATGATGCTGTTACCTTTGCACAGTCAAAATCTGATGGTGCGCCTTTTCCGGTTCGTAAAATATTGAAAAAAATCAGCGCGACATTTTCCGATTTGTCAAATTTCAAGAATGCCAGCCATTGCTATGATATTGGCTATTTGCATTCGCAAATCGAACTATGCCGCATCCTCAATAACTATGGATTCTTCATGCAATCCTTTACCGTCATGCGGGAGCTGATTGGATCTATCGGGATGGCCTCATTAACCGGAAAATACGCCAGAACAAAATACGACAGTTCTGATGGCATGAAAAAATATCGCAGAATTGCCGATCTCTTTATTCGGATGATTCAATATCCCAGAGACAAGTGGAACTGGAGCGAAGACGAAGCGCCGAGAATTCCATTGCTTTTGCCCTTGTATGAACTCCTTGAAAAAGAAAATCTTCTGACCGATCTGACTGAGACGACAAATAATATCCTGAAATGCAGAAATGGATTTGACCATGGTTGGACAGTTGAACGATATACCCATGGACAGCTGATTGCGGAGACCGCCCAAATTTGTCTGAACAAGCTTTCGGCCCTGGTAAACGAGATTGAGAAAAACAACTACTTCGGCAGAGTTCAGGGCGAAACAAGTCAAGATTGAAACTGCCCAAAGCAGTTTTATTCATTCTTTTTTCATTTTTCTTTTTCCGTGCTATAATTTTAATAAGTTCGGGCTTCTGAAATTCAAAATAATCTTTTTAAACAGCGCAACTAAAAAGAATAAAGAAAAGGAGAAAACGATGAGACAGAAAGCAGGAACCGGAGGTATTGAGTATTCACTGATTGCTGTGGTAGCAGCGATTTTTGTAATGATGTTGATGGTTGGTGCGTGCGCAACGAAACCAACGCCAAATCCAATGCTTGATTCGTCAAACCAGGCAACAGAAGAAGCCCTTCTTGAAAGGCTTGCCCAAGAAAAGGCCGCGGCCGATTCCGCGATGGCTGACGCCAGAAACCGGATTATCTGGGCTGTCAATAACAATATCAAGGCGGATTATCCTGTAGAGCACATGAAATCTTTGTCTGCGATGGCTGCTGCAGAAATATCCTATGACAATGAACGCTATGTCCCTGCGAAAACGCTTGCAGAAGAAGTCTCAAAAGTGCTTTCTGATCAATTTCAGGAAACGGTTCTCTTAAATCGCACGGCTCAAAGCAACGCAGTGTTGTATTGCATGGCTGCGCCTGCTGGGGCCATGCTGCTGCCTTCGGCGACACAGAGTATGCCAGGCAGTATAGATTATCAAACGGGAACAAATCAAAATTTCAATACCGAAGAATATAATCGGATTGAGGATAATCCATTTAAAAATCCGCTGATTGATCCGGTTTCCACCTTTTCCATCGATGTTGATACGGCAAGCTACGCGAACGTCCGGAGCTACTTGGTGCAAAGAAGCGGGCTTCCGCCCAAAGACGCGGTCAGGATTGAGGAGCTGATCAATTATTTCAGCTATGATTATCCGAAGCCCGCCGGCGAACATCCGGTGGCGGCGCAGGTGGCCATGACAACAGCCCCGTGGAATCCTGCGCACTATCTGCTTCGTGTCGCGGTAAAAGCAAAAACAATCGAAGCCGCGGCGGCGCCGCCTTCCAATCTCGTCTTTCTCATCGATACGTCTGGATCCATGTACGGCGAAGACAGGATGGGGCTGATTAAAAAGGGTCTTGGCATGATGGTGAAACAGCTCCGCGAGCAGGACAGGGTTTCGATTGTCGTGTATGCGGGGAATGCTGGTGTCGTTCTGGAAGGGGTCTCGGGCTCGGATAAAAAGCGGATTATGTCTGCAATTGAAAAGCTGGAAGCTGGCGGGTTTACAGCAGGCGGCGCGGGTATTCTGCTGGCGTATAAGGTTGCCAAAAAACATTTCATCAAGAACGGCAACAACCGAATTATCCTTTGCACTGATGGCGACTTCAATGTTGGCGTAAGTTCGACTTCCGAGCTTGAACGGCTTGTCGAGGAAAAGCGCACGGAAAACATCTATCTTTCAACAATTGGCGTGGGTATGGGCAATACAAAAGACTCGCGCATGGAAACACTCGCTGACAAAGGAAACGGAAAATATTCCTACATTGACAGTCTTCTTGAAGCGAATAAGGTTTTCAACAAGGAATTGTGGGGCAACCTGTTCACCGTGGCCAAAGATGTCAAGATTCAGATCGAATTCAATCCGGCCATAGTGAGTGAATATCGGCTTATCGGCTATGAAAATCGTCTGCTCGCGAGAACGGATTTCAACGATGACACCAAAGATGCCGGAGAGATGGGCTCCGGCCATACAGTGACGGCACTGTATGAGATTGTCCTCAACGGTGCTGACAGCAGTATGCCGGCGCAAGCAACAACAGGAACACAAGCGGGAAAGACACCTCCGCCCGATGACCTCGTGTTCCAGCAGCCGACGGTGATTCCTTCGGAAGATCTGCTTGTCTGCAAGCTTCGGTACAAAGTGCCTGGGGATGGAAATGAAACCAGCGCTCTCATTTCGAATCGATTCGCGTCCAAGGACATCCTGATCGATTTTGAGCGCTGTGACAATGACTTCCGATTTGCCATGGCGGTCGCTGAATTCGGGCTCCTGCTTCGGGACAGCCCGTACAAGGCACAGGCAAACTGGGCGCAGGTGGTGACCCTGGGAAAAATGGCCAAGGGTGCAGACCCGGAAGGGGACCGGGCTGAATTTGTCAAACTGGCTGAGCTGGCGCAATTACTGACGGACAAAAAAAAGTAAAAAAAAGGGGTGCAAGCCCCTTGAGAGATAACATGGAAGCAAATCGGAACAATTCCATGATTTCTTAGTGAGGTTTCTCTGCTGGCATGACTACTGCACCCCATGCTGCATCCTTTTGCACGCAACGATCGCTGTCACAGAGCACAATGAAATCAATAGCAGAATAGCTGCTCCGCCGGCGGGCTTGACAAGTATCGTAACAAGTCCATGTGCCAAATTGGATGATGCATGAAATACCATGGCAAGTAATACGCTGCCCTCAGTCCGAAAATATACAATGGAAATCAATATGGAAAGCATGACAGTATACCAGGCATATCCCGCCGCAGCCACAGCCAGCCCGTATGACTCTGCAAGAGCGAATTGGATTGTTCCGTTTATAAAAAACAGAGGAGCATGCCAAATTGCCCAGATAATGCCAATCACAAGAGACGCAGGAATCAATCGCATGGTGCGCTGGAGCTGGGGAAGTGCAAATCCCCGCCATCCAAATTCCTCTCCGAGCGGACCGGAAAGAACAATGAAATAGATGAGAATAAGCGGGATGAACCAGGGCGTTCGTGTCAATGTCGGCATGAGCGCCGATTCGAACGGCAAACCCGTACTGAATCGTGCAATAGCATATGCCAAAGCGACCAATACTGGCATAAAAAGGGAAGCGAAAAGCCACCATGATAGACGTGCTTTCGCTTTCAGCCCTTTGAGAAGAAATCCGCGCAAACCTGAACTTCCACTGGTCAAGAACATTTGGAGACACGCGGCGAAAGAAGGGCCGAAGCTGGCAAGCTTCATGAGTGCGTCGCTCGGAGCATTCTCGGGACCGAGAAAAGCCGCAATCCCCCACAATCCCCATGAAAAAACGAACGAAACAATAAAAAACAGTATCTGTTTGTTCATGTTTTTCAGAATACCATGTCAGAATCATAGTATCAACGAGATTGGAATATAAGGGACTGGACAAGGCAGCTCATTATTTGCATAATGTGACCGACCAGTCACATTATGGAGGGAATATGCTGAAACACATTCATGACAAAACAATTAAAGAGGAGTCTCAAGAATTTCGCGTTTCTACAGGTGGCATAATTCATGCCAAGACTGTACGCACGGAATCCCTGGACAAGCCGACTGCTCTCTACATTCATGGGGGAGGATCAGGAGGCAACCATTCAATGCTGACCCGCGCAGCACGCTATCTGGTGGCGCAGGGGATCTTTTCACGAGTGATACTTCCAGATCGACGTGGTTCGGGAAAAAGCTCCGCGCTTGAGAGATCCATGACCTTCTCGGATAATGCAGCTGACATGCAAGCGCTGCTCGATGCAATGGGTGTGCATGGATCTATTACCGCAATGGGAATTTCATATGGCGGACCGATTGCATTGACACTCGCCGCTATCGATCCACGAGTAAACCGGGTGATACTTGTCGCTTCATCGGCTTCACTGCGCTCGGCAAAAGGCCTCAAGGGTTTTCTGTATAGGACAAATCTCCTCAAGCCAATCATTGCCGCAGTCTATGGGAAACTAGTTGGAAGCCTTCCGCCATCAAGTGCAGATTTTGATCCGATTTATGATGCATCCAGCCCGACTGAGCTCAAAGCTATATTCATGGATGCCATAAAGAGCACTCCAAAAGAGCGTCTTGAATCGTTACTGCTGGAAAACGCCTCGACCCTGGATTTGAGCAATCAGAGTATTCCTGAAAACCTGGAAATCTCTGTTCCGGTACTCAAAGTAATTGGCGAATTGGATGAAATATGGCAAGTTGAAGAAGACGCCAGCATTGCTGCCCGGATACCGCATCTCAAAACGGTAATCATACAAAAAGCTAAGCACCAGGATTGCTTTTTCAGAGCGGATGAATTTTACCAAGCGATATGTGTTGAGATGGAAACCGTCCATGCCTAAACCAACCTTCGAAAGACTTCCTGCTGAAAAAAGACTCCGCTTTATCGAAATAGCAATAGAGGAATTCTGCGGCCGCGAATTCCGAAACGCATCTCTCAGCAAGATAGTAGCCAGACTGGGAATTGCCAAGGGAAGTGTCTATCAGTATTTCGAGGATAAGGCTGATCTCTATCGATACCTGATTAGCGAAGTATCTCGAAGAAAGCTTGCATATGTAGCAAAAGAGATTCAAGCGGGCGACGGCTTTTTTTCGACATATCGAAAGATAATGTCAGCAGCGCTCCGCTATGATCTCGAACATCCACAGGAAAGCTCCCTTCTGTATACCGCAGGGAGAGAACCTTCGGACAGTGAAGTTGCGGATATTGCTGAAGGGATCTTGCAGGAATCCGAATCTTTTCTGGCTGTGCTTATCGAACATTCTGCGAGATCAGGAGAGCTGCGAAATGATTTGCCGATTGATTTTCTAGCGTTCATCGTATCACGGCTTTCGGTTGATATCGGATCATATATTGGCAGGAAACTGGGGTTCGATCCGGGCACGGTGTATCGGGGGCAGACACCCTTAAGCTTCTCTCCGCAGGATGTGGATGCTCAGGTAGAACTGCTAATCGCATTTTTCAAGGGAGGGCTGAAGCACTAGAGCCAGGCAGTACGATAAATCCCTGCGGCAGAAGCTCTACCGCCTTCTGCAAACATTATGAGGCGCTATGTACTACCTGTATGCGTGACCGGTACCATGCTACAATAAGGACACCCGCTACCAGGAAGTTGCCCACGAGCATGAAAGGGAACATTTCCGGAGCTAGTCCCAGGAATTCGCCCGTAAAGTTCATCATCCCGTGAAACAAGAGCACAGCCAGAATGCTTCGGTTTGTGCCATTATAAACCCAGACAATGAGCAGGGTCTGGAGCACAATTGACGGCAGCCACCACCATAGCTTCGGGTTAAAGGTCGTGTTCGCATAGTATCCCGGGAACCAGATGAAAGGAGTGTGCCAGACTGCCCAGGTTGTACCATTGATCAAACCAGCAACTATGGGGTTGAAACGCTTCTGCAGTTCATCTAGCCAATAACCGCGAAGGCCGATCTCCTCGACAGCGGGGAATACAAACGATAGTAAGAACATGAACGCAAGGGCTCGGGGCCTGGTCACTACTTCCCAAACGATTCCCAGAGGCCGATCTGTTATACCAAGGAGCAACGCTGCTCCTGCCATGAGCAAATCGAATGCCGGCCAAAAGAGAATGATGAAAGCATACCACCGAAGACTGATACGGCGGATATCGACAAGCCGGGACCCCAGTTCGAGGAGGCGCTTTCTACCTCCCTTGAGCGCTGCCAGCGAGACGCCTGCAAGGAGAGGACTTGCTCCCCCGATAAGGAAGAAGAACAAATTCGGCAATGACCAGACCGATTTGCCAGAAGCGAATATAGGGCTCCAGAACAAGTACGCCCATCCAAGATAAACCAGAGGGAATCCAAAAAGCCCCATCCAATGGCTGAACGCTTTCAACCGATTGTACAAATTGCTCATACTTGCCACCCCACGAAGAACGGCGGTCGCACCTGAGAAGCCTCATTGGCGTGACTAATAGCATTTGCTTCTCTTAACCCGCGCAGCGGATTCAGATACAAGCGCACCTTAGCCTGCCGTTTCTGTTTGAAAAATATCTTCCTGCAAATTTATCATTTTCAAAGTACTATGTAAATCATGTTTGAGAGTTGCTAAACATAAGCACAATGCGCTTTATAAATCGTCGTATCATTGTATGCTGATATTATTATATAAAAAACAATCCAAATCAAACCGCTTGCATGGGAAAAGAGTAATCCTAATTTTGAGGAAGCAGTCTCACAAGCTGAAGGAGATCTTAGACAATTTTCTTATATTTCTATAATCTTAACTCCATTTTCTTCCAATTCTTTTTCTACCTTTTGTATTTTCTCTTGAGCGTCACTACTCCAGCAAGAATGGCCATTTTTCAAAATGCTGACTTGAAATCCGTTACTCAGCCCCCCAACACAGGTAGCTTTTACACATCCATGAGTTACTAGTCCGCAAACAACAATTTCGATAATATTATTATTTCTCAAGTATTCATCTAACGTGGTTTCTTCAAATGCATTTCCATGATATTTTTGAATTACTTTGCAGGCTTCAGAATTATACACAATATTTCGATCAATTTCCCAATCAGTTGTGTTGGCAGCAAGAGTTTTATTATTATGTTGAATTAAAATGATTTTATTATCTTCTCCTTCATAAGCTGCTATTGCGGCATTAATTTTTTTGATGAATAAGTCTTTGTTATATATATTTTTATCCATGAGTCCTTTTTGCACATCGACGACAAGTAATGCTTTCATCGTATTTTCCTTTATCCTAAATGATGAATATGCTGCGCCCCCGAATCAAGACGGCGAACGAGCAAAGCATACGGCGGTCAAGACACGTGGGCTCACGAGACCACCTCAAATCCGATCGATTCCAGATAATTAAAAGTTTTATCATAGAATTCAGGCTTGCGCGTTGGGTCTTCCGCATCGCCTGAAGGAACAAAGATGATCATTCCCTGCCTGGCGCGCGTCAGCAAGACGCGATAGGCGTTTTTCAGATATTTTTTTCGTTCTTCCTTTTTTATACTATGCCATGTATCCCCAACAAATGAGCGATATTCCCAGCCCTGGTCCGAATACCGGAAGTCAGCGTCCCAGGTCACGCAAGCCCAGTCAAGCTCTAAGCCCTGTGCCTGGAATTCAGTCGCCACATCCTCCAGAAAATACGACGAGCGAACATCCTCTTTTCCATCGAGAAACCAGTGAATCGGGTCTATGTTGTATCGAACATCGATAGCAAGCGGTTTCAGCCGGTACGCCTGTGAGGAAACGACAATGCCATATCGTTCACTGCCGCGGGCTTTTTCTTTCAACCACTTTTTAGCTCGGGCGACATCTCTCGTTATAGCGAAGGGGTATTTGTCTTTCAGGCTTTTCAGTGTCTGCCGCGCGTTCTCGATATCCAGATCAAGGATTTGTTTTACCAGTAATGAAACATTTTCTGCTCTGAACGAACGCATGGATACCGCGAGATGCAGCGCATTAGAATAGGTAAAGTTGGAACGATGCCGTATCTTCCTGAGAATCTCTTCTGCATTGTATTCGCTGTCCGTCAAACGGCTTGAAATATAGATTTTCCAGTCTGGAAAAGACCGTTCCAGCGCCTCAATCCATTCACTGATGCCAGCTTCGCCGGTATTGATTTCCTGCCCTCCGCCAACAAGGCAGACGACCACCGCCCAATCGGGATGACGATGCAGGCAGGAAATCAAAAATTCGGGTTCAGACATATGAAAGTCTGATATGCCCTTCTTTCTTTTCATGAAATTAGCAGTCTGTTCCAAGGTCCAGGCGCGCTGCGCCTCATCAAAGAGAGCTACGTGCTCGATAGGAGGTTTCTCATCTTTCAGACATTCATCCCGGAAATGGTGGACATTCTGGATAAAGGCCTTTACCTCACTTCTGGCTTCTCCCAGCTTTAAGGTAATTCCTTTTTCGGAAGATCGATGTACCCGGTCTCGGGCTAGCGCCTCCTGCAGGACTGCGACCAGCGGGCCATTGCCGGAAAGAAAGACACTATATAGCTCATTCTCCTTGTCGATATGCTTGGTGGCAATATCCAGACCCACCAATGTTTTCCCTGCTCCGGGAACGCCGGTCACAAAGCAGATGGCTTTCTCAGATTTTTCTTTCGAGCGATGGATGATTTCTGAAATCGCGTCAGATGTCAGGGTAAGATTGATGGCGCCTGCATCGCTTCGGGTAATTTCCTGTACCGAGTGGTTGTTGTACAGAGCCATCGCCGCTTCAATAATTGTTGGGGTCGGATGGTAGCGTCCCCGTTCCCAGACTTCTGTCTGAATCGGCGCATCATCGCCCCAAAGGCTTAATACTGAAGCAAGGGTATCGCCCAGCTGCGCTTCATTGGTCCTGATCGGGAAAAGGATCTGGTCATCATGTGGGGTCATGACTGCCACTTGATCGGCATGCTGCGCAAATGTGGCTACCAGGATGGGCGCAATGACCTTATCATGGCTCGTCTCATGGAAGTTCTTCAAATCGAGTGCGTAATCCATGACTTGATCGAGCGCATATGCGGGGTAGCTTTTCTCCCCCACCTTGAATTCCAGAATGAAAATGACTGACCTGATAATGAGCAAAACATCGATGCGCCTGCCCATGCGGGGAATTGAATACTCAAAATATATCGAGCCATCATGCGGCTTCAGTACTTCTTGCAATATCCGTATTTCTTCTTTCCATGATGATTTCTGTGTCTGTTCATCGGCAAACTCGCTGTTATCCGAGAGTTTCCCGAGGATTTCATACGATGAGGAACGGCAGAATTCTGAAATTGAGCTGGAATAGTATGCCCGGTTCATAAACTTCCACACGTATTACATATAGATAATGCCACAGTAGAACCAATACCTGATATTGTCAATCTTGAATCATGCAATTGGATTCTGCGGGAGGACTGCCTGCTGCCTCGCGGATTGCTTGGTCTGTGCCCCCGCCTCAGTTGACGCACGGCACCTGCATGAACACAATGGGACCCATGCTTGTGGTATGCCACGCTGTTCTCTGTCTTTACCCTGTTTGGCGCTTCAGTGCCGACCGGCTCATTTATGGTTTCACTGTTCTGGGCAGGGTTGCTGGCAGGGAGGTTTGGGACCCCGGTGTTCTTTGGTAATCCTGGCCGGATTGGGCTGTTCTGTTGTTTACCCGACCGTGATGAGCATCGCGGGGGATCTTTTCCCGAATACGCAGAGTGAGGCAGTGGGATTTGCCGCCATGGGAGGCGGTACAGGCTCCTTCGTTTTTCCGTATCTCATGTCTGCGCTTTCGGCAGCCTGGGGCATCCGGAGCGGTTTTCTGACCTACGCGGTTTTCTCTCTGGCTGTTGTAGCTGTGAACATGGCGCTGGTGCGGGCGGAGCGGAAGCATGGTGAACCTTCAAATTAACAAAGGTGGACTATCAAGATAACCGTATGCTTTGAGAAACCTCCCAGAATTTTGCATTTCACCTGTTCCCACCTGTTTTTCAGACTGCACGGTGGAGGGCGCACGCTGAGCTGGCGCAATTGTTGTCGGAAAAAAGTGAAAAAAAGGGGTGCAGGCCCCTTTTTTTATTGGCCAAGATTCCGTATAGTGGGGCTGTTGCGGCGCCGAAAGGCTTAATCGGGAAGCTGGTGAAATGCCGGCACGCCCCCAGGCACTGTAAGAAGACCATAGCCGTGTTAGCGGCCACTGCGAAAGCGGGAAGGCTCTGGCAAGCGTTGGCTGTCTTCGAGTCAGGAGACCGACCGCACGGCCGCGTCATGTGCGCGGATATCGTCTGATTATTCACTGGGTGTTGAATAATGAAGAAAACCGCACGTTTTTCTCCTTCAAATCCAGTTTTATTCCGCTGACATGCCTGCCCGCGCCCTCATGGTGCAAGGCACAGCCTCGTCGGTCGGCAAGAGCCTCATCGCCGCCGCACTCTGCAGGATTTTTGCGCGCAGAGGTCTGCGTGTCGTCCCGTTCAAGGCGCAGAACATGTCCAACAATGCCGCCGCCCTGCCTGATGGCGGAGAAATCGGACGGGCGCAGTATCTGCAAGCGCTCGCCGCCCGCATCATCCCAAGCCCCGACATGAATCCGATTCTGCTCAAGCCCGAAACTGATGCAAAAAGCCAGGTTATCGTGCTGGGCTGGCGATTGGAGACGCTTAGCGCCCGGGACTACTATCGCAGCAAGCCGCAGCTCTGGGATGTGGTGAAAACGGCATACCGGAGGCTCGCCGATGCTGCTGATCTGGTGGTGATTGAGGGTGCCGGAAGTCCTGCCGAAATCAACCTGGCTGAATCCGATATGGTGAACATGGCTATGGCGAGGTTCGCTGAAGCGCCGGTCATCTTGGTGGCGGATATCGACCCGGGCGGGGTTTTCGCGCAGGTTGTGGGAACGCTGGCTTTGCTGAAGCCCGAAGATCGGGCGCGCGTCAGAGGTATTCTGATCAACAAGTTCCGCGGCGATAAAAAACTGCTGGAGCCGGGGCTCGCCATGCTGGAAACATTGACAGGTGTTCCGGTTCTCGGCGTTGTTCCAATGCTGAATGATTTGGATTTGCCGGACGAAGATGGCGCATCGCTGGAGCGAAAACCCCCGAAGTTGCGGCGTGCGTATGCAGAAAACACCCAAAGCGGCGTAAATGACGGCATCACTGACGGCACCAGTCAGGCCCTCGATATCGCGATTATCCGATTACCTCATATTTCAAATTTTGATGATTTCGACCCCCTCCTCAGCGAGCCTGCGGTACAAATTCGATATGTAGAAAAACCGGAACATCTGGGCTGTCCTGATGTCGTCATCGTGCCGGGCACCAAGGCGACCATGGCGGACCTGGCATGGATGAAAGCGCGCGGTTTCGATATCGGGCTCACGTGGCTGGCTCGGACAGGCACGCGGATTATTGGCATCTGCGGCGGATATCAGATGCTCGGCACCTTTATCCGCGATCCGCTCAGGCTTGAAAGCAGTACATCTATGATGGACGGAATCGGGCTCTTACCGGTCTACACGGTCTTTTCTGATGAAAAATCAGTATATCCGCGCGAGGGGATACTCGCCGGCAATTTACCGGGACCGCTTCAGGCGCTTGCAGGACTGCCTGTTGCGGGCTACGAAATCCATGCGGGACGGACGACGGTTCTCGGACCGCATCTGATCGACACAGCAGACGGCGGTTTTGATGGCGCCTATGCGAATGACGGCCGGATTTGGGGTACCTATTTTCATGGAATTTTCACCTCGGACCGATTCAGAACAGCCTGGATCGCCTCGTTCGGGAAGAAAGCGAGCGAGAAAGACTATCGGGATCGGCTGGAAGCATCGCTGGAACGCCTCGCCGACGCGGTGGAGACGGAACTCGATATGAAATACTTGACGCATAAAATTTTGCAAATGGAGGATGAATGATGGTTTTGCTGACAAGAACCTGCGCGTCGATAGAGCCGCTGGATGCGAAAAGCCAGGAGGCTGTGCTGGCGCACCAGTCGAGGCTGACCAAGCCTGCAGGCAGCCTGGGGCGGCTTGAGGCACTTTCGGTTCAGCTTGCGGGGATTCAGAGAACGCAGGCGCCGCGCGCTGAACAGGGCGTGGTACTGGTAATGGCTGCTGACCATGGCATCTGCCAGGAAGGGGTGAGCGCGTTTCCGCAGGAAGTGACGGCGCAGATGGTTCACAACTTTGTGACAGGCGGGGCTGCAATCAATGTACTGGGCAGGCTTGCGGGCGCGCGCGTCGTGGTTTCCGATGTCGGCGTGGCAAGCGATTTGCCGGCCGGGCTTCCGGTTCACTGTAAAAAAGTGGGATACGGGACCAAAAACATGGCGTTGGGGCCAGCGATGAGCCGGGACGAGGCAGTGGCGGCGGTGGAAGCCGGCATTGAGGTGTTCAATGTCGAATTTGAGCGAGCGCCGTTCGATATTTGCGCCACGGGTGACATGGGGATCGGCAATACGACCGCATCATCCGCAATCGCTGCGGTGATAACCGGAAAAAGTCCGGCTCAACTGACGGGAAGGGGCACGGGCATCGATGATGAAGCGCTCAAACGCAAGATTTCGGTGATTGAGACAGCTATCGCGAAAAATGTGCCGAATCCCGGGGATGCCATCGATGTGCTCGCCGCGGTGGGCGGTTTTGAAATCGGGGCGCTGGCGGGGGTTATCCTGGCTGCGGCGGCGCGGCACGTCCCGGTTGTCATCGACGGCTATATTTCCGGGGCGGCAGCGCTGATAGCGGCGGGCATCGCTCCGCTTTCACGGCAGTACATGATTGCCGGACACGTTTCAGCGGATTCCGGCCATGCCGCGATGCTGGAGCATCTCGGGCTTGCGCCTTTACTGGATCTCGGCCTTCGTCTCGGGGAGGGCACCGGCGCAGCGCTGGCCATGATGCTGTGCCGGGCCGCCTGCAGAATCCTCAATGAGATGGCGACCTTCGATTCGGCCGGTGTTGCGGAAAAAGCTGAATAATAAGGAAGAAAGGAGAAGGATGATGAAAAATACGAAATTTGCCGCACTTTTTTTAATGCTTGCGCTATTGGCTGCGCAGGTTCAGGCAGGAACAGGTGCGGTGGGCGCCGTCGATTCGCTGGGTATACAGGTATCGCTGGCAAAGCCGGCCGAGCGGGTTGTTTCACTGGCTCCGGGAATCACTGAAGTGCTCTTCGCAATGGGTGCCGGAAAAAAAGTAGTGGGCAATACAACCTACTGCGATTATCCGCAAGAAGCGCTCAGTATTCCAAAAGTTGGAGGATTCTCCGCCAAATCGATGTCGATTGAAAAAATTTTGGCGCTCAAGCCGGATTTGGTTGTCACCTCGGGGAAAATTCACAAGGCGGTGGCTGATGAACTGCTCAAATATGGGGTCGCGATTTTCGCGTATGCACCAAACACGTTCGCCGAAATTGCTCGAGATATGGCCGCACTGGGAAGCCTGACTGGAAACTTGGAACAGGCGCGGAGCGCTGGGGCGGAAATGTTGGACCGAATTGCCGCTGTGCAATCAAAAGTCGCAAGCATAGCGGCTGACAAGCGGATTTCCGTGTTCTGGGAAACCTATGATGAACCCCTGATGACCTGTGGAGCCTCTACTTTCCAGCACGCAATGATTGAGGCGGCAGGCGGAGTCGATATTTTTTCAGATCTGCCGGGTGCATGGCCAACCATCAGCCAGGAAGAAGTGATCAAGCGAATGCCGCAGGTCATTGCCGGCGCTGATGACCACGGCGATAAAATGACAGTTGAGCAGGTGAGCAGGCGGACCGGCTGGAATCTGATCCCAGCCGTGAAAAATGGCCGGATTTTCCTCCTGCCTTCCGCCTTGGTGTCCCGTCCGACGCCGCGGCTGGCGCAGGGTGTGGAGCGCATGGCGGCGTATCTCTATCCACCGCTGTTTCGCTGATGAAATTTCGATTTGGAAAACTGGCTGGGGCTGGGCTTGCCGGGCTCGCCCTCAGTCTGGTCTTTGCCCTCAGCCTCACGCTTGGCTCGGTTCGGATTCCGCTGAAGGATGTCTGGATGGTACTGATTGCGGTGCTGACAGGCAAGGCATCAGCGGTTGACCCGACAACTTTGGTTATTGTGTGGCAGCTGCGGGCAGCCCGGACGATACTTGCCGCGTTGGCCGGGGCAGCTCTGGGGGGAAGCGGAGCTATCCTCCAGGGTTTGTTCCGAAATCCGCTAGCTGACCCCTATTCCCTGGGTGTTTCCTCAGGGGCTTCGCTGGGAGCTGTTATCGCGATCGCGGGGAACTGGAGCCTCGGGCTGTATTTTATCAGCGCTGTCGAATTGTCAGCGTTTGCGGCAGCTATGCTGACAGCCGGCCTTGTCTATTTGATAGCCCGAAGCAACCGCCGGGCATCGACCAGCGTTGCTTTGCTGTTGGCTGGCGCCGCAGTAGGTTCTTTTTTCTCGGCGCTGGTGTCGCTCATTGTCTCGTTGAATGACCGCGATTTGCATACAGTGTTTTTCTGGCTGCTGGGCGGGTTCGGCGGCAAGAGCTGGCCTGATGTCGGTATCGCGGTGATGCCGGTTGTCATGGTCATGGGGAGCGCTGCGGCGCTGGCACACCCGCTGGATATCCTGGGGGCGGGCGAGGAAGCCGCAGGGACGCTCGGTCTTAATGTCTCCCTCCTGCGCCTTCTGGCGGTAGGGACAGCCTCACTTGGGGCAGCCGCCGCAGTAGCGTCTGGCGGAATCATCGGTTTTATCGGTTTGCTTGGACCGCATCTGGCGCGCCTTCTGGCCGGTCCGCTGCATAAGCGGTTTGTGCCGGTGAGCATGGCGGTCGGGGCAATGCTGCTGATGACCGCCGACGCGATTGCGCGGACACTGGTCGCTCCGCGGGAACTGCCTGTCGGCATTTTGACTGCCCTGGTGGGAGCGCCGCTTTTCCTCCGGCTTCTGTCGCATGGCGGGAAAACCCATCATGCTGAAGGGGGCGCTCCGTGAACCGCGATGCGATTGTCCTGCCGCAGGAATGTACCGACAGCGGCGTTCCCTTCAACACCATCCAGGTGCAAAATCTTTCGATTGGCTTCAGCCGCAGAAAACCAATCCTGCATGGGCTGGAGTGTTCCATTGCCCGGGGGAGGATTCTCGCGGTTGTCGGCCCGAACGGGTCGGGGAAAACTACCTTGTTCAGGACAATAACGGGGGAGCTTGCGCCGCTGGATGGGGGAATCTGGTGTGTTCCGGAAATTGGGGCGGGGCCAAAGGTTAGTGTTCTCGAACTTGGGGCACGCCGAAAGGCGCGTATCGTTACCCGTGTTTTGCAGAATGAATACCCGGCATGGCCGGTTGCTGTCCGTGACTATATCCGAGCTGGAGCTTTTGCCGAGGAAGGCTGGTTGGGCGGACGAGCCGGTGCCAACCAGGAAAGGCTCGCTGAGGTTATGCGGTTTGTCGATGTGGAAGATCTGGCAGAGCGACCGGTGACACAGCTGTCAGGCGGCGAATTTAAACGGGTTGTCATCGCACGCGCCCTTTTGCAGGACCCTGATTTTTTCTTTCTGGACGAGCCCACCGCCTCACTCGATATCAATCACCAGATCGAAATTCTGGAAATTCTGCAGTCGCTCGCCTGCTCGGGCAAGGGAATCGCGCTTTCAGTGCACGACCTGAACCATGCTGCCTTGATTGCCGATGAAGTTTTGCTGGTTGGCAAGGGACGGGTGCTGGGGTATGGCACGCCCGCGGACATTCTGAATGCCGGGCTGATACAAGAAGCGTTCGGGGTTCGTGTCGATGTTCAATTCGATCCGGAAAGCGGCCGACCCATCATCATGCAAGTACCGATTCGGAGGAGGTGAATCGTGAAACAGGGATATGTTCAGGTGTATACGGGCAATGGGAAGGGCAAGACCACCGCCGCGATTGGGCTTGCCATTCGTTCTCTGGGGGCGGGTTTTTCCGTCTACCTGGGACAGTTTATCAAAGGCATGAAATATTCAGAAATTGTCATGTTCAAGAAACTTTCCGAAGAGCTGGGGAAGTCTCGGCTGGAGCTTCATCAGTATGGCCGCGGCTGTTTTATCAGGCGGGAGCCAACCGAGGAAGATAAAAAGCTTGCGCAGGAGGGGCTAAGTCAGGCGCTTGCAGCGATGACGTCGGGGCGTTTTCAGCTGGTCATTCTCGATGAAATAAATGTCGCCCTGCACCTGGGGCTTTTAAATGAGCAGGAAGTGCTGAGTTTTGTTGAAGCCCGGCCGCAGCAGGTTGAGCTGGTCCTGACGGGACGGTATGCGCCCCATGCTCTTCTGGACCGGGCTGATCTGGTCACGGAGATGAGGGAAATCAGGCATTACTACAGCAAGGGTGTAGAAGCGAGAAGGGGCATCGAGCGCTAAATGAGCGCTCAACCAGAGGCTAAACGCCTTTTAAGAGGTGTTCGATCAGAATTTTCAATCCGATGATAACCAGCACCGAGCCGCCCAGAATTTCCGCCCATTCTTCCAGGACATGCTTCATTGTTTTACCGAATTCGAGCCCGGCCATGCTGATGGTAAAGGTTGTGACGCCGATGAGGACAGCCGGCCAGAACATGGGCGTGCCGAGAATGTTGTAGGAAAGACCGATTGCCATGGCATCGATGCTGGTTGCAATTGCCAGAACGGCGAGTGTATCGAGCCGCATGATGCCGTGGCTTTTATCTTCGTCCGGATCCGGGCAGGCCGCAGGGTCGCGGCTCCGAATCCCTTCGATAATCATTTTGACACCGACAAAACCAAGCAAACCAAAGGCTATCCAGTGGTCGAAGTGTTCGATGTATGTTCGGAATGAACTTCCGAGAAACCAGCCCAGCAGAGGCATGCCGAATTGGAAAAAGCCGAAGGCGAAGGCGGCGCGGAGCGCGATGGCCAGCGGAATGGCGGTCATGCACAGCGATGCGGATACCGAAACCGCAAAGGCGTCCATGGAAAGGGCAATGGCGATAAGGAAATGCGACAGCACCGTGTATCCTCAGTATTTTCTCAGGATGAGTTTACGGATCAGGGCGTCGAGTTCACAGCGCGCCTCGCATTCGGGGAGGTTGGCCATGGCGGAAAGGGCTCGGTCGGTGTAGCGCCGGGCGAGGGTCCGCGCTTCTTCCACAGCCCCTGATGCGGAAACCCGGGCGATAATACTGCTGATTTCAGAGTCGGACAAGGGGCGGCCGGGAGCCAGCATCGGGCGGATGCCCGCTTCGTTTTTCTGCAGTGCCAGGATGAGCGGCAAGGTGCAGAGACCTTCCTTGAGGTCGTTGCCGACAGGCTTTTTGAGGGTCTGGCCGTCGGATTCGTAATCGAGGATGTCATCGATAATTTGAAAGGCCATGCCGATGTCGTAGCCGATGCGCCTCAGCTGCTGGGTCGTGAAGGGATCCACCTTTGCTTCAGAAGCGCCGACGTGGAGGGAGAGCGAGAAAAGCGCAGCTGTTTTGCCGGCTATGGTTCGAAGGTAATCCCGCTTGCTGGCGCGGTAGCTGAATTTGCCCAAATCCTGCCGGATTTCGGCGGAGCAGACTGAACCGACCAGCCGCGATAGAATCCGGGCGCTTTTAATGTCCGCATAATCGGCAACCAGCCTGAAACTGCGGGAAAAAAGCCAGTCGCCGGCCAGAATGGCATTTGCCACGCCGTGCTTTGTATGGAGAGCCGGAATGCCCCGCCTGAAACCAGCCTCATCCAGGATGTCGTCATGGATGAGGGTTGCCGTATGGAGAATTTCGATCGCCGCCGCGACATGGGCTATTCGTTGGTCTTCCCGAGCCGATCTGCGTTTCCGCCGGTCAAAACCAGCGCCAATCATCACAAGCGCGGGTCGCAGCATTTTCCCGCCGGAAAGAATCAAGTCGCTTGTTTCCCGCGCCAGGGGATAGCTTGGGTCCTGCATCGCGTCCACGAGTATCGATTCGACCACACGCATCCTGGTCTCAAGGCGCGGAGTGTCGTTCCAGAATTCAGTCATTCGTCCTCTATGTTGTCAGAGCAATGAAAACGGGCAGTCCCGCCTCGCGAAACTGCCCGCAGTCGCATAATCGCGATTATTTGGTTGGATCGTCAGCGTAGAAATGCCATTTCCGCGCGAATCTGGTGCCGTTCCACCAGCGCTTGATGGGTGGGATGAGCCAGTAGTCCATGCCGAACGCGCGTCCCGCGCCGCCCATCATCACGATGGCCGCGAAAACGAACCATAGCTGGTTCCAGGCAAACATGCCTGACATGGTGAAAACCAGGCACATGCCGATGCTGGCCACCGCCGCGAGCCAGGTAAAGGTCCCGCTGAAGAGGGCAAGGCCGATTGCCATTTCCATGACCACAATCATGACCTGGAAGAAGGTGTAAGGCAGGTGAGAGAAAATACCGTCCATGAAGGTTGTCCTGAACCAGGTAACAATACCGCTCGATGGGTTGAAAATCGGTTTGGTGAGGTCCCAGACCGCTTTGAAAGCCTTTGTTGTGACTTCAGTGGCGGTCGTCGCTGTGGCATCCCAGGCGGCGCTTGCCGCGCTGGTGGCAGCCGCGACGGTTGTAGCCGTTGTATCCCATGCCGCGCTCGCCGCGCTTGTGGCTGCTGCAATGGTTGTTGCGGTGGTTTCTGCTCCGCCTTCCCAGGCCGCGCTGGCGGCGCTGGTCACTTCAGCGGCTTTAACTCCAGCCTGAACAACGCCCGGCGAGAACATCCAGCCGGATTTGCTGCCCGCGTCAAAGGCCAGCCAGCCTTCGCCGATCTTGTTGATACCTTCGAACAGCCACATGATTCCGAGCCACATTCTGAGCAGAAGCGGCCAGTAGGCTCTGAGTTTGTAGGAAATGAAGTCGCCGATGATGGATCGTCGGTTCTTCATGTCCAGGAATTCATGCTTGAAGTACTCCCAGACCTGGTTGAAGCCGGCGATGTTGAACAGATAGTACATGTTGATCAGGTGTTTCATCGCCATGGCGATAAAGCCCGAAGTCTTCATGCCGCCAGCGTTGGCCACCGCATAGCGTCCGCCGATGGAGACCATGAAGCCATGGTAGTTGGCGTGGAATTTGTGGCGCTCGCCGCCTTCGATATCAGCGATGATATTTTTTGCCGCGGCTTCAGCCGAGAAGTGCGCTGATTCGACAATCTGCGCCATAGGCTTGCCGTCGAGCATGAGTCCGGCGTTGTCGCCGACGACATAGACATTGGGATATTTGGTCGAGCGCATGCCCTCGTCGCATTCGATCCGGTTCCGTCTGCCCATGGGGAGGGGGAGCGAGCCGGCAAAGCTGGAGCCTTTGACACCGCAGGTCCAGATGAAGGTGTCCGTTTCGACAATCGTTCCGTCTTTCAGGAGGACTTTGCCCTTTTCTGCGCCGATGATGGCGCTGTTGAGCATGACTTCGCAGCCTTTTTTGGCCAGGTATTTTTCAGCCTTGGCGCGGAGCGGCTCTTCCAGAATGGGAAGGATGGATGGAAGGGCTTCGATATTGATGATGCGGACTTCTTTGGGGTCGATGAAGTGCTTTTTGCACATGACATCGCGGTACTCAAGCAGTTCGCCGATCATTTCGATTCCGGTAAAACCAGCGCCTGCGACGACAAAGGTCAGCATGCGTCTTCGGATTGCCGGATCGGTTTCTTTGGCCGCTTCCATAAAGGTGTGCTCGAGGTGGTTGCGGATTCTCATGGCGTCTTCAAAAGCCCAGAGCGTAAATGAATGCTCCTGAACGCCGGGGATGCCGAAAAATTCCGGCTCGGCGCCAACACCGACAATAATGTAATCGAAATTGTACTCGCCGCGCTTTCCGTAGGCTTTCTTCGCTTCAAAATCGATATTACCAATGCGATCCAGCACGACATTGATTCGTTTTGCACCGAAAATCTTTTTAAAACTGACCTGAACCGATTCCGGCTCCGTTCTCCATCCTGCCACTTCATGCAATTCGGTCATGAGGGTATGGAAAGGCCGCATGTCAACGAGCGTGATCTCAACATTGGGTGTCTTGCGGAAATGCTTTTCCAGAATCTTTCCAGCCCAGACGCCGCCGTATCCTCCACCGAGGATCAGGATTTTCTTTGAGTCTGCCATTCGGGAACTCCTGAAAGGTATGTGTGATATTCTTAGCTTATTGTACACCAGGTTTCGATAAATATCTATATACAATTTTATATAGATTGATATTTATTTTAATATATTTGCAAAACATTTCAACATTTCCACAGTGTCACGAACCTTGTATATTTTCCCTTTGAACTCGAATCACTTAACAATCGTTTCATTTTACGATATGCTTACCACTCTTGACGAATGTCTGACTGGCATGATGCTTTGCATTTTGCATTATATATTTTGATTATTTCAGGATCAGCTATGGATTTGACACGATTTTCACTCAATCCCGCGCTTGCTGAAAACGCGCGCGTTCAGTCCCCCTTTCACACACCGTTTTATGAAAAGCTGCTTTCCACCCTCTTTGAGGCGAATGAGAATGCCTATGTCAAGAGCAATGTGGAAAAGGATCGGGGAATCATCTTCATGATGCCGGCTTTTTACTGGCTGACATCGATAAAAAACAAGGAGCCGGGAGCGCGAGCCCTGGCGCTTGCGCCTGATGCCGAAAGTGCTGCCGCGCTATTCCGCGCATCCCGGGAGCTTGCGGCAAATCTGCAGGATTCGGTTCGAATTGCAATGCTGGATTCAGCAGCGGGTGCAGGCGGCGCTGCTGTCACGAACCTTGTTGATGCCAATCTAGTAGTCGCGGATTTTGAAACTTTCCGCGGAGCAGTCTCCGCCGGAACGCTGTCTGGGCGGGGTTTTGGTTTTATCCTTTTGGATCATGCCGAAGTGATTGCCGAGCTTCCGTATGAGATACTGAAAAAGACCATGGGGCACCTGCTTCCTTCCTGGGAACGCAGAACGCTTGTGATAGCAGGCAAGCATACGCCGCGCGCCAAGAATCTCGCTTGGGAGTTCGCCGATAATCCGCGGGAGATAAGCCTGCAGGAATCGCTGGGATTTGCCGGTTTGATGAAGGCGCAATCCTTCGATGTGGCTGAAAAGGATAAAGTTCGGTTTTTGCTGTCGCTCGCGGCGGGCAATCCGGGCAAAACCATGGTTGTTTTCTGCAACCTGAAACGAACAGCGCAGGAGCTGGCATTCAGACTGCAGAAAAATACTGTCCCGGTTGATTATATCGTCGGCAACCTGATGGCGGACCGCAAGCGGCAGATTGCCCAAAAAGCACTCAGCCATGCGCCGGGCAAGGGTTTTGTCCTGGTGCTGACCGATGACGGCGCCAAAGGCCTTGAGGGCATGGAGTTCCCGATTCTTGTCAATTTCGATATTCCGCTCGAGCCTGAATTCTACGCAAGCCGCGTCGCGTATATTTCCAAAAATCCCGATGAAGCGCAGCTTTTCAATTTTGTCTGCGAGCGGTACATGTACGGTGTGCCGGCAATCGAACGGCTGATAGACGCGCCGCTGAATCGCCAGCCCTTGCCGAATCCCGAGAGTCTTCCTGAGGATCTTAGCGCCGGGCTTGAGTATATTCCGCCTGAGCGTCCTGAGCGGGGAAGACCGGCCGGCAGGGGCGGGCGGCCGGGCAGATTTGTCGATTCGGACAGGAGCGGAAGACCTGCCCGCGATGAGCGGGCGGAGCGATGGAATGCGGAACGGAATAATCCGGCCCGTCAGCCTTCCAGCGCGCGAAAATCAGAGGAAAATCTGTATGCCTTATCGACGGAAGAGCGGCTTGCGCTGTTCCGCAAGAAATATGAAAAGACCATTCAGTCTCGCGATACCGCAGGGGCGAAGCAAAGCGGCGGCAGGAACAGAAAATCGAAGCCGAATGTCGGCAGGAATTCCGCCAATGGTGCAGCCCTGCCGACAGAACCAGCCATGCCGTTGACCCAGCCTTTGGTACAACCTTTGGCACAGCCAGCAGCGAAGCCGCAGGCTTCCACGGATTCCGAGCAGAGCTCGAAAGGGCTTTTTGGCCGGCTGCAGGGGCTTTTTGGCGGTAAAAAAGAGCAGTGAGCGCGGGCGACCGGCGCGCCAAACCGGTTTACTAAGCCGCTGAAGCATGCTATATGCTGTATTTTCAGAGCGTGCTGGAATATACTTTCAGCTCATCCTTGCAGAAGGCAGGTGAAAACCATGAAGATTTTAACCCATACGGTAAAACCGAGGCTTGAAGGCGAACTGGCAAGCCTTGACACGCTGGCCAGAAACCTCTGGCTTTCGTGGAACTTTGATGCCGTTTCGCTTTTTATTCGAATTGACCCGGAAGCCTGGATAGCCAGCGGCCAGAACCCGGTCAAGATGCTGGGCATGGTCAGTCAGGAGCGCTTTGACCAGCTGGCTCAGGATGATGCCTTTATTGCAGACCTGCATGATGTCAAAAATCGATTCGAGCGCTACCGTAATGGGGAAGCTTGGTATAAGGGGCCGCGAACCTCGTATGTCGCCTATTTTTCCATGGAATTCGGCATCGATGTGTCGCTCCCGACCTACTCAGGCGGTTTGGGAATCCTTTCCGGCGATCATATCAAAACCTCCAGCGACCTGGGTCTGCCGCTTGTCGGCGTCGGCCTGCTCTATCGGCAGGGCTATTTCAAGCAGTATTTGAACGCAGATGGTTTCCAGCAGGAATCCTATCCGGAAAACGACTGGTACAACATGCCGGTTGAACAGTGTGTGGATGCGGATGGAAAGCCCATCCTCATTGCGGTCGAACTTGCCGGCAGGCAGGTCGCAGCGGCAATCTGGAATGTCAAGGTCGGACGGGCCAATCTCTACCTCCTCGATACGAATATTCCCGAAAACAGCCCCGAGGATCGGCTTATCACGGCGACTCTCTATGGCGGCGACAAGGATATGCGAATCCGGCAGGAAATCGTGCTCGGCATCGGCGGAATCAGGGCGCTCAAGGCGCTTGGCATCGAGGTGTCCGCCACACACATGAACGAAGGACATTCGGCCTTCCTGGCGCTGGAACGGATCAGAATGCTGATGCAGGAAGAGGGGCTGAATTTCAAGGAAGCGGTTCAGGCTTTCATTCCGACCAATATTTTTACGACCCATACCCCGGTGCCCGCCGGCAATGAGCGGTTCGGCATCGATTTGATAGAAAAATATTTCAGGGGCTGGATTCAGAGTTTCGGAGTGGATTGGAACGAATTTCTCAGCCTCGGCCGCGAGAATCCTTTCGACCATAATGAAAGTTTCTGCATGACCGTTTTCGCGCTGAAGCTTTCGGCGTATGCGAATGGCGTTTCAAGACTGCATGGCGAAGTCAGCCGCGAAATGTGGAAAGGCTTGTGGAAAGACCTGCCGATCCGGGAAATTCCTATCGGTCATGTGACCAATGGCGTTCATCCGCGCACATGGATCAGCCATGATATGCTCAGCCTGCTCGATCGTTTCCTCGGTCCGCGTTTTAACGATGATCCTTCAGCCAGGGATATCTGGGACCGGATTGACCGGGTTTCCGATGAAGAACTCTGGCGAACCCATGAACGCCGCCGCGAACGGCTGGTCGCCTTTGCCCGCATGCGGCTTTCTGCCTCAATGCAACGGCTGGGCGTGACTGATTCCGCATTGCTCCAAGCCGGAGATGCGCTTTCGCCCTATGCGCTGACCCTTTCATTCGCGCGCCGTTTCGCGACCTACAAGCGAGGCAACCTCCTTCTGCAGGATCCTGACCGGCTTATCCGTCTCCTGTCCAGCAAGGATATGCCGCTCCAGATTGTTTTTGCCGGCAAGGCACACCCGCACGACATCCCTGGCAAGGAACTGATCCGCGAGCTGGTGCATTTCTCCCGCAAGGAAGATGTCTTGGGCAAACTGGTATTCCTTGAAGATTACGACATGAACATCGCCCGCTATATGACCAGCGGCTCCGATGTCTGGCTCAATACCCCGCGGCGCCCCCTGGAAGCCTCTGGAACCTCCGGCATGAAGGCGGGCATGAATGGTGTCCTCAACTGCTCCATTCTCGACGGCTGGTGGGCTGAAGGCTACTCTTCCGATATCGGCTGGGCGATAGGCCTGGGTGAGGAATACAAGGATGATGAGCTTCAGGACAAGATCGAAAGCGAGGCCCTCTACGATCTGCTCGAGCGTGAAATTCTGCCTACTTTCTATCGAAGGGGCAGGGACAACCTCCCGCGCGAGTGGGTTGCCAAAATGCGCGGTTCAATGAAAAGCATTGGAAAGAATTTCTGCACGCACCGGATGCTCGAGGAATATCACGAAAACTATTACCAGCCGGCAATGGCTGAAGGCGAGCGCCTGAAAGCGGAGCACTACGAGTCTTCCCGCTCGCTGGCCGCCTATCTTCAGAAAGCATACAGTCAGTGGCCGCAGATTTCCGTTCTGCAGGTCAGCGATGATGCAGGGCCGGTCATTGCGCGCGGTACACGCATTACCGTCAATGCCATCGTCAATCTGGCCGGACTCAAGCCTGAGGAAGTCCGTGTCGAATGCTACCGCGGCAAACTGAATAGCCAGGGCGAAATAAAAGACCCTGAGCGCACCGAAATGAAGCCGACAGCCCAGGAGGGTTCACGCTGTACCTATCAGGCTGTCGTCAATGGTTCTTCGACCGGGCAGGTGGGCTATTCCATCCGCATTCTGCCGGAGCATCCAGCGCTCAATGAGCGCTTTATCCCGGGTCTTGTCACCTGGGCATGATGAGGAAAACGTAAGGGGAAAGCCGGTTTTTTTTGTGGAAACGCTTGGCAGGCGAACTTCCCGAAATTCCGCTTCTCAGGTATCCATCCTGCGCATGGTTTTGTCCGTAATCACTTTGTCGCGGTATACCAGATCGTTCCGCTGATGGAAGCCGATGCTTTCCCAGAAAACATTGCCAAGCTCGTTTTTGGCCATGACAACCAGCGCAACTTTGGCGATTCCTTCAGCCTTAAGCGCTTCGGCTGCCCGCTCCACGAGCTGGCGACCGACGCTCTGCCGCCGGTAGCTTGCGGCAACAGCCAGGTGATAGATAAAACCGCGCCGGCCATCGTGACCGCTCAAAATGACTCCCGCCAGGGTTTTTCCTTCTTTGGCGGTAAAACAGGTCGCAGGATTCCGCTGCAGGTACCGCGCAATGCTCTCTCTGGAATCATCGATGGAATTCAGCCCCATGCCCGGTGTGTTCTGCCAGAGCGCATATACCGCATCATAGTCATCCATGGTAAACAGCGATAGTTCCATACCTACCTCCCATCAGCATGTGCGTCGTGCAATCAGCATTGCTGCAATTTGCGCGAACCCCAGGCCGCCTTCCTGATCGGCGGCAAAGGCTGGCAGGGTTTTTATCATGGTTTCATATCGAATGACATTCGCAACACCGCAGGCATTGGGAAAATGAGCGAACATGGGCTCGTCGTTCGGCGAATCTCCGACAAAAACGACCTGCCCTCGCATCGCCGCATCGTCATAGCCAAAGCGTTCACCAAGGAACCTGATGGCCATGGACAGCTTGTCGTATTCGCCAAGCCAGGCGTTGACATGAATGGAAGAAACCTTGGCATGAGCACCGTATTGCTCGCAGAGTTTTTTCACTTCGGCGGCGGTTGCCAGCGGAAGTCGGGGCTCTTCTTCGGCAAAATCAAGCGCAATGTCATACAGGCGTGAAAACTGATCGCGCGCAATTCTGAGTCCCGGAAATTGCTGAAGCGCGGCATCACGGATTTCCTGCAGAAGCGGCGAGGTATTGGGTGTCGCCTGCGGATGTGTGAGCGCTTTAAGCCGCTGGCCCTCGCTTTCCCAGAAGGCGAATGCTCCATTTTCACCGACAACCCCATCCACCGGCCATTCCCGGGCAATGAGGTCGCACCAGCCTGCCGGCCTTCCCGTTATCGGCACGATAACAAGGCCTGCCTTCTTGAGCTGCCATAGCGCGGCATAGCTTTCCGCCAGGAGTTTGCCGTCTGTTGTGAGCGTATCGTCGATATCCATGAGGACAAAGCGGATTTTTCGCGCGGTTTCCGCTGTCAGTTCGTCGATTGGTTGCATGATGGTAGAGTATCGAAAAGAATTGCGGAATGCTAGCCGGAAAGAAGTTCTACTGCGCTTCACAGATTGTCACGTTCATTGTTCTTCCTTGGTTCGAATTTAGCGGCGCTAGCATCCCGGATGCTTGCGCAAGGCGTCAGACCTGCATTATTGTACAACTAAACCAAAAGCCAAGGAAGAAACCATGGTTGAAAGTTACGATGTCGCGATAATCGGCGCGGGAGTCTGCGGTGCCAACATCGCTCGCAGGCTGTCCCAATACGAGCTCCGAGTCGCCTTGCTGGAAAAGGAAATCGATGTTTCGCTGGGAACCAGTAAAGCCAATTCGGGTATCATACACGGCGGATTTCATGACAACATCAAATACTTGAAAGCCAAACTCGAACTCCAGGGCGCCATGATGTTCGAGCGCCTGCACAACGAGCTCGATTTTCCCTTTGAACGCTGCGGTATCCTCGTCGTCGCCCTCCATGAGGACGAAATGCGGGCTATCGAACAGCTGTATCTGCAGGGCGTCGAAAACGGCGTCATCGGCATCGAAATGTGTTCGCGGGAGCGGATGCTGGAGCTGGAGCCCAAGCTGAGTTCCGACACGGTTGGCGGTCTGTACGCGCCAACCGGTGGTATTGTGGAGCCGTACCGCTTCGTTTTTTCATTGGTAGAATCAGCGCGCAAAAACGGCGTGGAGCTGATAACACAGTTCAATGTGGCGGAAGCAGTCAGCGAAAACGGGTTCTGGACCATCAAAGCAGAAGATGGCAGGTTGATTCGAGCCCGCTATGTGGTCAACTCTGCCGGCCTACATGCGGATGAAGTTTCCAAAGCCTTTGGAGGAGAAGAATTCACAATCAAGCCGCGCAAAGGCGAGTATTACCTTCTGGATAAAACGACCAAATCAAGACCGGGCAAGGTTCTCTTCCCGGTGCCGACCGCGGTTTCTAAAGGAATGCTGGTTGTTCCTACTGTGGAAGGGACGGTACTGCTCGGCCCGACCGCTACAACGGTTGAGGACAAGGAAGATTTCTCCACCACCCGCGCAGAGCTCGATGGTATCCTGAAAAGCGCGCGCTCCATGGTGCCCTCGATTTCAGAAACCGATGTCATCACCAGCTTCGCAGGGCTCAGGCCTGTCTATGGCGATGACTTTTTTATCGACATATCGAAAAAAGCGGTCAACCTGATTCAAGTCGCAGCCATTCAGTCTCCCGGCCTCACCGCAAGCCCGGCAATCGGCGAGTATGTCAAGGACCTTTTAAAAAAACTCGGGCTCAGACTGGTGGAAAAAGCGGATTGGGATCCCTATGTCCGCAAAGTCCCGCGCGCCCGCGACCTTTCCCCCTTCGAACTGGACGAACTTGTAAAAAAGGAACCGGAATATGGCGAAATTGTCTGCCGCTGCGAGCGCGTCAGCGAAGCAGAAATCGTCAAGGCTATCCGGGACGGGCACACGACGTTGGACGGCATCAAATATGTCACCCGGGCACAGATGGGCCGATGCCAGGGCGGTTTCTGCACCTACAAGATTATCAAAATTCTCATGCGGGAAACTGGCATGAGCTATGAGGAAGTCACCAAACGCGGTGGTGACAGCGTAGTCCTGAAGGGTGAGCTATGAAAAACTTCAATTTTGATGCAGTGGTCATCGGCGGCGGCGCGGCAGGCATGGCTTCCGCCCTCGAATTGAAAAAGCGCGGCAGTTCGGTTGTCATTATCGAACGGGAGGAAGAGCTAGGCGGGATCCTCATGCAGTGCATTCATAATGGTTTTGGACTTATCGAATTCAACGAGGAACTGTCCGGACCGGAGTTTGCCCAGCGGGTGCATGAGCAGGTCGAGGCGCAGACCATTCCTTCGTTCTGCGGCACTACAGTGCTGGATATCAGGCCCGAAGGTGATCGGAAAATTGTCTATTGTGTATCGAGCCGTGAAGGTGTCATGCAAATTCAAGCCCGGGCGATAATCCTTGCCATGGGCTGCCGTGAACGCAATCGCGGCAATATCCGCATACCGGGATCGAGGCCTTCCGGCGTCTTTACCGCCGGCCTTGCCCAGCGCCTCGTCAATATCGAAGGCTACATTCCCGGCAAGGATGTGGTGATTATCGGCTCCGGCGATATCGGGCTCATCATGGCTCGGCGCCTTTCCTGGGTCGGCTGCAAGGTGCATGCGGTTGTCGAAATCCTGCCCTATCCCAGCGGGCTTACCCGCAACATTGTGCAGTGCCTCAATGATTTCAATATTCCTTTGTACCTGTCGCATCTGACAACGGAAATCTATGGCAAGGACCGGGTCGAGGGGGTGGAAATCACACCCATTCAAAACGGCGCGCTTGTGTATGAAAAAAGCTTCAGAATTCCCTGCGATACGGTACTGCTTTCAGTCGGCCTTGTTCCAGAAAACGAACTTTCGCGGAACGCTGGCGTTGAAATCAATCCCGCGACAAACGGTCCCTGGGTCGACTCGACGCTGATGACCTCGGTTCCGGGAATATTTGCCTGCGGCAACGTGCTTCATGTTCACGACCTTGTTGATTATGTTGTCGAAGAAGCGCGCCGCGCCGGCAGTTTTGCCGCTGACTGGCTTGCCGGCAAGCATCCGGTACGGGAACTCAGAGTCAAAACCGGTGCGAATGTCCGCTATATCAACCCTTCACGTGTCGATCCGTCGCGTCAGAACAAACTGTATCTGCGCAGCTTGATTGTCAAGAACGACAGCGTTCTGGAAGTCAAGGTCGACAACCGGGTTGTCAAACAGCTGAAAAAGGCTCATATCCAGCCTTCGGAAATGCTGACCGTCAGCCTGGGGCCGGATGAGCTTGCGCAATCAGGCATGGATGCCCAGATTGAGGTCTCGCTGCTTTAGCAAAAGCAAACGCCGCCTTGAATGTGCCGCACGGAGGACATATGCAGGAAATGATTTGTATAACATGCCCGATAGGCTGCCATCTTTCGATAGAAAAGATATCCGATGAGGAAATTTCGGTAACCGGCAACAAATGCCAGCGAGGCGCGCAGTATGCGCGGGAAGAACTGCTCTCCCCGAAGCGGGTTGTCACAGCTACCTGCAGACTGAAACAGCTCTCGAACCAAACAGCCACCGTTGGACAAGCCGCGGCAGACAGTCTGTACAAACCCAGGCGGGTGCCGGTACGTACCGCGAAAGCTTTTCCCAAGGAGCGCATCCCTGAATTGCTCACTCTGCTCTATCAGCACGAAGTATCGCTTCCGGTTGAGCGAGGTCAGGTGATCATTCCCGATGCGCTCGGCACCGGAATAGACGTCATAGCAGAACGGACCATGGCATGATGCAGGGCAGGCTGTGACCATCGGGGTAACCGGCGCCTTTGGTTTTCTTGGCGCCTCCTGTATCGCTGAACTCCTCGCCGATCCGCTTGCGCCTGAGCAGCGCCTCGTAGCCTTTGGCTCTTCTCGTTTCAGCTCGCCTCTTTTTGACGGTTCCGCGGTCGAAGTCAGATCCCTCGACATCCTCGATAGCAACTCTCTGGCTTCTGCCTTTGCCGACATTGATTTGCTGGTCCATTCTGCCGGCAGGGTCGGTTTTGCCGCCAAAGAAAAGCGCTCGGTCTGGGATGCCAATGTTCTGGGGGCTCTGTATGTTTTCAATGCAGCGCGGAAAGCCGGTGTCAGCAAGATTATCAATATTGCTTCGGTCAGTGCGCTTGGCCCAGCGCCGGAATTTCCCGCACCAGAAATATCCGCGCCAGAGCCGGGCATTTCTCTTTGCGGGAATCCCGCCGCTTTCTGCAAGCCCAATTACCTTTCATGGCAGGACAAGAACCGCTGGTATCGCCCGCTCACCGAGCAGGATCGCCCCTACGATGATCCTGGCTCCCCCTGGAGCTTCAAAAGCCGGGATGAGGCGCTCGCCGCAGTCCGCATGAGCCTTGCCGGTGACTATGCCTTTTTGCGCCGCGTTTCCTGCATCTACCTCGACTCCAAACTGGCCAACCTCGAACTCGCGCATGAGCTGTATCAAGATAAAGGTCTGCCGATTGTGAATATACTGCCGGGAACCGCCATCGGCAGGGGAGAGGCCCACACGGGCATCGGCGATCTTGTCCGGGCTCTTGCCAGCGGCCGGCTCAAAGCCGTTCTCCCTGGCGCCTGCTCCTTCATGGACTCAATGGATTTTGCCCAGGGGGTAAAAAAAGCCCTCCTGTTTGGCAGGTCCGGTGAAGACTATATCCTCGCCGGTGCTCCAGAAAACAATCTCAGCTTCAGCCAGCTTGCAAGCCTGGTGTTGGAAAGTTGTGAGCCCGGCATGCCTTCAGTTCCAGCCCGCCGCCCCGTTCATTCCGGGGAAATCTTGGAGCTCCCCTGTTTTCCTGCACGGCTTGCAGGCTATCTTGCTGAACGCTTGCTGCCCGGTCTTGCGCTTTCCGAAGGAACCGTGCTGTCAGGCTGTGTCAAAGCGCCTTGCAGTTCGGAAAAAGCCATCCGTGAATTGGGATATGCGCCTTTCTCACCCCTCAAGCGCGCGATATCTGAAATCCTCAAATAAAAAAAGGCCGCCCTTTCGGACAGCCTTTTCGGTAGTCAGCTGAACGCCTTCCGGCGTTCCAGCATATCAGTTTTCTTCTTTGATGATTTCGATTTTGATGCCTTCGGTGCTCTCGGTTTCCTCTTTGGGCGGAACCGTCACTTTCAGGATTCCATTCTTGAAAACGGCCTTTACCTTCTCCTGATCGAATTTGTCCGCAGGCACATAGTACTTCTGCTTTTCAATATCCTTCAGCTTGAGCCTTCGCTTGAAGAAGCGGACGCCATCCATCGGCTGTTCCAGATCAATTTTCGCCGAGAAGATCATATAGTCGCCCTGGAAGGAGAGGCTGATATTCTTTTCTTCAAAACCAGCAAGCGCGAACTCGAAAATAATATTTCGGTCCGGAGTCAGGTAGATATTCATGGGCGGGTAGGAGAAATTGGGGTAATAGTCAGCGTTTTCATCGGCCTGGGATTCGAACCAGGGACTTCCGTGATCGCCGCCTTCTCCCTTGAATGGATTGCATCCTGGATCCATTCCTTCAAATCCAGGGCCAAAATTCTTCATTTTTTCGCCAAAATCCTTGGCTGCTTCAAACACATCGTCCAAAATTGAACCGATGTCCACATACATTCTGTTGCCTTTCATGGCTTCCCTCCTGGGAATTCTGATACATTGGCCAAAAGCCCAATGTTTTTTCGCGGTTATCCAATTCGGCATAACCGCATGCAACAAATATAAACAATACCCACGGTAAATTCAAGAAAAGCCCGCGGATTTTGCATCCGCGGGCTGTGAAAAGCATCTATTTATTTTTTCGGCGGATACAGGAGCGGATAATCGTTCGCTGCTCCGACAGCCGCAAGGTCCGCTGGAAGAACTTCCCAGTTGCCGATCGGGCCGACAGTTACCGTTTCTGTCTGCGCCTCAAACCACTTGAGGAGGAAGAAGCGTAAATCTTTTGTGGTAGCGCCGTTGACCAGCTTCATGGTCCTGATCACTGTCGGGTCAATCCTCGCACCGGCAGTCAGGTGGCCGCCGCCGCCTGAGCCGCGGTAGGAGTTGATGGCGACCGTGTAGGTGGCGTCAGGATTGAACACCCTGCCGTCAGACATGGATGTGATGACAACGCGTTCACCCGCCGGCTTGGAAATATCGACATAGTAGTTGACGCCTGCGGCGGAATCGTAGTTGTAGTAGCGGGTTGCCGTGAGCGGCATGTTGGTGCGGTTGTCCAGCACCAGCTTTCCTTCCTTGTCTTTCTGGAAGTTGATGATGTGGTTGCCTTCATTCGGCATGGTGTCGAACCAGAACTTGTAGGAATACTCAAGGAAGTCTTTTACCTGCTTGCCAGTCATGGTCATGGTGTACAGGAAATTTTCATAGACATACAGGTTGAACATGTCGCGGACATAGAGCGTTCCGTCTGCCGAGGTCGGTATCTTGGCGTCGGCTGAGAGCGGCGCTGCAAAGGAAATGTCAGCCGGTTTCAGACCAAGGCTCGGATCTCTGGAAAGATCGAGCTGGATTCTGTGGATCAGATCCACAAATGCAGAATCGCCGAACATGGAATCGCGGGTTGTTATAACGCCGTCCATTTTCCCGATCGGCCTGTCTACCCACGCCTTGATGCCGTCAAAGCCATCCTGGAATTTGGCCATGAAATCCGGATCGCTCTTGTACTGGCTGATGTCAACAAGACCGCCGCGGACGCGCTTTTCCCAGGATTTTGTGGTGTCGTTCCAATCGAGGAACATATTGACGACCGGAACTTTCCGAGCTGCGTTCAAAGCGCCGTAAATATAGACAGTCTTGCCGTTCGGATCCTTGACCTCAACCTTTTTCTTGTTGACAGGATCCCAGCCCATGCCGTCCCAGCCGGAGTGGTCGTGGCCGACAAACACAAGATCAAAGCCTGGCACTCGCTCAGCGACCAGCTGAGAAGCGTTTTCATTGAACTTGGTGTCAGCGGTGACGTTGCCGTAGGTATAATCGACGCCAGCATGGAAAAGTCCAACCAGAATATCCGGTTTTTCGGTTTCTTGGATGACTTTCACCCATTTTTTGGCGCTCTCGACCATGTCTTCAAATTCCATGCCGGTCCAGAACTGCGGGGGAAGCCAGTCGGGAATCTTCGGGGATGTCAGACCGAGCACCGCGATCTTGACGCCGGCTTTTTCAATGATTGTGTAAGGCTTGAAATAGGTGCTCCCGTCAGGGGTAACCGCGTTGGCGCAGACGACGGGAGCCTGGATTTCTTCATACAGCTTGTCGTAGACATTGTGCCCCGCTTCAATATCGTGGTTTCCGACGCTCACGACATCGTAACCAAGGAAATTGACAGCCTGCGACCAGATATGGGGTCCCGCTGTCTTTTCAAAGTTGTAGTAATAGACGGTGGGCTGGCCCTGCAGGGAGTCGCCGTTTTCAAGAAGAACCACATTGGGGTTCGCGGCGCGTTCTTCGGCGATCAGGCTGGCAACCTGGGCGAGCGATGTGGCCAATGGCTTCGCGTTGACAAAGTCATAGGGATAGATAGCGCCGTGGATGTCCGATGTTTCGATGAAAGTGAGCGCTATGCTTTTCTGAGCTGGTTCCATCTGGGCAAAGGCCGAGAAAGATACCATCAAGATACATAGTACTAACGCAATGCGTTTCATAGTACCTCCTTTGATTGATGTGCATCTTTCATTGTACTTCAGATTGGCGAAGGTAGCAATAAAATAATGTTAAATTGTCGTTTTGAAAGGGAGTGCCAGGTTTCTGAGCCGGGTAATGCGGATTGTTGCAGCGAGATAGTTTGGCTCGGCTTCAGTGCTGGTGGCCATCCATGCGGCTGAGGGTTTCGCGCATCGATTTCTCGAGATACAGCAGTTCACGTTCGCTCAAACCGGTCCCTATCCTGAGATGCCGGGAGCCGGCCTCGATCAAAAGCTCTTTGGGGCGGACATTGTTGACCTGTGTTGCAGAATTGACAACCCGCACTTTCCCGATATCGGATAGCGGCCAGGTCGTAGCCTTTTCAAAACCCGGCAAGCCAGTCCGAATAAGCAGGCCATCACTGGTAATGACAAGCTCCTTGCTGGTTAGAGCCGGCCCAAGCATGGTCTTTGCCATGAAGATGCCGACACCCCAGAAGGGGAGGCTGAAAAAGGGAAAGAATATCGGTGCTCGCATGCCGATGGTCATCATGGTCCAGAATCCGACAAAACCGAGCCAGAAAATCGGAAAGAAAATGCCGGCGCCTGATTGCCCTTTCATGCCCATCCGCGGGATTTTAATCACAAGCCCGGTTTCATCGCCGGTTACGGTCACTTTGCTGTCGCTCGGCAGTTTCTCCGGGTATTCGACAGGCGGACTTGATCGTTGAGAATACAAGCCCTGCGACTCCTGTTCCTGTATCGCCTCGCGGATTTTCCGAGCAAGACCGGAAATCCTGATATCGCGGTCATTGGTCCGGGCTTGCTGAATGTCATCATAGACCTCATTTTCGCGGACTAACGGCGCGTCCCGCTTTCCCTTCAGGATGCTGGCAGCGTCGGCGGCTGACAGACTGCGCTTTGCCACATCCGGCTCAAGCCATGAGCCCAGAACAGCCTTCAGCCGGGGGGAAAGCTCCACAATGCCGTCAAGATTGATTCTGAGCCCTGCTGACGGCAGTTCGGAAGGGTTCCTTCCGGTCAGCAAAAAGACAGCCGTGGCTGCGGCTCCATACAAGTCTGAGCGATGCGAAGCTTTTCCGGCCACCTGCTCCAACGGAATATAGCCCGCGGTTCCCACCAGGGTTGCTCCGGGAAACAGCGCGGTCCGCACCGCGTCCTGCACGCCGGAAAAATCCACCAGCGCGACAGTGCCGTCTGGTTTCATCAGAATGTTTCTCGGATTGACATCCCGATGAATAATGGGCGGCCGCAAAGAGCCCAGATATGCGAGGATGTCACACAACTGGGCGAGAATGTGTTCAACCTCGGTTTCCGTAAATTTCTGGCCCGATTGGATGATGGATTCCAGGTTTCTGCCTTCGATATACTCCATGGCGATGCCCAGCCGTATCCGGTTTTCTTCCGCAGCCTCGAAATATTCGAAATATCGGGGGATGCCTGGATATGACAGTGTTTTCAGAGCGTCAGCTTCGCGCCGGAAGCTTTCGACAATATTCCAGGAACCGGCCTCCGAGAGGTCGAGTATCTTCAGCACTGCCAGAGGTGATGGCTCATCTGACTCTGCAGCTGCGTCTGCAGCCGCATCTTGTGCCCTGATTTGCTCAGCGAGCCAGGTCGATGCGGATATTCCGCGACCCAATTCCTTGATGAGAATATAATTACCAATACGATCAGATGCTTTCACCAGCTGCTCCCGGCACTCACAAATTCATTCACAGAATATCTTTTTCCGCGACATGCATCCGGGCGGTGTTCAGCGCTTCAAGCGCGCGCCTGTACTCCGCTTTCAATCCCAATTCGTCATAGGTATCGGCCAGATTGAACCAGGCATCCGCGAAATCAGGATTGATGCTCACTGCTTTTTCAAAACTCTGCCGCGCCGATTCGTATTCGCCGCTTCTAAAATGAATCACACCCAGATCGTTCCAGGCTTTTTCATGCCGGGGAGCAATGTCGATCGCCTTTCGGTACCAGGCCGCGGCTTCCTCGAAAGTATCTTCCTCGTAACAGACAAGCCCCATGGCATGCATGATGTCTGCGTCTTCAGGTGAAAATTCCAGCGCTTTTAGTATGTCTGCTTTTGCGGAAGTGAGGTTTCCGGACAGTCTGAAGGCTTCAGCACGGTTGTACAGAATCCCTGCTGCATCGGTCGGACCCAAAGACAACGCATGCCCAAGGGCTTCGGAAAAAATGGCGATGGCTGATTCGTACTTACCCGCATCGATGAGATTCAGCCCTTTTTTGTTGAGATTTGCTAAAACTGATCCCGGACTATCCGCTGTGTTCATCAAACCACCTCTTTATTCAATAAAGATACTGGAATTTTTCGAAAAGGTCATCATACTTGAACCCATGGGGCTTGATAAAAGAACGGCAAGCCCCTATAATCTCGCTACTTTATTATAGATAAGCAAATATCTATTATTTTCATAGGAATTTGCTGATACAAGGGGGTTTGAAACATGCCGCTAGCGCAGATCGAGTTTTCAAAGGAACTCACCGAGTATGTAGAAGAATGGGGCAAAAAACCAGGCGGACTGGTCATGATGCTTCACCGAATTCAGCACGAATTTGGATACATACCTCGAGAAGCCGCTGAAAAACTGTCCCTTATGGTTGGACTGCCGCTCGCCAAGATCTATGGCGTCATCACATTCTACCATTTCTTCAAGACATCGCGGCCCGGGAAAAACCGCATCGCCATCTGCATGGGAACAGCCTGCTATCTCAAGGGCGGACAGGATCTTGTTGAAGAAACCCAGTCTATCCTCGGCATCAAGGGTGATGAAGTTACTGACGATGGACTTTTCAGCATCGATGAAGTGCGCTGCCTTGGTTGCTGCGGCCTGGCTCCGGTGCTCATGGTCGGCGACGAGGTGTTCGGCAAGGTAACTAAGGATCAGCTTCCGGACATTATTGCAAAATATAGGAATAAATAAGGCAGAAAACGATGCACTTCGCCGTGACCGATTTTCTTCTGGACATTGTCCAGAATTCCTGCGAAGCCGGCGCATCGTTGATTCAACTGAGTATCGAAGAGACTGAAACTTCAATAGCTATAAAAGTTGCGGACAATGGCAAAGGGATGGATGAAGCGGAGCTTAAAAAAGCGCTGGATCCGTTTTACACCGATGGTGTCAAGCATCCTTCGCGAAAGGTGGGGCTGGGGCTTCCCTTTCTGAAGCAGGCAACGGAACAGAGCAACGGCCGTTTTGAAATTCGATCTGAAAAAGGAAAGGGGACAGAAGTCTTTTTCCAGTTTTTCAAGCACGAAATTGATGCGCCGCCGGTGGGAGACATTCCGGGAGCTCTGGTATCGGTACTTTGCATGCCGGGCGGTCACGAAATGCTGATCAGCCGGGAAAAGCGGGAAGCTGGAATCCGCTATGAGCTTTCCAGAAAGGAACTTGCAGAGATTCTGGGAAGTTTTGAAAGGATGGATTCGCTGATTCTGCTGAGGGATTTTGTCCGATCCCAGGAAGAACAGGATTGATGCGGAAAGAAAACCAGAGGGAGGAGAGATTATGGCCAAGATGACTCTCGAGGAACTGAGGGCGCTCCGTGATTCGAAGCGCCAGGATCTCGCCAGGCGGGATGTAGAGGGCAAGGAAATCCAGATCATCGTCGGAATGGGGACCTGCGGTATCGCGGCAGGCGCCAAGCTTACCTTCGATGCCATTGTTGAAGCTGTTCAGCGGCATGGGCTCCAGGACAAGGTGCTTATCAGGCAGACCGGGTGCATGGGGCTCTGCTATGTCGAGCCAACCGTCGAAGTCGTGATGCCGGGTATGCCTTCCGTCATTTATGGCAAAATGACACAGGATATCGCAGACAAGTTCGTGCGAAAGCATCTTGTCGAGCATACCCTTCTCGACAACCACATTTTTGACCGCCCAGCGGCTGATATCGTAAAGAAATAAGGCGGAGGAAGTCATGGCATACAAGAATTTTATCCTGGTCTGCGGCGGGACAGGATGCGAATCGTCCAGGAGCGATGAAATCTACCGGAATCTCCTTGCGGAAGCCGAAGCCCAGGGTGTCAAGTCCGAAGTCCAGATTGTCAAAACCGGTTGTTTCGGATTCTGCGAAAAGGGACCGATCGTCAAAGTGCTTCCTTCCGAATCCTTTTATGTTGAAGTAAAGCCGGAAGACGCAAAGGAAATCATCGCCGAGCAGGTGATAAAGGGACGCGAAGTCAAGCGGCTGCTCTACCGCAAGGATCAGAAGACCGCGGACAATGTCAAGGTAGAGGATATTGAATTCTACCAGAAACAGTTCCGCATCGTTCTGCGCAACTGCGGTGTCATCAATCCGGAAAGCATCGAAGAATACATCGCGCGGGACGGGTACAGCGCGCTTGAAAAAGTGCTCTTTGAAATGACCCCCGAGCAGGTTGTTGCTGAAATCAAGGCCTCAGGGCTGCGCGGCCGGGGCGGCGCGGGCTTCCCGACCGGTATCAAATGGGAAACCGCCATGAAAGTGGACAGCGATATCAAATATATCGTCTGCAACGCCGACGAAGGCGACCCGGGCGCGTACATGGACCGCTCTACCATTGAAGGCGACCCGCACTCCGTACTCGAAGCCATGATTATCGCTGGAAAAGCGATCGGCGCCAACATGGGATATGTCTACATCCGCGCTGAATACCCGCTGGCCATTGAGCGGCTCAAGACCGCCATTGCCCAGGCCAAGGAAATGGGCCTCATGGGCCAGAACATCCTGAATTCAGGCTTCGATTTCGATGTCGAAATCAGGCTCGGCGCCGGCGCCTTTGTATGCGGCGAAGAAACCGCCCTGCTCAAGTCAATCGAAGGCAACCGCGGCATGCCCATTCCCAAACCGCCATTCCCCGCCATCAAGGGGCTTTGGGGCAAGCCGACCGTCATCAACAACGTTGAAACCCTGGCCAACATCCCTGTCATCCTGACCAAGGGTGCTGCCTGGTTTGCTTCCATTGGAACTGAAAAATCCAAGGGAACCAAGGTTTTTGCGCTGACCGGAAAAATCAATAACTCTGGTCTCATCGAAGTTCCGATGGGAACCACCCTCCGCGAGATCATTTTCGACATCGGCGGCGGAATCAAGGGCGGAAAGAAGTTCAAGGGCGTTCAGACTGGCGGCCCGTCGGGCGGCATCATTGTGGAGAAAGACCTCGATACCCCGATTTCCTATGAGAGCCTGGTCGCGCTCGGCTCGATGATGGGTTCTGGCGGTATGATCGTCATGGACGAAGATGACTGTGTCGTCGATGTTTCCAAGTTCTATATGGCGTTCTGCGTTGACGAATCCTGCGGAAAGTGCAGCCCCTGCCGAATCGGAACCAAGCAGATGTACAACCTGCTGGACAAGATTTCCAAGGGCAATGGCGAAATGAAGGACCTGGAAAACCTGGAAAAGATCGGCACAGCCATGACCAAGGCTTCACTCTGCATGCTGGGCGGTTCAGCAGCCAACCCGACGCTTTCCACGATCCGTCATTTCCGCGACGAGTATATCGAGCATATTGTTGATCATAAGTGCCGCGCGGGCAAATGCAAAGACCTGGTTATCTACTCGATCGATGCTGAAAAGTGCATCGGCTGCGGTCTGTGCGCAAGAAAGTGCCCGGTTCCCTGCATCACCGGGGAAAAGAAAAAGCCGCATGTCATTGACGCTTCCCGCTGCATCAAGTGCGGCGAGTGCTTCAAGGCCTGCAAATTCGGCGCGGTAGTCAAGAGCTGAGAACGGGGGAAAAACAATCATGATCAATTGCAAAGTAAACGGAATACCGGTTCAGGTTGCCGAAGGGGCAACCATTCTGGAAGCCTCGAAAAAGGCAAATGTCAAAATACCGACACTCTGCTACAACCCGGATCTCGCTCCGTGGGCAGCCTGCGGTATCTGCGTGGCGAAAATAGAAGGCAGCAACAAGATGCTCCGCGCCTGCTGCACGCCGGTCGCTGAAGGCATGAATATCATCACCCACGATCCCGATATCGTGGAAACGCGGAAAACTGTCATCGAGATGATTCTTTCAACCCATCCCGATGACTGCCTTGCCTGCCCGAGAAACCAGAACTGCGAACTGCAGACTTTGGCTCAGGAATTCGGAATCAGGGAGCAGGCTTTTCCGAAAATGCTCCATGATCTGCCCATTGACGACACAACCGGCTCAATCGTTCTCAACCCTGAAAAATGCGTCAGGTGCGGCCGATGTGTTACGGTTTGCCAGCAGATGCAGAATGTCTGGGCTATCGAGTTCCTCGGACGCGGCGAAACCATCCGTATCGCCCCTGCTGCTGATGCCAAGCTGGGGGAAAGCCCCTGCATCAAATGCGGTCAGTGTTCGGCGCACTGCCCGGTCGGCGCTATCTATGAAAACGACCAGACCAAGATTGTCTGGGATGCTTTGCGCAAAACCGGCGATGACGCGAAAACCTGCGTTGTTCAGATCGCTCCGGCAGTGCGCGTCGCCCTTGGAGAAGCCTTCGGCCTGCAGCCCGGAACCGACCTTACCGGGAAAATCTATACTGCTCTTAAACGCCTTGGTTTCGATGTTGTCTTTGATACAAACTTTGCCGCGGATCTTACTATCATGGAAGAGGGTACCGAGTTTGTCAAACGCCTGACTTCAGCGTTGCAGAACGGGCTTGGCACCGCAACCCGCGAAAAATCCATGCCCCTCATCACCTCCTGCTGTCCCGCCTGGGTTGACTATATGGAGAAGTATTTCCCCGACATGATCCCCAACTTCTCAACCGCCAAGAGCCCCCAGCAGATGATGGGCGCCATGATCAAGACCTATTGGGCGGAAAAAGCGAACGTCCGGCCCGATAAGATCTTCTCGGTTTCCATCATGCCCTGCACCGCCAAGAAGTTTGAAACCCACCGCGATGAAACCATGTGTTCATCTGGGTATCAAGATGTGGATGTCTCCATTACAACCCGCGAGCTTGCCCGCATGATCAAACAGGCAGGCATTGACCTCCTGAATCTGCCTGAATCGGAGCCCGACAGCCCGCTCGGACCCTACACCGGCGCCGGAGCGATTTTCGGAGCGACTGGCGGTGTCATGGAAGCCGCGCTCAGAACAGCCTACTACCTGGTAACTGGCAACGAGCTGAAGGATGTCAACTTTACCGCTGTCCGCGGTATTTCCGGCATCAAGGAAGCCAGCGTCCATGTCAACGGAGTCGTTCTCAGGGTTGCGGTTGCGCACCAGATGGGCAATATCGAACAGGTACTCAACGAAGTCCGCAAAGCCAGAGATGAGGGTCGGGACACGCCATGGCACTTTATTGAAGTCATGGCCTGCCGCGGCGGCTGTATCGGCGGCGGCGGCCAGCCCTATGGCGCTACTGATGAAGTTCGGAAGCTCAGAATCCGCGGTATCTACGACCACGATGAGGGCAAGGAATATCGTTGTTCACACCAGAACCCGTACATCAAGAAAGTGTACAACGAATTCCTCGAGAAACCGGGAAGCCACAAGGCGCACGAGCTTTTGCATACGCACTACACCGAGCGCCCGCTTTTCCTTAAATAAAGTAAGTGTGAATGAGTGCATGAGGCCGCCCTGGTGGGCGGCCTTTTTTGTTGAGAGCTTGGCTGAGGACGATGAGCGGATGAGCGTATGAGCGTCCCTTAGCTTTGTGACGGCGGAGTTCTCTTGGTGAGGCTGATGGTTATACTTTTCGCATCCTCAGCCCCTTTCAGAGTCCCGAGCATGGCGCCTATGGTGGCACCGAATAAAGTTTCGATATAGGGCACGAGCGGAATCTCTCTGCCATCGCAGGTAATGGAAACTGCGTAATTCTGCCCTGAAGCCGCTTTGCCCGATTGTTTTTCCTGATTCATTTTCTGTCCCCTAATCCTCTATTCCAAGAATATACTCAATGAATGATGCAGCAGCATCGGGCAAAAAGGCTTTTTTAGCACACTCCTCCGCTGTCTGGGCAAGTTCGGGCGAGTCTGTTATCAGGATGTCGACGTCCCGCAGGGGATATTTGAGTTCGGACTCCGACCTGGCTCCCGCGCAGGCAAGGATCGCCAGCGAATGTTGGGGGCGCAAACCTTCGCAGAAAATAATGTCAGCGCCGTGTATCTGCGACAAGGCCCAGCGCTCGATAGTTACAGCATCGCCGGGAGGCAGTGGCTGAATACCGCTGGATAATGTGCCGGTTTCATGGATGTACGCCTGTTCCGAGATGAACAGCGATTGCCGGGCTCCCGCTTTCAGATACCGATTGGAATCTTTACCCACCGCAGGATACGCAGGCTCGTGGCGCGATTTCTTGATAGCCGCCGTTTTTATGCCTCGTTTTTTGCATTCCCTGATTGCCTGCTCGATAAATGTAGTCTTGCCGGTACCGGACCAGCCGAGAACAGAGATGACGCACTGTTTCATGGCTTCCTCGGTGGTTTTTGGCAAGAATCGACATCCGGAGCCTTCATGATGAAATGCAGGCTTGTCTTCTCCGAAAGGCCGTAATTGAAGACTCCTTCCCGCGCCTGAAGGGTGCTGAACCGTACCAGGTCACCCCGCTTCAGCCCGAAAAATCCAAGAGTTTCGGCATGGCTGTCCGTTCGAGCTGCCGAGACGGTCTTCAAGCCAGTTTCAGTACAGACAAGATAGCGGATTCGGCCTGCCTTGTTCAGCATGGGTTCAGAAACGATTCTTCCTTCCAGGGCTGAGGCAGTATCGCCAAAGGCAGAACAGGGATCAGCGGAAGCCGTCTGCCTGGTTTTAGATTTTTTCAGCGCATACCAGGTGGCTTTTACCGCGTCCCTGTCCAATCCGGCCGCGCGGGCTAGTTCGGCGACAGGCTGCGGCGGCTCCCAGAGCCATGTGGAATGGCAGGTTCTCGCTTCGCCTTTTTGAAGCATGGGACAGGGGTTTGAGCCGGGGCATGGAGCGACACATTCAGCATCGGGCAGAGATGTCAGCAGGCGGTCGCGCAAAAGCAATGCGGGCCGGCTGGTCACCATGGCGGAGGGCTCGATGACAAGGAGCAGTCCATCCGGAGCAAGTTGTTCCCAGGCGTTCCTCAGAAGCCTTTCGCGCCTGCTTGCCGCATCTGGCTCGTTTTTCCAGAGCTCATTGATGCTATGACTGGCGATGATGAGATCGCAGGTTTCGGCCGCTCCGGGCAAGGCATCATCCGGCATGGTTTCCAGATTGACGTAGGAAATTGAGAAATTAGAGGTATTGGAGATTATTCTTTCAGCAAGTGTCAGAGCCGTATTCAGGGCTCTCTCGCTCGAGTCCAGGAGGCTGCATTTTTTTGCTCCGAATTCCAGAGCGGCAAAGGAATTTGGCCCGGGACCAGATCCGAGATCAAACAACGTTTCAATCCTGGGCAGTCTGCCGCGTTGTGCGATTTCGCTCAGTGCAATAAAGGTCTGAACAAAGGAGATAGGCCAATAATAAAGGGTATAGACAGCAAGCTGATCAGAATGTTCGAGATAGCCGCTTCCCGGAAGCTCGCGATTGCCAGTAAGGCCTCGCTGAAGTTCGCGCAGCGAATTTCCATATCGCATAACGTCACTACGGTTCAGCGATTCTTTGGTGTTTTTCGAATTTTTAGCAATCGCCGCGAGATATGGGTAGTAGTGTTCAAGCACCGAATTGATAGCACTCATCGAGATAATTCTATCATGGACTCTTGCGGAATGGAAACATGATGGCTAAAATAACAGGGTTATGGAAGGTATGCCTCCTTTTTCTTCAGTCAATCAGATGTTCGAAGTTCCCCGTCTCAGGAACATCCTGGCAACCTATGGTTTTAGCCTGCTTGATTACAGAACCTGCAAGGGCGTTCTCAGCGATACTTTGACTGCCCGAGGCCTCAGCCCTGAAACTTTTTTTGCAAACAGCTTTGAGGCTCATCTATCGTCGGAAGACGCGGGAAAAATGCGCCAGGCTATCCAGAGTCTCCCAGCGTCGCCAACGGGAAAAACCAGTAATCAATTCCGGTTTATCAATCAGGAAACCGGAAACGAGTCCTGGATTCTTATGGATTTTGAGCTATTTCTTGCGGGAGAAGATGGGAAACCAGCGCTTGTGCTTATCCATGATCAAGATGTCAGCGAGCTCATCAAAGCGCAGGAAGAAATCCGTGAGCGGCTTGTGGAAATAGAATCGCTCAAGGATCTGGTGCTTTCCATCAACAAGAGCCTGGATTTCAATGAAACATCCAGGAAAATCATCGAGCACTTACATAGAATCCTTCCCTTTGACAGGGCAACTGTCCAGGTTCTGGAGGGAACAAATCTCCACATCATAGATTCCTATGGATATCCTGAAGACGCAGTCATGGGCATGACATTTCCTGCCCGTAATATTGATAATCCAGCGCGGCGGGCCATTACGACACGGCGCCCCATCATCTGCAACGATGTAGAACATGATTTTGAGGGATTTGTGCAGATTCCCGGGGTAGCACCCACAAAGTCCTGGCTCGGAATACCGCTGGTTTACGAAGGCAAGACCATTGGCATGTTCGCGCTTGACAGCAGTGAGCTGCATTTCTACAAAGATCATCATATCAGAATCGCTTCCGGCGTCGCTGACCAGATTGCGATGGCGGTTGCCCATTCACTTCAGCATTCAAAGGTAAAAGAAGCAGCGCTCAAGGATAAGCTGACTGGCGCCGCCAATCGCTACGGTCTTGAAACAGTCGGCCAGACCATGTTTGCGGCAGTTCAGAAAGAAGAGCAATCCCTCGGCATCCTGATGCTCGATATTGATCACTTCAAGGAAGTGAACGATACCTGGGGGCATGCGTATGGGGATCTTGTTCTTAAAAGCCTGGCGTCCGAGGTAAACAAGGATCTCAGAGTTGATGACTATCTTGTGCGGTATGGCGGAGAAGAATTCCTGGTCCTGCTGCCAAAAGCGACAGCCCGGGAAGCTCTGGTTGTGGCTGAACGGCTCAGGCAGAGAATACCGCAGATCGAAATAATTCCGGGCCGATCCTTCCCCACTGTCAGTATCGGCATTTTTGCCGGCATTCCAGGGCCGCTGGACCAGCTCCACGAATTTATTCAGAAGGCTGACCTGGGGCTGTATGAAGCCAAGGAATCTGGACGCAATCGCTGCCGTGTATGGCGGGCAAACCCAGAGTTTTACGACAAGAGCAATAAGAACCTGGTTCTCTAGGTTTTATCGCGCCTATAAACGCTCTGCCTGCTTTTTCTTGACATCCTCGGCTTTCCGGGAAATTCGATTCCAGACCGCGGAAATTCCCATGGCTTTCTTGGCAATTGACAGCGTCTTTCGGGCCTCTTCGCGCATTTTCATGGTACCGTCATAAACGACCTCATCGGCAAGCCCTGACTTCGACTCATAGTGTGCCCGCCGCTCGCGGAAGGGATCCAGGAATTCGTTCAGCGCCTTGGCCAGTTTTTCCTTGACCTCCACATCGCCGACTTTGCCCGCACGGTAGCGGGCTTTCAAGTCTTCGACTTCAGCCTTGTCGGGATTGAAAGCGTCGTGATACTGGAAAACTGGGTTGCCTTCAACGGTGCCCGGAATATCGGCGGATACCCGTTTCGGGTCGGTGTACATCGACATGACGCGTTTATAGACGGTTTTTTCGTCGTCGGACAGAAAAATGGCATTGTTGAGGCTCTTGGACATTTTGGCATTGCCGTCGGTTCCGACCAGCGAGCCGTATTCTGAGACCAGCGCTTCCGGGATTGGGAAAGTTTCGCCATACAGGTAGTTGAATCGGCGGGCGATTTCGCGGGTAACTTCGACATGGGCGACATTGTCCTTCCCCACCGGTACCAGATGTGCGCGGGGGAGCAGGATGTCCGCTGCCTGCAAGACCGGGTAGCCGAGAAGGCCGAACGGCATTTCTTCGATATGCGCGCTCTGCGCCATTTCTTTCAGGCTCGGTACGCGCGAGAGCCGCGGAACGGTAATGAGATTCTGGAAAAAGAGGGAAAGCTCGATGACTTCGGGCACCGCTGACTGGAGGTAGATGACCGATTTGGCTGGATCGATGCCGCAGGATAGATAATCCAGCACCGCGGAACGAACATTCGCTGCCAGTTCCTCTATATGTTCTTTTTCAGGTTTTGTCGTGAGAGTATGCAGGTCGGCGATGATAAAAAAGCACTCGTAATCATCCTGCAGGCGCACGCGGTTGGCGAGCGAGCCGACATAATGACCAAGGTGAAGTTTTCCGGTTGGCCTGTCGCCGGTCAGTATTCGTTTCCGTTCCATTCGTAACTCCAGGCTGAAAAGGTGCCTGGAGTTTACTCTGAATTCGGTCCGGCGTTCAACCTATCTGCTTTCCACAAGCGGCAGAAGGCTCGCAAATCCTTCTTCGGCCATTTTTTCTTTTGGAATGAATCTGAGCGAGGCCGAATTGATGCAATACCGCAAGCCGGTAGGATTCGGTCCGTCATTGAAGAGGTGGCCGAGATGGCCTCCTGATTTTTTAGCCCGGACTTCGATTCGATTCATGCCATATGAGCGATCCTCAACCAGAACAAGAGCATTCTGATCGATGGGCTGCCAGAAGCTTGGCCAGCCGGTTCCCGAATCGAATTTTGTGCTTGAAGCGAACAGCGGGGTATTATCGATCCTATCAACGTAGATGCCGGCGGCGTGGTTGTCCCAGTAGGGATTCTGGAAAGGCGGCTCGGTGGCAGCCTGGACCAGCACGGCATATTCTTCCGGGCTCAGTCGCTTCTTGAGTTCTTCGGTCGGTTGAACATAGCAGACATCGGCTGCTTCTTTTTCACTGAGAATCACGAGTTGGCCTCCTTGGGGCTGGGCTGGCACAGGTGTTTGCACCGCTGTGTTTTCCTGAGCCGGATTGACTTTTGCTGCAGACCTCGGTGAGGAGCAGGCATGCAGGAAAACTGCGGAAATCGCGACTGCCGCAATCACCAGTATAAGCCGTGCACTTTTTTCTGAATTTATTACTAGCATAGTAATGAAAATATAATGGTAAAGAACCATGGCGGCAACAGCAGTGGTTTTGCAAAAATCACCTGACATGGTATACTGAAGTATCTGGATACGCTGGAGGAAGCCATGGAGTTGAAACCTGGCATTGTTGCCGAAAAAACGATCATTGTCGAAGAGCGCCATGTCGCCGCGCATCTCGGCTCGGGCGGGGTTCCTGTGTATGCGACTCCTTCCATGATTTTGCACATGGAGGAGACGTCCCGCGACGCGGTTGACCACTTGCTGGGACCTCGGGGGGCGACAGTTGGGGCGAGTATCAGCGCCCGCCATCTGGCGCCGACTCCCGTTGGTATGAAAGTCCGGGTTCGTTCTGAACTAGTTAGGGTTGATGGTAGGCTTTTAACCTTTAAAGTGGAAGCCTGGGATGAAGTTGAGAAAATCGGCGAGGCTGATCACGTGCGCGCCATAATCGATCTGGATCGATTTGGCGTTAAAATTGCGCAAAAAGAAGCGCTTGTCGGGAAAACCGGCAAAGGCAGTTGAACATGACATTGGAAGAATTGTCCAAACTGGATTACCAGGGAGCCATGGAGCTCATGGTCGCCTATTCGACTGATATCAAAATGCAGGAAAAGGAGCTTGAACCGTTGAAAAAGGAAGCCGAATTGTGGGCTTCCCGGGTTTCGCTTGCAGAAAGCAAGGCGCTCGCGGATTTGGCACAGGCAGCGCGTGAGCGGCACGGGCAGATTCAGGAGAAAATTATCGCTCTGGAAAATTCGATTCTGGAATTGAAGCGGGATGTAGCCAGGCTGAAGGAAGCCTTGCCCGGTTTGAAGGCAAAGGAGCGAAGTATCGATCCTGACCAGTTGCTGGCTGAGCTTTCCATGATGACTGGCGAGGCAATGGATCCTGAGAAAGCTAAATTTGACCGCGAGTTTGCAGCTCTCGAGGGTTCAGGCGCCGGCACTTCAGCGCCTCAGGCGGAACCGCAATCCTCGCCAAAACCGGCGTCTCCTGTGGATGACACCCTCGCGGCCTTAAAGCGCAAGCTTGGTCTGTAAGCATGAAATCAGTGCTCCCAGACATTCCTCGGCCTTTGGTTTTCGGTCATCGAGGCATGCCGGCGGACTATCCAGAAAACACTATGATTTCATTCAGGGCAGCATGCGCCGCAGGGGTTCCCGGCATTGAGTTGGATGTCCATCTCACAGCGGACCGCAGGCTTGCAGTCATTCATGACGATTCGACGGAACGCACATGCCGCGATTCAAGGGGAGCCGCTGTCTCGCTTGCCATCGAACAGACTGACTGGATGCAGCTTTCGAGCCTCAGTGCGGGCGTCTGGAAGGGGAGCGCTTTCACCGGCGAGAAAATCCCTCTGCTGGATGAGGTTTTGGAGGCTTTGGGCAAAGATTGCTATTTCGATATCGAATTGAAAACCAGGTCAACCAGTGATGCGGGGCTTGAGCAGCTGACCGCCCGGACAATCCGCGCCTTCGGCCTGCAGAATCGCTGCATCGTTTCTTCCTTCAATCCATTTCCACTGAGAATTTTTAAAAAATACGCGCCGGAAATCCCGACTGCGATCATCTGGAGCAGATCCCGGGAGCTGTATTGGTTTTTACGCCATGGAGAAGGTTATTTCCTTGCACATGCTGACATCTTGAAACCTGAACATATGCTGGTGCAGCAAGATGCCTGGTTCATGAAGCTCGGAAAACCGGTGATCCCCTGGGCGGTTGATGAAAGAGAAACAGCCGACCGCTTGCTGGCTGCCGGCTGCGAGGGACTTATATCGAATCAGCCTCGTATATTGCTCGGGCGAGGGGAAGTCTTCGGCCGATTCCGAAGGCCCGCCGCGAAACCTTGATGGCAGGCGCCGCTTGTCGGCGCTTGAACTCGGCACGGGCCGTCATGAGCAATACTTTCCGGACAAGAGCCGCGTCAAATCCCAGCTCGACAATTTCATCAAAGGCTTTGTTGTTTTCAATATAGTGTACGAGTATTTTGTCGAGGATTTCGTATTCGGGAAGGCTGTCCTGGTCTTTCTGGTTGAGCCTGAGTTCAGCGCTGGGAGCTTTGAGGATAATGGCTTCCGGTATCGGGTCCATTTTCCCCGCTTGGCGCGCAAGGGCGTTGATGTGCCGGGAGAGGGCATAGACTTCCGTTTTGTAGAGGTCGGCGATGGGTGCGAGAGCGCCGCACATGTCGCCGTAGAGGGTGCAGTAGCCGGTGGCCAGTTCGCTCTTGTTGCCGGTTGTCAGCAAAATCGAATTGAATTTATTGGACCATGCCATGAGATAACAGCCTCGGATTCGAGCTTGAAGGTTTTCTTCAGCGCTGTCGAAAGGTCTGCCGGCAAAGGGAACCGCCAGCTGTGAAAGAAAAGCGGTAAAGGGCACTTCTATCGGCAATTTTTCAAGGTGAATCCGGTTGCGCCGGCAGAGCTCGATTGCGTCGTTCATAGAGCCTTCGCTGGAAAAACGGCTTGGCATGGCAATGCACACCACATTGTCAGCTCCGACAGCTTCCGCTGCGAGAACCGCGACCAGCGCCGAGTCTATGCCGCCGGACAGTCCGAGGCAGACTTTGCTAAAACCGGTCTTATCGAGGTAATCTTTGATACCGACAATCAGAGCCTGGTGGATTTCTTCGATTTCATTCTGATTTACGGGGTTTTGCACGGTTGCAGGAACTGGTTCGCCGCTTGGCTGTTCCCGGGCAAGAATGGTTTCGAGATGCTGAACGCGAGCAGTCTGTGCGAGAACCAGATTTTCTGCGGTCATTGAAGTTGTGTCGATGGTCAGAATTTCGTCTTCCCATCCGCACATGCCAATCATGTCGCCCTTGCTGTCGACCGCAAAGGAGCGGCCGTCAAAGACCAGTGAGTCGTTTGCGCCGGTCGAATTGCAGTACAGAACCGGGATGTGACCTTCACGGGCAGTGTTGCGTGCAAGCCTGAGGCGGGTTTTCAGCTTGCCCGCGATAAAGGGTGAAGCTGATGGAACAATCAGAATGTCAATGCTCGAATCGAGCAGTTCCTTGACGGGATCAATGGGATAGCGGAAATCAGGAGAGGGCGGGGCTTCCCACCAGAAATCTTCACAGATGGCAAAACCGATCCGCGCTTGCTGGGGGGTAAATACCTTGCGCACTTTTGCCGGCTCAAAGTAACGGGCTTCATCAAAGACGTCGTAGGTCGGGAGCAGGGTTTTGAGCTGGGTAAAGACGATTTTCCCGTCCGCGATGACTGAAAACGCATTGATGAGCGCCCGACCGGAACCGGAGCGGTTCCGGTCGACATAGCCGACACCGACAGCGACGGAAGAAGGCAGCTCTTTTTGAAGCTTTCGCAGACCGGCAAGACTGCCTTCCGCAAAAGAGTCGTAATCCAGAAGATCCATCGGAGGATAGCCGCACAGAGCCATCTCGGGAAAAATGACGAGTTCTGGCGGTGGGAGCGCGCTTTTCCGGCTGCAGGCTTTATTGACATAGCTGACAATTTTATTGGCATTGCCTTCAAAGTCTCCGATGACTGAATTCATCTGTACAATTGAAATAATCATGAACTACCCCTCTTCTTCACTTTATTTTCTTTCTGAGTTTTCTGGCGGTTGGCCTGGCGGAATTCTGGCTAGTTTCAAGCGATGCCAGCTTTGCCTTTCTGGCAGATACCTGCAGGAAAATAATGCCGCCTAGAATCATCAGCAGGCAGAGGATCTGACCCATGGAAAAATTTAACGGTGTTTGGAAGAGATAGGTTGGAGCATCGGGGCTGCCGAGTTTGATGATGTAGCCGAGTCCCGCATCGGGTTCTCGGAAATATTCGATGAAGAATCTGGCAATGCCATAGCCAATGACATAGGAACCTGCGGCAAGCCCCGGGAACAAGCGCTTTTTCCGTATGAAGAACCAGAGCACAAGCCAAAGGACAATTCCCTCGAAGATGGCTTCATAGAGCTGTGAAGGGTGGCGGGGAAGATTGACCATGTCGTTCAGTGAATTTAAAGAGATGCCGGTTTTTTCAGCTATTTGCTGAACCCAGGTTTCTTTGGCGGAGAATCGTTCGGCATAGGGGAAGATCATTCCCCAGGGCCTTGTGGTGACCTTGCCCCAGAGCTCCCCATTGATAAAGTTTCCCAGCCGGCCAAAGGTATATCCCAAAGGAACCGAAACCGCCAGTATATCAGCCCATTCGATCCAGCGCTGTTTATGCACTTTACACCACACCAGTGTCGCGACAATGACGCCGGCAAGTCCGCCATGAAAGGACATGCCCTGAAAGCCGGTAAACTGCCCGCCCTCGTCAAAGGGCCAGAAAATAAACCAGGGATGGCGCCAATAATAATCGGTCGGCTCATAGATGAGCGTTCCCGCGAGCCTTCCGCCCAACAGCACGCCGATGATGGCCCAAAGGAAGAAGTTGGCTGCCTGATCCTCGTTCCATGGGGCTTTGATTCGTTTTGACTCACGATTGAATAAAATCCAGGTGAGTCCGAAAGCGATGACATACATTAGACCATACCAGCGGAAGGGAAGTCCTGGGATGATTTCAGGTTTGAGCCATGCGGGAAATTCCAAGGTCAATAACATCTTTATTCCTTCCTGGGTTCAGTATCGAGCTCCGCCCGGAGCGCTGGTGAGGATTCCAGGGCTGGAGCCTTTTTTTCTTTTCTAAAAAGAGAAATACCGAGTGTCAGTGAAACAGACAGATCAAGAATCAGCAGAAACAAAAAATCAAAACCACCATGCACAAGGTTCGTTACACTGCCTGAGAACAGAGTCGCGGCTTGGATATTGGTGCTGATGGCAAAGCCTGCAAGAGCGAGGAGAACCAGCGAAGAACCAGTCATCAGCAGAGCCAGCGAGCCGAAAGTCCTGTATTTTTCTTCATTATAATAAAAGAAAGCGAGAGTGACCGGGAGAATGGCCATAGGCAGAACCAGGTAGCGAAAAAGCGCTCCCGATGCGCCGTCGAGATTCGCAAATCCGAGCCGCACCATCAAATCTATTGCAAGATATGGTCTTGCGAGTGTCAGTGCCGCAGCTATGGCATGGATTGGATTGCGTTTCATTATTCTTGAGTCTAGTAGCCTTGACGGTATCGGGTCAAGATGCTTCAACGCGCCATGCCCCAAGATTGAGAACACTACTCTTGTTCCCTTTAATAAAGAAGAATAGTATATTTCAGTTCAACGCTTCTCCGCACCAAAGGAAGAATCACCATGGCTGGATTTAGAAACGAAAAAACTCGTACCATCGGGCTTTGGCTCATCGCATGCGTCCTAGTTTTATTTTTAAGTTTTACAAGTGTCGCCATTCCGCAGGCCAGCGCTCAGGCGGCAAGCGGCAGCCAGGATGATGCCAAGCGATATTCTCAGCTTTTGCAAAGTATTTATCAATTCATTCTTCAGAATTATGTGGATCAGGTCGATCCCGCCGTTCTGTATGAGGGCGCCATGAAGGGCATGTTCAACTCGCTTGGAGACCCACATTCGGTTTTTCTCGATGCGGATATGCTTTCGGATCTTATGCGCGAAACAGATGGCAAATATGCTGGGGTGGGGTTGTATATTTCCAAACAGCCGGGTGCAGCTGGCGAGAATGAGACAAAGTATGTCGAAGTTGTCTCGCCGATTGAAGATACCCCAGCATGGAAAGCGGGAATTTTGCCCGGGGACCTCATTCTGAAGATAGATGGCGAGAGTACTGCCGATCTGACCGTAGATCAGGCTTCAAATAAAATTCGAGGCCCTGCCGGAACCAAAGTCATCCTGACCTTCCGCCGAGGCGCTTCCTATGAGTTTGATGTAGAATTCACCCGGGCTACCATTGAAATTCCTTCCATAAAGACAGGGTCTTTTGAGCAGAATGGAGCCAAATACGGCTATATCCGTATCATCGAGTGGATTCCGCAGACTCCTGAAAAGATTCAGGAAGCGTTATCCAGGCTGGTCAAGGAAGGTATTTCATATTTGATTGTGGATGTCCGGTCAAATCCGGGCGGATTATTGAGTTCGGTCATCGATGTCAGCGATCTTTTCATTGATTCGGGGGTCATTGTTTCCACAAAGGGACGGAATAAGCAGGAGAACTTTGAGTACAAGGCGAAGCCGGGTGTCGCAGTTCCTTCCTCGGTGAAAATGATTGTCATGGTAAACAAGGGTTCAGCTTCAGCCTCAGAGATTTTTGCCGGCGCGATGAAGGATACGCGGAGAGCTTTGCTCCTAGGTGAAAAAACCTACGGCAAGGGTTCGGTTCAACAGATTTTCCCGCTTGATAAAACTGGTTTCAAGCTGACAATGGCGAGGTATTATACGCCCTCTGGAGTCAATATCGACAAGACTGGCATTGAGCCCGATGTGAGTGTTCCGGATCTTGTGCTATCTGAAAAGCAGATGGGTTTATATGAAAAATTATATACTTCGGGCCTGATACAGAAATTTGCTGAAAGCAATCCGAATGCTGGACCGGCTGAGCGAAAGGCTTATGCTGAACATCTCATCGCTGTCGAGGGTTTTGATATTCCTCAGGCTTTTATTGAAAAAATGCTTCGTGATGAAGCTGAAAAAACAAAGCCGGCGCAGGTTTTCGATCTGGAATTCGATGTTCAGCTGCAGGAAGCCATCAGAATTCTTGCCAGCTCGGAATTTGATTCGATGCTGCAAAACAGCAAGACTGTTGAACAGCTGTTGTCCGCAAAACCTGATACTGGCGCAGTGACACAGCGGCAGTAAGCCGGGGCAAAGGAGCGGTGGGTTTTCATGCGGCAATTGATTCTACCTGGTGACAGAACGAGGGATATGTGCTGTACCCTCGATGACAAGACATCCCGTTACCTGGTGAGAACCCTCAGGCAGAAGGTTGGAGACACCTTCTCCGCCCTTGATGAGACTGGCACTCGTTTTGATTGTGAAATTTCTTCTATTGAAAAAGGGCGGGTTGTCGTATCGCTTTCAGCCCGTGACTCGAAGGATAGCAATGAGGAGCGCGGCGGTCATGCTGGAGATGAACCATCTCAATTTGAATCAGCCGGCATGCCAGAACTGATCCTTGTCCAGGCTGTTCCAAAAGGGCAGAAATTCGACCTCATAATTCGGCAGGCGGTGGAGACGGGCGTGGAGCTCATCATCCCTTTGCTGACGCGCTATTGCGTGGTCGAGGAGCGGGATGCCCGCGACAAGCTTGCCAAGCTTGAACGAAGGAAGAAAATCGTCAGGGAAGCGCTTCAGCAATCCGGCTCGACAACGCTGACGGAAATCGCGGAATCGGTGCCAATTCGAAATTTGGCTGAACAGCTTGCCCAAAGAGGAATAAGGCCTGAAAATTCGCTTTTTCTGCTGTTCCACGAAAAACCCCTTGCGCGACAGAGCCTGCATGAGTACTGTAGCCGCAGTGTAAATTCGATTGTTCTGGTCATTGGAGCGGAAGGCGGTTTTTCTGATGAAGAAACAGCGCTGCTAGAACAGTCAGGATTCAATCTTGTGCATTTTTCAGGTCCCATCATGAGGACCGAAACAGCCGCCTTGTTTGCGATAGCGGCAGTCAAAGCTATTTTTCTGGAAAAAACCATATGGAAACTCTCGCGATAAAGAGTCTTCTTCTCGATGATGTCCGCCTGGATTTTCCGACTGAACGCCAGCTGGGTGCGCTGATTTCTGTCTGGGATGACGGGAAAAATCATCAAATTGCTTTTTTGGACTCCGCGGGCCATCGGCAGGCGCAGAAGGTGAATGAATACGCGTCCATGATTGCGAGCTCTGACCTGGTTTTACCTGTTTCGGGCAATCTTGTCGAGCGCGCATCGGCTCTGCAGACTTCATCCGATGCTGGCGCTTGTATCCATGAGCGTTTGTTTCCGATTCCCCGTCAGCATATCGAATACGTCGACTATCATTTTCTTTCCCAGGATGAACCCGCAGCTTTTAGGCCATACAATGCTCTCAAGGTGCTCAATAGTCTGCTTTCAGCCCTTGAAATGAAAAGCGGCACCGTTTTTTTGCTGGGCGGCGAAAATGCTATCCTGCAAAAAGCCGAAATGAATCTGCGAGCAACTTTTCCCGGATTGCGGATCGTCGGCCGTGCGCCGGGCAATTTCAGCGCGGCGAATGAAGCCGCAATCATTCTCGCGATGCAAAAATCGACACCATCGATGATAATTGCCGGTTCTCACCTTGAAACTGGTGAGCTGTGGATTCCGCGGCATATGTGCTTTGTTAAAAGCGGTATCTTTTTTTATAAGCAATCCATTATGGAAACGCTTGCCTGACATTTTAGATTTCCCTTCTGAAAACAAACAGCACGCTTGAGTTTTGGTAAAAAGAAAAATAGCAATATTCGGAATTGGGCTTGCGGGCTTCCCTTTCGCTTTACCTTTGTTTTACAAAGAAATCGCCTTCTATGAGCATGTGTGAAGGTGTCTACAACAAATGTAGATGATAAAAATACCTGAATAGGGCAATTGTCTATTACGCTAATTCTTGCTTTTTCTTGTTCCTGCCTAAAGCAGTACGAATAATGCGCATATGCTGACGGTCATCTATTGGGATTGCGTGGCATGCCGTATCCGGAAAGTCACCGATATTCTTCAGAAGCATTTTTCAGTTCTATCCGTACCGACTTTTGCTGACATTACAAAACATCAGCCAATCCAGAGTGTCTGCGCAGTTGTTGTCGGGTGCAACGATTCCTGCCTAGAGAAAGTATCTGTTTCAATCGAGAAACTCAAAAACTCTATTCCTTTGCCGATATTTATGATCAGTGAATCGATCATGCCAGATACAAAAAAAACTCCCGATGGTGTTTTTTTTTGCAACTCATCCTCAGTCGACCAGCTTGGGGAAAAAATCCAAGATATTGTTCTGGGCAATCCGGCTGCGGAAATCGCCCGCTCCGTTATGCCCTCTTTTCTGGGTAAAAGCGCGGCTATTCGAAACGTCATTCGGCAAGTCGAGCAGTACGCGCCTTTTGACAATCCAGTTCTGATTCTGGGAGAAACTGGTACAGGGAAAGAGCTTGTCGCTCATGCTCTGCATGAAAATTCGATGAGGAAGGGGAAGCCCTTTATTCCGCTCAATTGTTCGGCAATTCCCGAAACGCTGATAGAAAGCGAGCTGTTTGGGACAGCAAGGGGAGCTTTCACCGATGCTGTCTATCGAAGTGGCGCGTTTTCGCGGGCTTCTACCGGGAGCCTGTTTCTCGATGAATTGGGCAGCATGTCGCTGATGGTCCAGCCGAGGCTGCTTCGTGTCCTGGAATCAGGGGAGTTTATGCGGGTTGGTGGTGAAAAGATAGAGAAATCGGATTTCAGGCTGATCAGTGCGTCCTGCAGAAATCCTTTGGATCTGTCTGATGCAGGCTTGTTCCGTCACGATCTGATGTTCCGGATTTCGGATTTGATCATTATGATTCCGCCCTTGCGGGAGCGCCGCGAGGATATCATTGAACTGGCGCATCATTTTTGCGCGGAGCTTAGCATGAACCGCTGTGGTCTTTCAGAAAACGCGCTTGAAAAGCTCTACTGCCATAACTGGCCGGGCAATGTCCGGGAACTGCGAACCGTCATTTCCCGGGCTTGCGTTCATACCAGGGAGGGTGCCATCACGGAACGGGAAATCATGTTCCATTCGGAGTTCAAAAACATTCTGAAAGATTGTCCTCTTGGGTAAATTCAGGCGGTAAAGTTCGAAGTGCTTTCATTGCGATCGTGGGGTATTTTTCGCCTCGGTTTTCCTTCGTGCGAGGCCAGAATTGCGGCTTTGGAAAAAATCTGCGCAAGATAGTCGGCTTCCAGCTTTGAAAGCTGGGCTCGTTCGATCATGTCTCGAAAAAACCGCCGTGCGTACTCATCGGAGCTTTTTTTGAAAAAGCCAATTTGCGCGAGTGAGGTTGAAATGGCAGCTGTCCGTTCATCGACCTGAGCTCTGCTGAGGAAGATCGTTTTTGCCGGAACTGTCGGTTTTTGCTCAGCAGCACGAAATTCGCTCGATTCAGAATCCTGAAATGCCGAAAATACTTCCCAGCAGGCAATCTGGACAGCTTGGGCGATATTCAGCGATGGGAATGATTCGCTGGTTGGGATGGACACCCCGAGCGAACAGAGAGCCAGTTCGGAATCGGAAAGCCCGTCGCGTTCGTTTCCGAAAACAAAGCTGACTGGTGTATCTGAAGGCAGGGAGAGAAGGCGGCTTCTGATAAATGGCCGCAGGCTCATGAAAAAGCTTTTGCGGTGCTCTCCTTTCCTCCTCGAAAAACCCGCACTCAGTGCTGAAGAGGACAATGCAAGATCCAGCGAGCTGACATGCTGAGCATGTTCGAAAACATCGAAGGCGTGGACTGCCATCATTCGAACTTTTTCTTCTTCATAATCAGGACAATCGGCAAGAACAAGCTTTGAAAAACCCATGGTTTTCATCGCTCGGCAAACTGAGCCGACATTTCCGCTTTCTTTAACCCTGCAGAGGACGATGGAAATGTTGTGACCGGCGGTCATCTTAACCTCCTGTTCCGAACCTTGGGGCGGCAAAATCCAACTTGTTCCAACCCTGGTGATGTCGTATAGTAACCTCATGAGCATTCAGGAACAAGAAGAGCAACATAAAACTCCAAGCGAAGAATCCCGCCATTCAGTTTTTGCAGGAAAAAGAGCGCTGGTAGTTGGCGGAAGCGGAGGGATTGGGCGCTGGCTTTCAAAAATTCTAGCAGAGCGGGGAGCTTCGGTTTTTATTCAGGGTGCTCATGAAAGTAAAGTCGCTGGCCTGGTTGAAGAAATCAAAAGAGCCGGGGGGACTGCCGAAGGCTGTGCGCATGATATCGAATCGGCGTCTGAATTCTGCGCGTTTCTGGAGGGGTACGGGGATTTTGATATTGTCATTTCGGCCTATGGACCTTTTCTGCAAAAACCGCTTACCCAATATTCGCCCCAAGATTGGGAACACCTGGTTGGACACAACCTCGCGCTGCCCGGCGCGCTTGCCAGCCTTTTCCTTCCCGGCATGCTCCATAGAAATTTCGGGCGCTTCCTGTTTTTTGGTGGTACGCGAACCGATGCCCTGCTGACCTATAAAACCAATGCCGCCTATGCTTCAGCCAAGGCTGGGCTGAATGTGCTTGTAAAATCGCTGGCCGCTGAAGGCCGTGACCGCAATGTCGCGAGTCTTTTGGTTTGCCCCGGACTTGTTGATAGCGAATACCTCGATACTGCTGCCCGTGAGGTTTTATGCGCAAAAGCCCCGGGCGGCAAACTCATTCCGGCCAGGACAGTCGCGGAAACCGCATTGAACCTTCTCGATGCTGACCCCTGCGCCGCCTCGGGGGCAATCGTTTCGCTGGACTCAGGTTTTTCGCCATCCTGACAGCTGAAGAGCGAAGCTGCTGCGCAAAGTCCTTTGACAATTCTGCCCTCTGCGGTTAGGATACGGAGTATGGGATCACGCTTGCTTGCAAAAGCCAGGAATTCGATTGTTCCTGAAAATGGAGCTGACACAGCTGCCGATGCTTCACCGGAAATTTTGACTGCGCACGCGACTGAACATTCAGCCAAGGTCAACAAGGCATCTTCGCTCCGCGGCAAAGCCAGCCAGCTCAGGGAAATCCGCGAATCCCGCTCGCAAACTCACAATGGTTATTTTACCATTGAAACACTCGGTTCGCATCCTGATGTCCTTATTGTTCATCCGCTCAAGCCGCTTCAGATCGACACTGTGCAGTCCATGCATGCCGAATTGCTGAAAACCATTGATTCTTTCGGCTCCATTCTAGTCTGGGATTTTTCCACGGTTGAAAATATCGACGCTGCTGGAGTTGGAATGCTCATTGCGGTGCAGAAAAAACTTCGTGAACAGAGCGGCGACCAGGCGCTTTCCGGCCTGCGACCCCGACTTATGCGTTTTATAGCGATGCTTGGCTATGCTGATTATTTTTGTGTTGAGCCTGATATTCCTCATGTTTTGGATCGAATTGAAGAAGAGACTTCCGGAATCTTTCCCCTTATGGCAACCTGTCCAGCCTGCGGCACCGGATTGCAAATTTCGGAACCCGGACGGGGGCGATGCCGTGCATGCGGCGCGGTTCTCAGCATTTTTTCCAATGGTTCGGTTGAATTAGGATAAAATTTGTAGGATATTGTATTTATATGTTTGAAATGGCAGCGGAGGACAGGGTATGATAGTTCAATCCAGAGTGGAAGAGTATCTGATTGATCTTGGAATTTCCTATCAGGAAATCGCCAAGGACGCGTGGTTGATAGAGGATGAAGAAAAGGGATTGCCCAAAATGGTGGTCAGTGTTACTGACCCGATTGTAATCATCAGGGCGAACGTAATGCCGATTCCGGAAAAGAATCGGGAAGCGCTTTTCGAACTCCTGCTTTCCCTGAACGCCCGGGATTTTCTGCATGGCGCGTATGCGATTGATGGCAATGACATCATTGCGCTTGATACATTGGAATATCAGAATATGGATCGAAATGAATTCAGCGCTTCTCTCGAGGCTATGGCTTTTGCCTTGAGTCAGCATTATCCGAAACTGTCCATGTTCGCACAAAAAGGGGAGGAGTGAGCAATGGGTATTTTTGACAGGATTAAAACCGTCATTTCTTCAAATATCAATGACTTGGTGACCAAAGCCGAGAATCCCGAAAAGATGCTCAACCAGATGATCATCGATATGAATGAGCAGCTGATTGAGTCCAAAAAAGCGGTTGCCATGGCTATCGCGGATGAAAAGCGGCTTGAACGCGAGGTTGTGGAAAACAAGGCGAAAGCGGATGAGTGGGAGAAAAAAGCTGTTCTCGCAGTCCGGGCCAATCGCGACGACCTTGCCAAGGAAGCTCTGCTGCGCAAGCAGGAACATGAAAGCTATGTTGGGCAGCTGGCTACCCAGCTGCAGGCGCAAAAAGAATCAGTGGAAAAGTTGAAGGATTCTTTACGGCAGCTGCAGACTAAAATTGAAGAGGCTTCCCGCAAGAAAAATATTCTTATCGCGCGGGCAAAGCGAGCGGAAGCCCAGGAGAAGATCAATAAAACCATGTCTTCCCTTTCCGGCAACAAAAGCGCCTTCGATACCTTTGAGCGGATGGCGAAAAAAATCGATGAAATCGAAGCCAGAACAGAGGCGCAGAAGGAGCTCGAGGATACAACAAGCGGTGCGAGTCTTGAAAAGCAATTTGCCGCGCTGGAGTCTTCACCGACCGCTGCTGATGCTATGCTGGAAGATCTCAAGCGAAAGCTGCTGACTGAGGATGCTGGCGGCTCAGCTCAAAAATAATCATTCAATATGAAAAAAAGGTCGAAAGGCGGAAAACCTCTCGACCTTTTTTCATATTCGTGCACTGGTTTCAGGAATCTTCCCGGCGTACGATGTGGGCGCCGATATTTCTCAGCCGTTCGGTGATATTTTCATAGCCGCGTTCGATCTGATAGACATTGTGGATCGTGCTTTCGCCATCAGCGCAGAGCGCTGCGATTACCATGGCCATGCCGGCCCGCACGTCGGGGGAGACGAGCACTGAAGCGCTGAGCCGGGCTGGACCGCTCACAACAGCGCGATGCGGGTCGCAGAGTACAATTTGGGCTCCCATACCGATCAGCTTGTCTACAAAAAACATTCGGGATTCAAACATTTTTTCGTGGATAAGCGCGGTGCCGTGCGTCTGAGTCGCGATGACGGTCATTATCGAAGTAAGATCAGGCGGGAAGCCTGGCCAGGGCGAATCATCGATTTTAGGGATTTGGCCGCTGATATCATTGACAACCTTCAGTGACTGGCTCGAAGGAACGAAGAGCGAAGTTCCGGACAATGTCCAGGAGATGCCGAGTTTTGAAAAACCTACTTTGAGCGGCGGCAAGTCATCAGGATTGACGCCTTCGATAGTCAGTTCGCCCCTGGTGACTGCGGCAAGTCCGATAAAGGAACCGATTTCCATGTAATCGGGGCCGATGGTGAAATCGGTGCCTTCCAGCTTTTCCGCGCCAAATATGGTGAGGACATTCGATCCGATGCCATCGATATGGGCTCCCATGGCATTCAGCATGTTGCACAGGTCTTGCACATGAGGCTCCGAGGCTGCGTTTCTAATGACGGTTTTTCCCTTTGCCAAAACTGCCGCCATGATGGCGTTTTCAGTTCCCGTTACCGATGCTTCGTCGAGAAACAGTGCGGTTCCGTGAAGAGATTTCGCGGAAAATTCAAGGAATTCCTTGACGGACACCTTAGCACCAAGTTCTTCCAGCGCAAGGACATGCGTATCGATCCGCCTTCGTCCTATCGTATCGCCTCCCGGCGGCGGCAGCAGCGCTGATCCGAATTTGGCGACCAGCGGGCCGGCAAAGAGGATGGACGCCCTCACTTTTCGAGCCTGGCTGACAGGCACATCGAAACGATTGATGCTTCGGGGATCGACAACCCACACATTGGCTTCAGGGTGCTGGATACCGGCACCGAGATAGCGCAAAACTTCCGTCATGACAATGACATCTTCGATTTCAGGTATATTTCGCAGGGTCACCGGGCTGTTCGCTAAAACGGTGGCTGCAAGGCATGGCAATGCGGCATTTTTATTTCCCGATGCGCGAACTTTGCCGCTGACGGGGTAGCCGCCTTCAATGACATACTTGTACATGTTCCTACTGTACGTTCGACCCGCGCTTTGGTCAATGCGTTTTGCAAAATTGCCGGGGCTTACCAGATGCCGCTCAATCGGATATAGTTGACATGATGAGTAATATTCCCGCCGGGCAGGCTGAACCGATATCAGTATCCGAGAGTTTTTACGCTCTCGATACAATGGCTGCGGAGCTTCTAGCATATTTCGAACTCAATGTCGAATCAAAAAAGCGCGAACTCATGCGCAGGGCGGCCATGCTCGCCCGGGATTTATATTCGGATACACCGGTTCCAGCCAAAAGATCAGTTTTTTCGCTGTTCCGAATTATTTCCTTGCTGAACCGCCTCCATGCTTCAGGCGGCTCCGACTTCGGCGATTCGATCTCACAGCTGCTTGCAAAAACTGTCTGCAGCGCCAGAACCGCGGTTCAGGTAATTCATGCAGGACTCCACGCTGAAGAGAAAACCCATTTTTTCGGCCATGGAGAGCATTTGCCTTTTGAGCGGGAAATTGAATCCTATAAAGGGCAAATTCTCCTTGCGCTTGACCCGATGCTCGCCGATGCGATCCAGCCTGTTCTGTATCGATTGGAGCATGTGCCTCGGGCGGTGCAAAGCGGCGATGAGCTTCTGACCTGGCTTGGTTTGGTAAAAAATGAAGACGCGGATACCGGGCAGGAGTACCGGGGGCCGGAACCTGAGCGAGTCAGCGGTGCAAAGCAGATTTCGATTGCCCGTGAAGGCAAACTGGAAACGTACTCGCTTCGTGATGGATTCCAGTTGCCGGATGTCATCATTACGGATTTGTATTCCGCTGGTTTTGCCGGTTTTGAAATTCAGGAGCTTTTAAAATCCTTCAGCCGGCTTGCCGATATCCCGGTTATCATATTGTCTCCACTGCTCGATTCACGGATCATCGCGAGGGCAATACAGCTGGGAGCCGATGATGTCCTGCGATATTCGGTTGAGCCTTCAGTTTTTTTCGCTCGTATCGAATCGAGCATCGAGCGAAACAAAATGCGTGAAAAACACCGTGTCAATGTCATGGCGCTTGCGAAAACTCGAGCTCGCCTCGAGGCTGAACTGAAATCCGGCGCTGAATATGTCCGCTGTCTTTTGCCGGGGAAAATAAAAAGCCAGCTGCTGTCAACGGATTGGATTTTTATTCCTTCGGCGAGCCTTGGCGGAGATTTGTTCGGGTACCACCGGCTGATGGATGGCAGAATCTCCGTTTTCATGATTGATGTAAGCGGCCATGGCGTGCAGTCAGCCTTATATTCCGTGACGATTTTTGACACCCTTCGTCTTGAGGGCTTGCGGAATACGGATTTCGGTGACCCTGCTTCAGTATTGCGCAGCCTGAATCATGCATATCGCATGGAGGAACGCAACAACCTTCTTTTTACGGTTTGGTATGGTGTCTGGGATGAGAGAAGCCGAACCTTGGTACATGCATCCGCTGGAAGTCCGCCGGCGGTTTTAATTCTGCCTGGCGGGGGAGCTGTGGAATTGAAATCTCCCGGCCTGGTTGCAGGAGCTGATCCTGATGCCGACTATGAAAACATGAGCATCCAGATCCCTCGAAATTCGCGATTGTTTCTTTTTTCGGATGGGATTTATGAGTTTCCGGCTCAGGATGGTGAAATCTTTGGGCTTGAGGCTTTTGTTCAATTACTGGAGAAGACGGCAGTATCTGCATCTGAAACCATGATGAGTGTTGGGGAAATCATTGCCAGGGTAAAAGAGCAGGGGAGAGTGGGGAGGTTTGAAGATGATGTTTCGCTTCTGGAGTTCTCTTTTGGGTGATCCTTATGTAGTGTTCTCGAAATTGGGGCAGGTATGAAACTGAAAATACGAAAGCCTGACGATTTTCATGTGCATTTGCGGCAAGGTTCTCGTTTGAAAGACTATGTAGTCCGGGAAGCTCGGTATTTTAATCGAGCTTTGGTAATGCCGAACACCCTGCCGCCTATAACAACACCTGAGATGATTGCCGCCTATCGAAGCGAGATATCGAAAATCATTGCTGACAGCGATCCTGATTGCAGAATGACAGATTTCACTCCCTTGATGACTTTCAAGCTGCTTCCTGGGATGAAGGGAGAGCTTATTCAGTCCTGTGCGCGAGCTGGTGCGATTGCTGGAAAGTATTATCCGCAAGGCTCGACGACGAATGCCTCTGATGGGCCATCCAAACCCGGTGACATACAGGAAGCGCTCGATGCAATGGAAGAAGCCGGGCTTGTGCTTTCAATCCATGGTGAGGATCCGTCGAGTCCGGTTCTTGAGCGAGAACAGCGCTTTCTTCCTACAGTTGAATACATCCTTGAGCGATGGCCAGGCCTCAAAGTAGTGCTTGAGCATCTTTCAACGAAAGAAGCGGTTGAGTTTGTCAAAAATGGTCCTGATCGGCTGGCTGGAACGATAACAGCGCATCATCTGCTTTTTACAATCGACGACATGATCGGTGAAAGTATGAAGCCCGGGCTGTTCTGCAAGCCTGTTCTGAAAACTGGGGCGGATCGCGAAGCGCTGCGGCATGCTGTTTGTTCGGGGTCTCTGAAATTCTTCTTCGGAAGCGATTCAGCGCCGCATCCAACCGAGGCAAAAAGACGAGAAGCATCGCCTGCGGGGATTTATTCGGCTCCGACAGCGGTAGGGATGCTGGTGGAAGTGTTCCGAAACTTGGGGTCCTTCGCTGAGCTGGAAAAATTTTGGTCCAAAAATGGCGCACTTTTTTACGGGCTGCCGATAAGAGAAGATTATATCGAGCTGACTCAGGAAGATTGGGTTGTTCCTGAAGAAATAGATGGAGCCATCCCCCTCGGTTCGGGTACTAAACTATCGTGGAAATGATAGTGTCGATAACACTTACAATCTCACTATCCGTGAGCTGGTCAGAACCTTCCCCCCATCCTTGGTAATAAGCACATCATTTTCAAGCCTTACTCCTCCAAATTCTGGGTGATACAGTCCCGGCTCAATGGTAATGATATGACCGGGCACCAGGACAGCATCGTTGTCGTCTCTGATGTTGACCCCTGGTGCCTCATGGGCTTCAAGCCCAATTCCGTGCCCTAGGGAATGCGGCATGGTCATCTTCGCTTCTTTGAAAAAATCATCAACCAGCATGGCGATATCTCGGGATCGAATGCCTGGTTTACATGCCGCGACAGCAAGATCGTACGCCTGCTGAACCAGCGTGAGCATTTTTTCCTGTTCTTTGTTCAGCGGACCTTTCGCGAAGGTCATTGTCACATCAGATGTATATCCATCGACAACGATGCCGAAATCGAGGATGGAAAGCCCCTTGGTTGCAAAAGGACCTGAGCCGTAGCTGGGAAAGGCATGGATTCCAAAACTGCGAGATGGCCCGGCTGCAATGGTGTCGAAGCCTGTCTTTTCCGCGCCGTGAGTGCGGCATTCTTTTTCAATGAACAGAGCTGCGTCGAGTTCGGTGGTGATTTCTCCGCTTTTCACTTTTTGCTCTATTGCGTCGATGAGGTAATTTGTCAGAGCTGATGCCCGCTCATAGATTTCAAGTTCACCCTCGTCTTTAGCTGCCCGCATCTTGAGGATTTCTGCATCTATGCCGCCTTTCTCGCAGATAAAATCCCAAGCTTCCAGTTCTGACACAAGATCGACATAGTCAGGATAGGCGGTAGCTTCCGATACCTCGATTTTGGAGCCGCCCGGAATGGCTAATTCCTGAAGTACGGATCGGGTGGCTGCTATAGCGCTTCGTCCAAATTTCGTATATGGCAGAATAAGATCGGCAAAAGCCATTTTCTCAGCCATGTTTACATCCCAGGGTACGAGAATGGCTTTTTCGTCCGATGAAATTATGAGGAGTGCGTCTCCCGGATGTCCGCAGAGATAGCGAATAGCTGGATTCCTCATTGATTCGAAATCCATGAAGCGAACAGCGTGAATGCCCCGCTGTTTCAGAACTTGGGCTACTTTTTTTCGTCTGGTTTGATAAATCGAATGAAGTGTTGTCACGTCCGGCCTCCAGGATGGATTATCAGCATTGTAGAGAAATTTGTCCAGTTAAAAATTCTGCGGTTTTTTATTCTTAAGCCTCATGGATATTCCAAAAAACCATCACGGTCACGCTCGCTGTGCCAATTCATCGAGCGAGGATTTCAGTATCGCGATACCGGCATCGAGTTCCTCATCAGTAATGACAAGCGGCGGCAAAAGCCGTACCGTGTCTTCTCCGGCAGTCAGTGCGAGGAGATGATTGGTTCGGCACTGTGCCACAACATCGGATGGAGGGCAGGTCACCGCGATTCCAACCATCAGACCCATGCCTCGAACTTCTTTGATCAGGGGGTTCTGCCATGAGCGGACGGCTGCTTTGAGTTTTTCGCCTTTTCTTTCAACTTCAGCGAGAAAGCCCGGCTGTGTCAGTTCTTTGAGCACCGCACGGGCTGCTGCTGCTGCCAAGGGGTTGCCGCCAAAAGTCGTACCGTGATCGCCAGGTTGAAGGGTTTCCGCACAGGCTCCCCTGGCAAGAATCGCACCGACTGGCACGCCGCCTGCGAGTCCTTTGGCGACAGCGGTCATGTCTGGTCTGACACCCAATTTTTCGCAGGCAAGAAATGCTCCGGTTCGTCCAACACCCGACTGGACTTCGTCCGCGACAAAAAGAATGTCTCGTTCATGGCAGAGCTTTTCAGCAGCCTGCAGGTACTGTGTGCTCAAAGGACGAACACCGCCTTCGCCCTGGATGGGTTCGAAAATAAAAGCGCAGACTGTATCGGTCAAAGCTGTTTCGAGCGCGCTCAAATTGTCGGGTTCCACATAAACAAAGCCGGGAGTAAAGGGGCCGAAGAATTGATGGAATTTATCCTGGCCCGTAGCGGTGACTGTGGTTACCGTTCTCCCATGGAAAGAGCCTTTCAGCGTAACAATCACATTTTTATCAGGCTTTCTGGATGACCCATATTTCCGGGCGATTTTAATAAGCCCTTCATTCGCCTCCGCGCCTGAATTGCAGAAGAATACCTTGTCATAGCCAGTCAGGCTGGTCAGCTCTTCGGCAAGCTTTATGGACGGCTCTGTCAGAAAATAATTCGAAACATGGATCACTTTCGCAGCTTGTTCAGCGATAGCCGCAACAAGCTTTTCATGGCCGTGTCCCAAAGCATTGACTCCGATGCCGGCGGTAAAATCGATATACTCGCTTCCATCGGCGGTATACAGCTTCGCGCCTTTACCTTTTTCGAAGACGAGTCCCGTCCTCTTGTAGGTGTTCATGAAACGGTCGGTTTTTATGGTTTGTGCACTCATACAATCATTGTCCCCATACCTTGATCGCTGAACAGCTCTATCAACAGAGCGTGCGGCGATCTGCCATCAAGAATATGTGTCGAAGTAACGCCGCTGTGCAAGGCTTCGACACAAGCTTCTACCTTGGGAATCATCCCGCCTGATACAACTCCCTGCTGAATCAGGTTAGCTACTTCTTCTTTTCTGATTTTTGAAAGGAGTGTCGCGGCATCTGAAGTGTCAGTCAAAATACCGGGGACATCAGTCAGAAGGATGAGCTTTTCCGCGCCAAGTGCCGCAGCAAGCCTGGCTGCGGCTGTGTCAGCATTGATATTATAATACAACGCTTCGGCATCGTCGCTCAATCCTATGGTTGAAACAACCGGAATATAGCCGGCATTCAGCAGCGATGATACCGCTGCTCCGTCCACCGAAGTGATTTCACCAACAAGGCCAAGGTCTTTTTCGTCCTTTAAAAGCCGAGTTGCCCTGAAAAGCCCCCCATCTCCGCCGCATAAACCGCAAGCCTTGCCGCCTGCGTTTTCTATCAATGCGACAAGATCCTTGTTAACTTTGCCGGATAAAACCATTTGGACAATTTCCATGGTTTCATCATCCGTATAACGAAGTCCATCGATAAAAATTCGTTCTTTCCCGAGTTTTTTCAGCATTTTATCAATTTCCGGCCCGCCGCCGTGCACTAGAACAGGACGAATGCCGACCTGCTGCATCAGAATCATATCCTCAATAACCGCGACTCTGACGCCTTCATTGATCATGGCAGCTCCGCCATATTTCACAACGACCGTTTTCCCTGAAAACGCTTTAAAATACGGCATTGCCTGTAATAAAACATCAGCCCGCATAGTATCGGTAATCATGATTTGCTCCCTTGTTTGCGAATTTTCTCTGAATCAGGTCCGATAATCGCCGTTGATTCGGACATATTCATAGGATAAATCACAGCCCCAGGCTGTTGCCTGCGCATCTCCTTCATGAAGATCGACATAGACGGTAACTTCCTGATAGCTCAGGATTTTTTTTGCTTTTTCTTCGTTGAAGGGGAGCGGTGCCCCATTCTTGCAAACACTGATATAGCCCGAGGCACTTTCGAAGGAGACATCCACTTTTTCCGGGTCGAAATCATTTCTCGTGTACCCAAGAGCGCAGAGAATGCGGCCCCAGTTCGCATCAGCGCCAAAGAAGGCTGTTTTTACAAGGCTGGAACAAATGACGCCTTTGGCGAGCTGTTCAGCTTTTTCTTCATCACTGGCCCCTTCGACGACACATTCAATCAGCTTGGTCGCGCCTTCGCCATCACGGGCAATCGCTCTGGCCATCTGGATGTTAAGCCAGTCCAAAGCTTCATAGAATTCCTGATAATCGTCATCCGCGCTCGTAATGATAGGATTTTCGGCCATGCCATTGGCTAGAATGACCACCATGTCATTCGTTGATGTGTCGCCATCGACGCTAACCCGGTTGTAGCTTCTTCGAACCGATGCCGACAGCGCTTTTTGCAGCAGACCCTGGTCAATGGCGCAGTCTGTCGTGATGAAAGAAAGCATGGTTGCCATGTTGGGATGGATCATGCCTGAACCTTTCGCCATCGCGCCAATGGTTACGGTTTTCCCTTTTAATTCGAATTGAACCGCAAGCTCTTTTTTAACGGTATCGGTCGTCATGATCGCTTCACGGGCGTCAAGGTATCCGGCTTTGGAGAGCCCCGCCACCAGAGAATCCATGCCAGCTTCGATGACGCTGACATCGAGCAATTGCCCAATAACACCCGTTGAAGCGACAACGACATCTTCAGGTTTTACCGGCAATCGCTCAGCGACCAGCGCGGCCATTCGCTTTGCCGCGGCAATGCCCGCTTCTCCGGTACAGGTGTTTGCATTCCCTGAATTTACAATGATAGCTTGCGCTTTCCCATCGCTAAGGTGCTCCCTTGTTACTATCAGAGGCTGGCCTTTTACCTTATTGGTTGTGTACACAGCGGCAGCTGCGCACATCCTTTCGGACCATACTAGCGCAAGATCTTTCTTTTCCTTGTTTTTTCTGATTCCCACATGCATTCCCGATGCAAGGAATCCCTTTGCCGCGGTAACTCCGCCACGTACCTGTTTCATGCTGAAACCTCACTTTTCCGGTTAAAATGCCGGAGGAACAGTCAGAAGCCCTTCGGTTTCATCAAAACCGAGCGCGATATTCATATTTTGAATTGCCTGGCCAGCCGCGCCTTTCACCATGTTGTCGATCGCGGACACAATGATGGCTGTTTTTTTATTCGAAGAAAGATGAAGGGAAATATCACAGAAATTAGAAAATTTGACCATTCTGTTCGAAGCGAAACTGCCAACCGGCAAGATTCTGACGAAAGGCTCGTCTTTGTAGAAACTAGCATATATCTCATGCAACTCGTCGATGGATAAAGGGACAGAAAGCTTGAAGTACATGGTGCTGACGATTCCGCGGCTCATGGGGGCTAGGTGCGGCGTAAAGATTGTTTCGACAGGGGTGCCAGCCATGATTGACAGGTATCGGTCAATCTCCGGTTGATGCCGGTGTGCTCCAATTTTATAGGGGGAAATAGCGTCGTTGGCTTCAGGAAAGTGGGTTGACTGGCTGGGTTCTCTACCTGCACCAGTGACACCAGATGCTGAATCGATGATGATAGAGCTGGTGTCTGCAATCTTGTGCCGCAAAGCAGGCATGAGTCCAAGCTCCGCTGAAGTTGGGTAACAACCTGGATTTGCGATTAGTTTGGCTTTTTTTATCGTGTCTCTATTCATTTCCGGCAAACCATAGACCGCAAGAGTGTGAAGCTCTTTGTTTGCATATGCTTTTCCATACCATGCGCTGAAAGTCGCTTCATCGTCCTGGAATCGAAAATCAGCAGAGATGTCGATAAATAGCTTGCCCTGGTTGATGCAAGCTTCCCCAGCTTTTTCGGCATGACCATGGGGGAGGCAGGAAAAGATCACATCGGACTTTTCGATCACACTATCCGCACTTTCCAGCACCAGAGGTGTTCCGAAGATTGGGCTTTTTTTGTTGCCGCAATTCAGTAGGGAAGGATATACGGTTTCCATATTTTGTCCTTGAAAACTTATCGATGACAGAAAAAGCGTTTGAATCTTGCTGTGACCAAGAAGAATTCTCGTGAGTTCAGCTCCTGCATAGCCGGTAGCACCAAGAATGCCGGCACTTATTTGATTTTCAAACATCAAAAATGCTCCTTAAAAATGAAAATACAGCAAGCCTGGATAAATAGCTTGGTTGGGTCATGGTTGTATTGTGGATGGTGGCGGTCGGCGCCTTATTTACGGCTCGGATAGAGAGAGAGCTCTTTTGACTGAGCCGTGATGATGAGACATACTGGGAGTCTGCTTAGTTTTGAGCGTGTCATATGCTCCTCCCGAAATGGAATAGCGGTATCAAAATACAAATATGCCTTGTTGTCAATATCTTTTTAAATAAATATACAAAAAATGCGAAAATAAATGCTTATCATGGTCAAAAAGGGTATGCCTTTCCGACTTCACGCAGTTCTTTAGAACCGCTGTGAAACGCGCGCTATTTATGGTTGGTCTTTCAAAATGCATCTGCATTTGAAAACAACCTCAGATAAAAATCATTCATAAATAAGGAAATAATTTTTTTCTTGCTCGTTTTGGAAAAGCGTTCCTATACTTGAAAACAACCTTTTCCATTCAGGAGGTGGTATGGGTATGGGAACAGGTATCGTTATCGCGCTGTTCGCGGCACTTTTCTCGCTGCTCTATGCAATTCGCAAAGCACGGGCAATCATCGATTTACCGGTAGAAAACGAGGATTTGGTAAGAATTGGATCGTATATCGAAGAGGGAGCTCACGCCTTCCTTTCACGGGAATATTATGTTTTAGCCTTCTTTATTCCAATTGTTGCGATTTTTCTGGCAATTCTGCAAGGTGGCAGTATCCGGCTGCAGGGTGCGGCTTTTCTTGTTGGTGCGCTCTGTTCCGGTTTGGCTGGCTGGTTTGGAATGGGGGTAGCCACAAAAGCGAACTCAAGGACAGCATGGGCTGCGAAGACAGGAATTGGTGAGGCTCTCGCTGTAGCTTTTTCTGGCGGGTCGGTTATGGGAATGACGGTTGTCGGACTTGCCTTGCTTGGAATCGGCTCCGTTCTAGGAGTACTGTTACTGATCTTGGGGCAATCCGCGATGGTGCTTTCAGAATCTGTTTTTCCGATATTAACCGGTTTTTCTTTTGGAGCCTCAACAGTGGCGCTTTTTGCAAGAGTTGGAGGCGGAATTTACACAAAAGCCGCCGATGTCGGCGCGGACCTTGTTGGCAAGGTGGAAATCGGTATTCCTGAAGATGACCATCGTAATCCAGCGGTCATTGCCGATAATGTCGGCGATAATGTCGGCGATGTCGCAGGAATGGGGGCTGACCTGTTTGAATCTTACGCTGGCTCTCTGATTGGCTGTATGGTTCTTGGAATCAACATGGGCGGCTCAGCTGAGATGAAAATTCGTTTGACCATATTGCCGCTTATTATTGCGGCAGTCGGTGTTCTTGCTTCGCTGATTGGCACACAGTTCGTCAGAATGAAACCAGGAAAATCACCTCAAAAGGCGCTGAACTCTGGCTCGCTGAGCGCTGCCGGCATAGCAATTGTCCTGCTTTTTCCGGTAATTCGCATTGTCATAGGCACTGAATCTTTTGGTGATGACACAATCCGCGGGTTCGGCTACCTCGGTGTTGCACTTTCTGCTGTCATTGGCCTTGCCGCTGGCGCAGCAATCGGAATCATCACTGAATTTTTTACCGGCACTGATACAGCACCTGTAAAACGAATTGCGAAAGCCTGCATTACAGGACCTGCGACAACGATAATTTCAGGCCTCGGTGTCGGCATGCTTTCAACAATGCCTCCGATTCTCATCATTTCCGCTGCCATCGCTGGAAGCTATTTTGCTGGCGGTCTGTACGGGGTAGGGATTGCGGGATTGGGTATGTTGCTAACCTTAGGGATTCAGCTTTCCGTCGACGCATATGGTCCGATAGCCGATAATGCCGGAGGGCTGGCAGTCATGGCAGAAATGCCGCCTTCAGTCCGAGAGATCACCGATTCTCTAGATGCTGTCGGAAATACAACAGCAGCAATCGGGAAAGGCTTTGCGATAGGATCAGCTGCACTGACTGCATTAATTTTGTTTTCTGCATTTATAGCTGCGTCCGGCGTTACCGAGCATTTGATTTCAATCATGAATCCTGCAGTACTCATCGGAATGTTCATCGGCGCAATGATCCCTTTCCTCTTTTCTTCTCTCGCGATGGACGCTATCGGCGTTTCTGCATTCAAAATGATCGAAGAAGTTCGCCGTCAGTTCCGTGCAAAGCCTGGAATTCTGAGAGGTGAAGAAATTCCCGATTATAAAAGCTGTGTCGATATTTCGACTCGTTCAGCATTGAAAAGCATGATCATTCCTGGGTTGATTGCCATTATAACTCCCATCGTCGCAGGTTTCGCAGGAGGAACAGCGCTGCTTGCGGGCCTTCTGGCAGGAGCGACGGTATCAGGTGTATTATTAGCAATATTCATGTCGAATGCGGGAGGCGCTTGGGATAATGCTAAAAAGCTGATAGAATCAAGAGCCGAAGAAGGAAAAGGCTCAGTATCGCATCGGGCTGCGGTCGTTGGAGACACAGTGGGCGACCCCTTCAAGGATACAGCCGGCCCTTCTTTGAATATTCTGATCAAGCTTATGGCAATTGTCGCTTTGATAATTGCGCCAATCCTGAGAACCATGGGGAGGTAGATTATGGCTGAAGAAAAACATCTTTATCTGATAATGCATCCGAATCATTCGCTGATCGCGTCGGCGCTCGAACCGGAGCATTTTATCAGACATTATGTTCAGGGATCCACACGGTATTTTGAAGGCCGCCTCATTTTTGTTGAAGTAGATCCAACCTTCAGGAACCCATACTTCGATATCGATACCGCTTACTCCGAACTCAAGCCCCACGAGGACGGCCGTCCCAAAGCGACCAAGTTCATTAAAAGCTACAGGGTTCTGGAGAATATGGATTTTTCTGCTCTCGGCAAACTCTACCTCTGCAATTCGCTCGGTGATTATGTCGCTCTGGATTATGCCGACTACAATCCTTCGCTTGATACTGAAGAATTCAGAATCATGCTTGAAATCAATCCTGTGCGGTTCATTGTTTTGACAAAATATAATTTCAAGCAATTCGGCGCTTTTATCACCGACCCGAAAAATACCAAAGGCGCTCCAAAAATGTTTTTTACCCAGCTGGAATTCCGAACAGAAGAATTCTTGAGAGACTTTGAGGAAAACCCGCTTATCAGATGCTATGTACCAGGTATTCATCCTGCCAGACTCCGAAACGCGATTATGGAAGTTCGAAACACTCCAGGAAAGTTTGTTAAAGGCCTGTCTCTCGATTGCCCAATCGATAAAATTTCGTACAAACTGCTTCGTGATGGATTTATGTTTGCCTCACAGGATGGAAGTTACCGGTATTATCCGCTGTTGAGTTTGGATGAAGTTGAACACAGATTCTACAAGTATTGGAAATCGATGTAGTGTTTGAAATCTTGGGGCAATTTTGAATCAAAATCTGTGATCCTGCGCGTATTCTTTATGACTGCAGAAAAATTGACACACAAGCAGTCGTGGAGGATGCGCGCTATGGATAGTTTTTGCTTCTGCCCAAATCCGTACTGTGAGTACCATCAAGAAGCCCCCTCAGGGGAGCGCTGGTACAGAATAAAAGGCCAGTATTACACGAAATCCCGGGGCTTTATAAATCGTTATATATGCAAAGCCTGCGGCAGAAATTTTTCGAGTCAGACATATCACACAAGCTATTTTCTGAAAAAACCGGAACGCTTTGAAGAAGTGCTCAGCCGGCTTGTAGGTGGCGAAAGCCTCAGGGCAATGAGCCGAGCCATGGGCTGTTCAATCAGTTTGCTTACCAATCGAATTGATCGCCTTGGCCGTCAAGGTCTAGCTTTGCACGCCCGATTTTTGCAGCAGGCACAGCGCCATGAAGATATCTGCATTGATGGATTCGTTTCTTTTGATCGATCGCAGTATTTCCCTTCCGAAATTCCAATAGCAGTCGGTGCTGATAGCCAATTTATTATCGATGCGAGTCATTGCAACCGGCGGCGTTCTGGCAGGCAGACTCCAGAGCAGAGTGCGAAATCACAAGAACTATATGCATCGGTTGCGATGGAGAAAGGCGGCATTGCGCGATCATTCCGTGAGGTCCTCGATACTGCGCTTGCTGTACAGCCGCTTGTGCGAAACCGGCCCCTTGTCCTGAGAACAGATGAAAAACCTGATTACGCGAGGGTTGTCTATTCTCATCCCCGATTTATTTATCAAAGTGAATTTAATCGATTTGTCTTCTGGCGAACTCCCTCATGGTTGCCTCGCAACTGCTCAAATCCTTTATTTTCCTCGAATTACACCGAGCGTGAGATCCGAAAAGATCAGGCGAATCATCATCGGGAGAGTGTGTGTTTCAATCGAGACGCAGCTAATGGCATGATGCGTCTTTGGACATATTTAGTTTGGCACAATTATCTCAAACCATATCGAATAAAAAGCAATCAAGGCAAACATCCCGCCACTCATGCCGAAGCGCGCGGGATCAGAATTCCGCCAAAAACTGATTTGCTGAAGCTTTTATTCTGCGATCGCTATTTTCTCAGCCGCGAGCGACTGACGTCAGCGATGGAGAAAACCTGGAGAAAGATGTGGATAACGCCTGGAAAGGCTAACTCATGTCTGATTCCAAGGTTTGCTTTAAATTGAGAATGTTGATGTCGAATTTAAACTCAAATGCCCTGCCCCAAGGTTAAGAACACTACAAAGGGTTGATATAAAAGCGGAATAGCGGTATCGTACAAATCCACTTATGCCGCGTACATATTTCGATACAAAATCGCCAATTATTGCACTCGCAACCCCTCCAGGCAGAAGTGCGCTTGCCGTAATTAGGCTTAGTGGCGAAAACACTATTTCACTTTTTTCAAAATGCTTTTCTACGCCGGATAAAATACTGAATGCATCAGGATATACCTTGCATTATGGGTATTTTCTTGAACCTGAAAGTGGCGAAAAAATCGATGAAATTATGGTTGCTGTTTTTCGAAAACCGCATTCCTTTACTGGCGATAATTCGATCGAACTTTTTTGTCATGGTTCGCCAGCGGTTGTAAATCGTATACTATCAATTCTTGAACTTCAGGGATGCAAACCTGCTTTGCCAGGGGAATTCAGTTTTCGGGCTTTTATAAATGGGAAACGAGACTTAGTCGAAACCGAAGCGATCAACGAACTAGCAGGCGCAAGATCAGAGACAGCGCGTTCGGACGCCCTCTTGAGGCTGACGGGAATTCTTTCTCAAAAATTTTCCGAACTTCGCAAACAAATGCTCGACTTGCTTGCAGAAATTGAAGCCAGGCTCGACTACGCAGAGGATGAAGGACCGGATCAGGAAATTCAATGGTTGGAAAGATTGCACCAGTATAGCACAGAATTACAGCTTGTTTCAAAAAGCTATATCGGAGGCAGATTACGTCAAGAAGGCGCCCTGATCGTACTCGCGGGGCGACCAAACGCAGGCAAATCAAGTCTCTTCAATCTCCTGGTCCGTGAGGAACGAGCGATTGTCAGTCCGGAACCTGGAACTACTCGTGATTGGATTGAAACCTGGCTTGAAATCGCGGGTTTCCCGGTTCGACTCGTCGACACCGCAGGGCTTCGGCCGACTGAAGCAATAATTGAAGCCGAGGGGGTGCGAAGGAGCATCGAACTTATCCAGCGCTCAGACATATTGCTTTATATTGTTGATGGTGAAATAGGATTATTGGAAGAGGATTTGCAATTTCTCCAGCAATTTCCATCTGCACTGAAGTTGTGGAACAAGACAGATTCCCCTCGATGCAAGCAAATCCCCGAAAGCTGGATCGGAATCACCGCAAAAGCCCTTTCGACAGCTCCAATTCTTGAAAAAGCTATTTTCAATCTTCTAGATAGAATGTCGAATCCATCACTATCAGAAATCAGCGAGACGCAAAACATTATTTCTGGCGATCAGAGTCAGAAGCAACAAAAACCTCGGGAGAATATCGTTGCAATCGCTGAAGAACGACAAAAAAAGCTTGTAGATTCGTGTCTTAAATCGATTGAACACGCTATTTTAGATTTACAGAAAGGATCGTCTTTCGACATTATAGCTTTGGATATTCGAGAAGCTGCGAATTATCTTGGTGAAATTACAGGTGAATTGGTTAATGAAGAAATTTTCGACAGAATATTCAGCAAATTCTGTCTTGGAAAATAGAGGTCAAGCGAGCCCAAGGTTGAGAACACTATGAAAGACTACCCAGCAATCGTTATAGGCGGAGGACATGCCGGCATCGAAGCAGCCCTTGCTCTTGCCCGGCTTGGCACAAAAACCCTTTTAATAACTCAAAACCCCGACACAATTGGAAAAATGTCCTGCAATCCTGCAATCGGTGGACTGGCAAAGGGAAACCTGGTACGCGAAATAGACGCACTTGGCGGACAGATGGGGATTCTTTCTGACATGACCGCTATCCAGGTCAGAATGCTCAACCAATCCAGGGGCCCGGCCGTGCAGGCGCCTCGAGCTCAGGCAGATAAAGCTCTCTATTCAGCCATGGCTCGAAAAGCCTTGGAAATTCAACCCAATTTGACTATTTTTATGGACACTGTGGTCGATATCATCACCGATTCATCAGGCAAAACCATTGAAGGAGTCATTACAGAACGTGGCAAAAAAATCAGCGCTGACACAGTCGTTCTCACAACTGGCACCTTTATGGAAGCTATGTTGTTCATCGGGCCGTGGCAAGGTTCCGGCGGGCGATTGGGCGAGCCTGCCGCGGTAGGTCTCGGCACTGCGCTGCGAAAACGCGGTTTTCCCGCCGGAAGAATGAAAACCGGCACTCCTGCGCGCATAAAAGCGAGCAGTATCGATTTTTCAAAACTGACTGTTCAGCACGGCGATAGCAAGAAAATCTATTTCTCTTTTCTTGAAAAGAATTACGAGCGTCCCAATATACCCTGCCATATTTTATATACAAGCGAATCGACTCACAAAGCCATCCGCTCGGGCCTGGACAGATCACCTTTGTTTTCCGGGGTTATAACAGGAAAAGGACCGCGATACTGCCCTTCGATTGAAGATAAAGTTGTGCGATTTCCTGATCGCGAGCGTCATCAGGTTTTCGTTGAACCTGAAGGCGAATACACGGATGAAATGTATCTGAACGGACTATCATCATCCCTACCCGAAGATGTTCAAGAAGCATTCTACAGGAGCCTGCCTGGCTTTGAACATGCTGAAATCGTACGCCCAGCGTATGCTGTCGAATATGACTACCTGGCACCATCTGCGCTGTTTGCTTCATTGGAGTCGAAGCTGGTAAAAGGGCTTTTCATTGCTGGCCAAACAAATGGCACCTCAGGCTATGAGGAAGCGGCAGCACAGGGCATTATGGCTGGGATCAACGCACGGAGATATCTCGATCATGAACCGCCGATCATTCTTGGCCGTGATGAAGCCTACATCGGCGTCCTTATCGATGATCTTGTCACCTTATCCCCAAAGGAACCCTATAGAATGTTCACAAGCCGCGCCGAACGACGATTGGCGCTCCGGCAGGACTCAGCAGACTTGCGGCTAACTCCTATTGGGATGGCGGTTGGCCTTGTCGATGAGCAGCGCCGTGAAAAATTCGAAATCAGAAAAGCCCAAATCGATGAAATCCATGATCTTCTGCGCAATCGAAAAATAACCCATGATGATGCCCGCAAAAACGAGCTTTTTGCTGCCCATATTGGCGAACCTTTATCGCTGGCTCTTCGGGATCCACAAATCTGCTCGCTTCTAGATGAGGATGAAGAAGAGAATATCCCTATTTCATTTATTCCAGCATTGGCGAATTATCCTGAAAGCTGTCTGCAAACCGCCATTCTTGATGCGCGATATGAAGGATATCTTGAAAAAGAAGAACGGCTTGCTTCCCGCCTGGATAAAGCCGAGCGGCTCCATATCCCTGAAGGTTTCAATTATAGTTCGATTGCAGGACTTTCCAAAGAATCAATTGAAAAGCTCGAGTCCGTACAGCCAATCACCCTGGGGCAAGCCAGCAGAATCCCGGGAGTGCGCAAGTCAGACGTCGCCTTACTCTATGTGATGCTTTCAAGGAAAAGCGAAAGATAGAGTGTTCTCAACCTTGGGGCATAATCAGTTAAGAAGAAGACTTCGCTACTCTTGCAGCTGAGAGATCACGCCCCCGCCTAGAGAGCCGATAAACGAGGCTCGTATTGTGTACGCGAAAAGCCCAAGGTTGAGAACACTACTCAAAAGCCGCAAAAAACCATGATTTGCTCTTTAGCCCGCTCAAGTGCATCGCTGTAATTCTGCCTCAGCGCCTCGATATTCTGCTTGTAGAACTTTGCAAACTCAGGATCTGCCATTGGATCAAGTCTGACATCCTGCCCCAATCTTGAGGACACTTGCTTTTCTTTCTCTTTAAGCTTCGGGGCCCATTGATCCCTGATAATCTGCTCCACCCGTTTCAGCTCACTCAGATACTTCGAATAAAAAGCCCCCACCTGATTCATGATGGTAACAACATTCTGCTCAGCGCTTTCCTGGTTGGGAGCGAATTTCGCGACCGAGGCAAGCCCCTTGGATACGGCCGCAATGCGTTCCTCATTGAATGGTCCCGAAGGCAATTGAATCTGGCCAGCTAAAACTTCAAAAACTGCTTTACGAAAATGCTCTCTGGTCTCTGATGGAGAACTCTGAATAGCAGCGGCGATATCAACGTCCTCAGGTGAATCAAGAAATTTTCCGGCAGTCCGCCTTCCTTCAGTCTTCGCTTCATTTGCCCGCAGGGCGGATTCATCTATTTCAAGGCTTTTTGTACGTTCCAAAGCTAATTCAAGCGCGCTTTTAATGAGTGCCATGATCGATCCTCCGAGAATTATGTTCATTCAATGCGGCTATGAAACTCCATATCTTATCCCCGATGCTGGCGACAAGAATGCCGGCAACTATCCATTCGATGCTATTTCTAACCAGCGTTGGCAATCCGCCGATAATCAAACCTAAAACCTCAGCACTGTAGGTGATCATTATCGCGGCTACCGCAACTTTTCCCATCATGGTTGTTTTCGGTTCGATTTTCTGCTTTATGACAATAAGAATCGCGACCAGAACCACCTGAATGCCAAGCCGTGTCAATACGAGAATTAAGAACCATGTCGGTATGAGTTTATAATACCGAAAAACCAGGCTCAGGACAATCAGCAGACTGTAATCGCTGGTCGAATCCATCATTCTTCCAATTCTGGTTACTTCGTTTGACTTTCGGGAAACATAACCGTCAAGAAAATCGGTAATGAAAATGAATACAACCAGAATCAGCAGGGGATATCTGATTTTATAGCTTCGCGCCGCTATGACCAGAAAAAGAAGTGTTGGCAGCGTGCTGACGCGGATTAGGGTAATTCGATTGGCAAGGTTTATCGAAGAAAGCTTTTCGCCGGTGGCTTCCTTTGTGAAATCTTCAATGAAGTAAAACATGAGGCTAATCAAAAAGAGATGGAAGCCAAAGCTTACTCCCAGGAATTGTTTCCAGAAAACATCGAAAAACTGTCCTGGAATGGCAAAAGCGGAAAAGGTCAGGCACTGAATCAGAAAGTATATGCCAGTGGTCAGCAGGATGCTGAGTCGAAGGCGCTTCTTTCTCTGGGAGTCATTTATCATTCCCTTCTCCGTGGTCAGATTTAGGCGCGATTTGACATCAATATATAACCTTGACACAGCCTGTGTCAAATCCGTATGCTCAATTCATGACACTTGCAGACAAAGTAACGATGAGCAGAATAATTCTCGCTCCGTTTTTTTTCATCATATATATGTATAAAATTTTTCCGCCCGGCTTTTCTGTCATTCTTTTATGGATTCTCTTTCTAATTATCGAATTGAGCGACTTTCTGGATGGGCAGGTCGCTCGGTCATCGGATCAGGTCAGCAGTTTCGGCAAGCTGTTCGATCCCTTTGCCGATGTTCTGGCGAGAGTAACCTACTTTGTTTGCTTTGCTTTCTCCGGACTTATGCCGCTTTGGGTTTTGCTCATCATCCTTTACCGGGAGTTCAGCATTCTCTTTTTGCGAATGATGCTGAGTTTCCGGCAAATTGCGATGGGGGCGAGACCTGGCGGCAAGCTCAAAGCAGGAGTGTACATGCTTGCGGGGCTCCTTTCTCTGCTACATATGACCTTTACAGTTTATTTTCCGGCTTCTACCGCGATGAATTTGCTGAATCTCTCACTTCAGATAGTCTATTATGGGGCTACTTTCCTATCGGTCCTTTCGTTTGCGGATTACCTGAACCAGTACCAAAAGCTGATCCGCGAAAAAAAATAAAATTTTTCACGTTTGGGCTTGACCAAGCATCGAGCTCTTTGGTATTGTCGTCTCCGCGTCTGGCACCTGCTTATGACGCGATATGCAAAAGCTGCTAGTAAATAGTAAGGTTTGCGAAATTTTAAAAAAATCAGACAAAGCACTTGACAAACGGGGTGCAAGTTTGATAGGTTCATCGAGCGCTCTGAACGAAGGCTTGTAAGAAAGCATGACAACGGAGCGGAAAAGGGACGGAAGCGGCGCGGCGTTATGCCGGGTAACGGCGAGCGGAGAATGCGCAGCGGAAGTTTCGAGGATCTATAACAGGGAATAGGGAAGGGATAGAGAGAGGTAAGGATTCACGATATCGAAAGGTATCGGGGTGCG